>Ga0247727_10000369_pt1 | contig 109646 bp, 114 predicted proteins | sample WisWelCaveWW1625_FD_202498 | JGI IMG/M metagenome (GOLD analysis project Ga0247727, IMG submission 202498) | Biofilm microbial communities from Wishing Well Cave, Virginia, United States - WW16-25 | ecosystem: Environmental > Aquatic > Deep subsurface > Groundwater > Cave microbial mat... | reverse complement strand
CGCTCTGGCCTGCGCGCGCTTCTCGGAATCTTGTGCACCAATATCGGTGTACCCCGAGCAACTCCCGGCAGCTTAGCTTCACACTTGGCACACTGCGGCTGAGCATTCTTCCGCCTACGATACCGCAATACTGACTCTGCTCCAGGCGTACGCACAAACACCCGCCTGAAGGTCCGTGAACGATAGCGAACAGTTGGCATACCGTCGTGGGGGCACTCAGACCCTTTAAAAAGCTTTCTAAGAATCAGCTTGCTTCAGAAGCTTCAGCTCGGCAGGAGTCAGCATACGCCACTTGCCAGCCGGCAGCTCACCAAGTTTCAAAGAACCAATCCTGGTGCGCACCAGACGCTTCACAAAGCAACCAAGCGTTTCAAATAATTTCTTCACAATGTGCTTTCTGCCTTCATGAATGCGAAGCACAACTTCCTTGCCAAACACATCAAGACGAGATAATTTCACTACCCTGCCATCAATCTCAACACCCCTCTGCAATCGCAGCATAGCCCCTTCTGGAAGCGACTTTTCCAATACAACATAATACTCCTTCTGAACCTCATATCGCGGATGAGTCAACTTATTTGCAAGCTCACCATCATTCGTCAACAAAAGCAAACCCTCAGTATACTTGTCCAGCCTGCCAACCGGAAAAACGCGCTGCGGCACTTTCACCAAGTCCATAGTTGTCTTCATGCCGTGCTGCTCGCTGACAGTAGTTACGTACCCCTTTGGCTTGTTCAGCATGATATACACTTTCTTCTGAAGAAAAACAGGCCTGCCACTGACAATAATTTTGTCTTTTTCAGCGTCAGCTTTCTCACCCAACGTAGCAACTTTGCCATTCACCAGCACCTTGCCCTCGGCAATCAATTGCTCACACTTGCGCCTGCTCGCAATACCTGCCTGAGCGAGAATTTTCTGAATACGTTCCATACCGTTGCGTCTCAGAAAGTCTTTTAAATACTTATCGAGAGGATTTCATTATGATCGACATTGTCTTCCCGAACAAGAACGAAGAAGAATTCATCGCCATGGCAGCCAGACTTGGAATAGCCGGAATTATCTTCGTGTACAAAAACAAGGCAGAATTTTACATTAAAAAAACAGAGCTTCCAATCACCAATGCTTTGCTAGTTGAACCGCGTCACGTCCAAAAAGCTCACGACAATGACGCACTCGCAGTCTGCACTGCAAGCAGGGAAGCAATCGAACGCGGAGCAGACATTGTGTACGGCTTTGAGCTGCTTGAGGCAAAAGAGCACACCCACTATCGAGCATCAGGATTAAACCAAGTACTTTGCAAGCTGGCTACAGAGAAAAAAGTGCGCATCGGATTGTCGTTTGCCTCACTCCTTGAATACACTGGACAAAAAAGAGCGCAGCTACTGGGCAGAATCATGCAAAACATCACCTTCTGCAGCAAATACAAAACGCCCATGAAAATAGCAAGCTTTGCAACACAGCCATACGAAATGCGCGCGCCAGCAGAACTTGCAGCATTCTTCAAGAATCTCGGGCTACAGGATGTCCATAGTGCGCTTATATAGCAATAGACGACGCAAAGAGTAAGATATATAAAGCATTCTGGTTTATTCCCTCTTTAAAAAGGGGGGGAAATTAGTGACAAAGCGGTCGTTACTTGCAGTATGCCTATTCATCATCCTGCTTGCAGTTCTTACCCTCGCTGATGAAGCAAGCATAAGTGTATTCAAGGTAATACCCCAAAGCAGCAGCGTTCTTTTTAATTTCAACCCAACAACCACAAGCGTCACCTACCAATTTCCTGGTGGCAGTCAGCTCATCGGCACCCTTGGATTAGATGTAAATACGCTTATCTGTTTTGCACCATGCAGTGCCAAACTCTGTGTCTACCTAGATAACGACCAGTCAAACGCGATATGCAAAACCATTCCGGGCCAAGGCGCCACCACGCTGCAATATCCAGTCATACCACGCACTGCAAGTTCTGTAACAATTTATGCAACCGGGCTACGCGTTACAGTGAGATTTATTGCAATTACTGACACGGTCAGAGTGACGCAAATAAGCTGGGCAGGCAAAGACAAAGCTGAAGTCAAGAGAAACCTCCTCTCCCTGCGCGGCAGCCAGCCAATCAGTCTCGGCAGAATACGGGAAATCATAGATGTTGAAACGTACGCTGGAGAGGTCAAAGTAGGAAGCAATGACAGCAGGGCAGCAGCATGGTTTGACCCTGGCGGAGGCGGCAGCGATACCAGCAGAATAACCACCTCAGACTACAACGACTTTGCGCTGGCATGCCTAAACATCGACAACAACAAAGACGCAGACGGCAACCCAATCTGCGATTTTGAAGACGAACTCGAATGCGCAAGCCAAGACAAGGACTGGTTCAATGGGCGCTGCTGCGGAGACGCACCCTACAACCCAAGCAGTGGCTGTCAATGGTACGACGACAAACAGGCAGTCTGCGGGAAGAACGCGCAAGACAAGTGGGTATGGGCAGCACTTGAAGATACAGGACTCATCAACACGCTCAGCGGAAGCTGCCCGACGGTACAACTTGTTTCAGACGGACAAAAGTTTCACACGTGCAGCGAAGCACCATCACTCATCCCTGCAGCACTCGTCCAAAAAATAACGACCAAAATCACAATCGAAGGACACGAATACTTGTGTGAAGGAGAAACCATTATCGAATGCGGCGGAAACGCGCCCTATTCGCCAGACGCCAAGCCGATGGGAGCATCGCTTACAATCGACAACCAGAAACTTTTCTGCAGCTCAGCAGGAAAATGGAGCACAAGCCTCGATGGCGACGAAGAAGGATGCACCAGCGCAGGATACAAGTACACCGGCACAAAATGCTGCGGTGAGCCAGACGATTCCCTGAAAACATACGAAGACCCGTACACCGGACAAGGAACTCCAGGAGGATGCTACAACAACCAATTCATCGCATCAGGATCATTCCTCGGAGGCGACAAGAAAATCATCAACTACCGCGGAACATTCTCCATCTGCGACACGAGCGTAGCACCGGGAACAACGACAACAACCACTGACCCTGCATTCCAAAACACGCAAATCATTCCAACCGCGCGAGGACCCTGCGGCACACCACTCGAAGAAGCACTGCTCATCGGCTCAAAACCAAACATCATCTGCATGCCATGGGGAGAATGGAGCTTCACCAGCAGCACTGAAGAAACACTCGTGAAGCAAACAGCCTGGCAGCAAGCAGAAACAGAAGAAAAACAAGGATGCTGCCCAGACAATAAATGCTGGGACGGCAAAAACTGCCGAGACATCGGAGATTACTACACCATTAGTGAGCGAGGGTTCAGATGTCAATAAAAACAATCCTCCTCATGATGCTTATCCTCGCGCCAACAGCTCTCGCCGCAGACTGGGTAGAGGTCAGCGTGCGGCAAAGTTGGGATAGAAAATCAGTCGGATTCTGCAGCGAAACAAGCCAATGCCTTGTAAGCAATGCGTTCAGCGAAGCATGGGACAACTTCCCAGAAAGATACTGGAGCGAAACAACAAACGCGAACAAGCCAAAGTGCATCAACAACACACAATACATCGGAGACAACTACTGCGAAATGGGTGGCTGGAGTTCACGAACAAAACTAGTTGCAACACAACTTCTCGCGCTCTCACTAAATCTAAGCCCAACCAACTTCTCACTCTATTGCGACAGTTATGATTCCGTGCTCAACAAATACTCATACAACACAGACTATGGCGCCGTTACAACATTCCTCAGCAAATTCTGCCTCCAGCCGGGAAACAAACGCGTGGAAAACTGCGTGAACAACATCTGCGTCATGCGCTACGGACAAGGAGTTGCCTTCGGCATGGCAATCAATACCGACATCGGCGGAGCGAAAAGCCCGCTGCAAGCGCTCAACCTCAGCAACAGTGCGTGCGACAGCGCAAAAAACAATGACAACGACTACGACCCGTGCGGGTTTGGAGTCTGGTACGACGATGGAACGCAAAGCATCCTCTACGCACCCGGCGTCAACCCACTTCCAGCACCCATTCCACTCGTGCAAAACTTCTTCATGACACCATACAACAAACTCAAAAATTATGTCTTCACGGTTGTTCACAAACCAGACATCCAACAATACAATTACACTTTCTTCAGAGTAATGCCACAATTCAACCAAATCTACATGGCAAAGGAAGACTTTGACTTTGTCTACAGCTTCAGACAAGGCAATGTAACCCTACAACAGATAGACTATGCAGGATGGTACTTCTCAAACATCGCCATGCCCAATGACGCATGCAGCAGAATAATCAAAGGATACGATGGCAGGGCAAACTGCGAGGAACAACCAGCAGAAACAGAATTCTACATCGCGGCGCACAAAACACCACCAGTCAACAAGCTTGACATCAGGCAAAGCCTCGTCGATGCCTGGCAAGAAATGGCAAAAATCAGGGTGAGCCCATGAGAGCGCAAATCACACTTTTCATCATCATCGGACTTCTCATAGTCATCGCGTTCGGTATCGCGCTCTATATCGGTAACAGAGTCAGGCAGGTTGAGACGCGAGCACCAGTCGAACTTGGAACACAGCCAATCAAAGACTACATCACGACATGCCTCTCGCTTGCAACAACAGAAGGACTCACGCTCATCGGCAGACAAGGAGGAGCAATATACCAAAGCCAAGGCGGGCTCACAGAACCATTTGACATCGCGGTGAAATATACAGACAACACTGGCGTTTATGACATTCCCTACGTCATCCTTCCCCCATCAGGAAATGTAGGAGAACTGTTTTTTTCAGAACCACCGCGTTACCCCTTTGACGGATTCCCCTACCCTGCCGGAGAAACAGAGCCCCTCTTCAACGGATACTACGGCACCAGCAGACTGCCGCCGCTTTACAAAAAAACACCAGAAGGACAGCCAGTCGCCGGCTCTATCCAAGAAAATCTTGAAACGTACATCTCACGAAAAACAGCTGATTGCACTGACTGGAAACAATTCACTGACAAAGGATATTCGATAACACCGGGAACAGCAGCAGCCTCACTGCTCTTCGCAACCCAGACAGAACAATTCAGAGGAGAACAAGACATCACAGCACAACTCACCTGGCCAGTCGAAGTAACCACTCCAACCGGAGACAAACAACTGCTCACAGAATTCTCCATCAGGCAGCAAGTGAGGCTTGCAACAATATACTACACGGTGAAAAGGATTGTAGACTCAGATGTCACCAACATCTCATACGAGCCAACAAGCCCCGACCAATTCACGGTCAGCATTCTGCCCTATGGTGAAGACAGCATAGTCTCAATCAAAGACACCCAAAGCTCGCTCGCCAACAAGCCATTCGAATTCCTTGCTCCACGACAGAACAGACGACCAGCACTCTGGCAGATAGACACTTCTCCACTCGACCAAATCACGTTCCACATAACCCCAGAAGGCAGAGGAGCAACCATCACCGCACAAGACAACATGCTAAGAATAGAAGACCCATGCCAGGAAGCAGGCGTGCAAAACCCGTACATCATCGAGCTGCGCGCAACAGACCCAGACGAAAACAAAATCGCTTTTGACGTACAAATTCCAGGAAGTTCGACCAATCAACTGGAAGAAATTGGAGAATACCCAATCAAGATTTTTGCAACAGACCAGAGCTCGCATTCCCGCACATGGTTTGACAGCCAAGAAATACAACTGCAGGTGGCACAATGCGAAGTACGATAATCACTGCACTCATAATTGCAATTCTTGTCCCGCTCTTTGCAAGCGCGCAAGCAACTGTCGGCTGTTGCTGTGACCCTGTCGCCAAAACCGGCAACTTCATGACAGCAGCAGATTGCGCAGCACTAAGTTTCACTTTTGTAGGACCCCCACCAAACATAGCTGTAACGTGCAACCAGCACTGCGGAGCAGTCCTCGCGCCAGGACCAGCAGCCATCTGTGGAGATGGAATCTGCCAGGCATCAGAAAGCCAGACAAGCTGCGCCCAAGACTGCGCAATTGTCGTCGGCTGCGGAAGCCCCACTTACCGACCAGCACCCACCAGCGTAGCCGTTTCACCAGTCAGAGGGCACAAATCACTCAAGCTCACCTTTACCCTTCCATGCCCGGTAGACTATCTCAACATCTCCCGCTGCAAAGGAGCAGACTGCACCAATTTGCAGAAAATTGCAGAAATACCATCAGCAACACAATTTATCGATGAAGATGCCCGGCTTGAGTTCAATGTTGATTACACGTACTCAATTGTCGCTCACTATACGCTCTCCGGAGACAGCGAGCCGGCACTCGCAATCGGAAACGCCGGAGACATAGAATGCTGGCAGCACGGAGAAGAAGCGTTCTGCATCAACTACTTCTCCTACGACCAGTTCAAAGAATACCTGACAACGTTTGGCTACGTGCAAAGCGCTGCAACAGACTTCACCACAACATTCGGCAGAACAGTCAACCTCACCTTCGCAACACGGCTCAACCACGCCTGGCAGTGCAACGAACAAAACAAGCTTACAGACCTAAGCCCTTCAGTCAGCTGTGACGCACGGCAAAACGAATACTGCATCGCAGACGAAACCGGACCACGGTGCGCAAAACGCCAGCCCTGCGGCGGTTTCAATCCATTCGGACTTTTTGCCACACAACAAACCTGTGAGAGCTTCGCACGCTATTGCTTCTTTGACAAAAGCAAAACAACAGCGAACGCGTGCTACAGTTGCGACCCCAAAATGGGATGCTATGACTACAAAAGCAAGAAAGCGTGCGAGAGTGAGAACTGCGGCGCAGGAGACTGCCAATGGAAGTCCGTCTTCGAAGACGTGGGAACAGGTGTATGCATCGACAAGCGTTCCAACAATTGCAAGCTCTGCGACAAGCTTGGCACACCTGGCATGGAAAACCTCAACGCTTCCAGCACAATCTGGGATGCATGCAGAGAAGAAAAAAGCAACGCGCTAAGCAACGCTCTTTATCCCTGCTTTTTCGACAAAGATAAAAAAATCAGCAAGACCTGCGATGAAGTATCGTGCAGCGACTACACCCAGCTCCAGTGCGGCTCACCAGAAGCAGGCATACAGCTCAACACAGACAACAGCCTTGAAACAGAAAGCACCGATGTCTGCAGGGTCAAAGTTTGCGAATACCACCTCATAACAGGATGCGTCAAAAACGCGGACGGAAACACAGGAGCCGGATTCCAGGATTGTGCATTTGGAAATAAAACCTGCGAACAAGACTATTTCCCACCAATCACAACCCTCATCCCAACCGGCATGGCAGGCAGAATAGACTTCATCTATATCCGCGTCTTTGACAAAATAAACCGGACAAGCGCGCCAGCAGACTTCGCCGGCAAACCAGGATACAAAACCTACCTCTGCATCAAAAACGAAACAAGCACTTGCACAGACGCGCGCGCATTCCCAATAGCAGTAAATGCCACACAACTCATACTCAAAAATGGTTTGCTCAAGCAGGGAAACAAGACCATTTCCAAGCTCAAAATCGGCAACAACACAATAGTCCATTACAGCAGAGACGCGGCGAACAACCTCGAAATCCTTGACGAAACAATCGTTTACGCGTGCGACAAATGCAACGGACCAAAACTCCTCAACATAAGCGTCACAGGCGGCAGAGTCATCGGCAACAAAATCTACACTTCAGCAACCAAGCCAACCTTCACCTTCACCTTTGACGAGCCAACCCAGATAACCTTTGCGGAAATCACACGAGAAGCAGAGTTTACCCAACTATCACGCGTCACCACAGGAATGGCTGAAAAACACCAATTCACGCCAACAATCGCGCTTTTGGGAACATATAATTTCACTATCAACGGGCACAACGACAAAACCATTTACATGGACCCGCCCGGACTGCAATACGTGCTCATTGTCGATCCAGAACTTGCAGGCGTAAACATCACGCCGGCAGATGGCAGCAGCATCAACAAAACCAGCATAGATATCGAGCTCAATTTCAGCAGACCCGTCACTCTGACTAACATCTCACTCGTCGCTGAAAGCTTTGAAGACCCCTATGTCATCACAGAAAAAAGCCAGGACATAACCAAACTCTTCAAGACGACCAACAACCAAACCTATACGGCAAAAGTCGACAAGCTCACTGGAGGCAAGAATACAATCATTGTTATCGCAGAAGGATTCAACGCGCTCCAAATCTACAAACAAAACAGCTTCTTTGTCGCAACAACCAAACCAGGAATAAGACTCGTAACACCAGCATTCGGCGTCAGTGCATACTCAGTCTACAACGCCAGCATAGAAACACCCCTGCCAGCACAATGCGCTTATGTCTACGACACTCCAAGCGCTCCCAGCATAACAGACTTCAAATTCTTCAAACAATTTGACGGCCTTGGCACACTCCACAACACCTCAGGATTAGGCATCAGCTACGGAGACACGAAAGAACACCAGCTCCACACCTACTGTGAATTCGAAGACTTCGGCATCATACAGCGCAGCTTCAACATAACACTTGATCCAGAACCACCAGAAATAGTCAAAGCATTCGCAGAGCCCAACATCATCGCAGAACAATTCATCCCGGACAAAGAACTCTACGTCACAACACTAAAAATCCAGCTCGACAAGCCAGGATTCTGCAAATACTCGCTCACCGCAAGCAATTTCGCAACAATGGAAGGATTATTCCCTGGCTATGACAAAACACCCAAACAAAGCCTTGGCGCTGATGTCAACGTTACAGAGAAAAAATCATACGAATACTATGTCGCATGCAAGGGCAAAAACCAACTCACCACTCCACCGGAAAAAGTTCCATTCAAAGTAGACCTATCCCTGCCGCTAACTGTCACCAGCAGCACACCACAAGGATTCGGCACACTCGAGTTCACAATCGGAGTTGTAGCAAACAAAAGAGTAATCTGCTACTTTGGAGAACAAGAAGATGACGCCACACGCTGCATGGGAGCATGCACCTCGGGCTACACGCAATCGCAAAACATCACAGTACAATCACAAGGGCAATACACCTACTACGTCAAGTGCGCCCATTTCTCAGGAGCACAATCAGACGTAATAGAAATCCCTGTCATCATCGACACAACACCACCTGCCATGGAATACGTCAAAGACGAAAGTGTGCTCAACGACACAGAACTCACATGGTCGCAGAACAGGATACGCGTGGCATTCAAGGCAAACGACCCGGAAAGCAACATATCACATTACCTCATCACACTGCGCGACCAGACAGCCAACAAAGTAGAATTCAAAGACTATGTCAGCAATGTCACAAGCGGAGAATACACCTACATAAAAACAAAACCAAACGGCGCACCATTCAGACTGGTCAACGGCAACAAATACTCATTCAGCGTAAAAGCAGTCAACAGAGTAGGACTTGAAAGCGACGTCATGGAAAGCGATGGGGTAACAGTAGACATCTCACAAGAACCAGAGCCCTGCCTGGACGGCGAAAGAAACGAAGACGAAACAGATACCGATTGCGGCGGAAACTGTGATGGATGTCCGGAAAACGGGCAATGTCTCACTGACAAAGACTGCGCGACCAACTATTGTGCAGGCAAAATCTGCAAAATCGCCAGCTGCGAAGACGGCGTGATGAATGGACTGGAATCAGACGTCGACTGCGGCGGACAGGCATGCGACAAATGTGAAAATGACAGAACATGCATACAACACTCAGACTGCGCAACAGATTATTGCGATGTTCAGGAGAAAATCTGCACTGATGCACCTCCATGCGCAGACAAAGTTCTTACTCCTCAAGGCGGAGAAACAGACATCGACTGTGGAGGACCGTGCGAGAAATGCGGAAACGACAAAAACTGCCAGGAAAGCACTGACTGCGATATTGGGCTAAACTGCCATCCCGACACCAAAAAGTGCACAACTGAACCCATTGGCGATGAAGACCATGACAGCATAACCGATGACAAAGATGAATGCTCTGGAACACCACCAACCGAAACAGCAGACGAAAAAGGATGCGGACCAAGCCAAACTTACAGCCTGGGAGACGAAATCAACGACCAATGGAGACAGGAAAACTTTGGCTGCATAGACTGCCCAGAAGCGGCAGCAGACGCTGATCCTGATAAAGATGGGCTCACAAACCTTGAAGAATTCAAAACAGGAACAAACCCAACAAACAAAGACACAGACGGAGACGGCTGGAACGACAAAAAGGAAATCGAGAAAGGCACAGACCCAACGGACCCTGCAAGCCACCCACCATCTATCCTCTTAGGACTGCTCAAAACACTGCTTGTCCTCATACTCATTGCAGGATTCGGGTATGGCATCTACATCATCATGCAAGCACGAAAGGAGAAAAAAGTGCCAATTGCTGTCAGACCGGAAAGGCCAACAGAAAAGCCAGCCATAATTACTGCCGAACAGGAAATCAAAAAACTAAGGACTTTTGCCAAAGAAGAAGAGCTTCCTGAAAAAGAATGGGTAACGCTTGAAAAAGAAATAAAGAAAAAACCACTTCCACCGGAAAAATTCAGGGAAGCGCTTGAAAGACTGAAAAAAATCGCGCGCAAAGAAGCCAGACCAGAAGAACCACTGCAGAGACTGCGCACCATCCTTGAAGAACTCGGCGGGGAAGAAAGGGCAGAACTCCTTGAAAAATACCAACTACTCAGAGCAGGACTGCTCAGCCCAGAAGAACGAGAAGCACTCTTCAAAAAACTCAAGATAACAGCAGAATACTATCGCATGCACAAGGAAGAATTAGAGCGAGAACTTGAAACGTATGGCAAACGAAAAAGGAAGCGCTAAAGCGCAGATCATCGGACAAGTATTCATCTTCATACTCGCAGGACTCGTATTCGTCCTCATACTCACTTATGGCTACAAAGCAATACAACATTTCATGGTACGCCAGGAACAAGTAGTGCTCATTGATTTCCGCACAGACCTTGAAACAGCAGTAGAAGGAGTCAAACGCGATTATGGCACAGTCAGAAAAGTGCAACTTAAGCTGCCAAGCGAGTACCAAGGAGTCTGCTTCTTTGACTTCGACTCAGCAGTCTGCAACCCAGGAGTTCCAACAACAAACCCAATACTGGAACTGCCACAACAAACAATCAAAGTCAAATGGGCAGAAGACGCATGCAAGCTCAAAGGCGCAAACGTCTTTGTCGTGCCTCAGCCAGCACAAACATCACCACTAGAACTTCCAGACCTCCAGATAGAAACCGGCTATCTCTGCGTGCCAAATGTTGGCGGAATAACAATTCGCATGGAAGGCACTGGCAGAACAGCCAAAATCTCAGCATGGTCACAATGAACAACGACCGCAAGCCGCGGCGTCCCGTCGTCCGGGACGCCCGGCCCCTACCCAGCGGGAAGAGAGCATTTGAACTACAATTCCACTGGATATTCATCCTAATAGCAGGAGCCCTTATTCTCGCGTTCTTCTTCAGCGTGGCATACAAACAACAAGCGCTCAGCAAACAAAAACTTCAATACAGGCTGGTGACCGACATAGAGAATATTCTCACAGGCGCCATAGTTGGCAAGGGCACTGCACAACGACTGCCCGTGCCACCAAACGGAATCCGCTTCAAGTGCGCAGAAGGATGCTCGTGCCAATTCTTCATCGATGCAACACCAGGAAGCTTTGGAGAAAGAGCAATCTTCGCACCAGAACAGCTGAAAGACCGCGACTTATTTGTATGGTCGTTCGAATGGAAACTACCCTACCGCGCGACAAACTTCCTCTTCCTGACAAATCCAAACATCAAATACTATTTTGTACACAGCGCAGACTCATTCAGCACCAGCCTTCTTGGGCAACTAACCAAAAAAATCCCTCCACCAATCACGCAAAAAGGACAAGTGCTGACAAAATTCGATTATGAAAATATAACCGCAGCAGAAATGAAAACAATGCAAAAAGAAGAGTATGAGCATGCAAAGTTTGTGCTGCTTAACGTTGACCCACCGCAGCTTGGAGACTCGTTCAAAAAAGCAAGCTTCAGCGCAATCAAAATAGACGACGAAAACGGTGTTAGCTTTTATGAAAAAGACGGCACAAGCTTCAGACGCGTCAAATACCTCAGTTATGTAGGGCTGCCGAGCATCTATGCAGCCATTTTCGCGCAAGACCATACAATGTACGAGTGCGGACTCAAAACAGCATTCAGAAAACTTGCATACGTCTCACAACTCTACGCAGAACGAGCAGCCGAACTGCAGGAAAAAGCATTTGCGGCAGAAAAAGTCTGGTGCGCATTCGGAGCACCATCAACAGCCCCAGTCTGCCAGCAGCAAACAGACTCCTTAACAGTCGTCGGCATGCTCTGCCAACAGCACAAACTCGGAAAAGAACTCTCAGCAAAAATCGACGATCCAAAAATACGCGCACTCAGCTCGCTAATGGAAAACCTGGACAGCGCAAACCGAAACTTCCTACAACAAGGATGCCCGGAGCTGTTCTAATGCAAACTTTCAGAAAGTTTGATCAAAAGCGCTTCTCGTCTCGGCTCGAGAAGCAATTAACAAATGCTCCCTTCGGTCGCATGTTCAAAACTCTTCTCTCACCTCAACGATGTCGCGCAAACAGCCGGCGGGCACAAATGAAAATGTTTGAAACAGTCGCAGTCCTCATAGTCTTCTTCTTCCTCCTCATCCTGAGCTCGGTGTTCTACTTCTGGGCACAGAATTCAGCGCTGGAAAAGGAAAAAAACCGGGCAAACGAGCAATACGCATTCCAGATTGTGCTAAAATCACTCTACCTTCCAGAACTCGACTGCTCATTCCTCGTCACCCAGCGGGACAACTGCATAGACATCATCAAACTTGAAAAACTTGCGAAATCAATCAAGCTAAATGAAAACGTGTCACGCGATTACTTCAAGGAATTCGGCTACGTTACCATTAACGTCACAGAAGTATTTCCAGAACGCACCAACTGGATATTGTATGAAAACATACCAACCAAAACAGAACGCGCAGGAGGACAAGAAAAAGAAATCCCTTCCTACACAGAAAAGCGAGTTACCCAAAGCCCAATTCTCCTATATGATGCGTGGCACAAAACATACGCATTCGGCGTTATCGAGGTGTCAGTCTATGCGGAGTAAGGGGCAAATGGAGATTTTCGGGCTGGTCATCATAGTCATACTTCTTACACTCGGCCTATTGTTCACCATTGTTGTGCTTACCAAACAACCAACACAGGAAGTCCAGCGCGTAAAGGAAAGCATACAAGCAGCAAACTTCCTCAACACAATAGTAGGAACTACATCAGTCGGGTGCGGACAACGAACAGTAAGAGAATTACTTCAAAACTGCGCGCTTTCCAATGAAGACTGGATAGGCGCGGCACAATGCAACGACAGACCAGAAAACACCTGCGAGCTTGCACGCGACATGATGGAAGAGATGCTTGGCGTAACGCTCAAAAAGTGGGGCAAAAACTACAAATTTTTCATAAACGGAACAGACGCAGCTGAGCGCATAATCATAGAATCAGGACCATGCACCGGCGAGCGCGAAGGATTCAGCAGACCAGAAGTCGTCACACCAGGGCTTGATATAGTTCTAACCCTGCACATCTGCCGCTAATCGTGCAGCGCAAATGTCGAAGCCGAAAAATCAGCGGTCTTCAATACTATGTGGTGTAAATGGCTCACGATACGGGCGTCAGCAGTTTTTTCCAACGCGCTCTCAATCCTCGCTTTTGTGCCTTTGAAATCATCTGCCAGCCTGCTCAGCTGCGCAACATCAAACTTGTAAAAAAGTTCGTAATATCTTCTCAATAACTTATTGGTCTCCTCAAACAATTCAGCTGTCTGTCCTGAGAGCTTTTTGCTCTTCGCAAGATATTCGCATATGTCGGCATACTCGTCTGCTATTTTTTCCATATTCCACATAATCACATACAGAAAATTTGTCTTGACGGGGTCATCAAGTCCGCGCTTGTTAAGAATACGCTCGCAAAAATTCGTCAACTGGTCATTCGTTTTTTCCAAATCAAGCAAGCTGTACAGTTCTCCAAACTTCTTCTGCTTTGCCAGTTCGAGCGACTGGTCGGCAAGCGCCAATGTCACCAAAAAAGTCCGGCGCACAATCATCTGCAGCTGATCGTCCAACTCCTTAACCAACGAACGTATGATGCAAGTTGAACCAGAACGGTGAACAACCGCAAAACCCAAAAACAAATCCTTCAGCAGCTCATCAATCAGCACAGCATGCTCAGGATTCTCAGAACGAATCTCAATTTCATCATACCCCTTCTTGTGCAATGAGGACAACAGCCAGCGCAATGTCCGTTCGGTAGCGGCAGAAGCATCAATCACGCCCTTTTTCATAGGCCGCTGCTGTGTTGTGCTGACAATCAGGCGTGGACCACTCTCAAGAACATCAATATCCTCACCTTTCTTAATGCCCCATTGCCGCACCCACTCGTTCGGCAGGCTTATTACAAGCGTTTTGTCGGCAATCTGAATGACTTTGCGCTTCATGCTGCTTTCGACGATAACTTAATATATAAATGTTATCGCTACGTGGTAGTGATATGGGGTGGAAGAAGCTTCTGCGAACTGTTACCAGCAAGCCGGACTTGCATGCAATAGGTGTGGCAATGCCATTTCTCGGATTAACCGGCTACGAATTCTGGAAACTATTTACCAACCGCAACGAGATACAAACAGTGGAAGAAGGGCTCTTGTTCGCATCAAAAGTATTCTCGCCAATGTTGGCTTACGTCGGCAGCGCACTGGCTCTCCGAGTGTTTCGTAGAGCAACCTATGATTCCAGCACTCTCGAACGTATAGCTGGGTGCGCACAGCGTGTAAAGCAACAGGAAGTACCGCACTTTCAAGACAGTGGCACAGTAGAGATTACCGCCAACCTGAAAGATTTCGCATTCAATGCGGTTGTCGGCAACGACAGCCCTGCAATGAACAGAAAACGCTATGCTGAATACGGACGGAAAAACAAGCATCCGGGATTTTTACATGAGGCAGCGGTCGGTTACCTCTATGAAAAGGAATTTGATGAGGGATTGCTGTGCCTCCGCGACGCCCTTGACCTGCTGGGCGGCAAGCGGCCAAAATTAAACTGGAAGCACAGGATTGGAATGCCTGTTGACCTTGCAGGGCTTGCATTCGACAGATTCTCCCGACCAGACGCCATCGAACTTTATTTGCTCACGGCAGGACTATATGCACTTTCCGCACCAGAAAAAGCATGGTATTACAGCAAACTCGCAAAAGAAATCGCTACAGAACTCAACCAGCTCAAAAAAGAGGCACACGTATTTGATTCATTGCTCGCAACAGCACAAAAAAGAACAGATACTGAAAGCTGCTGGGGCGAAACATTCAAGCTGCTGTTGCAAACCGGGCAACCTGAGCGCATCGGAGAATCACGCAATCCTGTCTGGGTGCTGAAAGACGAGGGCAAGCAATTCTTTTCCAGTACGTTTGCATTCAAAGGAAACAAAGACAGAAACGCACTGGTAAACGAACAGGCAGCAATGGAAACCATCGACGATATAGTCGCTGGAGACGGACAAACCGCCAAAGTCCTACACATAACCCCAGAACCATACAATGGCTATTACGCATACTGCATGCGTTACGCAGCAGGAGAAACGCTTCACGACAGAATACTCAAGAATGACTGCTCAGCAGTCCCAAAAGTCACACAGCTTCTCGCGAAAATACTTGCACGATATCCAACAACAGGACTGCAGACCATCGACATTGAAAAGAAAACCAAAGACAAGCTCTACGCTCCAGAACTTGGCATACCAACAGACCTGGCAAATAAAATACTTGCGCACATTGGACCTGTGAACAGAGCAATCACCGAACATGCAGTCATCACCATAAACAAAGACGGTCACCCGCAACAATGGCAAATAGGCAAAGACGCAAGCATAACAGTGCTTGACGGAGAAATAACGTACACGCACCCAGCAATCCTCGAATCAGCAAACCTTTATGCCTATACGAAAAACCTCGCACTTGTAGACGAACAAGCATATGTTATCCTTTTTGCCAACGCGCTCAGGCAACAAGGAACACAGCTCAGCAATCCAGCACTGAGCAAAGCATACAGCGAGAACAACATCCTATTCCGAGCATACCACAACGGCGTCATCCACCGAGCGCTCTGCTGGGTGAGCGCATGGTCTGACCCAGAACGACCAACCATGCGCGCAAAACGAGCAGACGCGATACAGCGCGCAATTGTTTCTATTGAGCGGCTCGACCATAACGACCAAAAGTATTACAATGACTATAAGGAAGATTATCAGGAACTTCACGCTTCACTCGAAAAAATGCGCGAGCTTATAGTACCTTAAGATTCTTAAGAACAAAGCATAAGCTTTCGTTGTTCTATTTCTTGGATGAGGTGAATATCATGAAACAAACAGACATCGTGATTCTGACGCACTTGCGGCAACAAGGGAGAGTTCCCCTGACGGCGCTCTCCAGGAAAACAAAACTGCCGGTCAGCACCATCTACGACCGGCTCAAACTGCACCTGCACAAAGGCGCCATACTAAGATACACAACCCTGCTAAACTTCGAAAAAATCGGATACGCAACACGGGCGTACATCCTGCTGGCTGTTGACGCTGCCGACAAAGAAAAGCTTTTTTCGCATCTCAAAAACCATCCAAACGTCAACTCACTGTTCAGAATCAACAACAGCTGGAACGTCCTCATGGAGTGTGTGTTTAAGGACATGATTGCACTTGAAACATTCATCGAACAATTAGAAAGCGCATTCAAGGTCAAACAGAAGCAAGTTCATTACGTGCTCGATGAAGTCATGCGTGAAGGCTTCCTTCATGACCCAAAACTTGCACCGTCTTTGCTGTGAACAAAAAACAACATTTAAATACAAGCACGGCTGAAATTGACCTATAAGAGAGGTGTTTCGCATGAAACGTGCACAAGGATTGCCAATAAGCACAATTATCATCGCAGCACTCGGCATCTTAGTTCTCGTTGTTATCGGAGCAATATTCGGCGGACAAATAGGCAAATTCGGCAAGGCAGCAAGCGAATGCCCAGGCAGATGCTACAAGCTCAACCCACCAGCAGAAGGAACAGGACTTGGCATATATTCAAATCAGGCCTGCAATCCGGAATTTGAAACACGGTTGAGCGGCGCAAGCATTCCACGAAACATGCCAAAGACAGACAATCCATCACCGTGGAGATGCGACGAATGCTGCATTCTCACAGGATGAAACGCGCCCAAGGACTCCCTCTTAATACCATAATAATAGCAGCCCTTGGTCTCATCGTGCTCGTAATTCTTGCAGTGCTTGTGCAACAGCAAATCACCAAAAGCAGCAGAGGACTCAAGAACGTGACAGAGAACACCTGCACGCCACAGAACGAAGCCAAGTCTGTTGGAACAGATTGCGAAGTCATCTACGCCAGCTTTGTTGACCTAAAGCCAGGAGAAATCTGCTGCCGTAAAGGCACAGCCAGATAGGAAACCTTTTAATATGCTCTTTCTCACAAAACAATTGTGAATAAAAGAGGTATCACCCTTTTCCACGGAAGAAAAGGGCAAGAGGGCATCTGGAAGGAAATTCTTCTTATCATAATAATCAGCATCGTTATCGGCGCCATCAGCTACGCCCTCTGGAAAATACTACCAAAATGAACAAAAAAGCAATGGACAGTTACATGCTTGCATACATCATTGGCCTGCTCGTTGCAGCTGGCGTATTCCTCGCCATACTCTGGCCACCAATGTCGTCACTATTCAAAGGAGCAGGCACGCAATCAGAATGCAATATGAACCTGTTACTTGCAGCAGGATTCAAAGCAGGCACGCTCGGCTTTGGAGAAATTCCCGCAGCCTGCCAGGCAAGTTATACTACGGTCGATGCAAACACCCTTGAGAAAGCGGACAGAGTAGCGAAAAAGCGCATTGACAGATACTGCGGCATTGCCGCAACAACAGGAACCAAAGCACTTGCAGGCGCAGCAATATCAACACCAGAAACATTCTATTCAGCAGCTGCCGGAGAATTTTGCGAGACAGGAACGCCAACATACAACGACATTGCAGAATGGGAACTCGACCAAATCATGGCGAAAAAACTGCTTGCGTGCTCCAACAAGGTATTTCATGGAAAACTTGATATTGCTACACGCTGGCCGGTCAAAGACAGACAGATATGCATTGTTTGCGACGTTGTCAGCTTCTCAAACGACCTTCCGATAACTATCAACAAACAGGTAGCGCGAGCATCACTATATGACTGGATGCAGGCAGAATCTTACTTCAAAAAAACATACTATGATTACACGTTTGAAGGATTTACCAAACCAAAAAAGGCAGGTCTTGCGTATACAACCAAAATTCCGGTCGCAATCGTATACACTGAGCAGAAAGCATCATGGTGGAGCAAATTGTGGAGGCCTATTGTCGTTGGTGCAGCATGGGCAGTGACTGGCGGGGTTACTGCAGTAACTTTCGGAGCAGCAGGTCCTGTTGCAATTGGAGCTGCATCGGTAGTCACCGGCGCAGTAATGGGAGGAGTGGCTGCCGCAGCTCAGGAAGGAGAACCAGTTCACAAGTTCCTCTTGCTTCACCCCTATGAATTATTACAAAAAGAATCAGAAAAAGGAGGACTCGGATGCACAGACATCATAGCATAGGCAAACAACGAAAATACTTCGTATTTTCGAGCCTCGAAAAGCTACGCTTTTCAAGGAAGGCAGACATACCAGGATGGGCGCAACTGCTCGGCCTATTCATGGCAATACTCCTGCTCATCTTCCTGATATACCTGTCAATCAGGTCAGGAAAAGTCGGACAAGATATAATCCCTCAACTGCCATGAAAAAAGGAATCGCGCCAGCAGATATTCTCTTAACCATAGGTATCACAGTCATAGTCGTACTTATCATGACGCTCTTTACCGGGCAAAAAATTGAGGAAACAGAACAAAACTTCTTTGTCAAGCTGGTCAACAAATTCTTCCCAAGCAAAATAGAAAGCATCGTCATCCCAGGAACAACAGCAGGAGCAGGATGCCCTGTGGTTACCATTGACAATGTAGAAATGTTAGCGCAATCAACCATCGACTGCTGGAAACAGGGCAAAAAGTTCAATGACAACATACAATGCTGCTACGCCATCGACCCAAAAAACCTTAAGACGACCATCACCGATTCCAACTTGCGCGAAGTACTTACAAAACGCGGCGTAGAAGTAGCAAGCAAAATCGCGTGGAAAATAACCCCGCTCAGCAGCGGCACGCCAGTATTCACTGTCTGCTTTGACTACAGTCTTCCTGACAAAGTCTATCTGACATTCTATCCCAAAGGAGACTGCAGCTAAAACTTTAAATATACACAACATACACCCAAACCATGCACGACAAAAGAGGACTGGAGATGGCCACAAACACCATAGTGGCAATAGTTCTCGGCTTAATCATCCTCGTCATCCTCGCCATATTCATACAACAACAAGTCACGAAAGGCGGCAAAAAATTCGAGAATATAAGCGAGCAAGCGGGAACCGAACAGGATAAATGCAGCTCGCTCATCTTTGGCAGATTCTGCACAGACAAGGCATGCGATACCAGCAAAGGGTATGTTGAAGAAGCAGGCATGTGGAAAGACTGCCAATCACCCAAACACTGCTGCAAGAAGGCCTAAGCTTTTAAATACCTGATTTCTTCCTTCTAAACCATGAAAAAGGGGTTCTGGTCACTTGAAGTGCTCTTGGACATGCTCAAAGACATACTTCCAACAATGCTTGTTATTGCCATCGTCATTGGTGGCATGTCTATCATATGGCGGGCAACACAAAAAGAGGCTCCAGACCAGGACATGAAACGCATGCTCGATGCAACTGACGCGCTTATCGAACAATTCTCAAACAAAAAAATCAGCACAGATGCATACTACACTGTCGGCATTACCTCTGACAAGCCAATGCAAGTAGCATTTTATCCAGAAGGCGGGTATGCGATGCCACCTGCCTGCCGAGGAAGAAGCTGCTTATGTATCTATTACATAACAAGCGGCGGCAAAAAAGAGACCTGCAAGCCAATCGACATCAAAGGCAGGTGCACGCAGGAAACCTGTGGCGGCGAACTCTGCGCAGGAGACTATACTGAATTCAATGTCCAGAAAGGAGAGGCGGTCAAGTTCTCAGTTGCGTGCACTGACAAAGGCACACAGCTGATGGTAGAGGAAGTTGCATGAAAAGAGGGCAAGCAAAATTCATCCTTCCACCAGTATTCATCCTGGCAATCGGTCTTGTGCCGGTGTTTCTCAGCATACTCTATGCAGTCATCACGCTCTCAACCAACGAAGGATACCTGCTCTCTCTTGCTGTCACCAGCTTCGGGATTGACTTACAAGCACTACAGGCGCTTGGCAACGACATAAATGCGCAACGCGACATAACCGATGCAGGAGCATATCACCTTGTGTTTGAAGGAAACCAGGTGTACACAACTGAGAGAGGAGCGCAGACCACAACATTCCTCTATACACAGATTCCCGGCTTCAGGTTCAGAGAAGGAGAATTCGAGCCAAAAGAAAAAGATACAACCATCGGACCATTAAAATTATACAAAACAGGAAAAGAATATGGTGTTGCTAAACCAGATGGCATTACAAGTCCCTATCTCATCTCGTGCGACACCCCAACAGGACCGCCACTGGAGAAAATAGCGCTCGACCCTGCATACGGATATGATGATACCACCAGTACTGGAAGTATCGGTGATATAATTGCAGTAATGCAACTCAGGGAATCAAAATACACATTGCTTCTGGCAAACACGCTCAGCGCAGGCAAAACACGATTTGAGTTCACCCGCTCAAACAAAGCAGACACTGATGCAAACATTGCAGCAAGGCGCAGCACAAAAGGAGACGCACTCATATCACTGGCAGCAGGCAGCAGACCAGATGACCAAGAAGTTGTGAAGGCATATTACAACAATGCACCAGGAAGCAAGCGCCTCGCGTGCGAAATGCTCAACGAAATAGCCAGACAATTCAACGTACCAGTGCGGCCAATCCCAGTCAACACAGAATACCTTGGAGCTGATGACCCGAGATTAGTGCTGAGAACTGCACGGCCAGCAGTTCTCCTTGAAATCGGAAACGCGCAAAAATCAGACAGCATACTTGGTAAAACAGCAGAACTCTCACGCGCAATAAACAAAGGAGTGGAGAAATATGAGCTGGCATAAAAAAGCAGAAGCACCCTCAGAATTAATGTTCAAATTCGGATTCTTCTACCTGCCACTCACAGCAGTAGTTGTCATGGCTTTTGTGATTTTTCCAAGAAACCTCATGGCATCAAGCCTCCAAGCAGTCCCATTCGACGAGGCAACAGAAGCACGCCAGCTCCACTCACGATTATGGGCGACAGATGAAAATACAGGCAGAACGTCTCCATTCATTTACGTCAGCGATTTGGGCGACATAAACGTCACGTACACCCGCAAAAAAATGGCATACGGCGTCACACTCGATGGCCAGCAGAAAATCTACGAGAAACAATTTTACGACATTGCAAAACCCATCGCGCCCTTCAGATACCTGGGATACACAGAAACACGCCCCGTCAATGTCGACGGAGACACCAAACAACTCACCCTTGAAATATTCCAACCTTACAAGTATGAAATTAAACCATAAAGCAGCATTCTGGGGATTCAACTACATCCTTGCGGTATTCGGAATAGCATTCATGTTAATCATATTCTACGTCTCGGTGCAAGATGATGTCAAAGACTCTTCAAAAGAACAAGCAGAGAAGTTATCTTCAGACGTTGAACTTCACGCATTCTTCTCAGACCTCATACACCAATACGGCATACAGATTGCCAGCGGAGATGCAGAAGGAATCATTGAACGCTATGCTGCAAAAACACTTCCAAAAGGGGGTTATGATGCAGATTGCACGACCAAAGGAACTGACAAAGAATGCACGTTAACCATCACACTGCACGAAACACTCAGCAAAATACTCGAATGGAGCATGTACGCAAGCCCTATTTCAGCAACATGGGTGATGGTGAAGCTCGCTGGCCTTGACTCGCTTACAAAAACAACGCATGAAGCATACCTGCCAGTCAAGCCAGGCGCGGCCATGCGCTTCTCACTAACCACAAAGGTGAAATTCGCATGAACAAAAAAGGATACGAATACAGCCTGATAATGATATTCATCGTTATAGTTGCCCTGCCAGTACTCTACTTACGACTTACCTCCAAATCAGCAGAAATGAAAAAATCACTCGGCGACAGCCAAGCAATCCTGCTCAATGCGCCATACGACAAAGAAGACATCATCAATTACATTGAGAAATCAGTGCAGCTTGAGCTTCCAAACATTCTTGCGGAAATAGAACGAACTGTTCCAACGCAAGCATGCGGAACAAACATTCAAGACAGCATTAACGGCGCATTCAACAGGCACTTAGACCCGTACATCAAAGCATACAACACACGCGCGTACACGAAAATCCCAGAAAACAATTATGAAGTATACATAGAAGGAAACAGCATGCACGCGATTGCAGCACTCCCAATCAAAAAAGGTCTTGCAAAACTAGGAACAGAACTTGCCACAATCGGCACAATATGGTTTGCGCCAAGCTTCACAGTAAGCGCTACCGATACCGCTTCTTTCCAGCGAACCATAGCAACACTTGATTCAAAATCGCAGGCATGTGGAATTGTGTAGACCACCTAAATCTTTAAAAATACCAGATTTCTGCCAATTTCAAGGGTGAATCAATGATACGAATACCATTGCCAGATATGCTCAGCCGCATTAAAGAAAAGACTGGGCTCAGCGAAGCAGAGCTCATGGCGAAAATAGACGCCAAATGCGTAGCACTTGCCGGTTTAATCTCAAAAGAAGGCGCAGCACACATAATTGCGAACGAGCTTGGCGTCAAACTTCTCGAAGGCAGCGGAAAGATCAGAGATTTACTTCCAGGAATGCGCAATGCGGAAATCCTCGGCAGAGTCACCCAGATATTTGATGTACGCGACTTCCAGCGAGCAGACGGCAGCGCCGGAAAAGTCGGCAGCTTCCTTATTGGAGATGACACAGGAGTAGTGCGCATCGTCTGCTGGGGAGACCAAGCAGAAACCGTCAAACAGCTGACAGCAGGACTGCCCCTCAAAATCACCGCCGGCATGGTACGAGAAAACCAGCGCGGGTACAAAGAAGTCCACCTCAACGAATCAAGCAAAGTAATTCCCAATCCAAAAGAAAAAGTTCCAGAAATCAACAAGCCAACACGCAAAACCCTCAAAGAACTGCAGGAAGGCGAAGAACAAGTAGAAATAATGGGAACGGTCGTGCAAGTATTCGACCCAAAATTCTTCGAAGTCTGCCCACAATGCGGCACGCGCCTAAAGGAAGTAGAGGGACAATGGGCATGCAACGAACACGGCACGCTCGCACCAGACTACAGCTATCTCGTAAACATATTCCTTGACGACGGTACAGACAACATGAGAATCGTGCTCTTCAGAAACCAGGCAGAAAGATTACTGGGAAAAACCAAAGAGCAGATGGTCGGCTTCAGAATAAGCCCAGAAACATTCGAACCATTAAAGACAGAACTGCTCGGCGAACAATTCCGCTTCCTCGGCAAGGCAAAGAAAAACGCATTCTTCGACAGATTGGAATTCATCGCCAACCAGGTCTACAAGGCACAACCAGAAGAAGAACTGGCACGGTTGCAACAGTAATTTATACCCTGGCAGTTTTCTCAAATCGCATGATGGGAAGAACGCACATGGCAATAGGGCTGCTTGCCGGCCTACTTCTCTTTACATTTCTTCAACAGCAATGGTATATTTTCATTCCACTCGTTGTTCTTGGCAGCCTGCTGCCGGATGTTGACCATGAGAACAGCAAAATAAACAGAGCGTTTCCACTTACCAGATGGATACCAACTATTTTTGCACACCGCGGATTTTTTCACAGCGTATTTCCAGCAATTATAATTTACGCCGGACTGCATTTCGCAAAACTCGACATTATTGGCATCCCCTTGGCTATTGGATATACATCACACCTCGCATCAGACTGCATGACAAGACTCGGCTGCAATTTATTACACCCAGTCAGCACATTTAGAATACAAGGACCAATCATGACAAATGGGCTTATGGAGCTTTTAACGCTCGGCGGAGTATTGCTGCTGGACGTGCTTATCGTAATAAAACATGTGTTCTGATTTACTAAATATTAATAAGCTGCTTCTATTCTCAACGATGTGGGTGGCGTGATGGCTATAAAACCAATGTATATTGATGTTGCAGAAGTCTATGACCTTGGAAAACTGACCAGAACACAACATATTACCGGCTGCGAAAAAGAAGGAAACATCTACGTTTTCTACACCAAAAACAGCGACACAAAGCCAGGATTCGTTCTTGAAGAACGAGTAGGATTCGAACCAGACGGAACCAGAGTGAATCTCATTATCGACGGCTTTACACCAAGGAAATTTAATCTCCATCCTGCCTTGGATAGAGACGAATATATCCCAGTCGTAAAACGCACTCGCGCAGACGGCTCATTCAAACGAGTTATGCAACAGCCGCCACGTCTAAGCCCAGGAGGCAATTATGCTGATGTAAAATATAACATTTCAAAGTGGGACAAAGAAATTCTCGAGCTTATGCACGAGCTTCCAGAACACGTCAGGCAGGTTCTTGACTCATTCTAAGAAAACTTTATCAAGTTCACGCCATTCACAAACCACTACCATGAAAGACGACATCATCAGCGGAAATGTAGAAAAAATACGAAAACCAAACCAATGGTTCTTCGGACACTTCATGGATGAAATACCTGAGTTCAAAAATTCCGCGTTTGAGCTCAAATGGGCGACACACAAAAAGGGCGAGAAGAAAAGCAGCATTGGCATAAATGCCAAAGCAAAAACACTTGCAATCCTTATCAGCGGCAAAATAAGATATGTCTTTCCACAGAAAGAGCACATTCTTGCAAAGCAAGGCGATTTTGTCTACTGGGGAGCAGAAGTACCGCATTCCTGGGAAAGCATTGAGGACAACACGGTCACACTCAGCATCAGATGGCCCTCTGCACCAGGTGACCAAAAAAGTATACTAGGTGACCTAAATAGGTCACAAAGTTTATAAACCATATTCTCAAAAGCACCCCTGCCCAATGGAAAAGAGGTTTTACCTGGGCGTTCGCAAGACAGCAGACGCCTGGAGCAGCAAAAGTGTACCAGTGGCAGTCGTAGCCGTGAGTGAAGACACGCTAAAACTGCGCCTTCTCGAAGACTGTATAGCACGCAATCCACTCGGGTTTGTGGAAGTGCCTGACTTAGAGGTCATCGCGCGTGCAGGAGAGGAATTCGAAATGAAAAACTTATTTGACGACCAAAACGCGAAGGAATACCTCGAAACTATCGGAAATGAATACGCACTCCTTGTTCCAATGAAAGACCACACCGGCAAAAACGGATACGTAGGAGAACTCAGCTACACAGAACCGCGCAAAACCGAACAAACCCCGCAATTAGTACTTCTTCAATCACTCTTCGGCTACAAGGTAAGAACAGCATAATTTCTCCACTGGACACTGGACAACCACCCTCCTGAACTATTTAAACCAACCAAGCAGACTACTTCTCAGCGAGCACCGAACGGAAGAACCGAGGTGAACAAAAATGGAAGGAAACAAACCAGAAAAAAAGTTCAGCACAGGCGCAATCAGCGCCACAGTGTGGAAAAACATGCACACGAGCAAAGAAGGCAAGGTCTTCGAGGTACACAGCGTAAGCCTCGAACGACGCTACACAGACAAGACCGGACAATGGCAGAGCACAAACTCGATGAGAGTAAATGACCTGCCAAAAGTAGCACTGGTCATAGAGGAAGCATTCCGCTACCTTGTGCTGAACGGACACGACAAAGAACCAATCCAAGAAACAGCGTGATTTTTTAAAAAAAACGGAGGTGAGCAACCCCCGCAGCTTCGGCTGCGGAATTTTTATTTTTTACATAAAAACCAAAAAGGTGATCAACGTGGCAAACAAAAAATATATTGAAGAAGAACAAACAGCAAATGAGGAAGGAGAAGCAGTACTCTCGGTCGTAGTCAAAAAGGCAGATGACGTGGAGCCAAGGAAAAAAATAACCAGCGTGGAAGACCTGCCAGGGGTGGGGCCAGCATCAATCGAAAAACTGGCAGCAGCAGGATTCCATGATTTAATGAGCATCGCAGTCGCGACACCAGGAGAAATCGTAGGCGCAACAGAACTTTCTGAAGCAACAGCCAAAAAAATCATAGCGATAGCCCGAGCAAACCTTGAAATGGAATTTACCTCAGGCGAGGAAATAATGAAAAAACGTGAAAGAATGGTTAAAATAACCATCGGTAGCACAGAACTTGACAAGCTCATGGGCGGCGGGTTCGAAACAGGAGCAATCACAGAAGCATACGGGCAATACGGCTCTGGAAAATCACAAATCGCGCACACCCTTGCCGTCAGAGTACAACTGCCGCCAGAAAAAGGAGGAGCCAGCGGTGTTTGTGTTTACATCGACACTGAAGGAACCTTCAGACCAGAACGAATCAAAAGCATCGCAGAAGACTGCGGACTTGATCCACAAGAGGCACTGAAAGGAGTCAAGGTAGCACGCGCATACAACTCAGACCACCAGATGCTCCTTGCAGAAAAAATTGATGACCTCATCAAACAAGGTGTCAACGTCAAACTCGTCGTTGTTGACAGCCTGACGGCACACTTTAGAGCAGAATTCATCGGCAGAGGCACGCTTGCTGACAGACAGCAACGCATCAACAAGCACATGCATGCCTTGATGAAAATTGCAGACAAGCACAACATTGCCATCTACGTGACCAACCAAGTCATGGCAAAGCCAGACCAGTTCTTCGGCGACCCTACAGAAGCAATTGGCGGGCACATTGTCGCGCATAACAGCACCTACCGCCTGTACTTACGCCGAGGCAAGAAAGGCACGCGCGTGGCAAAAATGGTAGACTCACCATGCATGCCAGAAGGAGAAGCCATCTTCCAAGTAACCGAAGCAGGCGTCAAAGACGCGTGATTCTAAAAAGAGGTGAAATCAATGCAGCAAAAGAAGAAAAGAATGCCCCAAAATTATCCAGAGCCATCAGGCGCACAGCCACCCGAGCTGTGATTTTTTTTATTCCAAATCCTTGCTCATTATCGCAATATTCAAAATATTGCCCTTGTCCTCATAACCGCCAATCACTGGAGATTTGCTCAGTGTGCGCAAGCCCATACCACGCCCAGAAGCATACTCTTTCTCCGCATACACCCTCCGAACAATATCATGATAATCAAAACCAGCACCTGAATCAATAATCTGCACGACCTTTCCCGCAAGACCTTCATACACGCGCACAACAACCTCCAACTTCGGATCCGCTTTGTTCCCCCGCAAAAAAGCATTCTCCAAAGCCAAGGCAACTGCATTCCAAACACCTGCATGCTTCTGAATTGACACGCCAAGCTTTGACATCAACTTGTCCTGGTCCTTAGGAGATTCGCGCAGATACGTCTCCCCTTTCTGCGTTGTTACCGGAGAGGTCGCCTTAAAAGATGCATCATACACCGGCAGTTGCTCAAGACACTGCACCTGCTCCAGCGCTTCTGCCAGCGTAAACCTTCCTAACAACACCATAGCATAGACGAGACTTCCACAACATTTAAATACTTTCGTCAGACAAAAGCTCGTTATGTATGTAGCACGTTCTACATGCAAAATACTAGGTAGGTGACATAAGGTATGTATGGAGAAAGAAGAACTGGAGGCTTCCGCCCACGCGGTGGAGGCATGGGGCTCACGCCGCCCGTCAAAGTAGGCGAAGAATTAGACGTGACCATAGAAGCAGTTGGAGAAAAAGGCGACGGCATAGCCAAGAAAAACGGTTTCGTGCTGTTTATTCCCGGCGTCAAAGAAGGACAGCAAGTCCACATTCGCGTGACCAAAGTGTTGCGCAAAGTCGGATTCGCAGAAGTTGCCGCGCCTGGATCTGCACCAGCTGCAGAAGCACCAGCAGAAGAAACTGAAAGCTTTGGCGAAGAGGCACCTGCAGAGGAAGCTCCGGCAGAAGAAGCGCCTGCAGAAGGATCAGCAGAAGACTCTGAAAGCTTCGGCGAAGAAGCCCCAGCAGAAGAATCATCTGAAGAATCTTCAGACGAACAATAGATTTTTATTTTTATTATCTTATTTTCTTCTTTATGTCGGAAACCCCTCATGCGAAGATTCTTGGCTTTAGCAAGTTTGACGAATGCTGGGTTTCAGAACATGATCAAGAACCGAGGTTCTTGACATGAGGCTTTTCATCGCAATTGAGGTTTCTCCAGAAGCAGCAGCACAACTGCTCGGTGCACAAAAACAATTACAGACAGACAACTCCAAACTCACGTTCACCAAGAGCTTCCATCTCACGCTCAAATTCTTGGGAGAGATAGCACCTGCCAAGGCAGAAGAAGTCAAAAAGAAACTGCAGACGATTCAATTCAAGAAATTCACCGCGCAGCTGGATGGCACTGGCGTTTTTCCATCTGAAAATTACGTGCGCGTCGTCTGGGTAGGAATTGAGCCGAGCGATGTTATCCGCGATTTGCAAAGGAAAATCGATGACGCGTTAACAGGACTCTTTCAAAAAGAAAAAGAATTCAAGCCACATATCACTCTCGCACGCGTCAAAACAGTCAAGGACAAAAAACAATTTGCGGAACAAGTAAAAAATCTGAAACTAGCGCCGGTTTCATTTTCTGTGATACAATTCAAGCTCATCGAAAGCCAGCTACGCGGCAAAGAAGGCCCGCTCTACGCAGATACTGCAATACTCCCACTTGCTTGAGCACAACCTTTATAAACCACCCTTCTCGACGACGTTATATTGCCAACAGTTCAGTCCAGCTTGGTCTGAACAAAGCGGTGTGAGGCAAGAAAAAACACCGGAGAACAAAATGACAACTGAAGGAACATTTTTAGTCGCACAGGACCAGTACCTGAAGTCAGGAATACACATAGGAACAAAATTCAGAACCAGATACATGGACGCCTTCATCTACAAGACGCGCCCAGACGGACTGAGCGTGCTCAACCTCCAAAAAATAGACGAACGAATAAAACTCGCTGCAAACATGTTATCACACTATACGCCTGAAAAAATCCTCATTGTCAGCAGGCGAGAAAACGGCTGGAAAGCAGTCAAGGCATTCGGCAAACATACAGGCACAAAAGTCTTTGCGGGCAGATACCCTCCAGGTATTCTCACCAATCCGAAGCTTGACACGTACACAGAAGTCGAAGCAATCCTTGTAACGGACAGCTGGCCTGACAGGAACGCAATCAAGGACGCCATGCAAATTGGTATTCCAACAATCGCACTCTGTGACACCAACAACCAAAGCAACGAAATAGACTTGGTTGTCCCGTGCAACAACAAAGGCAAGAAATCGCTCGGACTGCTCTTCTACATCCTCGCCCGAGAATACCTCAGACTGCGCGGATCCATAGGAGACGAGCCACCATTCACTGTTGAAGAATTCACAGAAGAATAATCAAGCCTGAATTCCCTTCTCAACAATCTCGAACAGCAGCTCCTTTTCGCCACCGATACTCCGGTGCTTGCGCAACAAGAGCTTTCTCCTGCCACCATGCAATGGCTCAATCTCCAGCAAGCACTTACTTGTGTACAACAAAATATCGCCACCAACTATCTTTATCTTGCTGCCTTCAAACGATGCATAAACCTGTGAGGTAACAAGCACAGGAATATTGTGCTTGCGCGCAATCTCATTCAACCAGAGCATCTGCAAACTTAAATCACGGTTATAATTATTGTCATCCTTAAAGCTGCGCTGCAAACGGTACAGCATGGTCATGGTATCAACCACAATCAACCCAATCTTTCCATTGACCAGCTCTTTCAGGCGTTCGATATCCTTCTTCTGCTCCTCAAAACTTGTTGGACGCAAAAAAACAATCCGGTCAAGAAGTTTCTTGTACTCCGGCAGAATCTGCTTCAGCCTGGAAACACTAAAGCCACCTTCGGTGTCGATAAAAATGACTTTCTTGCCCTGCTTGGCAGCATCAACAGCAGCAAGCAATGCCAGGTTGGTCTTCCCAGCTCCGGCAGGACCATAAATCGTTGTAATGGCATCTGTCTCATAGCCACCTTCCAAGAAATCATCCACTATTTTAGCCCCCGAAGACACCCTTTTAGCCATCATACCCTCATACAACTAATTCAAAAACCTTTATAAAGCCTCCTTTTCCATCCAATAGCATGGGTAAATCGTGGGTGGGGCTGATAGCAGTATTTCTAATAGTCCTTGCAGCACGCCTCTACTTCGCATTCCAAACACCATTTTACACCACGGATGATGCCTACCTCCAGGTGCGCCAGATAGACAGCATCAGGCATGGAGAGCTATTGTGGCATGACCCGCTTGGCTATGGCGGCAGAACATTAGTCATGAGCCCTGTTTTTGACGCTGTTCTCGCACTATTCGGGCTTTTCCTTCCAGCGCACATAGCACTCAAAATCCTGCCAAACATCTTCGCAAGCCTGCTCGTCATACCAGCATATTTCATCGCCTACATGCTCACCAAGCACAAGCCAACTTCACTCTTTGCAGCACTGCTCGCCAGCTTCGTGCCAGCGTTCTTTGCAAACACCTTCAACCAGATATCACCACTCACGCTCGCACTCCCCCTCTTCTTCTTACTCACCTACGCCTGGCTCAAAGCACCAGCGCACAAATGGGTCATCACTTTCCTAATACTGCTACTAGTTTTTGTGTTCCTGCACCCACTCAGCATATTGTTCGTGCTCAGCATAGGAGTGTACATCCTTCTCTCAGCCGTAGAACACCTCAAGCCGCGAGCAGCAGAATACGAGCTAGGACTGTTTGGAATATTCTTCGCGCTATGGGCACAATTCCTGCTCTACAAAAAACTCATCCTCTTCCACGGACCACGAGTCATCTGGCAAAACCTGCCCAATGAATTACTTTCCACGTTCTACACCAATCTCACCGTCATAGGCGCCATAGCCCAAATCGGCGTCTTCCCCTTAATGGACGGCACCTATGCACTCTACAAGACCGCATTCAAAGAACCACGAAAGGAAACCCTCATGCTCCTCAGCATAACTCTGGTGGCAACCATAATGCTCTGGTTCAAGCTCATCGACGTTTCAACAGGGTTTATGTTGCTCGGCATCACTCTCGCCATACTGTTCTCCCAATCACTCCTGCTCGTTTCACGCTTCATATACGAAACAAAATTCGCGCGATTTGCGCTGGCAATCACAATTTTCACAATGGTAAGCGCACTAGTCACGACCGCGTATCCAGCGTACACGCAAACACAGGCACAACTCAGCATGACAATCACCCAAGAAGAAGTCAACGCGCTAACATGGCTCAGCATTAATACCGCCAGTGATGCCACTGTACTCGCACCAGCCTCGTATGGAGATTACATCACTGCCCTCGCCAAACGAAAGAACGTCATCGACGATTTTTTCTTCCTGCAGCCGAGCATCAACGAGCGCTACCAGGATATCATGCGATTGTACAAAACATCATTCGCAACAGAGGCAGTAGAGCTCTTTGACAAATACTCAGCCACCCACCTCATCGTTCCACCTGGCATGAAAGACATCGGCTTCGCAGACAGCCCATGCTTTAAACGCATCTGGGCTACAAACATACGCATCTATGAGAAGGATGAACAATGCGAAGTACGGGTGGTCGCATGAAAAAACACCTTATAGGCATACTCATCCTTGCAATAGTCATGGTAGCACTGCCGCTGCACCTACGCTTTGCACATAGCAATCCAACCATTGCCGGCATTGAACCATATTACCATGCCCGTATGGCGATGGAACTGCTGAAAGGAATTCCGCGCACAGACACAATGATTGTCAATGGAAGGCCTTACACAATCCAACCCTATCATATCGTGCTTGCACTTGGATACAAACTCATAGGTCCACTCGCTTTCACACTCCTCCCCGCCATCTTCGCACTTGCCAGCTTCATCTTTTTCTGGTTGCTCTTGAGAAACTGGCGGATTCCAGAACACACACAACCCTGGATACTCCTCGCGTACGCGCTCTCGCCTCCACTCATAGCTGCCGGCGCGATTGGCACTCCGCACTCATTCGTGCTCATGCTGATTCTTTCAGGGGCCTGGCTTCTGCAAAAATGGTGGCTACTCGGAATCGCTAACTTCGTTCTTGCATCACTCTCAGGACTTGCGTACAACATCACTGCCATACTCTTCCTCATTGTTCTAATGCTTATACACAAGAGCAACATGCGTGCCGCTATTGCCATCATCCTCAGCGCAATCATCTTTATCATCGGCTACCAGCCGGCAAACGTTATTCTGCCCCGAGGGCTGGCACATTACATCAGCGACATTGGAGGCACGTACGGACTCAGCATTTTCGCACTCCTTCTCGCCATTGTCGGAGCAGTACTCGTATGGGAGCACAAAAAAACCTACTACGGCATCTACGCCATCTCGATCTGCTTCCTCATCGCGAGCTTCTACTTCCCAGACCTGCTCGTATTTGCCAACATCCTCGTTTCTGCGCTGGCGGGAGTAGCGCTTTCCAATCTGGCACAGCGCAAATGGGAACTCGGATTCCTCAGGCACGCAGCACTCCTTGTGCTATTTTGCGGACTCCTGTTCAGCAGCATCTCACAAGCAGTCACTCTCGCAGACGCGCCACCAACCACCACTTTTTTCAAAACGCTTGAATTTGCTCCCGGCACGGTACTCACGCATGAAAACTACGGCTTCTGGGTTGAAATGGCAGGACACAAAGCGGTCATAGACCCGCTTTGGAAAGAGCTCCCAGAACCATCGGAACAAGCATGGGATGTGGCAGCCATGTTCAGCTCAACAGACCTCGAGAAAACCAGGCTTTTGCTCAAAAAATACAATGTCACCCACATCCTCATAACACCAGAGATGCAACGCGGACTGCTCTGGGAACGCGAGGAACATGGGCTTGCGTTCCTCGCCGAGAACAGCGAAACCTTTAAAAAAGTCGAAACCGGCTCAAATATCGGGGTGTGGCGCGTCACATGAAAAAACAAGTACTTGTAATAACCATTCTTCTCGTCGGCGTGGCATTTGCCGTCGGCATAATCCTGGGCAATTCATGGAACAGTTCAGAAACCAGCGGCGCAGCCAAGATACTGAGACAGTCAGAACTTGATGCAGAAAGCTTTCTTATCGAACAGGAACTGTTCGAAAGCTTTGAGACCAACTGTGCCCTGGCAGAAAAAAGACTGAGCACGCTGGGCGAGGAACTCTGGAAACTCGGCAAAGTCCTCGGAACGCCAGACGCCAAAGAAAAACTTGCCGCAGAAGACTACAGCTTCCTCAAAAGAAAATACCATCTTCTTCAAATACGGACTTACATCCTCAACAAAAAACTCCAAACCGACTGCGACAGCACGGCAAACACCATACTATTCTACTTCACCCACAACGACCCTCTGAGCGAGCAACAAGGAAAAATACTCGACGAGCTTGTTACCACACGCAATTTGCACGTGTTCGCGATAGAATACAACTATTCAAAAGAACTGAAATTCCTTGAAGATTATTACGAAATCAGCAGCCCACCAGCACTTGTGGTGAACTTCCAGCACGTTCTCCCAGGTTTGACAACAAAAGAACAACTCATTCCGCTCCTCCATGGATGAACGCACACAAATTCTCTGGCGCAGCCTCATTCTCACCCTACTAATATTCGCAGTAGGCATACTGCTAAATCACCTATTTGATTTCTTCCGAATTTCAACCATCGAGAGCGTCATGATAACACACGAGATAGACACCGAAGCATACCGCGTGGAACGCTTTTTCACAGAAACCTTTGGCGGAGAAAAATGCGAAATCATGATTGGCAGAATTGCAGACCTCAAGACCGAAATCAGAAAAGTAGGTGAGGACCTAAGCAGCTACTCGCGGTTCAGCTTCTTCAGGAGAAAAGATTATGATTACCTCAAGCGCAAATATTTCCTCCTTGAACTGCGCTTTCTTGCACTCATCCAGCGCCTGAACAAGGAATGCGGCAAACCCTATCTCCCAATAATTTTCTTCTACGAAATCGACCAGGACGAAAGTGAGCGCCAGGGATTCATACTCGAAGACCTCAGCAAGGATTATGAGCAGGAACTCATCGTACTCACGCTCGACAAAGATTACAAAGATGAACCGTTAGTAAGCCTTCTGGCACGCAGTTTCAATGTCACCAAGGCACCAACACTCATCATAGACGGAATTCCGCGCACAGGACTTGTTTACACCGGCGAGCTCAACGCCAGCATACAAAAATTCCTCAGACGACCAGACCCATATGCGCAAAATATTGACTTCATGTACACCCCAAAGGCGGCAGGCATCGATGTCAACAGGCTAATTGAGCAGCTGGAAAAAATATCATCCGATGAAACAGCAGACCTGTTCGCACGCGGAGACGCAACACTCATTATCGGCAGACTAACCAAAAATGGAAGTAAAATCTGCGAAAGCCTGCGATATTATGATGCAATCAACAGCACCAACCGCGAAGAAAAGGCACTCATCCACGAAACCAGCGCCTCACTCGGCTGCGGCAGAAACAGAGCAGCATTTTTCAGAGCAGCGGCAGAAGAATGGCGAGTGCTGGGAAACACCTATCGTGCAGAGCTGCTCGACAAGCTCGCCAAAGGCATCCAACCCAGACTTGCGTTTGACCAGCACGCAATCAATGCAAACATATCTGTAATCACCGGCTACCGCTCTGCCATTCTGCCAAACCTTTCCCGCACAAACGCTTCGGGCGTCACAATCGGCGAGACGACAATTGTTCTCACAGCAACTGACACGGTCGTGTCACAAAACGACAGAGTGTATCGCGACTGGCTTTCTGGACAACTCGCCAATCCCTACAGACCAAACCTGCTCGTCACATTCTCAGAACGCCTCACCTACAACTACACAGAACTTCTTCCAGAGATCGGCTGGCATGAAGGAGGCAGACTGCGCGAGCTCAAGCACCTCAATTTCACGCACCTTCCTGCAGTAGGCACACTCGTTGCACGCCACCATGACAGATGGTTTGCTGTCGACGGAAACGGAACATTCAGCTTTGAAGTCCCCCTTGATAAACTATCTTACCCGACCACACGATTCCTCAGAAGAGATTTAGCGGTCATCATTGACACACATGGTGTCAACATGATTGTCGAACAAGCGCTCAGAAACAATGCCACAACCGTGCTCAGCGACTGTGACCATCCAGGCAAGGTGTACGCTGCGCGGTATCTCAGCAATCATGGAGTTTCGGTCATCTGTTATCCTGACAAATATGTCTATCTCGCACTCGGTCATGACCTGAAGCTTGTCGGAAGCCCACCAACCAGCATACAAGAAGGCAAGGCAGTTATCGGAAACAGGCCAGTGCGCATTTCAGTCAACGACCGCATTGTCGCTGTGAACTCTACAGATGAGGCGTACGCACTCTGGTACTATCAAACACCTGCATCATACATGAGCACACTGGCAGGAGCACTGCCAATCAACGTAACTTACGTGACTCTGGAAGATTTCGGTGAAATGGAAAAAGCAACACAAAAAGCACGCGAAATCAATGCCACCATCCTCGCAACACGCGTGTTCAACAGCCAAGACTACAACGCGGTCAAACAATGGCTTGACGAGGACACAGCACGCAAAGCAATCCTCTTCCACAGCGCAAGCTATCCCTACGGGCAAAAACTGTTCAGAGAATACACACGCGTTACATTCGACGATCCAAACCCCAGATTCGCATCTCGGAAATCGGAGATTTCCGATGATGATCAAAAACCGAAGTTTTTGACATGAAAAAAAACTATCCCCTGCTCGCAATTCTCGCGTTGACACTTGCCACACGACTCGTCCTCGCCTTTGGCTGGCACGAAGTCTGGTGGGACTCAGGAATCTACATCGGAATGGGCAAATACATCTACAGTGGTGGAGCCAGCGGCCTCTGGGAACACATCAGACCACCACTACTGCCAATCGTGCTCGGACTCTTCTGGAAAGTCGGGCTCGACCCTGCGCTTTTCGGCAGACTGCTTGAAATAGCACTCATGACAGGCATTGTCTGGCTCACCTATCTGCTCGCCCTGCAGTGGTGGAATGAGAAGACAGCACTCGTCGCATCGCTCATTGTCGCGCTCAGCCCAATCTTCTATTATCTCAGTTTCCATCAATACACAGAAATTCCCAGCACTTTCCTTGTCCTTCTGGCACTCTGGTTTTTCGCCAAAGAAAAATATCTCTGGGCAGGAATCGGCATCGGATTAGCATTTCTTGCCAAATTTCCCGCAGCACTCTATCTGCCAATCATTCTGCTCACTCTTGCCTTTTCTAAAAAATGGAAGCCAGCACTACACGCAACAGCCGGGTTTGCCATCATCGCACTCCCGTACTTTATCTGGAGCTCCATATTGTATGGAAATCCATTCGCAACAATCAGCGCTGCACAAGAGACAATAAGACGAGTGCTCGGCTGCAACGTGCTCCGCCATATGCCCTGGTGGCAGTACGCCTGGTGGCTTGCGTTCAGCGAAACAAAACTACATTTCTTAGCCTTGCCAGGAATATTCGCGCTTTACAAAAAATGGAACAAAAAGCACACACTGTTCGTCCTAAGTCTTGCAATTCCAGCGCTCTATTTCACACAATTGCACTGCAGAGACTACCGATACCTCACCCTTTTCCTGCCATTTGCTGCAATGCTCACCGCGCTCGGCATTGTCTGGATATACGAGCAATTCAAAATTACAAAGAACAGCGTATTCATCATTCTTGTAATTATTCTAGGCGCATTTATGCTGCGCACCAGTATGATTTACTATTATGGCCAGGAACGCCAACAACCCGACGCTGCAGCAGAAAACTACTTCAGCTATCTCAGCAACAATCCACTGGCTGGGGAAATTTGGACAGCAAACCCAATTGTCGCAGCGTACACGGACAAAAGACTGGAGAAAATATACTATCCTCTCTTTGACTCAGAAGTTTCCCAAGACTTCACCAACTATGTCTCCCTCCATTCGGAGAAAATCGGCGCAGTACTTCTCGATAACTGTGGCGGTGGAATAGTCTGCCCGCCAGATGAAGCAAAATGCATTACGCAGACAAACACCCTCATCCAAACACTTGATGCGCAGTTCGTACGCGTGTTCGACAAACAGTCAAACGGCTGCTGGTACAGAATCTGGACTACTTCTTCACAGAAATAATATCACCAATGGTCAGCGTTGCAGACGCTCCCTTCTGAGATGCTCCCTGCTCTTCCTGCTCAACCTCAACCAGAGCAATCTTCAACAATTTTTCCAGCTTCTTCGCCATGCTGATGGGCGGCACAAACGAGCCAGCTTCAAGCTTCTGCACAATACTCTCCTTCTCATTAATACGCATGGCAAAATCCTTCTGCGTCATGCCTGACTTTTCCCTAGCATTCCTTATGCGCGCAGCAAAATCAGCAACCACTGTTTCGACAATTTCAGGAGCCTTCTGGGCAGATATTTTTGGCCTGCTCACCGGCTTTGCAACCATTTTGCCAAACTTGCCACAGCCAGTACAGACATTCATCCGCGTTCCTTCTACAATTGCAGAAAACAACTGCGTATCCTTGCCACACAACTCGCAGGCCGGCATACCAACAAGGCAGCGAGCGCGGTTTAAAAATATTGTGGAACGCCCGCACGATGACCACTAATTAATAGTGGCGTTTGTTTTTAAAAGCATAGGCGCTTGGCAGACCAATGGACGACGCACTGGCAGAACATATACGCATGACAGCAGAAAAAGGCCTGTCGCGCGATGAGATACGCAAACTCCTTCTTGCAGCAGGCTGGCCAGAACCATACGTCACCGGCTACATTGCAAAGACCTTCAAAACACTCGAGCAAGGCATCATCATCAGAGCACATTCCCTCGCAAAACGCTTCGAAACCAACAGCGTTCTTGAAAACGTTGACTTTGACGTGCGCCAAGGAGAAATCTTCGGCATCATCGGCATGAGCGGAGCAGGAAAAACAACCCTGCTAAACATTCTTGTCGGCTTTCTCAATCCAGACCAGGGAGATGTCGTCCTCGCGCTGCCAAACGGCACCACGCACAGCGTGCTCAAAAACCCCGACCTCATCAAACAGCACATCGGATTTTCCACCCAAACACCGAGTTTCTACGGCAAGCTCACCGTACGCGAAAATCTCGAACACTTCGCACGCTTGTATCATCTGACCGAGTCAGACCTCATCAGGAGATGCAATGCGCTTATGGAACTCGTAGGACTGAAAGAAGCAAGAGACGTTGCCGCAACGCATCTTTCCGGAGGCATGCAAAAACGCCTCGACATCGCCTGCGCCCTGCTGCACGACCCCAGCATCCTAGTTCTTGACGAGCCAACAGCAGACCTTGACCCAATCCTCAGGAAACAGTTCTGGGACCTCATACGCCAGATAAACGCTAAAGGCACCACCATCCTGCTCGCGTCACACTTCCTCGCAGAAATAGAATTATTATGCAGCAGAATAGCCATCCTACAAAACAAGCGCATCGTAGAACTCGGCACTGCGCAAGAGCTGCGCAATATTTACTCAAAGAACTACGAAATCTTCCTCTCAACAACCTCGCGCGATTATGACAAACTCCTGGTAGAACTCCAAAGACGAAAGCGATATTTCACCAAAGTCACGCAGGAAGCGGGAGAACTGGTTATCGAGACGCCACAACCCGAGCACATTCTGACAACCATATCATCCTATGCCGAGAAACAACGGGACCTCGAAAGCCTGCATCTCGCACGACCAACACTCGGCAGAGTCTTTGAAGCCATTATCAAAAGATAACCATGATTTCCGATGTATTCGAACTGGTAAAGAAAAATCTCACCAACCTACTCAGAGCCAAAGCAGGATCGCTCATAGTGATTCTCGGACCTTTGCTTGTCGTTTTCCTGGCAGGACTGGCGTTCGACAACAGCAACGTCTACCGCGTAAAAATCGGCGCGTATCGGCCAGATGCCAACGAGGTTTCAACCGCATTTCTCGACCAGCTCAGCGAGCAATTCAAAGTAATAGAATATGATACTGAAGAAAAGTGCGTTGACGCCATAAAAAATACCGACGCCAACACGTGCATGATATTCGCAAGCAACTTCACTGTCGGTGTTCCGATAAAAAACCAAATCACTTTCTACGTCGACTATTCGCGCATAAACCTCGTCTGGAGCATCATGCAGGCCATGACACAGGAAGTCGGCGAGCGCACACTGGAAGCAAGCCAGAACTTCACCAAAATCCTCCTTGACACCATCGATTACACCCAACAACGTATCGGAGACCAGCGAGAAGTCATCATCCAGCTCACAACAGAAAACGAACTCATCCTAAAAAACACCCAAGACCTCGCAGCAGAGCTTGGAGACATTGACCTTACCTTTAACGAAAAGCGCTACGGCATTGAAAACCTGAGCAGCTCCCGTACACAGCTCAAACAATGGATGGAAAGCGTGCTCGCCATCGGAGACAAAGGACTAAGCAAATCAGTTTCCTTTATCGATTCCGCAGACGCACTCGTCAAACAGAGCTCTGCTGGCACGCAAGTCAAGGACAAGCTTCTCGAGAACTTCAAGAAAAACATTGACGACATCAAAAAGCTCAAGGAAAGCATGGCAGAAACCAAAAACCTCACCAAAGAGGCTTTTGTCGATTTCGACAAGCAAATAACATCCATAAGCGAAGCAATTTCAGACACAAAAAACAGGCTCAATGAAGCAGACACCAGCAGACAGTTCAGCTTGCGTGTTCTCGAAGCCATATCAGGATTGCTTGACAAAAGCCTTCTCAACCTCGTGGCAGTCCAGCAGGCGCTCAACGACATTGACAACAAAATAAGCGCAATAGACATACGGGACCCAGAAGCCATCACACAACCAATTGTCACGAAAATAAAGCCGATCGTGCAGGAAAAAACATACCTAAATTACCTGTTCCCCGTGCTTATCGTGCTCGTCATCATGTTCACCGCACTGCTCATCACGCCCACGCTCATCCTGCTTGACAAGAACAGCCCGGCAGCATTCAGAACATACATGACTCCAGTCAAAGACGGCAGCTACATCCTCGCAGCATTCATCACAGCTTCAATACTGCTATTGCTTCAAGTCATCATCATCCTCGCAATCGCAAGCCTGTTTTTCTCAAGCCAGATAATCGCAAACATACCTGAGGCAATACTCCTGCTTATCATCATCAACTCGCTCTTCATCCTCATAGGCATGATTGTCGGATACAGTTTCCACAACGAGGAAACATCCACGCTCGCAGCGGTCTCAATTGGCGCTGTTTTCTTATTCATCAGCGATGTCATCATCCCAATCGAAAGCATGCCAGACGCATTCGCATACATTGCAAGCTTTAACCCATACGTCATCAGCAGCTCACTCCTCAGGCGCGCACTCTTATTTGACTCGTCCCTGCTCAGCTTGTGGGGAGACATACTCATCATGCTCGGCTACATAGTCGCTGCAGCACTGCTCGCCTCGGGAATCTACCTCATGACGCGGCGCTATTCGCTGCAACAGCTCGCAAAAGCATTCGCGCCAGTATTTGCGCGATTCAGGAAAAAATAGGTCCGCGGCTCACTGTCGTCCACGGCCGCTCATCCAGGCAACTGGATGGGCGGCCAATTTTTCTAAGAAAACTATATAAACCGTCATATAGCAGCAAATCATATGAAATTTCACAACACACTCACGAGAAAAAAAGAAGAATTCAAGCCAGTAGACAAAAAACTCGTGCGCCTGTACACCTGCGGGCCGACCGTCTATAACTATATTCACATCGGCAACCTGCGCACATTTCTCTTTGAAGATTTGCTCAGACGATGGATAAAATACCGGGGCTATACAGTCAAACAAGTCATGAACTTAACCGATGTAGAGGACAAAATCATCCGCGATTCACAAAAAGAAGGCGTCTCGCTCAAAGAATTCACTGAAAAATACGCCAAAGCATTCTTTGACGACATCAAAACACTCAACATAGAGCCAGTAGAAGTCTACCCAAAAGCAACAGACTACATTCCTGAAATGGTGGCCATGATACAATGCCTGCTTGCAAAAGAAATAGCATACAAAACAGACGACGGCATATACTTTTCCATTTCTAAATTTAAAAATTACGGACAACTGGCAAACATTGACGTCACCAAACTTGAAGCAGGCGCTTCCGGCAGAGTCAAAGCAGACGAATACGAGAAAGAAAATGCTGCAGACTTCGCGCTCTGGAAATTCTGGGATGAAAAAGACGGCACTGTCTTCTGGGAAACAGAAATTGGCAGGGGCAGGCCTGGATGGCATATCGAGTGCAGTGCCATGAGCGCAAAAAATCTTACAGACTCATTTTCAAACAGCACCTTCCATCCAGAAAAATTCGCAACCATCGATATCCATACTGGAGGCGTCGACAACATATTTCCACACCATGTCGATGAAATAGCGCAGACAGAAGGGTGCATTGGCAAGAAATTCGTCAACTACTGGCTACACTCAGAACACCTGCTCGTTGACGGCAAAAAAATGTCAAAATCGCTCGGCAACTTCTACACGCTTCGAGATATAATTGCCAAAGGGTACACGCCACTTGCCATGAGATATCTATTATTAGCAACACACTACCGGCAAAAGCTCAACTTCACGTTTGAAGCACTTGAAGGCGCCACAACAGCCGTACAACGCCTCAATGATTTCGTGCTCCGCCTAAAAGAAGTAGAACACAATGGTGTAGAAACGACAGAAGTGCACCAGTTTATCAATACTGCACGGCAAGGATTTGAGACTGCATTGGACGAGGATTTAGAGATAAGTCCTGCGCTTGCAAACATTTTCACTTTTATGACCCAGATCAACACCCTTCTTGATAGTCATAAAATAAGCAAAAGTGAAGCCGAAAAGATTCTCAATTTCATGTATGATGTTGACAAAGTGCTTGGCATACTGGTAAAGGAAGAAAAGTTATCACCAGAACTTCAAAAACTGGTAGACGAAAGAGAAAAAGCACGCCAGATAAAGAACTGGAGCAGAGCAGACGAACTACGAGACGAACTAAAGAAACACGGAATCGCGGTTGAGGATACAACACATGGCCAACGCTGGAAAAGAATTCTTTCTTAATCGATACCTGCAACTCGGCGGGCAGATAGCAGAGGTAACTCCTGTTCCAACCATCAGAATTAACACACTCAAGACAAACACAAAAGAAATTATCCCGCGACTGGAAAAACTTGGCGTACAGCTCGAGCGAATTCCTTTTACACGAAGCGGTTATGCAATAAAGCAAAGCAAATTCTCACTCGGAGCCATAACAGAGCACCTGCTCGGCTATTACTACATGCAAGACTCAGCCGCACAGCTGCCTGTCGACGTTCTCGACCCGAAGCCAACCGATACCGTGCTTGACTGCTGCGCAGCACCAGGAGGAAAAACAACACAGCTTGCCTCAAACATGAAAAATAACGGCACAATTGTGGCATTTGAGCTCAAGCAGCACAGAATACCAAGCTTACTGATGAATCTGGAACGGTGCGGAGTAAAAAATTCAGTTGTGTTTCAGGGAGATGTTGCACAAGCACAACTGCCAGCATTTGACAAAATACTGCTTGACGCGCCATGCGCAGGAAACTACCTCACCGAGCCAGGCTGGTTTGAGAAACGAGACCTTGAAGGCGTCCAACGCAGCAGCTCCATACAAAAGCGACTCATAAAGGCAGCAATACAAGCACTCACGCCAGGAGGCACTCTCGTATACAGCACCTGCTCACTTGAACCAGAAGAAAACGAGCTCAACGTGCAATGGGCGCTTGAAAATTTTCCAATACGACTGGAAAAAGTAAATCTTCCAATCGGAGACCCAGGTCTGACAAATGTTTTTGGGCAAGAACTGCACGCAGACATCGCCCTGTGCAAACGCTTCTGGCCACACAAAACAGGAACAGAAGGGTTCTTTATTGCAAAAATGGTGAAAGAATGAACCTGCAAGAATTTCTGAAGCCATTCGGAATCAAAAAAGACATTGACGCACAATTAGTTGACCGTTCATACTTTATCGTCCACGACAAGAAATGGCTTGCCAAAAGACCGCTGTACATCGGTGAGTGCGTGGCACACGTCCGAGGGCCGGTATTGATACCATCCATAGATTTGTTGCAACAGATTGGTGCAGAAGCACAGAAACACGTTGTGCTCAACCCAAAAGCAGAATGGCTGTTCACCTGCGGAAGGGACGTTTTTGCAAAAGGCATAGCATCGCATAACAACCCTGCACTTGGCGACAGAGTCGTTATTCTCAACCAGCACAAAGAATGCCTTGGCTATGGAGATGTTGCTGCTCCCTTAGATGGCAAAAGAGTAGTTGTCAAGCGCCTCTTTGACATAGGAGACCTGCTCAGAAGAGAAAGGAAGAGCAGGAAAGTACGCTTATAGATTTGCCACAACGTTTTTAAACCTCTCTTTGCGCTTTCGTCGTATGGCAGACCGATACGACCCAAAAGTCGAAGAAGAAAAATGGGTCAGGAAATGGGAACATGAAGGTGCGTATAGCTTTGACCCAGAACAGAAAGGAGATGTCTACAGCATAGACACCCCACCGCCAACTTTCTCAGGAAAAATGCACATCGGCCACGCATTCTCATACACGCAACAAGACATCATTGCACGCTACAAACGATTACGAGGATTCAACGTATTCTACCCATGGGGCGTAGACGACAATGGACTGCCAACAGAACGACTTGTGGAGAAACTCAAAGGCGTAAAAGGCAGCAAAATGGACAGGCAAGAATTCATCAAGCTCTGCGAGCAAACAATCGCGGAAATAATGCCCGCATTCGTTGCAGACTGGAAACGAATCGGCATGAGCTGTGACTTCGAACTCGCGTACAGCACCATCAATGAACATTCCCGGCGCATATCACAATGGAGTTTCCTTGATTTGCATAAAAAATCAAGGGCATACCGTAAAAACGCGCCAGCACTCTGGTGCCCGCTCTGTGAAACAGCAATCTCACAAGTCGAATGCCAGGATGCAGAAAAATCAAGCACGTTCAATGACATCGTATTCAAAACAGACGACAAAGAGTTGCTTATCGCGACTACAAGACCAGAACTCATTCCTGCCTGTGTGGCCGTATTTGCGCATCCCAGCGATGACCGATACAAGAAATTGTTCGGCAAAAAGGCAAAAACGCCCCTTTTCAACGCAGAAGTGCCTATCATGGCAGACGAAAGAGTAGACCCGGCAAAAGGCACAGGCATTGTCATGTGCTGCACTTTTGGAGACCAGACAGACATTGCATGGTATCTCGCATACAACCTGCCACTCAAAGAAGCAATCATGCGCAATGGCGCAATGGCCAAAGAAGCAGGCAAGTACCAAGGACTCAAAATCCATGACGCCAGAAAAGCAATCCTCGCAGACCTCAAAACAGAAGGTCTGCTTAGGGCACAAAAACCAATCACACATGCAGTCAAGGTACACGAGCGCTGCAGCACAGAAATAGAAATCATCCAGAGCAAACAATGGTTCATCAAATACCTTGATTTGCGAGAAAAAATGCTTGAATGGGGCAGCCAGCTCAACTGGCACCCTGACTTCATGAAACATCGATATAATAATTGGGTAAACGGGCTACAATGGGACTGGCTAATTTCACGACAACGCTTCTTTGGCGTGCCCTTTCCAGTCTGGTACTGCAAACAATGCGACGAGCCTGTATTTGCAGATGACAAAAAACTTCCAGTCGACCCGCTCAAAGACAAGCCACCAGCAGCAAAATGCTCAAAATGCAGCTCTACTGAGTTCATCCCAGAAAAAGACGTTCTCGACACCTGGGCAACAAGCAGCATGACACCACAACTGGCAGTCCAATTACTTCCAGAAAAGCACCGCGCAAAAGTTTTCCCCATGAGCTTACGACCACAAGCACATGAAATCATCTCATTTTGGCTGTTCAACACACTTGTCAAAAGCCAGTTGCACTACAACAAAAACCCGTGGAAAGACGTCACGCTTTCCGGCTACGTTACTGACCCGCGTGGAGAAAAAATGTCAAAAAGCAAAGGAAACGTTGTTGAGCCACAAAAAGTGCTTGAAAAATACAGCGCAGACGCCCTGCGCTACTGGGCAGGCGGAAGCAAACTCGGAGAAGACCTCGCCTACCAAGAAAAAGAACTTGTTGCCGGAGACAAATTCGTCACGAAATTGTGGAATGCAGCAAAATTCACCAACATGCACCTTACTGGATATGATTACAAAGGCGTTTCAACAGAGACACTTGATTTGTGGATACATACACGACTCGCCAAAACCATACGAGAAGCAACAACAGCATTTGATGCCTACGAATACTTCAGAGCAAAACAAACAATCGAAGCATTCTTCTGGAAAGACTTCTGTGACAACTACCTTGAGCTTATCAAGTCAAGAATGTACGAGCCAAAAAACCCTGAGCACAAAAAAAGCGCACAACACGCATTGTATACCTGTCTGTCCGCTATTGTGCGCCTGATGTCACCTTTCACGCCATTTATCACCGAAGAAGTCTATCACCTGTACCTGAAAGAGAAAGAAGGACACAAAAGCGTTCACCTGTCAAAATGGCCGGAAATGCCTGCGCTGAACGAACAGGCAGAACTTGCCGGCAATGCAGCAGTCGCAATTCTTGCAGCAATAAGAAAGAAAAAATCCGAAATGAAATTATCAATGAAAGCACCGGTGAAGAGACTAGTCATCGACACAAAAATAGACATTAGCGGAGTACTTGACGATTTGAAAGCGGCAACAGCAGCAGAAAAGATAGAAATTGGCAAAGCAACAGAAGAAATAACTCCTGAAATCAAAATAATTGTGGAATTATAGACTTCGTAATTATACCGAAGGGGACTCCACCGCCGTCCCCCTCTCGACCCCTGCGGTCATTCTAATTAAACAATGCTGAAAAGCCGGCAATCTTCTTCTCCATATCATAATAACTAAGCTTTGCAAGCCTTCCAGAACGAATACGCTCTCTGGTCTGCGCCAAAAACTTTGCCATCTTCTCATGCACAACATCCTCTTCCTGCCTGAAACGCAAAATAAGCTGGCCAGCCAATGGATGGTCATCCAGCGAAAACTCCTTGTGCTGATCCTTCAGTTTCGAACGAATCTCCCCAATAATCTCAGACGCCTGCTTAACTGGATCAGTAATCGAGAATTGCTTCACCAATGCCTTTTCCTTACCATCAGAAAACAAAATCCTTACTTTCACCTGGTCAAGCTGAGAATAATAGTCAAGTATGTCAATTTTCTTGAAGTCAACGTCAACCGCCTTCATATGCCCACTTTCAACAAATTTGTATATAAATATTACTGAACTGCGCTACACAAAAATTAATAAGACGCATGATACTCAAAAAGCCCATGTTGTGGGTACAAAAGTACAAACCAAAGCTAGAATACATACCTGCAGATACCAAACAGCTGCGCGACTTTGTCACAAACTACGCAAAACAAAAGAAAAGATCATTGCTCCTACACGGACCATCAGGCACTGGCAAAACAGCGGCAGTTCATGCGCTTGCACGGGAACTTGGGCTTGAACTTATAGAGGTAAATGCCTCAGACCACCGCAACGCAGGCGAAATCCAATCACGCATCGGCAATGCAATCAAGCAGCAAAGCCTGTTTGCGACCAGCAAACTCATCCTTATAGACGAACTCGATGGCATAGCAGGAACTGAAGACAGAGGAGGCATCAGCGCACTAGCAGACCTGATAAAAGAATCAACCTTTCCCATAATCCTCATCGCCAACGACCCCTGGGAGCAAAAGTTCAACCCACTGCGCACCAAAAGCGTGCTTGTCGAATTCCCATCACTAAACATCACAGCAATTGTGCCAGCACTTCAGCGCATTCTTTCTGCAGAAAAAGTAAACGCAGATGAACTCGTGCTCAAAACACTCGCCAGAAGAAGCGGCGGAGACCTGCGAGGAGCAATCACCGACCTGCAAATACTCGCACAAGCAGGAGCGCTGACAACCGAAGGGCTTGAAACGCTCAACGAACGCGAACATTCTGAGAGTATAATGCAGGCACTGGTGAAAATTCTGAAATCAACAGACCCGGCAGTAGCCATGAGCGCACTTGACCTTGTCGACGAAGACATTGACGAATGCTTCCTATGGATAGACGAAAACCTGCCAAAAGAATACAAAACACCTGCAGACCTGGCACGCGCTTATGAAGCACTCTCAAAAGCAGACATTTTCCGAGGAAGAATACGCAGATGGCAATACTGGCGCTACCTTGCGTACGTTGACGTTTTGATAACAGCAGGCGTAGCAGTCGCAAAAGACAAAAAATCAACAACCTTCATCACATACGGCAGAACACAAAGACTACTCAAACACTGGATGGCAAACCAAAAATACGCACGACGCAAAAGAGTTGCTGAGAAATTGGCAGCCGCAACTCACTGTTCCAAGAAAAAAGCATTACAAGACACACTGCCATACGTACACAGACTCTACCAATTGAAACATCCAAGCGCGGAAATGATAACAGAAGAATTAAAGCTGGATGAAGAAGAACTTGAGTGGCTGACCAAATAATTTTTAAATGCCTCATTCTATAGCAATATTAGAGGTGATATTAATGGCAAAAAAGAGGTTTCCGACGTTCAAAGTAATAGTACTGGTGATTGGCATCGTGTGGCTGTTATCAGAAATGGGCATGATAAATGTGCGCCTTCCGTGGCTGCCAGTTCTCATCGTCATCTGGGCACTTGGCGCAATCATCAACCACTACCAAAAATAATCACTTGTGCCCATGACCGCCGAGATAAATATGTTTTATTTTCTCTTCCTTTAGAATTTTTTTATCACCATGCAGGGCAACTCTTCCTTCTTCCAACACATAAATGTGGTCAGCAATCTCGCAGGCAGCCTTGGCGTTCTGCTCAACCATGACGATAGCAGTGCCTTCCCTGTTGACGTCCTGAATCTTCTGAAAAATTTCGTGCATTGTCTTCGGCGCCAAACCGAGCGAGGGCTCGTCCAACAACAAAATCTGCGGGTCCTGCATCAATCCTCTCGCAATAGCCAGCATCTGCTGCTGGCCGCCAGACAACGAGTATGCATTCTGGTGCAGTTTTTCCCTCAAAACCGGAAAATGTGAGAGAACTTCATCCATACGCTTAGCAATCAAATCCTTCTCCTTTGTCATAAACGCGCCCATCTCCAAATTTTCCTTCACGGTCAGCCCTGAGAAGACCTGCCTGCCCTGCGGAACAATCGAAATGCCCATCTGGATGCGTTCGTGTGTTGGCAAGCTCGTGATATCCTTGCCCTTGTACATTATTTTGCCGCTGTACACGTCACACAACTTGAAAATGCTTTTCAGCACAGTGCTCTTGCCAGCACCATTCGGACCAATAATCACCGTAATCTCGTCCGGCTTGATATCCATGTCCACGCCGAACAAAATCTGCAATTTTCCATACCCGGATTCCAATTTTGAAATCGTCAGAAAGCTCATTTGCCCAGATACGCCTCCAACACTCTCTTGTCAGCCTGCACCTGCTTTGGCGTTCCGCGCGTCAGCACACTTCCTTCTGTCATCACAATAACCTCATCACTAATGCTCATCACAAACTCCATATCATGCTCAATAAGCACAATAGTATCTCCGTCTTTCTTCAAATCAAGCAAAATCTTTTTCAGCTCCTGCCTCACCTTCGGATTAACGCCAGCAGTAGGCTCGTCGAGCATCAATAACTTGTGCGGCTTGAGCAATGCACGCGCAATCTCCACCAATCGCATCTGACCATAACTCAAATCGCTGCCGCGCACGTTCATGTCAAGTGGAAAGTGCACTTTTTTCAACACTTCCTTCAATTCTTCCTCTTTCGCCGGGCGCGCAATCAACAAATTATCCTTCACGCTCATATTTTTGAACAATCGCGCCTGCTGGAACGTCCTGCTGATTCCCAATCTTGCAATCATATGCGTTGGCAAACCAGTAATATCCTTGCCCTTCAACAAAATCCTGCCACCATCAGGCTTGCTAATTCCGCAGACCAAATTGAATAACGTGGTTTTGCCAGCGCCATTCGGGCCAATAATACTTGTAATGGTGTTTTCCTTTACAGTAAAAGTGCAATTATGCACGGCATACACGCCACCAAAATGCTTGTCCAGCTTTTGCACGCTAATCATGCCAGATCCACCTTACCGAAAATACCTCTTGGGCGATAGATGAGAATTAAAAGCAAAATCAACGCGAAAATAATCTCACGCATCGGTCCGAGCACTGAGCTTGGAAAGCCAATAAAGCGCAACGGCTCAGGAATCAGGAACAACACAATAGCGCCAACAGCAGAACCCTTAACAGAGGCAAGACCGCCAACAATCAGCATGCTGAAGAGCAGAATTAAGTCGCCAATTCCAAAAATAGACGGGTCGATGAACGTAATATAATGCGCAAACAGGCCGCCACCAATGCCGGCAAAGAACGCGCTGATGCCGAGCGCCATAATTTTATGCATAAACGTATCTTTTCCCAGCATTTTCGCAGCAAGCTCATCATCACGAATGGATTCACACGCCTTGCCAAAACGCGAACGCGAAATCTTCCAGAAAACCAGATACGTAATTATTGCAATAACGAGAACAACTATCAGAAATTCTGTATTGCCTCTCACAATTTTTGGAATGCCTGGAATGCCCAGCGCGCCTCTTGTCACATCCGTCCAATTCCTCGCAACACTGCCCATGATGAACGCAAAACCAAGCGTTGCCAACGCCAGATAATCACCTTTCAGCCTGGTGGTTGGCAGACCAAGCAAAACACCTGAAATGCCTGCCAATAGTGCGCCACAGAGTATGCTCAGCCAGATGGGAACGCCATTAATCGCCAGCAAAGCGCTCGTGTATGCCCCGATTCCGAAAAAGCCAACATGACCAAGATTCAGCAAGCCAGTAAAGCCAACAGCGAAATTCAGGCTGATGGTGAGAATGCTGTAAATTCCAATCAGAATTGCCAAATGAATGAGATAGTTGATGAATGCCATTACGCTTCCCTCACCTTCACGCCCAACAAGCCAGAGGGTTTGAATAACAGGAAGATGAATAGCAATACAAACGCAATCGCATCCTTATAGCCGGATGGCAGCCACCAAATGCCGATGTTTTCCACCAAGCCAAGAATAAACGAGCCAAGCACAGAGCCAGGAACACTTGCCAGACTACCAATAACTGCCCCAGTAAAGCCCTTGATGACCAAAGAAATACCCATTGTCGGGTACAAATTCTGCTCAATACCGATAAGAATACCAGCAACACCAGCCAAAAAGCTTCCAATGATGAACGTGTAAGTGTAAATCCGTTCAGGATTAATGCCCACAGTCTGCGCAACATCCTTGTTATCAGCAACTGCGCGCATTGCCTTTCCTAATTTGGTCTGCTTCATCAGCCACCACAAAGCGAGCAGCAAAACGAGCGAGACGACAATAATGCAAACCTGTATGAACGTTATGCGCGCGCCAAGCACATCAAACACAGGGTTCCTTGTCTGCACGGTCTTGACATCAGCACCCCAGACAGCCAAAACAAGTGCGTTGACAAGCGTCATCACGGCAATACTGGCAATCAATAACACTGCGCCAGACGCCTTTCTCCTTCTTAATGGCCGATACACCAGCCAATCAATCAGCACACCAGCAAGACTGCTGCAGATGAGCGTCAAAACAATTGCAAACCAGAAATTAAGCCCGTACATAACAGCAAACGTGAACAACAAATATGCGCCAATCGCCAATACAGCTCCATGCGCGAAATGCATGAACTTGGTAACGCTGTAAATCAGCGAGAAACCAGACGCAACCAGCGCGTATATGGCACCCGCAATGACACCGTTCAGAATCAGCTGGGTTGCGATAGCCATATCTCTTCACTCCTGTTTTATGTTTTTAAAGGTTGCTATAAACAAAAAAGTGTTTTATAGCACAGAGCTCACTAATGAATGCCTGCGTGAAAAGCTCGCAGAAACCGATTATTCAGGAGCAGCAGGTGATGTAAAGTTTGAGGGCAGGCATTATTCTGCGCGTGATTCACGCGTCGTGCAATATAAGGATGGGAAGTGGGTGCCAATAAGTTAATAATAAAAAGAAAAAAAAGAGCTTACTTCAGCTCCATTGACGTTCCGTTCTTGACCTGCTTCAAGGCAAAAGCCATAATTGGGTCGCCATTGGCATCAATCGTCAGCTTGCCAACAGCGCCATCCCAGTCCTTGACAGCGTACAGGAAGTCACGGATTTTTTCTGTGTCAACGCCACCTGCAGACTCAATAGCCGCCTTAATCAGGTAGATGTCGTCATATGCTGATGCCATGAAGAACGGCTGCGGAGCATCCTTGTTCTCTTTAGCCTTGTACTTGGCAAACAACGCAGCTGCTTTTGTGTTCGTTGCATCAAACGCCGGCTCGAGACCGATAAAGCCCTCAAGCAAGGCAGCATTCTCAGATGTTGCAGCAGGAGCAATCAAAAGCTCAGCGCCAATCAACTGCTGCTTTGCACCAGCTTCACGCAACTGCTTGATAACAAGAATACCTTTCGTAGCAGTCTGCGGATAGACAGCAATGACATCCGGCTTCTCACGCACAACCTTCAAAATCTGCGTCTTAAAGTCAGTGTCGTCAGGACCATAGACCTCGTCAGCCACAATCTTGCCGCCTGCCTTGGTAAAGGTCTCTTTGAAAGTGGTCCTCAAGCCCTGAGCATAGTCCTTCTGCTCGGAAATTATGGCAGCCTTTGTCCAGCCCTGTTTGAAAGCATAATCAGCAGCAACACTTGCAGAGAACGCATCGCTTGGGTAAGTCCTGAACAAGAAATCACCCAAAGTTGTAATTGTTGGATTGCTTGCAGTCGGACTCAACAAGATAATCTTCTTTGGCTCGGTAATGGCTGCAGCTGCAATGGTCTCTGAACTGCACGCGCCACCAATGATAACTTTCACGTTATCAACGTCAACCAGCTTTTGTGTTGCGGTTGTAGCCGCCTTTGAGTCGCACTTGGCGTCCTCAAAAATGACTTCCAACTGCTTGCCATTCACTCCACCAGCAGCATTAATCTCTTCCAGTGCAATCTGAATGCCAGCCTGCTCAGGCAAACCATACTCAGCAGCATCTCCAGTCAATGGCAGAATTGCGCCAAGCTTAATTGTTTCAACTGGTGCAGGCACCGGCTCCGGTTTTACTTCCGGCTTTGGCGCGCACGCCACCAATAAGACCAATAATACACTCAGAATTCCTATCAATACTTTGTTCATGTAAACCACCCTCCGTGAATGCTTATGCACGTATATTCGATATATAAACATTGTCGGAAAGCTTTTTAAAGCATTTGCGTTACTTTTAACTATGGTTAGTTATGAAGACATTGTCAATTTAGCGCTCAGAAGAAGCCTGTTCTTTCCGGCAAACGAGATTTACGCAAACGCGCCAGCAGGGTTTTACGATTTCGGACCATATGGAGCAACTATCAGAAGAAAAATAATAGAACTCTGGCGCAAAGAACTCGTGCAAAAGGAAGATTTTCTCGAATTGGACGGCGCAATAACCATGCCAGAGGATGTTTTCAAAGCATCAGGGCATTTAACAAATTTCAACGACCCGGTTACACAGTGCAAGAAATGCAACACGATACACAGAGCAGACAAACTTCTTGAAGAAACCACAAAAATCCCGTACAAAGAAGCAACACCACTGCCTGAACTCACTGCGGCATTACGAGAACACAAAGTCAAATGCCCAAAATGCAAGGGAGAACTCATGGACGTCAAACAATTCAACATGATGGTCAGAGCAGAAGTCGGCATTGCAACAAAATCACCCTGCTATCTCAGACCAGAAACCTGCCAGACCATATTTGTTGACTGGTCAAGGTTAGTAAGAACAATGCGCGTCAAACTGCCAAAAGGAGTCAGCCAGGCAGGCAAATCATTCAGAAACGAAATCTCGCCAAGACAAACACTGCTCAGGCAGGTTGAATTTTCACAAATGGAATCAGAAGTATTCTTCGACCCACTGCAGATTAACGAAGCAGAGCGATGGGAAGAAGTAAAAGACTACAAGCTCCGCATCATGAAAGCAGGACAGGACAAAATAGAAAACATCACTGCAGAAAAACTCGTCAAAGACAAGACAGTTGGCGGAAAGCTCATTGCCTACTACCTTGCAAGAACACAACAGCTCTTTGAAAAATGCGGCATACCTGCAGACAAGATGCGTTTCAGGCAATTAGACGACAAAGAACGGGCATTCTACGCAAGAGAAGCGTGGGACTTTGAAGTTGAAACAAGCCTCGGCTGGCTTGAGCTTGTCGCAAACAACTACAGAACAGACTACGACCTCAAGGGACACATGGACAAGAGCAAAACAGACATGCAGTTCCTCAGACAAGACAACAGCAAATTCATCCCACACGTCTGGGAAATCTCAATTGGCGTTGACAGAACATTCTATGCAGCTCTCGAATTCGCGTACAGACAGAAAGACGACAGAATATGGCTCTCACTGCCGCCTGCCATCGCGCCACTCCACGCAGGAATATTTCCATTAATTTCCAACGAAAAAGGAAAAGACCTGGTTAAAACAGCAGAAAAAGTCTATGAGGACCTGCACAGCTGCTACGAAGTCATGTATGATGAAAGCGGAAGCGTTGGAAAAAGATATGCACGCCTGGATGAAGTAGGAGTGCCATGGTGCATCACCATAGATTTTGATTCTTTGACCAATAATGACGTAACTATCAGAGCACGAGATACCGCAGCACAGAAAAGAGTTAAAATAAGCGAGCTGCGCGATACAATGTACCAATTAATAACCGGAAAAATACACATTTAGGAGGTTGTTATGGAAATCAAAGACTTACAGGCAGGACAAGGAAAAATCGACATGGTGGTGGAAGTGGCAAGCATAGACGAGCCACGAACATTTGACAAATTTGGCAAATCAGGCAAAGTCGCCAATGCAAAAGCAAAAGACGCATCAGGAGAAATCACCTTGACACTCTGGAACGAGCAATGCGACATTGTCAAAGCAGGAATGAAAGTCCACATCATCAACGGCTATGTCTCAGAATACAAGGGAGAAAAGCAGCTCGGTACGGGAAAGTTTGGCAGACTGGAAGTTGTTCAGTAATTAGCTCACAGCGGTTTCTGCTTTTCTTCTTTTGATTGGATTTGAAAATCCAATCTCCTGTAACCATTTTCTAACATTTTCACGCCCATTCAAAGGCACTTTGTATGAAGGCAGGCTGTTAGGGGTTCTTGGCTTATCGCACCAAATATTCGCAACTCTGAAGCCACGCATTAGAAGCAGGTTTTTCAACTGGTTTGCAAGCTTAATGCTGCACGTTGTGATTTCAATTGAAGGATAATTAGGGCTTCCGGGCTTATTCGCGACAAATATCGAACCGTCTGTATCAACAATTCCCCGGATTGTGTGTCGGGCAAGATTCCAGTCTTTCTCGATAACGTTAGGAATAGTTACTTTATGGCATTTGCCTTCACCGATTGGAAGGCCATATTTTTGCGTTATTTCAAGAAAAGCAGGTTTAGAATTTACTACGATTCTTATTCCGCGTCCACGGAGCGCAATTTTGACCTCTTTATTCCAAGTCTTTTTGATGAGTGATTGAATATAGAAAAAGTATTCTTTGTCGTTCACAGGATCCCCAGTAATTCCAATGCGATAGTGTTTTTGAATATTGTCCAGATTGCCATCTCCGATAATTATTCCAATCAATTCTGAAAGTTTTTCGTCCATGAACTTATAAGAATTCCATGATTTAAATAGCTCACGCGCATGGTTGTCCAGTGGGTTTCAGAACCGAAAGGGTTTTAAATCATTTCAAAGGATGCTTCACCTAATGGGCGTGTAACTCAGCCCGGGAGAGTACATGCGTGATGAATGCAGCTCAGACCGCTGAAGAGAAATCTTGGCCACGGTGCTGTCGCCGGTTCAAATCCGGCCACGCCCATTTTATTTTTCAAGAAATCTTGAGTCTTCTTGCTGCTGCCTTGTTGATCTTTCTGCCAAGCATTATCGCAAATTCTTCTATTTCTTCTTCGCTCAGGCAAGATTTGTCGGCTAAGCGTTCAAGACCTCTTAAGACTCGTACTTGTTCAGGTGATAATCCTCTTACAGATCTACATTTTGATAATTTGAAAAGCTTCACTTCTTTTCTTATCTGTTTATTTTCTGTCATACTTACAGTTTTTGTTCTTGTGAATAAATATTTTGTGTCCGAATCCGTAAAGTTTCCGGAAAATCAACCCAAAGCTTTATATATCTAAACGCATTACAATTGTAATACGATGGTAATGGACTTGGTTCAAGTGCGGCTTCCAAAGGGATTGATCGAGCAAGTTGATGAACTAGTTCGTAAAAGAAACTACGCAAGCAAATCTGACGTTATTCGAGATGCGCTTAGGCGATTTTTTCTGGATAGTATGATTGGCATCATCCCCAACACAGGCGATTCAGTGAAAGAAGTACGCGCGATACGAAAGGCGCTTTCAAAGATGGATCCTGATCTTAAAGGACTCAAGAATGTGTAATATCTTCAGGCTTGTAAGCACTGACACCGTTTGCTCGACTAATATCTGCTAATTGTTTATCTCTTGTGACTAAAATACAATCAAAGCGTTTGCATAAAGCCATATGCACAAGATCATAAAAGCTTATTTGAAACTGATACTGGGATTCCAACTGCCGCGCAATGGCCTTATCGTCAGCGGTTAAGTCAACTTTCACGCATTTTGGTTCTTTGAAAAAGAATTTATCAACTTTATGGTACTCGTATTCTCCAAGCTTGAGTTTGATCTCTCGTAGAACAATATCCGAGTAGACAATCTCGTCATCCCCTGAAAACATTACACGCTCAATAAATTCCTTTGCCAATCGCCAATACGGAACACCTTTGGAAGAATCGCCTTCCTTCTTGAAAAGATTCAACCAAATTGACGTATCTACATAATATTTCATAATAAACTTAGCACGTATTCATTTTAAAGCGCCACGCACCCATTTGTCCAGTGCTAAAATGTATCGTCACGAAAAGTTTCCGGATGTCCTGTGTGAACTTCCGGCTTTCCAGAATCAGTCAATCGCAATCAATGCGCTGCCAACAATTTTCCATGCAATGATGTTGAAGATGAGCATCACAATTCCAGCGATAATGCAATACAGCAGCGTGCTCCTGATCAAATTACTGCCCAACAAATACCGTTCCTGCAGTTTGTCAGCACCATTCTCAATACCGTTTGACAAAATCGTCAGAATATAAACAATCTGGAAAACATAAATGCCAACCACTGCCTGAAAATAATATGTCGGCATGCCATCACCGAAAAACTGCGACAATACATCAATGCCTGTGCCTCCCTGCTCAACGCCAATGTTCATGATGTTCTTCGACAGACTGCCCAAAATGTACGTAATCATCGAAGTAATTCCAATCACTATTCCCGAGATGGCGGGCGTCAAAAACGCAATCTGAGACTTCATGTCAGAAATAATATCAGCCATAAGGTCCTTCAAACGCTCATTCACCTTGTGAATTTCCTTGATATACCTGGCAACATTCAACAAAGCCTGCGCAGCAATCACCGGACCTTTCTTGATGCTCTCAATCAGCACCTTCATCGACGACTGAATCACCGCGCTTGGAAATGAAACAATCGCACCAGAACGCGGATTAAAGATTGCCTCCTGCACGCTCATTCCCATTTTGCTGATGTTAATAGCGACCAGCTTGAAAAACCGGCCGGAAGTGCTTTCCTCCATGACCTCAGCAACCCGCTGCACCGCAATCTCGGCTGGCAAACCATCACCCAGACGATTGCCCAACTGGAACAATGCAGAAGAAAATTCGTCTTCCAATTTCTTGGCTTCCTCACGAATCTTCATCACATTCTGGCTTCGCAGCCGGAAATACAATCCGATGCTGAACGCCAGCGCAAGAGGAAAGAATAGCGACAACAAACTCGCACCCAAGCCGAACGGACCAATAATCTTGCCTTCAGTTGTCATGCTCTCCTTGTAGCCAAGCAGCTCAAAGCCCTCAAACTCTTTATCAAAATCAGGATTCACAAAATGAATAATAAGCGGAGACAAAGCAACCAGCAGCATCACCGCTCCCAGAACAACAGCAATGAAAGCAGGGTGAATGGTAAACTCAATTCCGGCAATCTTTATCACAATGTTTCTATACTTTTTCAAAGCGGGATTTATCTCTGCAATGTCTGTATCACCATAGCCAGTGGGACGTTTCGCAAGAATATTCTTGCCCAACACGTAAACAATAACCGGCAGCGCAATATTATACAATGCAGCGATATGATACCACTGCACTTCTCCCATAAAGCTCACCATCAAGGGCAAAATCACCAGACCAAGAATAGGCAGGATAACACCGAGCATGTGCAGCATGGTAATCGGGCCTTTCAAATTCTGGGCATAATGCAGCATCTTCTCGTATGTCTCATCCAAAATGACATCAAGCGACTTGTCAAGCAGGCTAATGCGCCGGTCTTCAGATGTTTCGTACAGCGAGCTCTCGACCAAATGGAACGCCTCAACAAATTCCACGTTATATTTTCGCCACCCGGCAAGATACGTCTCCAGAGAATCCTTGATGCTCTCAAATGTTCCAGACTCAACATCCCAAAGCACCTTCCGCAAATCAAGACTCAACGGCGGAGCAAGATGCTCAGAGGCAAACTCAATAGCCAACTCCAAATTCGAGGTATGGCGCATGTACGTGACAACATAAAATATGCACAGCACCATCTGATTGCTCGACTTCATCCGCCAGATAGTAGCCATGAACTCGGGAACTTTCTGCAACAGGAAAATGCAGGAAATGCCAATAGCCAGGAAGAACAAAGCAAAAAAAGTGCTGTTCAACACCAGCAAGGAAAAGAACAAGCCAATAATCAGAAACACAATCGGCAGCACAAAGCTCGTTGCCAGCACGCCAGCAGGCGTTGTCTGCAAATGGCACGTCTCAATCGCATCCTGCAACTGGGCAGCACGCTCAGGCTTCACCCTCAGCTTCAACAGCTTCGCACAGAAGTTGCACACTCTCTCATACGCGGTCATGTGCGGAGGCAGTATCTCCTTTCTGAACTGCTGATATTCACGGCTGTACAAACGCGAACTTGGCATGGTTGCCTGCACTTCAAGCTGCTCAGACAACTTCTGCTTGTATTTTGCAACCAAGTCCCCGTTCATTTTCGCACAGCCCGCTTCAACCACTCATTCCACTGGAAAAAGATGCGCTCGCTGTCAAGCCGGCCAACCTCATCGCGCACCTGCTCAGAAATTCTGTGAAACTCATCATTCGCGCGAACATAGAATGAAGCCTCCAAAATATCAAAATTCTTCAGCTTGTTGGCAGTGCTGACAACAGTTTCAACCATCTTGGCTCGCAGATTGATGTTGTCCCACACAGCATCCCAGTTACCTGCCCATTCCTTGACACTGCCAGCAACAGCTTTGATGACATCGCTGTCTCCCCTCAACAAGTCATTTGTCGGCACAAGCGCATCAAGCTGCGGGTCATACTTGAACAAATCAACAAAACCACCCTCGCGCAAGGGGTCGTCTTCCCAGAACTTGCGCACTTCTGTAATCTGCGTTACCCTCCTGAACCGATGAATGCCGTCAGGGCTTCTCACAGGATTTGCGACAATAATGATATCTGTTGCCTTGAAACTTGTTCGTGGAACACCCAAATCATTCACCACACGGTCAAACACGCCGTATGGAGAATCACCATGAATGGTGCCAGCAACAACGTTCGCCAAAGCGCCAACACGCATTGCCTCATACAAAGCACGGGCTTCAACACTTCTGACTTCACCAACAATCAAGCTGGAATCACCCAGACGCAAGGTACTACGGATTCCCTCGTCAGCACTCACCTCAGTCGTGCCACGCGTCAAAGCAGAAGCAACCTTCATGCTTTGAATGTTATAATTCAGCTTCCGCAAGGCATCCACCGGCAGCTCAAGAGTATCTTCAATTGTAATAATCCTTGAACGACGCATGATATTAACCATAAGACTGCCCAACAAGCTGGTCTTACCGGAACTTCGTGTGCCCGCAACCAATAAAGTTCTGCTGCCGTCAATCAAAAAGCTCAAAGCGCCAGCAGCCAAAGGCGTAATCATCCTGTTATTAGTAAACAATGGCAGCGTCCACGGCTTGTCACGATGGCGCCTCAATGAATACGCCAATCCGGTAGGGTTCAATGGCGCAGCAATCGCAGCAACTCTGGCACGCGCAGTCGGCAGAACAAGCTCGGTATCAAGAATCGGGTTTGCCTCATCCAAAGGCCTGCCGGAAATCATTCTCAATTTTGAAGCCCAGCCCTCTCCCTCAGGCGCAGTCGGAATAATATTGGTCGTACAATCACCAAACTCATCATGCACCAGAAAAATCGGAATCCTTCCCATCGGAGAATTAATAGTAACGTCCTGCACTTTGTCGTCAGCCAACAAGACTTCAATCAATCCAAAGCCCACAGTGTAACGCACTAATATCTCGGCCAATTCATCCCGGTCCTTGTTGCGCAAATGCAGATTCCTGTGACCAGCAAGCTCTTCCAGCAAATCACTGCCAACAGAAGTAAACACCGCGCGCATCCTTTCAGGGTCAACAAACTCAGAACGCTTGGGTTTGTGCTCGGCCAAGATCTTTCTTGCAGCATCAAGCAACTCGTACTTCTCCTCGTTCAGCTTGAACTCAGCCGGCACAATGTGGTACAAATACTGCACGGTTTCCGGCATCCGAAAAATCGTGATTTCCGTATTACCAACCTGATAGCTTGCCAATTCCTCTCCTTCCGGAGGAAACGTGGCCATCAGCTTGGTAAACATAAAATCAGGCTTAATAGTTGGAGAAAACAGGCGGCGATATATTGTGCGGTCGCCAGTCTGAAATCCTGGAAGATACGGCTGGCAGAGCTTTATTATCCTCGTCTGCTCGAGCATGTTAATCGTTTCCTGCAACAAACGGAAATAATTCTGCAAGCACTCAATGCCCTGTTGCGGAATCAGACCAGTTTCAACATGGCGTTTTTCTTCCCTCGCCAAGCGCTTCAACTCAACATATGCAGCAACCGGGTCGGACTTAAAGGTGTTATACAAAATATCCTGGATTTGCGTGTATCTCGGGGTTACCCAGCGAGCGCACTCCTGCTTTGCCAGCAGACCATACGCAAACTTCTGCCTCACCAGCTGCTTGTAAATAGCGGCAAGCTCAGACAACAAGGCAGCCTGCTCCTCATCGTACTCAAAATCACGCTTCTGGACAAACACCAGTTTGGTCACAGTGCCGGCTTCTGCCAGCATGTCCATGGCCATGCCCATCAATCTGGGCTCATCTTCAAGACTCGGAAAGAACGGACACCCTTCGCAGTCAACTCTAAGAATGATGTCTTCGCCTTCACGAATAATGTCGTACTTTCCGCACTCCACAAACCCACCTCTTTACTACTAACTTAGAGTCACGCAAGTTTAGATATTTATGTGTACTTGAACTTCATACCTATATAAACGTTTAGCATGGCAGAAGAAACATTCGCACCACCATTTGCAGGACCAGTTCCAGAGCCGGCAAAAAAAGGATTCTTTTCTCCCAAAGCGCAAGCACCGCCATTAGAAACTAGCGAAATGCAGGAAAAAGTCAACGTCCTAGCAGCAAGGCTAAGGATAGCAGAAGAACGCGACAGTGAGATACGCAAAAAGCTCCTTGTAGTAGAGCAGAACATGCTCAGCAACAACAAAAAAGCCATGGCAGAGGTCAAGTCGGTGCAAACAGAAATCAATGAGGTGAAAAGAACCATACAGGCAGTTGAGGACAAGATGATCTCCATAATCAAAGAATTGCGCTTAATGGCAAGAAAGGAGGACATCGATGTCATGAAGCGCTACCTTGAGCTCTGGGACCCGGTCAAGTTCATCACAGCTGAAAGAGTTGAGAAAATCATTGACGAAAAGCTCGGCAAACATGAAGATGAGACGAAGATAAATTACGACAGTCCTTCCTAACCCATACAAAGGTTTAAAAATCATCAAATTCTTTGCAACTAAAAAGAGATGAGCCAATGGCATTAATGGATATTTTCAAAAAAAAGAAAGAAGAGCAAGCACCATATGGCATGCCAGCAGGAATGCCTCAAGGAATGCCCCCGATGCCTGGCGAAATGCCACCAATGCCTTCTGAAGTTCCCATATCACAAGTCGTCAGCATGCAATCACAAGGGCTGACGAACAACCAAATCATACAAACGCTGCAGCGCCAAGGCTTTCAGGCAACACAAATCTATGACGCACTGGCGCAGGCAGAAGCAAAACGAAGCATAGAGCCCATGGAAGTGCCAGGCGAAATGCCGCCAAAGACAGAAGTCAGACCAGCACCACCAGCGCATCCGGAATCAGAAGCAGTCGTCGAGCAAATAATCGAAGAAAAGTGGCAGGAACTCCAGAAAGACCTTGCCAAAATCAACGAATGGAAAGACATGGTTACCTCGCGCATGGACAAGCTTGAGCAGAGCACGATTGACATGAAAACAGACCTTGACGGGCTGCACAAGGCGATTGTGTCGCGCATCGGCGAATACGACAAAACACTCATGGACGTTGGAACAGAAATAAAGGCAATGGAAAAAGTGTTCCAAAAAGTCCTTCCAGAGCTAACCGGAAACATTCAAGAGCTTTCTCGCATAACCAAGAACGTAAAAGGAAAATAAGTCAGAGCCCGCTCGACATCTTACTAATCGTGAAATAAGCGACAAGAAGCACGAGCACCATTCCCAAAATCTTCGGATGGAAAACAGTCTGCCAGAAACCAAACTCCTCTGACGGCTTTTCAACCATTGTTCCGTTCTCGGCTGACAGCTTCCTGAACCCGACTTCCTCATTTACAACAGTAAACAGCGAGCCAAGACCGATAATCAGCATAATCGCCATTACCCATGTCCCAAAAGTGCCACCATACTCCCCTTTCGTAATAGCTTCGATAATAGTGCTCTTCTCAATCCCAAAAGCCATGTACGCCAATATGAAAAGCACTCCAAAAATTATGAACAACACAAACCACGGCGCCATCATGTTAATGGTCTTTATTGCAATCGGGGAAAGCAAGGTCATGATGGCTACAATCACCGCAAGCAGCGCAGCAATGCCTTTCTTTTCCTTGAAAAAATCAGTCCAGGAAAGAATAGCGTAGACCAGCACAAGGACTAACAGGAAGGGGAACAATCCGCTGAACTGCTTCAGCGCGGTGACGTCAAGCGGCGTTACCATTTAAGGCGGCACCTTCTCCATCATCCATCTCTTTAATTTCTTCGGCATTTCCTCGCCACCCTCGGGCTTGATAATCCAATAGCCAATCAAGCCAGCGGTCAGCAATGTGATTATGATGGCCTGTGTTGCAGGATCGTGCAGCCACCAAAGCGTTGGCATCCAATTCGGAAAGATGTTCATCATGAAGATGACAACCAAAAAGCCCACTGCAATCAGCGCGATAAGCATCAATGCAGCATTTGGAATTGTGCCGCCGGCAAGACCCAATAGCAACAACACGGCGAAGATGGCAACAAGCATAACCACTGTATGGGGCAGGAAACTGCTGATTAACGTAATCGGGTCCATGTCAGGCGGGTACATGCCAACAGCATGCGGAATCGTTATAGCAAGCGCAATCACAATTGAAAGAATTGAATTAATCTTACGGTCGCCTATCATTATTGTTTTTCCGGCCTGCGCGTGACCTGCTGGATATTTTTCTTCTTCCCAGCCTGTTATTCTTCCTTGTGCATCCACGGTCGGCTTCTTTTTCGGCTTCTGGAAAAGCGGAACTTTTTGCAGAACGGCAAACATAACAGTAAAAATCAATAGTCCAGGCAGCAAGAAGTCATAGAAGCCAAAATCCTGCAAATACATGAATACGCTTCTCAGCTGCCCTCCCCCAGTCGAATAGGAGGTCGGATAATATGAGTGGTATGACATTTTATGGTGGAGGCGGCCCCATCCAGCGCCTTATCAAGCCGGCAAACTCATCTCCAGTGCCAGTCGGCTCACGAATAACGAAGTACCCAATGAGGCCCATAGACAGCAAGGAAATAATAATCGCCTGGATAGCCGGGTCACGCAAGAAATCAAACCATGGCAGGAAGCCTGGAACGATAGCCATCATAATCATGAAAATCAAAAAACCAGTAGCTACCAATGCAATTGCCCACAATGCAAGGTTCGGAATCTGACCACCGGCCAAGCCCAATAAGAGTATGACGCACAAGACAGCAATCAGAAGTACGGCAGTATGCGGCAAAAACTGGTTAATAATGTTAATAGGGTCCATCTCTGGAGGGTACAAGCCGGTAACATGGGGAATGACAACCATCGCGCCAATAATCAAGCCAAGAATGCCGTTAATCTTCCTGTCGCCCCTGCCATTCTCATCATGAAACAGGGCGATACGTTGCAGGATAGCGAAAACGAGTACAAAAATCAGCAAAAACGGCAGGATGGCATCAAGAAGACCCCAGTCGACCAAATACTGCCACACTCCTCTGCCATACCCTGACGATGTATAATACGGTGCATATTGGAACAGCATTTTTTATCCCTCTTTTGGTGCCTTGGCTATCCAGGCTACAAAGATAATCATTGCGATTATTAAAACTATCGCAGCAACAGCAGCATTGGTATAGAACTGGGACAGCCAGTTCCAAAAGACATCAAGCCAGGTCTCCCCGCTTTCTGTTGTTATGGCATCCAAAAAGATGAAGACGATGACAATGGCGATAACCACCATAAATCCTGTGCGCCAGACCTTCTCGGTCAACAATGCACCCTTCTCAATCTCCTCATGCGTTCGGAACGTGCCAACCAGCATCAGGAAAAATACAATCAAGAGCAGCAACACAATGATCTCACTGCTGACCTTGGTGATTGTTTCAACAAGCTTCGAGCTCGCGATCACAAGAAAGGCAACGACAAAGCTCACCATGGCGTTCAAGTTCTTCTTGGTAACGTCACCAGACTTTGCCTTCTCAACGCCAAAAATCCTTGTCCGCTCCAGAATGGCGAACATGATTGTAAATACCAAAATGAACGGCAGCACGACATCAAAGACACCCAAGGTCTTGAAGAAGTCCAATACATTACCAAGCACTGTGTCAGCCATAGGTCACACTCTTTTAGTTCACATTTGACTTTGTGTTTATATAAAGCTTTTGGTAACAAGATTTATAAATCACGACGATGGACACCAAAGCATGCTCAACAAGAAAGCATTCCAGGAACTGCGGGAGTATATGGAGAAATTCGATGCCTTGCGGGAACAGCTTATCGCGCAGAGCAGAGTTGTCCTTAAGTCCAGCAAGGCAGCCATCTATGCAGCCCATCGAGGAGACATGAAAGATGCCGACAAGCTGCTTGCGGATGGCAAAGCCATCATCAAGAAAATAGATAAACTGCTCGCGCAAGACGCCCACCTGGCAAATACCGGAGCATACGCAGACGCGCTGGAAGAATACGCAGAAGCAGCGTGCTATGTTTACTACCTAAAGAACAAACAAATACCAACGGCCAGCCAGATTGGCATTGATGCGGACGTTTACCTTCCAGCACTTTCTGATGTTGTCGGAGAACTGGTCAGAAAAGCAATCAACAGCGCCATCAAGGGAGATTATAACACTGCGCTCGAAATCAAGGAAGTTGTTGAAGAAATCTACGCAGAACTCATGCTATTTGACTGGAGAAACATACCAGCCAGAAAGAAATTTGACGCAATCAAGTATGGGCTGGAAAAGCTTGAAGATCTTTCTCTCAAGATAAAGTTCAAGAAATGATAGGCTACGCAATTATAACGAGGGGCCTCCACCGCCGGCCCCTTCTGGAACCCCGCGGAAAATGACGCACATCGCCTTTGACTGGGACGGCACCATAGCCAAAAAGGAAGTTGTTGAAGAGGCAAACGTGCGCAGGTGCAAAACCCTTGACATCTCAATACCGCTTGAGCAAATGCGCGAGATGCAAAAGACTCATGCACATTATGAAATCAACAAAGAAGCAATCAGAAAATATACTGGAATTACGGATGAGCGCACTCAAACAATCATCATGACAAATCTTTTCCAACTGCATTATCTTGGAGTAGTCAATGAATGGAAACACGCCATATTCTACAACGGCATGGAAGATGTCATCAAAAAGCTCAAAAAACAAGGGACAACCATGTCAATCGTCACCACACTCAGAGCAGACATAATCGAGCCAGCCCTTGAACTGCTTGGCATGCGCAACCTTTTTGGCAAGGTCTACGGCAACACACCAGACCTCATATACAAAAAAGAAGACCTTCTCAGACAAGCACTCACTGACTGCGGAGAAGTACACTGCATAATAGGAGACAGAGAGGAAGACATGAAAGCAGGCAGAGCAGTAAAAGCAAAAACAGGATTTGCACAATGGGGACATGGCGAGCTCACAGATAAAAAAACCGCAGATGTCATCCTCAAAAGCCCTGAAGACATTCTCACATTCGCTAAATCTTTATAAACCACTGCAAAATACAAATACTCGATGAAAAGAACACATACTTGCGGAGAATTGACGAAAAAAGACCTCCAGAAAGAAGTAGTTCTGTGCGGCTGGGTGCATACCAGAAGAGACCATGGCGGCAAAATCTTCGTTGACCTAAGAGACCGCTACGGCATCACACAGGTAGTGTTTGACCCATCACACAACAAGCAAGCGCACGAATCAGCACAACACCTTGGCAGGGAATGGGTATTACAGATGACAGGCCACGTCAGACTCAGACCGCAAGGCATGACCAACACCAAAATAGTCACCGGAGAAGTCGAAGTCATCTGCGACAGCTTAAGCGTATTAAACCAAGCAGAAACCCCGCCATTCGAAATTGAAGACAGAGCAGAAACAAATGAAGAACTCAGGCTTACCTACAGATACCTGGATTTGAGAAGACCAAGCATGCAAGAACGCCTCCTGTTGAGGCACAACGCAGCACAGGCAGCAAGAGAATATCTTTCGAGCCAGAAATTCATGGAAATAGAAACACCAATACTCCAAAGAACAACACCAGGAGGAGCAAGAGTGTTCAAAGTGCCCAGCAGAGCGCATCCCGGCAAATTCTTCGCCCTGCCGGAATCACCACAAATCTACAAACAACTTTTGATGGTCTCAGGATGCGACCGATACTTCCAACTCGCGCGGTGTTTACGAGATGAAGACCTTCGGGCAGACAGACAACCGGAATTCACGCAAATAGACCTGGAAATGAGTTTTGTAGACGCAATAGACGTACAGACAACTGTTGAAGAACTCATCAGGCATGTCTTCAAAAAGGTGCTAAATGTCGAGGTCAAAACACCGTTCCCGCGCATGACCTTCCACGAAGCAATGAGCACATACGGAAGCGACAAGCCAGATGTGAGATTTGGGCTTAAGTTTGTGGATGTAACTGAAATCGTCAGGCATTCGGATTTCGGCGTGTTCAAATCAGTGGCTGACAAGAAAGGAAAAATATTCTGCCTGAACGCAAAAGGAGCAGGCAAGTTCTCACGCACAGAAATTGAGGAATTAATTGAAATCGCAAAACTATACAAGCTTCCAGGACTTGCCTGGATGAAAGTAACAGGCACAAACGTCCTTGAAAGCAGCATTGTCAAATACTTCCAGCAAAACATCCAGGCACAATTAATCACGGCAACAAACGCACAAGAAGGGGATTTGCTTTTGTTCGCAGCAGACGAATTTGAAAAAGCAGCGAACGGGCTTGGGCAAGTCAGACTGCACGTCGGAAAGAAATTAGGGCTTATCAAAGAAGGAGAATACAACTTCCTCTGGATAGTAGACTTCCCGCTATATGAGCGGAACGAAGAAACCAGCAGCTGGCAGGCCAGACACCACATATTCACCATGCCAAAAGACGAAGACATGGACAAACTTGAATCAGACCCAGGAGCAGTCCGCGCAAAAGCATACGACTGCATCTTAAATGGCGTCGAGCTTGGCGGCGGAAGCATCAGAATCCACAGGAAAGACGTACAGGCACGCGTGTTACATGTCATCGGCCTCGAATACGAAGAGGCAGAAAAACGATTTGACTTCCTGATGAGAGCATTCAAGTACGGCGCACCACCACACGGCGGCATAGCCATCGGCTTTGACAGATTTGTAGCATTAATGTGCGGTCTGAACGACATAAGAGAAGCAATAGCATTCCCGCGCAACAAAGCATCAGAAAACCCACTCGACGGAAGCCCGCAAGAGTGGACACCGGAATTTTTGAAAGAGCTGCATTTGAAATTGGACATTGTTAAGAAATCATGAATGAGTGTATTTTTTGCAAAATTGTGAAAGGGGAAGCACCTTGCCATAAAATATGGGAGGACGAAAAACACCTAGCTTTTCTATCAATATTTCCAAACACGAAAGGATTTTCAGTAGTTGTGACAAAGCAGCATTATCCGAGTTATGCATTCGATCTACCGGACAATGTTCTCAGCGAACTTGTAATAGCAACAAAAAAAGTTGTGAAACTGCTTGATGCAAAGCTTGATGATGTTGGCAGAACCGGGATGATATTTGAAGGATTTGGTGTGGATCACTTGCATTCTAAGCTCTTCCCGATGCATGGAACAAAAATGAAAGAATGGAAGCCTCTAAAATCAAACGTTGACAAGTATTTCGAAAAATATGAAGGATATGTGTCCTCACATGATTTCAAAAGAGCAGACGATAAAGAACTCTCCGAGCTTGCTAAAAAAATAAGAGGCCAGTAATGAACATCACGCCAGATTTAGTAAAAAGAGTTGCCGCAAACGCAAGACTCAACTTGAAAGAAGACGAAATCAAAAAATTCGCGGCAGAAATGAAAGAGATTCTCGCCACGTTTGAAAAACTTTCAGAAGTCAATACCGAAAAAACCGAGCCAAGCTTCCACCCCATACCAGTCAAAAATGTTGCGCGCGAAGACAAGACAGGCGAGTGCCTTGACCGCGAAAAAGCGCTTTCTCTCACGCCACATAGAAAAGATCCCTATTTCAAAGGGCCAAAAGTACTATGATAACACAATTTGTCAAAGACGCAATTGCAGGGAAGATTGACTTAGTAGCACATACAGAAAAAGCGATTGAAGAAGCGGAAAAGATAAGCAAGGAATACAAGTATGTTGTTGCGTGGGCGGACGCTATAGAGCGTGCAAAGGAATTACAGCAAAAAATCAAAGATGGAACAGCACATGGAAGACTGTTTGGCGTTCTCATTTCTGTCAAGGACAATATCTGCGTGAAAAGCGTTGAGAGCACCGCCAGCAGTGCAATACTGAAGACGTACAAACCGGTCTTCAATGCAACTGCAGTGCAAAAATGCATTGACGAAGGCGCAATCATTCTCGGCAAAACCGTGCAAGACGAGTTCGGCTTTGGCGGATTTGCAGTCAATGTCGGCAAGGGATACGAAAAACCACTCAATCCAATCGACAAAAAAAGAGCAACAGGAGGCAGCTCAGGAGGAGCGGCAGGATTAACCAAGAAGGCAACCTTTCCGCATCTTGCACTATCAGAAAGCACTGGCGGCAGCATCGTAGACCCTGCAAGCTTTTGCGGCGTCGTAGGAATATGCCCGACATACGGACGCGTATCACGATACGGACTCATTGACTACGCAAACAGCCTGGATAAAATAGGCACGATGGCACTGACTGTTGACGATGCAGCACTGCTTCTTGAAATAATATCAGGAAGAGACACGCACGACAGCACATCAGCAGAAGTTCCTGTTCCAAAAATGGACATGCCCGGCGCAATAAACGGCCTGAAAATCGGAATTGTCAAAGAAGCATTCGCAGAAGGAGTTGACAATAACGTGCGAAAAGCAGTTGTAGAAGCAATATACAAGCTGGAACAAAAAGGCGCACGCCGCATAGAAATTTCTTTACCAATCTCAATGAAATACGGGCTGGCAGCATATTACACGCTCGCCATGACCGAAGCCAGCACGAATCTTGCAAAATATTGTGGGCTTAGATACGGCGCATCCGACCAGTTGACTGGCACTTATAACGAATACTTTTCACGCATCAGGACGAATAATTTTGGTGAAGAAGCCAAGAGAAGATTGCTTCTGGGAACGTTCGCGCGCATGGCAGGATACAGAGACGCTTTTTACAACAAAGCAGCACAAGTAAGGACCAAAATAATACAAGAATACATGCAAGCGTTCAAACAAGTAGATGTTCTCATTACTCCCACCATGCCCATTGTCGCACCGACTTTTGACGAGATTAAAAAATTGACACCACTGCAGAACTACGCCATGGACATTCTTACTGTATCACCAAACCTGGCAGGACTCCCGCACATCACCATCCCTTGTGGAGAAATCAACGGGCTGCCAATTGGAATGATGATAACAGGACCGCACTTCGCAGAACAAAAAATCATACAGGTGGCAAAAGCACATGGACAGTGACGTTATCATCGGGCTTGAAATCCACGTGCAGCTCAAAACAAAAAGCAAACTCTTCTGCAGCTGCCCGACAGAAGCAATAGAGCCGAACACTTCCATTTGTCCAACGTGCTTGGGCCATCCAGGAAGCAAACCAGTGCTCAACGCAGCAGCGCTTGAGTTTGGCACCAAATTAGCGCTCGCACTCGGCTGCACAATAGCGCCAACCGTCGTCTTTTCCAGAAAAACATACTTCTACCCGGACCTTGTAAAGAACTTCCAGATAACACAGTATGAAGTGCCTTTGGGCAGCAATGGACAAATAGTTCTTGACAGCAAGAAACTGGTAAGAATACAACGTGTGCACATCGAGGAGGACCCGGGCGCGCTGATTCACGAGGCAGGCAGCTCACTGATAGACTACAACAGAAGCGGAATTCCATTATGCGAGATTGTAACACTGCCGGACATGACCTCTCCAGCAGAAGCACGCGAATTCATGAAAAAAATGCTCAACGTTCTCGTCTATCTCGGCATCTTTGACCAAAATACCTGCGTGATTAAGGCAGACGCAAACGTATCAATCAAAGAGAAAAATTACACACGTGTAGAAATCAAGAACATAACAGGCTTCAAGGAAATCGAGCGTGCGCTCGCCTATGAAGTTCAACGGCAAAAACAGCAGGAAGTCAAGCGAGAGACGCGCGGCTGGGACGCAGACAAAGGAATCACCTTCCACATGCGGAGCAAAGAGCAGGAAGAAGACTATGGCTATATCGTAGAGCCGGATTTGCCTTTATTTGAAATTTCACCAGACTGGATACGCAAAGTACAAACGACAATTCCAGAGCTGGCGGAACAGCGTGCAGTCAGATGGGCAAAAGAATGGAAAATAGACGAAGACGATGCACGAATAATCGCGTCAGACCTTGACGTTGCAGTGTTATTCGAGAAAATAGCAAAAAAAGTTGACCCTGTGCTTGCATCACGTTGGGTAAGAAGAGAAGTCCTACGATTATTGAATGACAAGAAAAAAGAATTGAGAGAAACAGCGTTTGACGCAGAAGGACTTATAGAATTGCTAACTTTATTTGCAGACAAAAAAATAAACAACAGAGTGGCACAACGCCTGATAGAACAACTCGCGGAAAAGAAATTCTCACCAACGGCATACGTCAAAGAGCAGAACCTGACAATGGTAGCGGATGAAGGTGCGCTTGAAGGCGTCTGCAAAGAAGTTATCTCAAAGAATCCAAAAGCAGTTGAAGATTACAAAAAAGGAGAAGCAAAGTCATTAATGTTCCTGGTTGGACAGGTTATGAAATCAACCAAAGGAACAGCATCTGCACAAGTGGTGCAGGAACTTCTAAAATCACTATTGAAATAAATAATTGAAAGAACATTCTTGTGAACTATAAGAAAAGGTGAACTATTTCGAAAGCTTTTTAGCCCTGAGAGTGATGGATTAATTGTGAGCAAATTCATTCATTCCGAAGCAGGACGTTCTAACTTAGTACTCACGATGCCTCATAGCGCGGTGCGCATGCCAGAGGGATTTCAGCAGCATCTCAGATTAGATGACGAGGAAGTTGTGAAGACACTTAATAGTGGAATAGATTTGTGCGTGCCAAACGTAACTGGTTTTCATGACTATCAGTCGGCAAGCCGTGTCTGGACTGACATACCAAGGGCGGTTCTTGATGTTAATCGAATTCCGTGTGTAGAGCAAGATCCTCATGGGATTATTTGGATGGCTACCCTTGCTGATTCCACTGAAAAAATAAGACCAATGCTCACACAGCCGTACGCGAAAGATGAATTTGAGGCGTTGTTGGGGGTAGGATACCATCCATTTGTTGCGGCTGTGAAGTCTGCAATGCAGGTTGCAAAAAGCAGGCATGGGATTGCGATCAATTTTGATCTTCACTCGATGCCAGCATCGCTTCCGAGACACGTCACAGAGGGACCTTACAAAAATGCTTACTTACGCGGTTCAAGAGCTGAGCGAGGCCCTCAGAGCAAATCAAAACTTCCGGATCTCTTATTACTTGATAAAGGACCTGTTGTTTGCTCCCAGGGAATCTCGGATTTGATTTTGAAAATTTTTGAAAGCAAAGGATTCCTAATAGAAAGAGGCCGCGTACGTCCATCCGGAGCAGCACCAACAGCGAATATGATTTATGGCGATCCTCCTAATGGTATGCACAGCATTTCAATTGAAATTGTCGGGCGCACATTCGAGCCACTACGAGGGCAGGGGATGATTAAGTACAATCCAAAAGGCGAAAAGGAAATGCGTGAGGCATTTTATGCAGTATTCAAAGCACTTGAATCACTGTCACCAAATTCGGCATAGTACTTTTTCAATAGAACCTCAAAAACCCCTACCTTTTGGGACGGTTATTGAAAAATTATTTATGTCACCAAATGCCCAATGGGAACTGGCAGCGATGGCTTATCCTTATTTGCAGAAACACGCAAAACAGAATACCCGCGTGCAAGCGAATATTCAGGCCACGCAGAATCTACATGTATGCTTGCCTGAGATTTGCGCATAAGCGCTCCCCATTCCTGATGAGTTACCACTTTTTTACCATAGAAATGAAAATTTTGAAATGAAGCATCTTTTGATGAGATGACAATGCAGCCTGACTGATTGCACAACCCAGCAGCAGCATGTGCAATAACAGAAGGCATGTCATCATAAGTCAAGGCAGGCCTTTCAAGATCAGGCCATACGCCATCAATATCAAGCTGGACAATGTGCCTGGGCACCACAATGTTATTTTTTCGCACCAAGACGTTAGAAGCAATTCCAAGCACCTTTTCTGCGCTATCACAATGCTCCTGTACCAAATTAGACAACCGGTTCTTATGGAAATAACTTGCCGGCACAGGAATAAGTTCGTATGGCTTTACCTCAGCAGGATCAAGTTCATCAGAATCGGCTTCTGAAGGTGCGTAAGTAACAAAATGGAATGTGACTACATTGTTTTCTCTGGACAATCTTCTGATAACAGCTTCCAACGAAAATCTGTACGGTTTGAGCACATTAATTTCCCCCAAACAAATTGTCCAATTCGGCATGCACTCTTGACTCAAAATCAGCGCTCCTTTCGCCCTCTGCCTTTTCCGTTGACAAGACATGCATAAGCTTTCTGGCAAGCTCAACATCATTTGGAGAAAGCTTGAATTGGCTGGCATGCTGCTGCAGCAAGGAAGTTTCAACTTCCTCGACGTTCGCTTCCTTGACCATAATCACTTCCAGCTCCTTGCTTGTACACGCGTTCGTGTTCTTCATGACGAAATACGCTTTTTTTGCGTACGCATCATGAAATAAATCATTCCAGCGTACATCAGCAGGTCTGCCCTGCTTCAGGCAGCCAGAAACGCGAATAGCAACAATCGCGTTATTCGTATCATGAGAAACCAATTGCCTGCGCACTTCTGCCTCTACCTCTGTAGGCGTTTTATTCTCTGCGCTCACTGAAATGCAGACTGCCGGATGAACCACAAGCGGCACGTGCGTTATGGCACCATTATCAACAATCACAAAGCTGCCATGCTTCAACTTCTCGATTTCTGCGAAATTATTCGGAAAAATCGGTCCAGGATACACAATATTCCGATATTTGCCGATAGACGCTCTGTCCACGACATGCACATGACCGCCAGCGTAATAATCAAAGCCAGCAGGCATCAAAGAAACCGGCATGGCATCCATCTGCTCCAACTCCTTTGGCTTTAATTCCGCCAAAGCACTATGAAACATGAAAATCTTCAATCCCGGCTCGTTCTCAAGATGCTCTTTCGCCAGTTGGTAATAATAATTGGTTTCAAGCCCGCCCTTCTTACCAATCATGCCTGTAATCTTAGCGCCAGTCTTCTTGTCAACAGTAAAATGCAGCTTAATCCTGCCATCAGGCAACTGCTCTCCCTTCGCAACATTCACTGCAAGACCAGCATGCTCCAACACATCAAGCATAGTCCGGCCGCTCGGAGAAAAATCATGACTGCCTGCAATAAAGTACACCGGAATGCCAGCATCCTTCAACCGCTTCAACTGCTCAACAGCCATGCGCAAGCTGTCAATACTCGGCACAGCAGTATTGAACAAATCACCAGAGATGAGAACAAAGTCCACAGAAAAACACTTTTCGATTGCCATGATGAACGATTTTGTGTTCGCATCACGTAGCTTTGGCTCCCTCCAGCCGCCAATGTGGCAATCTGACAAGTGCGCGAATTTCATGACAGCTTAAGACCTCCAAAACTCTGGCGCGATGTAACTGCAGTTTTGCGTTCTTCATGCGGCACTCGAATCGGCATGGCGAAACTCAAAAAGTTGCTCGTCACGATTGCCTCGCCCTTGTCCAGCGATGCAATCATCCGGTCATCGCTGCTCAAATCCTGCGCGGCACTCTCTATGATTGCCTGCCGCTCGGGCTTGAGCTCAATGCCAAGAATGATTTTCGTGTTTATATTCGCAAGCACTTCGCGCGGGATAAGAGAAGGAAGCTGGGTAATAGCCAAAAGCCCAACATTAAATTTTCTGCCTTCGCGCGCAATTGTTGAAAAGACATTCGGGCCACGCTCAAGCACATCCTTGCCCAGCACACGAGGCGCTTCCTCAAGCACAATGCTGACGACCGGCCGAGATTTCATTTCCTGCAATGAGTACGTCTTATGGCGTTCCAGCACCATGTGCGCAATCATGCTGCCCATCAAAATCTCAACATTACCATGGAAAGAGCTGGTATCAATAATCACCGTCTTTCCCTGCTGCAGCGCATTCACTATATCCGGAATCGTTGTCTGCCCAGCACCTGTGTCAAAAATTCCGCGACAGATGATGTTTTCCTCATCGATGTCCAAACTCAACAAATTCATGAGCGTGCGCTTGACAACAGCAAGCGTGCCCTCGTGAAATTTCTGGTTTGGAATATCGTGCTCGCGCAAGACGGCTTCAACCCAGGAATCCTTGAACGCATTATAATATGCAGCCAATGCCTGCTTTTGCGCATCACTCCATGTAACTGCGCCATCAAACTGCCGCGGAGTCAACTGGCCAACGTTGATTTTGAGCGTGCGGGCGCCTGGTGGAGGATTATGGGGCGTGTAATACAGCAATTGCTCGCGCGCGTCAGGATGCCTTTGCAATCTTTCATGATATTCATCATGCGGGTCAAGCACGAGCATTGACGAATACCCTTTGCCCAAAGTATCCCACAACATGTTCGTCATCAACACACTCTTGCCACGACCAGTCGTGCCAGCAATCAACACGTGATGGCTCAGCGCATCACGGCCGTTGATTGAAACAGGCACATCAAGTACTTTCGAGCCAGAACGAAGCTTGCCCAGAAACAAAGGATTGGGAGGCGTTGTCAAAAAGGAAACATCTTCTGCTGCAATCTCGCGCACTTTGGTAAAAAAAGTTGGCAGAGTTTTTGCAGAACGGGATGTCTTCTTTGTGATGAACGCCAGATTTTTCAGGCGCGCAAGCACATAAGTTCTCAATTTCGCGTCCATAAGCTCAAGTTTGTCGTCCTCTTCCAATTTCAGGCCGGAAATTAGCTCGAGATGCTGCGGGGTAAGCTGGGAGCCATACAACAAATCAAACGCCTGCAACAAAATCTGTCCATTATTGGTATCCGCAATCAACAATTCGCCCAGTTCAAGCTGCTCAGCGCTCTTCTGCCTGACGAGAATATTGCCAAACTCGCCCCCAATAATCAACCCCTTTGTCACGATAAAATCTGGATTTTTGCTCTATATATTATTTATGCGTCTGTGAAATAGAAATCACGTAACATTTATAATGCGTCAAACAATTGTAAACTACAATGAAAAAAGAAGCATGCTGAACACGTTCAGCGGGCTTCTTTTCAGTCATAGTGTGATAATAGAATGAAAAAAGAAGTGCGCCAGGCGATGGAAAAGGCAAAAGAGCTTGAAAAAGTTCCTGTTCCCACAAAGGAAGAAATAGTTGCAATCTACAAAGAAGGGCTCGAGGAAGCGGAAAAGCTCAGAAAACTTCTCAAACCATCATGGTTTATCGGCGATAGACACCGGAAAAAGGTGGCTTCACCGTCGAGGAAAAAGAAAACTTTATAAACATCAAGCGTTTCTCAAATTTTGTCGAGATGTAAATTATCGACGGGGGAGGTTTTGTTTAACCTTCTACAAAAAGACGGAGGAATCTAATATGGCAGAAAAAGTAGCAAAAGTGGGCGTAAAGAAAGCAGACGGCTATCTCTACTTCGTAGACAAAGCAGGAGACGTCTCCCGCGCCAAGATGGCCCGTGGCAGAAAGGGAAAAGCAGGCAAGTCAGAAAAAGTTGCCAAAGTCGGAGTCAAGAAGCAGTCCGGCTACCTGTACTTTGTAGACAAGTCAGGAGACATTTCCCGCGCCAAGATGGCCCGCGGTGGCAGATAATTTTTTTTATTTCTTTCTATTAATTTTCTTTGATTCAACGAAAACTATATATACACAGGGACTTGCAGTAATTCTAAAAATAGGTGTGGGTAGATGCTTAAGAAAATCAAGAGTTTTTTGAGAGGCCTGTTCGATTTCGGACCAGGCAAAACCTTCAAGCTCGGATTGTATGGGCCGCCAAATTCTGGAAAAACAACGCTCGCAAACAAAATCTGCCTTGACTGGCTCGGCGAGGAACTGGGAAAAACATCTCCAGTGCCACACGAAACTCGCGAAGTAAAAATCAAGGAAAACGTAACCATAAAGGGCAAGGACGGCAGAGAGATCATCTTCAACCTCGTAGACACGCCAGGCATTGCCACAAAAATAGACTATGAGGACTTCATGAAAGCAGGCATGTCCGCAGGCAAGGCAAAAAAACGGGCACGCGAGGCAACCAAAGGCGTCATCGAAAGTATCAAGTGGCTGGATGAGGTTGACACAGTGCTTGTTGTGCTGGACGGAACAGAAGACCCTTACTCGCAAGTCAACGTCACCATCATAGGCAACCTGGCAGCGCGCAAAATACCAGTACTCATTGTAGCAAACAAATCAGACCTCAGAAAATGCAAGATGAAGAAAGTCCAGTCAGCATTCCCCCAATACGAGGTCATCGGCATCAGCGCAAAATACGGCAAGAACATTGACAAACTATACGAAAAACTCTTCGAGCTGGCGAGGCAATAATGGTTACAATACAATTCGTTCCATACACTGAAATCGAGGGCATGAGCGGGCTCGGCAGAATACGAAAACTTCTCAACATCGCCAAGGCCAACAAGATAGTGCTCCTCCAGGGCAGACTGCGCAAGGAAGAAGAGGCAGAACTCATCAAGACCACCATGGAAGAAATCGACAAGAAATTCAAAGGCATCGAGCTTGCAGTCATCAACCCCTCGCAAACAGCAGAAGGACTTCAAAAACTCAAATACGACCTTTTTGGCATGCTGTTCGGAGACAGCCAGGGCATCACAATCATCGGACCATCAAGCATAGTCAAAAGCATCAAGAAAGACCCTAACAAAATAGAGCTGCTGACTTCGGAGGCGCGCAAGCGCAAATAACAATGCCACACCAGTGCGTCAGGTGCAACACCTTTTATGAAGACGGCGCAACCGAAATCCTGAAAGGATGCCCCTGCGGCGCACGACTCTTCTTCTACATCAAAAAAGAAAAACTGGAAGCAGCAAAAAATGTGCTGTTGACAGATCTTGCGCCAGAGCAAAAACAACAAATCGAGCAAGACGTGCTCAACCTGGTGGGCGCAGAAGAAGATACGCCAGTCGTGCTTGACTTTGAAAGCATAAGAGTCCTAGAACCAGGAAAGTACGAGCTGGACCTGGTAAAGCTGTTCAACAGTGCACCGCTCATATTCAAACTTGAAGAAGGAAAGTACGTTATAGATGTGGTAGAAAGCTTCGCACGACTTCGAAAGAGGGAAAAGTAACATTTATATATAAGAAGTGTTCAATATTCACTATCCGTATCAAATGAGGTGATTACATCATGGAAGAGGAACACCGAGGAATAGCACTCGTCATTCTTGGCATAATTGCAATAATTGCAGTCATCGGACTTGTACTCATGTTCTCAGGCGCACGCAAAAGCACAGGAGCAATACCAACACTATTGGGAGACGCTCCATCAGGATTCTGCGACAGCCCGTGCACATTCGCATTCGGCGCATCACAAGCAGAAGTAGAAATGCAAACGCAGAGATTCATGGCACGAGGATTTGTACCGGTAGGAAACGTCCAATTCACGTACTCAGTTGACGGCTTTGGATTAGCAGGACAATGCGTCTGCCCACCAGAAGCGATTCCGCAATTCATAAACACACCAGAGAACGAACAGATTGTGTACGGAAGCCCGCTCGCAGGCAGACAACCAGGAGTTCCTTCACCAATGTATGCTGAAGTCCCTGGCGGACAATACCAAACCGGCCAAGTACCAAGCTACCCGTACCCGGCAAGCCTGAACAAGTAAATTCTTTTTTTATTAATATATTTTTATTCTACAAATAGGTTGCTCTTCGAAATAATAAGAAAAAAGCTTACTCTTCGTCAATAACCAATCGAGCGACATTATTCGTCAGCGTTACCATGGTTCTGAACAGTTCAGCAGTGCCGGCAGGAAGCTCAGCAGCATCCTTCAAGAGCTCATCACGCTGCAGGGCAACACCATCAGCAAGCTTCCGGTCGCGGGTAAAGTACGACTTCATCGCTTCCAGATAGCCCTTTTCCACGCGCTGGAAGATTCCCTTCACCTTGTCCTTCTTCTTTTCCTTGCCCAAATACTCGGCAAGCTGCTTGGCACAATCAGCAAAATTCTCCAAATTAATGGTCAGATAATAGTAGCTCAACACCTTGTCATTGGACAGCTGGAAAAAGTCAGCAATCGGCTTGTTCGCCAGCGAGCTCTTCAGCAAGCGCATCAACAGGAAATACGCCCTGTTCACTTCATAATCACGCACTGAAACGCTCTGCGCCAACTCAGGATTGTCCAACGCAGCAATGCTGTCCTGAATCATGCTTCGCACGAGCATATCCATTCTCCGTATGGTCTTGTCAATGCTAATCTCCTTAAGATTCAACAAGTCCTTGGCAATAATGCTGCTGGCAGTCTGGTCAGCAACCTCCAAGGCAACAAAATCATGCAACATCTTGCGGATGTCCTTTGTCTGCCTGGTCACACTCTGGCCGGTCAGAACAATAGTGTTGTAATTGTTGATGTACGCGCTGGTAATCTCACGCTGAATAGTGCTCAGCTCTTTGTTATCAACTGGAATGGTGATTTCCTTCTGCGGAACTGGCTCATCAGCCTTGCTCTCAGGAGTAACAACAAGCTCCTTATCTCCTTTCTCGAACAAATACACCAAGTCGCCCTTCTTCAGCTTATGACGGTCAAGCCATTCCTTAGGAAGAGAAATAGTATGTGATGCCTGTCCTGCTTTGACTAATCTTCGAATGATCATATCAATGCACCTCTTTACTGTCGTACAGTCGTACATTCAATACCATAAGTATATATAAATCTTTTGCCATGAAATAAACAGGCGTATACAACAAGCAACGAAAGTTGCGCATCACTCACAGGGCAGGTCGCAAGGCCTGCCAATTTATGATGTCTTCAACACCCCCAAAACCCTATTGGCGCGTATCCAACTCATTCTCGCGCCAATTTAACTCAGCTAGGTCGCACAATGCATAACTCCCGTTTACTGGAACGAGTAGACCGTTTTCTTAGAAACATCTCCAAACAGGACAAAGTATGCATAATACACGATACCGACCCTGACGGCGTCTGCTCCGCAGTCATCATCGCCAAATGCATTGAACGGCTTAGAGGCAAAAAAATAGACATCCACATACCGCTTGACAAAAAGCAGTATGGCATTACGCCAGCAATGCTCAAAAAGATAAAACAGACCAAAGTTACCAAGCTCATAACCACAGACTTCAGCGCAGAACACAACATTCCCGTGCTCAAGCAAATCGAAAAGCAGGCAGAAATACTGGTGGTTGACCACCACAAGCTCTATGCAGACTATCACAGCAGCAAGACAATCCTTTACAAGCCACAATACTTCACTCCAATAGAACCAAGCACGTACTGCACGGCAAAACTCGCATATGACGCAGCAAGCAGAGTAGCAAAAGTCAGCGACCTTGACTGGGTGGCAGCAACTGCCTGCATAGCAGACATCGCCACCGCACCCTGGAAAGACTGGCTTGCAAGAGTCTTCAAGAAATACAAAGTAAAAATCAAAAAAGAACTCTTCCAGACAGACATAGGACAAGTAGCAGCAACCATCAGCAGCACAGAAGTCTACAATGCAAAACTTGTTCCCCAGTGCTACGATGTTTTCTACACAGCAAAAAAGCCAACAGATATCCTGACATCAAAACTCGGCAAGTACAAAAAAATAATAGACAAAGAACTAAAAAAACACCTCGCGCTCTTTGAAAAGACAGCAGAAAAACACGGAGAAATGAGAATTTACGAACTCGTCTCACCCTATCGCGTCCACTCCCCCCTTAGCACAATCTTAGGCCTCAAGCATCCACACAAAACCGTCATAATTATTAATAAGACCGTCAATCCAATATCAGTCAGCGCAAGAAGACACGACAGAAAGATAGCGGTGAACAATCTGCTCGAGAAAGCAATCAAAGGATTTGCTGGAGCAAATGCCGGCGGACATACGCCTGCAGCAGGAGCAGGATTCCACAAGAAATACCTGAAAACATTCAAGGAGAGACTATGGAAGACATCAACGCAGGATTAGCGGTTGCAAGCATCATAGCAGTAATGGCGATATTTGCGGCAATACTTGTACTAAGCGGCAGACTTGTAGTAATGGTCTAAGTATTCTTCAGCACATCAAGAAATATTTGTGCCACCTTCTTCACATCATAACGTTTGACTTGCTTTAATCCTTCCCTGCTCAATTTAGCGCGCAATTTCTCGTCAGACAAAAGCCGAACAAGTTTTTCCGCAAACACGTTTATCTCTCCTTTTGGAACAACAAAATCCTGAGCAGTCCTGCAAACAACATCACGCACGCCGCCAACATCACTCGCAACAAATGGAGTGCCGGTAGCCATGGCTTCCAACAGCACGTTTGGAAAGCCCTCCTCATCAGACGGCATCAAAAACACATCAGCTTTCTGGTAATACTTCACCACATCCTTGTTGGGAATTTTGCCAAGCGCTTTCATCCATTTGCCAAGATTATTTCTTCTTATGGAAGCTTGCAGCTCAGCAAGATACGGACCTTCGCCAATAATGACAAACTGCGCCTTTTTTGTCCGCAAAACCTTTTTTGCAATCGGAACAATATTGTGCGCACCCTTGCGCTCAGAAATACGGTGGACAAACAACACAACAGGCACATTATTCTTACGTTTTGTTGGCGTGAACCTGCTCAAATCTATCTGGTTAGGCACGACAACAATCTTTTTCAAAGGAACATCAAACTGTTCATGATAATATTCCTTCATACTCTTCGTTCCAGTCACCAAATAATTCGACAAGTTCAACGAGAGGCGCAATGGCCAATCGTCATTCAGTTGCGAGTGCAGCCAGCCCCTCTCTCCAAAGTGTTTGAAGGACAAATGTGGCATTCCACAATTCCAATAGAACACTTTGGCTCCAGTAAACCGCGCGATAATGCTGGCAAGAACCGCTCCCACAAAGGTGTAATGCACAAAAAAAGTATTGTAACCCTTTAGTCTCAGCTCAAGCATTCTGCCGGCTGTCTCAATACAACGCGACAATAAGGTCTGCTCTTTAATGCAGATGACTTCCTTGGCATTCTCAAACTCTGGCGTGCCCTTGCACTTTTCGACCAATACAGCAAGCTTGCAACGCTTACCCAGCTCTGATAACAACCTGTACTTGTGGTAAACATGCTCTCCGGCGTCTATGTCAAATTTTGGAAGCACGTAGCAGAGCTTCATTCTATCGCCTTCCAACTCTCAACAAGCATTTTCACGGTTTCTTCCTCTGAAGGAAGCTTTTTCACAATTCGCGCGGCATTTTTTGCAAACTTCTTTCTAAGACGCTCGTCCGTCATCCTGCGCATTGCATCCTGCAATCCTTTAAGATTATTCACCGGCACAACCAGACCGGATTTGCTGTGAATTATGACTTCACCTGCACAGCCAACATCAGTCATGACAACAGGACAGCCGGCAGCAGCAGCTTCAACAGCTACCAAGCCCCATCCTTCGTGCAAGCTCGGCAGAATGAGGGCAGTGGCAGACTTGTAATACGGCGCAGGGTCTGCCCTGCCGACAAACACAACCTGCCTGTCAATGCCCAACTGGCGGACAAGAGACGTAAGCTTTGACTTTTCCTTTCCTTCACCGACGATAACGAGCTTGCCTTTAGGAAATTTCAGACCAGCAAATGCACGCAGCAGCAAGGGCACATTCTTTTCCTCTGCAAGTCTGCCAACAAACAAAAAGACAGGATTGCCAGCAATTTTCCGTGCACGGCTTTTCGCAAAACGCTTCACGTTAACAAAGATAGGAAAACGCACAATTCTTGATTTCGGAATTCCAAAAGCCAGCAATCTTTTTTCCACACGCATGCTAACAACGCGAATATTGTCAGCCTGCCTGACAACGCGCACACCAAGCTTGTTCAGCAAACGCCGCGTTGGCGAGGAAAGCCACCATTTGTTGTTAATATAGTCACCATGCAATTGCACCTGCAACGGAATGCCGTATTTCTGCTTTAATAGCATTCCTGCAAGACCAGTTGCGTGCGCGTCCTGCGTCACTATTACGCTTATTGGATGTTTTTCATGAATTTTTGAGCCCATCTTTACCGCCTGCCACGGAAACAACAGCGAAGTTCTGGAATTTGTCGGATACACAATTGCATTTTTCGCTATCCTAACGGGTTTTAAACCTCGTGCAGGCGTATACGCGATGACAGAAAGAAAGTCCACGTGCTTTGTGTACTTGCGCAAACGCTCTGCCACATCACTCTTCTTCGTGAACACTCCTGAATCCAGACTAATCAACAGTACGTGCATTCAATACCTCTAAAATCTTTTTTTCAACAAATTCGCGCGTCGGCAAGTCCTTAACTGCCTTTTTCACCAATTTTTTACGCAATACTGGGTCGCGGTACACTTTCATGATCTGCTCCTTCAACATCTCCATGTCGTTGTAATCAAACAACAACCCCCTGTTCTTCACCAATTCAGGATTTCCGCATACGTTGGAAGCAATCACCGGGCATTCAACAGACATCGATTCCAAAAGCGTATGCGACATGCCCTCATACTCACTATTCAGCACAAGAACATCAGCAGCTTTCATATATTTACGCACTTCTGTTTCATCCTGCCTGCCAACAAACTGCACGAGATGCGTCACCATCGCATCTGTCGCAACCTGCTTTGCCTCATCAAGAGCAGGACCATCACCAACAACTACCAACAAAAGCTCAGGAAGCTCCTTACGCAGCTGCGCGCACATACGGATAATCTTGTCAACACCCTTGTACTTGGTAATCCTGCCAACGTTCAGGATGACAAATTTCTTTTCAAAGCCAAGCCTTTTTCTCAATGCATCACGTGCCGGCAGCTTCATGGGAGAAACAGCATTTGGAATAACAATTATTTTTTTCAATCCCCACTTCGCCAGCACAGACTTCAAAAAATTGCTCACTGTGATGATTTCAGCATTCCGAAGAATCCAACGCTGAATTTTTCTCAGCAATTCGACCTTCCAATCGTACTTTTTCTTCTGGAATTCCTCAAAAGGATCTTCGGTCCAGCCAAGATTGCGCGCATTCTCCCAGGCGGCATCGCCAACAAAGCGAACAATCAACCTTTTTTTCAGCTTCCGCGCTGCACGGGCTGCAGGAAGACCGGCGCTGGAAGTATCAGTAGCAAAAATAACGTCGGCATCGCGCGCTGACTTCATAATGGCATGATAAAAAGAAAACCAGCGGAAAGGATTATCACGGGAAATTGCAGTAACACCTTCTCGAGGACTGCCAAACGTTATCACGTCCACTGTCCAGCCCTTTTTCTTCAAAACAGGCATTAACTCACGCAAAAAAGTAGCAGGACCACCAATCTCCGGAGGGTAAATGCCGGTGGCAATCGTGATTTTCATCGCAATACCTCATCAAACTGCTTCGCTATAGATGACCATTCATACTTCTGCTTAACCATCTTCTGACCATTCTTAACAATCCTTTCCGCAAGTGCTTTATTGCGCAATAACGTCTTTATTTTTTCAGCTAAATCCTCTGGATTCCGCACTTTGCAGAACAAACCAGTCTTTTTGTCAACCAAAAAGTCAGGAATTCCGCCAACAGAAGTGCCAATAATCGGCACACCACACGCCAATGCCTCAATAAAGCTGTTGCCAAAACCCTCGCTCAGCGACGGGCGGACAAAAACATCAGCAGCACTCACATATTTCGGCAACTGCTCGTATGGAATAAGACCAACAAAACGAACATCACCCTCAATTCCAAGCTCTCTCGCCAGCCTTTTCAGCTTCTGCTCATCCTCTCCAGTGCCACAAATGACGAGCACAGAAGAAACGTGCTTTCTTACAATGGCAAATGCTTTGATAAGGTCATCGACCGCGTTTTTCAACGTCAGCCGTGAAACAGTGATTATAATTTTCTTGTTTTCTGCACGCAACTGCTGTCGTATTTTCTTCACATTCACCCCTTTGCGCGTAAACAGCTTTGTATCAACGCCATTCGGAATAATCCTGATGTGCTCGGCAGGAACACCATGGCTCAATGCACGCCGCTTCAAATATTTACTCAGCACAACATACTCCGGCTTCCTTGCGTACACCCACTTGTAGAGAAAGTAAAACGGTCCAAGCTTTCTGCGAATGTATTCCTCTGAATCACCGCTCTGCAAATTGATGACGCACGACACGCTCTGCATCCATGCCACAAAACGTGCGGCAAGCGCTGCCTGATTTTCCAGCAAACCAAACACCTTGTCAGCACGGTGAAACAATCCATAGAGTATCGCGCACGGAAAAAACAGCAGCTTGTCAAGCCATTGTATGCCAAAACCAATCCGGTGCACCAGAATGCCGTCCATCATCTCAGTCGTCGGCAGTCGTTTCATTCTCGCAGTCACGACCTGAAACTCATACTTATGCTTCAGTCGCGTCATGACCTCACGCAATGCAACTTCTGCACCGCCAACAAAGGGAAAATATGCCAGCGAGAAAACAATTATTCTCCTCATAACGACCTCAACATCTTTTCAAGTTTGTCCACAATCTTATCCCAGTTGAACTTCTCGCGCACAGTCTTCTGCAAAGCTTTTCCAAACCGAGGGCGCAATTTTGCATCCTTGACGAGAATGGCAAGCTTCTTTCTGAGCGTTTTTACATCTCCCGACTTTACCAGATACCCGTTTTTTCCATCAGCAATAATCTCACGCGTGCCACCAACATCAGTTGCGACAACCGCCAAACCCATCGCGCCGGCTTCCAGCACTGCGCTCGGCAAGCCCTCGCCGTATGACGGATTCACAAGAATATCAGAGCCGGAGAGGGTATCCCTCAATTGCGCGTGATTTTTTTCGCCAACAAAAGTTCCACCCAATTTTTTCAATTCCTGCTCAAATGGTCCTTTTCCAACAATAACAACCCTCACTTTCATTCCCTTTGTTGCAGAAAGCAAATCATGCACGCCCTTTTCCCTGATTAGCCTGCCAACAAATGCAATAGAAATTCCTTTGTGCTTCTTTCTCCTGCCGTCAAAGAATTTTGCATCAATGCCGTTGTACAAGATCTCGCACTTCTCTGCGCCAAGCTTTTTTGTGAAATTGCAGGAAGCTTTTGAAACGCCAGCGACCTTTGCATGGCGCAGAATCCATCTGCCCGTTGTTGCATCAACAAACTGCGAGCCAAGGCGCACAAATGGGTTCTCATAGTGCACCTGTTTTGCACCGTGCTCTATGTGCAGCCATGGAATATTGTTTAGATGAGCGTACATGCCGCCGATAAAGGATAAGGGGTAAAAGCGCGTGTGCGTGATAATAGCATCAATCTTTCCCATCTTCCTGATGTCGGCCATGAGCGGCAGCTGCACTGGCAGGCGGTCAGGCAAGACATCGATTGCAGGAACGCGAATGACACGAATTCCATCAATGCGCTCCGCTCTCTTCATGCCAGATAATCGCGAAGTCAACACCCATACCTTATGACCGTGCTTCACCAACCGCCGGGCAGTCTGGTAAACGTACGACTCCACGCCGCCTTTGTGCGGCAGGAAATACGAAGAAAAAATCAGAATGTTCATTTCTTCAGGGCAATCTCCCTTACCAGCTTTGTAATCTCGTGCTCCAGCTTGTCAATCTTCATGCTCAGCTGGAATACCAGATAAAAGAGGACCATGACCGAGACGTAAACAATAAGGTCAATGCCTCTGCCAACACCAACAGGGCGGGAGAGCGCATCAATCACTGGCGTGAAAAATATAACAACCAGCACCATCGCCCAGACGAAGAACCAAAAGATGGCTGCCTTCAGCGGCAGTTTCTTCGACTTATACAAAGCAAGAATACGGGCTATGTGAATGGCTGCAAAAATCAACGCCGCAATCTGGACTGGCTGCATCATTTTGAAAACCTGTGCACTATCATTTTGTAAAATATCTTGACAGCATTCCAGCTGCTCTGACCATGAGCCTTGCTATACTCAGTATAGCGGATAACTACTGGAACTTCCACATAGCGCAACTGCTTCCGCCTGATTTCTGACACAATCTCGCTCGCGTGCTCCATTCCGTCCAGGGTAATCTCGATTTGCTCAGCAGCATGCCGTGACAGAGCGCGGAAGCCGTTATGGGCGTCTGTCAATCTGACGCCATAAAAAATCCAGAGCAAAAACACGCCACCCTTCAACACAATTTTGCGGAAAAAAGGAACGCCAGAATCTTTTTTCAGGAAACGGCTGCCAAGCGCAATATCAACCTCATCCTTCTTCACAGGCGCAAGCAAGGCAGGAATGTCCTCAACCCTGTGCTGACCATCAGCATCAAACGTCACAACAATATCTGCGTCATTTGCCAGTGCGTAATCAATGCCAGTCTTCAGCGCAGCACCCTGACCCCTGTTCACCACATGACGCAATACATGCTTTGTGTGCTGCTTCGCAATCCTGCTCGTCTCATCATCAGAACCATCATCAACCACAACCACATTCCTGTAGCCAGCTTTCGCTAACTCTTTTACCACAAAACCAATGCTATGCTCCTCATTATACGCTGCTATCACAATCCACGTATTCATACGCCAAACAACACTATTTGGCTTTATAAAGCTTTAGAACAGGATGTATGTACCGCGACTGGAAAACCGTAAGAAAAGGCAGGGGAATTCTTAGGGTTTTACTTTTTCAAATATCAAAATACGTGATCCAGAAGCTCAGCGCGTATAACTGTGTAATTGATCGTACTAACCTTGTTTAATTACTTCAGACAGGAAATGGCCTTCGTCAATTATGACATGATTAGATACAAATGTGCCGTCTTTCAATTCACAATCGCACAGCGTGTACGGTCCATCGCAGGCCGGGCTAAATGGAGCAAGCGTTGTTCTGAGACTTTCTTTGGTGAATCCTTTACTTTCAAAATCGCTAATCCATTGTGCTGAATACTCTCTGCACACCGGTCTCTTAACTTCAGATAGGAACTGCTTGGAATTTTCGAACTGTGCTGCAAAACTTTCATCAATTCCCGTTGTTTTATCAAAGTAACAATGCTTCGCGCAAGGGTGGGCCTTGTATTCTTCTGGGACTTTTTGAGCGCATCCAGAAAGGATGAACACCGTCAGCAGTAAGACAAAAAAAGGAGTTACTTTTTGGCGCATCTACTATGTGCGCATCTCTTTCTATATAAACATTATGATAGTCTTAGAGTCCAATGCATGAAAAAATAGAGTACAAATCCCACGATTGCAATAGATGCAAACGCAGTAAGGAATATGGGGAGATTACCTGATGCAGCAGTCATGCCCAAAATCGCGATAGAACTGAAGATATAGGCTAAGCTGAGCACTAAGGCGACCAATCGCTTGATGGCGAAACCCATAATGCAGATTAGGACCTTATTGTACCTATAAATCTTATCAAAACGTTCACCTTTTCTAATAGTCTTGCTTTACTCAGATAAAGCATTATTAGAATATTCAAACAAACAGTTACTTTATCGACTCAACACGTATCTTGAAGTGCAACGTCTTGTTGCCCAATGGATGCTTGGTTGGGTCGGTGCCATACGCCTGCTCAGGAGGAATGGTAATTGTCTTTTCCTCGCCCACTTTCATACCGATGACCGCATTCTCAAATCCAGCAATCAACTTGCCCTGGCCAATCGGAACAGAAATCGGTTTTGCCTCAAAATCATCAAAACCTGCAGATTTTGAAATATTCTTCTGCTGCCAGCCAACAATGCTGCTGTCAAACATCTGGTTGTCATCAGTCCAGCCAATGTAATTCAACTCAACTGTTGCGCCAGACTTAACAACATCCTTTGAAGCGCTCTCCTTAGGCTGAACATTCGGCTCAGAACCCTGCCAGTCAACCTTCCAGGCATACACCATGCCGCCAATCAATTGGCGCTCTTCGGAGAATGGTTTGAAGTGCCTCAAGCCAAGACCATGCAAGTAATACAAGCGCGTAAACATGCTGTCAGCAAGCGGGGAATAGACTGAAATCGCCTTCACACCATCGCCATCCTGCCACATAACAACTGCAACATTTTCATTGCCATTAGAGCGTACTTCCCGTTTCGTGCCATCCCGCTCATACACTATAACCCTGCCTGCCTGCGCAATTCCCTGGCTGACCTTCACCTGCGCATTCATATTCGACATGTTTACAGCAACACTGCCACAGCGCGCCAAGTCACCCTGCCTGCTGCACGGCATCGGGTCGGGAGTCACGTAACCGGGCCAGGGGCTAATCCACTGGTTGGCAGCTTCTTCAGAATCAAGCGCGATTGCATCACGATACAATTGGGTAGCAGCTTCTTTTGTCATGTCAAAGCGTTCTGCCATCTTGGGAACAGCTTCTGCTTCGTCCATATTTTTCCATTTCTGCCAGACTTCTGCTCGCTCAAAGTCCCACAAGCCAAAATGCGCCCAGACGCCTGCCTTGCCAATCATATCTCCACTTGTGATAAAGTAATCCTCTGGAGGGTCGCAATGCGTGAAACTGACAATGCTTTCAGGAACACCAGCTGCCTGTGCTGTCTGCGTTGCAGTCTCTTTATCCTGCATGATAATCTTCTTCACCAGATTTACAGATATGAGCGGGTCGTTCGTCGCATTAACAGCAGTTTCGTACGCAAGATTTGCGCCGCAATCAAGCATCCGCAAAATGGCAATTGCCTCTTCTTCATTTTCAGTCTGCAAAACCTTGCCAACCCAATGAGCCTGCGGAGAATTCTGCGTTGAACCGTCAAACGTGACTGCTCTGTCAGAAATATACTTGAAATGATGACCAAAGTCCCACCAGGAATTCACAATAGCATTAGGTGCGCTATTTTCCTTAATCTTAGTCAAAGTATTCCACCATGCATCATTCACCAGGGGAATGTCATTTGTCACAGCTGCATACGAACTGCGCACCATATGCGCTCCTGCTTTAGTAGGATTGGCAATGATAATCCCAAGAATCACCACAATCAAAATACCAGTAACAATTTTCCTGATGTGGAACTGGCGCTCACCAATGTCAGACAATTTCCTATACAACAAGCCAACAGCAACTCCAAACGCGACTGCAAAAGCCGGACCAAGCAGGAGAGTGAAACGAACACCCTTCAATGCAGCATAAATTGTGCCAAAAAACCAAATGGCGAGCAATGCGCTATAAGTCACGTCAAACTTGCCATCAGCATCCTTTTTCGCCAACAGCATCACAATGCCAAGAGCAGAGATAAAAAACATCAGAATTCCACCAACAGAACCAAGCACGTCTCCAAAAGATGCAGGATTAAGCTCTGCAACAGTGGTAAACACGTTAGGCCACAAATCCTCACGCGTTGCAACCTTGATTCCAGTAAAGCCAATCGCGCCACCAGAAACATCGTTTGCAAATTTTTCCCAGCCAATGGTAGATGAACATACAATGGCAGTTACGACAATAAAAGCAAGCCCTGTCACGAAGAATTTGTTTTTCAGTATCGAGCCAAACCACTCTCTAAAACGGGAAAGATTGCTGACAATTTCGACAAGCATTGCAACAACAAACGCACCAATAACGAAATCAAGCAAATACCAATAACCTGTCCAGAAATTAGAATACAAACCAATTGCTGCACCTGCAAGACCAGCCCAAACGCTCTGCTTTTTCCAAGAGCTTGCAGACAAAGCCCTAAACAGCAGCCAGACGACAAGCAACGGGAAGAAAATATTGTACGCATCAGTATCAGCGTGACCCCAGAGAGTCCTGCCCATGACTGCAGGCATAATGGCGAGCATGGTCACTGCAAAAAATCCGCCGAGATTGCCGGCAAGACGCTGCGTGATGAAAAACGCAAATATGAGAGAAAGGAAAATGAACACAATAGGGAAATACGTCGCAGACTCCATCAAGGGAATCTGCTTGTCAAAGATGGAAAAAATCCTGTGCAGCCATGCAAGAACATTCGAATGCCAGTTAGGGTCTGCATACGTGCCAACAGGCGCAAACATATGATTGTCCCAAGGGACATCACCATTCATCACATCATACCAATGACCTTTCTCGACAATATTGCGCGCGTACCTCAAATAGAAATACGGGTCGATGTCGGGCATGTAGCCAAACTTTCTTCCATCAACCTCATATGAATACTGGTCGCGAATCTCGTCAGCAAGACGTTTCTCTTCCCGCTCAAGCTCATCCTTGTTTTCTTCGCGGAACTTTTTCTTTACGTCATTGATAACTTTCTGCCGGTTGGACTCAGGAAGATTTGGATACTGCTGCCTGGCCATGGCAGCTGCTTGCTGGTCCAGAAACGCCTCAACGCTCGATGCAGCAGCAGAATCCGCAACTCGCAATTCTTTGACCTGCATGCGCATCCAGATGCCGCCCCAGGGCAATGCGCCTTCATTGTTTGGAACAAACTGCAGAACGAGGACGAGAATAAGGGTAAGCAACACTGCGTGCTTCTGAACAAACGACCACGCACCTTTTGCCGCACTCTGTTCTTCCATCACTGAGCACGACCAGAGCAGAACTTAAAAAGCTTACTGCACGAAACAGTTGCTACTCTCAAATAGCAACATAACGAAAGTTTTAAATAGAGGCGGTTCCATGGACGTACATTATATAGTGGGGGTTAGCATGGAGAAAAAAACATCAAGAAATTCTCTCGGAAACACACTTCTCGCAGGCACGATGCTTGGCGCATCACTGTTTGCAGCAGAACATGCACATGCACAAGGATTTGAAACCGATACAAGGAAGAAAAAATCAGAACAAGTAACACTTTCAGACGACCCAGCAACAGTTGAACAGAAACTGGAAAACATGGTTGGCGGTTATCTCCGCGCAGAAGCAAACAGCTCGCCAAGCGAGCACGGATTCTTCGGCAGCGGACAACTGACATTAAGACCAGGAGACGACACCAGACTCAATTTCTACGCGCTTGGCGGATGGCAGGAATACGACAACGACGGCGAAGATTTGAAAGTCGCAAGCACGCGCATCATGGCAGAACTTGGACACTATCTTACAAAAACACGCAATCTTGAAGTCTACGTTGCAGGCCTTGTCGGCAAAGAATGGAACGACTTCAGCCAGGCAGTCGACATGCAAGCAGACAGAGTAATCTATGGAGGAAAATTCGGCGTTGCAAGCCAGGAAAACGGCACAAGATTGCTTGTAACCGCCTATGGGGGCCAAGGCGATTACGATGCAGAACTCCTCAGCGGATTTGAAAGCAAGGGAGACTTTGATACGTTCTTCCTCAGCGGAGAACTTACGCAACGGCTCTTTGGAGAAAACAAAAAAACGAATACGAGAGGCGAATTTGAGTTCAACAGAGACCTCGGCGAGGAATTCGAACGAGCATTATACCTTTCAGTACAAGCATACACGCGCAATGACAAGTATGGAGAATTACAGGAAGCAGACGGCACAGGAGTGCGCGTTGGCCTGCCATATGTGCTCAACATGCGCGAACATGGCAGAGACGCGAAAGGAAACATCTACGCAGAAGGCACACTCTGGGAAATCACACCATTCGTGCAATGGGAAAACTACAAGACAAAAGCAGACCTGTCAGAGCGGGTGACTGATGCTGACAAGTTCAAACTTGGCCTTCACGTACGCGCGCAAGTCAACCAATATGTCGGAGTTGCACTTGAAGGTGGCTACCAGTGGTATAATCTCGGCGTAAACGATCCCGGACAGTTAACCAACACTGACGAAGAGAAGAATGGCGGCTTTGTCGCCGGTAGCATAGATATCCGCTTTTAATCAAAAAGCTTTAAATATTAGTGCTACTCTACAGTAGGTATAAAGCGTTCACACGCTCACATAAATTACATCGGGGGGAATTGACATGAATGGAGTTTACAAAACAATCGGAACAACTTTAATCTACGCAGCAAGCTTACTTGGATGCAAAGTAGCACCACAGCAATCCGGCTTGGAAGCAAAAGCTGACAAGACAAAAGTTGAATTGTTTGAAAAATCAGTTTCTGACGAAAAAACAGCATACGCAAGCGCTTCAGGAAACCCAACCAAACAGCTCGCGCACATCAAATCACGACTTGAAGAAGTCATGAAAGATGGTGTTGTGAATCCGGCAACTGCTGCATACGAAGCAAACGAAGTCTTTACGGTCAAAGAACAATACGAACGCGCAAAGGCAGTCAAGGAAGCGCTCAAAGGCGACGATGCAGTAACAAAAGCACTGCGCGGCGAAGCAGAAGCCCTTGAAAGCAGAGCAAACGGCTACATCACTGCATTCAAAGGAAGCGACCAGCTCAAATCATTATATGTATTTGTTACACAGGAAAACGGAGACGCATACTGGTACTTTATCCAGCCAGGCAAGCACGCACAAATAAAAGGAACTCCGCAGGAAATTGCGGCAAAGCTTGGCGTTTCAGTTGATGAACTCGTTGACAAAATGCAAAGCTTCTACGGCGACAAGTTTGGCGACACTCCAAGCAGGGCATGGAGCCAGGCACAGCACGATGCTTTCAAAGCAAAAGTTCTGGAAAACGCAGTGCGCGTTCCAAAGAATAAGTTGAAAGCAGTCGCTGACCTATTCATCGACGGAAAAATAACTGATGGCAAGAGAACTTACAGCGCAGAAGAGTACAAATCAATGAAACTCGAAGCCGGCTACATCTTCAGTGTGCCAGCCAAAGTTGACGGAAAGAAAGAAACGACTTTGGAAGACAAGTACAACGCTTTGAAGGGAGAAGTCGAGGCGCTGAAGGCAGGCAAGAAAGAAACTCCTAAAGAAGTTCCAAAGGCAGAAGTTCCGAAGGAAACTCCAAAGGTAGAAACTCCGAAAGAAGCGCCTAAGGAAGTTCCAAAAGAAGTTCCAAAAGAAGTTCCAAAGGTAGAAGTGCCTAAGGAAACTCCAAAAGTAGAAGTGCCAGCGCCAAAGAAAGGCATCACTGACTTCCGCAAGGACTAAATTATTTTTTTATATTCATCAATTCAAAAAGGGAAACACAAATGAAGAAAGCGACCAAAAAACTACCATTCATTTCTCTGCTGCTCATAGCATCGCTCGCAATCACGCCATTCATTCTCGCATTTGAAGGAGGCTCGTTCGGCGGATCTGCCGGCGGCTTCAATGACGGCTCATTTGGCGGCGCTTCAGGCGGCTTTAACGACGGTTCATTTGGCGGCGCTGCCGGTGGATTCCAAGGCGGCTCATATGGCGGAACTGCTGGAGGATTCCAGGATGGCTCATATGGCGGAACTGCTGGTGGCTTTAACGGCGGCTCATTTGGCGGCTCATTTGGCGGCACTGGAAGTACAGACACCGGCAGCTTTGATGGTCCCGGCAGCTTTGATGACGGCTTTGGCGGATTTCCAGATGGAGGCAATGGTTTCCCACCAGGCGGACTACCACCAGGCGGACCAGGCGGATTCCCAACCGAAGCAGACGCAGTCTGGCAGGATTTGCTTGACGTAACAATAGCACAAGGCAGCCCTTCAGGAACACTCATACAGCAAGATGTCTTTTCAAAATGCACAGACGCAGATGACGAACTGTTAACATTCAACATCACAAGCCAATCAGACAACTTCGACCTGTTCTTTACCGACGATGATGTACGCATGTTCAACCTTGATCCGGCATTCATCGGCACAGAAACAGTCACGCTCACATGCAATAACATTCCGGAAAGCTTCATGCTCCACGTGATTGCACACGGCACAACTGTGCCAGAAACAACCACAGAAAATGACGACAAGCTCAGCGTTCACATAGGCTCAATCATCATACCAAACGCGTACGACGCAGAAGCAGGAGACCTTGTACCAATTACAATCTCGTTCAGAAACAACGGCGACAGCAAGCTTGAAAACCTGAAAGCAGCGGTCAAAATACAGGACCTTGGCGTCCGCGCAAGCGTTGGACCATTGGACTTATCCATCGGCAAACGCATCAGCAAGACCATAATGGTTGAGCTGCCAGAAGACGTCCAGCCAGGCACGTACTACGTCAGAATCACAATCGACAGCGGCTCACTGCACAGAATCGTGCACCGTGACGTCGACGTAATCGAGTAGAAACCTTTATATATTAGTAGTCATCAATAAGTGGTGATAGAGTAAAACTACTCCAGAATAGAAAAACATTAATAGCAGAAGACTGTTCTGGATTCAATTTGGGGGTATAAAATGAAGGCAATTCCATTCATCGCATTGGCGCTATTCTTAGCAGTTATAGGTTCAGCAGCAGCATTTCCAGTCGTTCTTGAAGAAGTCGAAGTTGACGATACCGTTCTCGAAGCAAACGCAGTAAACAGACTATCACTTGAGCGCGGCCAGGACTACGAAGTCAGAATCAAATTCACACCAACTTCCAATGTAGATGATGTGGAAGTACGTGCCTTTGTCTCAGGATACGAATACAGCGACGTTGATGACATCGAAGACAAAACAGCAGTATTCGATGCGGATGAAAACGTCACCTATGTCAAGAAGCTCAGCATACGGCTTCCAGACGATGTTGACGAAGACGATTACAAACTCAGAGTCATTATTTCTGACAGATATGGAGACGAACTCGTCGCAAACTACAATTTGAAAGTAGACGTGCCACGAAACGCACTCAGCATTGAAGATGTTGTTCTCAGCCCATCAGGAGCGGTCAGAGCAGGCAGCGCATTGCTGACAACTGTCCGCATTGAAAACAAGGGCGAAAAGCAACAGAATGATGTCAAGGTCACCGTAAGCATTCCAGGACTTGGAATCAGCGGGACTGACTACATAGAAGAAGTAGAAGACGGCGACGAAGAAGAAGAAACAGAAGAAATCTTCCTCAGAATACCAAAGTGCGCCAAACCAGGAAACTACGACGTTGTAGTTGAAGCAGAATACTCACAGCGCCACAGAAAAGTCGGCGCACGCGGCACAATAGCAGTCCTTGAGGACGACACGTGCAGCGAAAATGCAGTGCAGCCAACAACCATCACCCTGGGCAACCAGATGCAAAGCATCGCATCAGGACAAACAGCAATCTTCCCAATCACAGTAACAAATGCGGGCAAGACCAGCAAAACATTCATAGTCAATGTGCCAAGCTCAGACTGGGCAACCGTGACTATCACGCCAACAAGCACCCTTGTCGTACCATCTGGACAAACACAGACTGTGTTCGTCAACGTGCAGGTAGGCGAAGACACGCCAGCAGGAGCGCACTCGCTCACAGCCACAGTCACGTCAGGAGACAAGAGCCAAGAGCTCACCATGACGACAACGGTTCTGGGACAGAAATCCAGCACACGAGGCGTATTTGAGGTAATCCTCATCGTTCTGGTGGTCCTGCTCGTCATCCTCGGTATTGTCATCGGTATTGCACACCTGCGCAACAAGGAGCAGACCGAGACGTACTACTAAACTTCCGTTCGGGGAGACCATGCAGAGAACCACTGTTATTTTACTACTGATTGCATTGCTTCTTCCAAGCGTCAGCGCCCAAGATTTTCTCGCATTCGGGGACACAACAGTTAACACAATTCCATGCGGAACTGCCATCAGGAACGTAACAATACAAAATACGCAGAACAATCAGGCAACGTACACCTTGAGTGTTGACGGCGACGCCAGCGATTATGTCACCTTCTCAATGCTCAGCTTTGTTCTCAACCCAGGACAAGCGGCAAAAATCCAGACGTTCTACACTATTCCATGCACGCTCAGACCAGGCACGTATGCAACAGACATTTACTTCACCGACGGAGAAGTCGAAAAAATACTCACACAGGACGTAATCGTTGCAGTTCCAGACAACATCAATGTTGCTGTGGCGCAAACCAGCGCGGTAATCGCACCCTGTGAAACAGCAGGCTATACATTCGATTTGCACAACCCGCTTAACTTCACGGAAATTTATACCATCGAGGCAGACGGGCACCCGCAAGTCCACGTTAGCGAAAAAATAGCAGTCATGCAAGGCGATGAACACAAAAGCATCATGGTATCGGTCACGCCGGATGACTGTACACAATCAGGCACTTTCCCATTAACCGTAAAAATCAGCACAGAAAAGTCAGCACAGCAAAAGGAACTGCCTTTTGAGCTCATCATCAAATCAACAGACATTCCAGTACTTGCGGAAGGAGTCAGCAAAATCAGAACAGACTATGTCGACAGCACCGCAGACCTTACCATTGAAAACACCGGCGACAGGACGACACAATACACGCTCAGCATTGAAGGCATTTCATGGGCAAGCATTGCACCAGAAACAGTAACACTGAGCCCTGGACAATCAAAAACACTCGCATTAAGACTCACTCCATCCGAGGAAATTCCACGTGGACGATATCCGATAACACTCTATGCGACCGTTGAAACAACGGGCATCAGATACGGCAAAGACCTCAACGTAGTGCTCAAGCCACAGACAGCTTTCGAAAGAAACCCGACACTTGTCATAGTAATTATAGTCGTTGTGCTGGCAGCTCTTGTTGGACTATTCTACCTCTCACGATACACGAAGAGCCCAGAATTCAAGGCAAAAATGCAGCGGCGCCGCGAACAACGGGAAGCAGCGCGCAAAGCAAAAGAGCAGCGAAAGGCAGAACGCTTCAGGCGCAAGCTTGAACAGCAGCGCAAAGATATAGAGCGCCGACAGGCAGAACGGGAAAGACTGAGCAAACAACTTCAGCGAAAACTCGAACGAGACCTGAAAAAAGAATACCATCTTGTCGCCAGAAAAGATATCGTTGCAGGCACGCGCAAAGGACACCCGCTCAGAATTGCAGCGCTTGTGCTTGGAGTGCTCGTTTTACTGCTTATTGTTGCTGCATGGAGCCTCATCGCACCAAACGCACCATATGTGGTGGTTGGAATCATAATTCTCTTTGTAATCTTCCTCGCAAAAAAACTCTCCAGAAACAGGGTCATCAGGGCAAAATGGAAGATGCTGATTGAACAACAGACAGTAACTCTTGCCGGCTGGAAAAAAGGATTAAGCCTGCTCAGCATCACTGCAGAAAAGCCACTCAAGCAATTCAAGCTGCTTGTCAGAAAGACACGTTCAAAGCACACGCCATCAACAGCAGTCTATAACACTTTCGCACTAAAGACAAACGCACCAGACGGCTCAGCCAGTTTCAGGGCAACCTTCACAGTATCAAAACGATGGCTTGCTGGCAAGAACATCGATGCCGGTGACGTCAAACTCGCAAGATACACAAACCAGAGCTGGTCAACAATACCACTCAAAAAAACAGGAGAAGGAAAGAAGTTCATCCATTTCACCGCAGAATTCGACAAGACAGGAACGTACAGCATCTACGGCAAGCCAAAACCAAAGTCAGCAGGCCCTGTACGCAAAATCATCTGGGGAATAATCGGCGTAGCCCTTATCATTGCAATCGCACTTGTGCTCTCACCGCAGCAAGAAGACACAATCGCACACGGCATTCCGCCACAAGTCTGGAAGCAGGACATGGTGCACCACGTAGAGCTTTCAACATACTTCAAAGACCCGGATAATGACACACTCACATTTGAGGCAACAGAAGTAAAGCACGTCATCATAGAAATACAGGGAAGCACTGCATTTCTGACACCAGACGACGGCTGGACCGGAGAAGAACGCGTACGCTTTGTGGCAACAGACGGCAAAGGCGGAAAAGTGGCAAGCAACATAGTGCCTCTGCGAGTGCAAAAGCAGATTATTCCACAACACCTGCAACCATACATTGCGACAGTCCTCGCAATTCTGGCAATAATTCTATTAATCTGGACAGTGCGCTCACAACAAAAGCGCTAACTCGTACAGCATACCAACAGCAAATAACACGATTAAGGCACCATAGCCAAGCCAATTCAGCTTTATCTGATATTCGGGTTTGCGCTCAGAACCTTTTCTCGCCTGTGCGTGCATAAGCACAATCGTTATACCCGCAATGCCACCGGCAAACGTGCCTGCAACCTGCAATGTCTCAATAAATGACGTTGTGCCAAGCATCAACAGCACAATAGGAATTGACATGGTCAAAAGCCACGCCTCCCAGCGGGGAAGCCGAAAGTCAACACGATACGTTTCCTTCAATGCATAGCCAAGAGCAACAAACGAGGACGACATAGCAAGAATGGCAAACACGTGCAGCAGCAAAAACCCAAAACCACCAAGCACCCCTGCCAAGCCAATGGTTGCAACTTCTGTTGCAGCGCCACCCATCACGCCAACAACCGCAAAGGCAAACAACAGATATGTGAACAGTGGAATCAAAGAACCAAGAATAATGGCGCGCCTTGTCAACAATTTGCATTTCTTCAGTTCCTCGCGGACTTCCGGAATCGCTGCAGTACCAGCAAACGCGAATAACACAACGCCATACGGAAGCAACAGCTTATCCCATGAAAATCCAACAAAACGAGAAGCTGAGAAGAAGCGTGAAGAAAACAACAATGCCAGAACTGCAACAAACACCACAAACTTGAAGCCCTCCATCCAGATTTCAGACTTTTCAAGCACCTGCAAGCCACCATACAACAGCGCACCCATTAATGCATAAAAAATAACTGCCCACAACCATGGTGAGCCGCCAAAAATAGCAGACAAACTCTGGCTCACTCCCAGAGTGTATGCAACCAATGCGCCATACACTCCAATAACCATAGACGCAGTCATGAAATACTTGCCCTTCTTCCCCAAATACTTTTCAGCATAGCCAACCAGCTGATGGCAGACGTTTGAGCGCAAGGAGACTTCGCCAACAAGCAAATGCACGAGAGTGATTGCAAGTCCCAAAACAACAATAACCAGAATGCCTGTCCAAAAACCAGCCCGGACTACCACATATGGAATTCCCAAGATGCCAGCGCCGATAATACAGCCGGTCAATGTGGCGATAGCTTCATAGTACTGTCTGGGAATTTTCATGCTGCCTCTTTTTAGAAATTAGAGCTCATGCCTGCTTTTAAATCTGCTGTACGAAACATCGAAATGCGATTTCGATTGTCGTCGAAAAATGCGTTTTCATTTTCGACGAAACTTTTAAATAAGCACGTAATCGACGATTACTCCACGGGGAGATAGTTTAACCTGGCTAGAATTGGCGGCTCCAACCCGCTAGATCTGGGTTCAAATCCCAGCCTCCCCATATTTTTATTTTTGTGGGATTTGAACACCCGGTCGACTTCGTCTCCCGTTCCTCCTCGGATGACTCGGAGGAATCCCAGCCTCCCCATACATTCTTTTTTATATTTTTAACTGCAGGTAGAAGAATCAATAAAAGAAAAAATAAAAAATCACTTGCACTTTCCGAGGAAAGTGGTGTCAGAAAGTGTAAGTATCTGGCCGGTTTGCGTGTTACCCTTAACGATGATCTTTCTCACCTTGCATATACACTGGCCATCGCCAAGCGCATCTACGCACGGATCCTTGAGGTAAGTAGTAGATGTATCCCACACTCCAGTAGTAGACGTGCTGAATACCAAGGTTGGCTCACATACTTTTCCTGTGCAGTCGATTCCTTGCTTGCATGGTCTGTTGCTGACTCCTTGTCCACCTTGTCCAATCTTTTTAATGCTGCACCTGCACATGTCGTTCACGGGCGTGTTTGGACACGTATTCACTACCTGCTCTGTCAATGGATTATGTGGACAGGTTTTCGGACATGGCGCTGGCGTGAAAGAAATGTCAGTTGGGGTTGGTGATTCTTCCACAGTTTCTGTCGGTGTTGGTTCGTCAGTAGGCACATCTGTTGGTGTTACAGTCGCTACTACGTCTGTTGGTGTTGCCTCAATTGTTTCAGTCGGAGTCTCGGTAGGAAAAATAGTGCTATCGATGTTGTAATAATGTACGCCCTGTTCGTGAGCTCCGGTAACAACCCAAACCATGCCAATAAGTGCAGCAATCATCGCCGCGACAAGAACACCTGAAGAACCTTTACTCATCAAAATCACCTCTTGTTATTCAGGTATACGCTTTTGTATACTGGTATTTAAAGCTTTCGATTAGCCAGGTGCACAACATCTCCCACTTGCGTATTTGTTCTCCAGATTGTGCCGCGCGGAAGCTCGAGCAGAAACATGCACTGTCTTTGAGAAGCGTAGCTGCTCCGCGTTTCCCACTCAGGCTGGAGTTCAACAACCTCCCAGTTCTCGTCAAGAAACACCAAGTCCATATTGTCCGGGCAAAACCAAGAATGCAATTTAACCAATTGCTCGCGCGGGAAGACAAACACCAGAGGAACAACCTGCTTGCGGAACATCATGCCTTTTGTCTGCTGCCAGAACGTCCTGCACTCTTCAAATGAATCAGCCAACACGCTATCCTTTGTTTTGTTGATAATCGGCATCAGACGTATTTCACAATTTTGTCACGGACGAGCTTCAAGAAGTCAAGCTGCTTGGCGGACTTACGGACAACACGAGTATTCGTGCCCATTGATTGTGCCGGCATGTTCTTTTTCATAGTCTGCTGGCACTCCTTGATTTCTGCATTCAGCACACTCTTAAGCTGCGCGACGCTGGCTATTTTATTCTGTGCAACCCATTTGAGAAATACGGAGAATTCAGGAGTTTCCTGCACAAAGGCAGGAACTTTTCTCTTCAAGACCTCTTTCATTACCATGTTCTTACCGTCGATTCACCGTTTTAAAAACTTTTCCAATTTCTTCAACGGCCATGAGTTGATAACATCCTTCTCCTCGGCCCAGCCACGCCGCGCCTGGGCAATGCCGTATTCCATAAAGCGCAAATGGTCCACTGCGTGGCTGTCAGTATCTATCGAAATCCTGCAGCCGATTTCAATTGCAGTGCGGATATGCACGTCCTTTAAGTCCAATCGTGTTGGGTATGCATCGCATTCCAAGGCAATGCCGCGGTCTTTTGCTGCTTCTGCAACTTTTTCAAAATCAAAATCATACGGGTCTCGCTTGCCAATCAATCTGCCGGTTGGGTGCGCAAGCGCATTTACATATGGATTCTCAAATGCCTTCAAAATGCGCTTTGTCATATCCTGCCTTGCTGACTTAAAGCGGGAATGCACTGCAGCAAGCACAAAATCCAGCTGTTTAAGGTATTTGTTGTCAAAATCCAATGAGCCGTCGCCCAAAATATCAACTTCACAGCCCTTGAGAATCTTAATCCTGAACTTGTCCTGCAGCTTATCAAGCTCCTTCAGATACTGCACCAGGCGCTTTTCATTCATTCCATTGGCAATGTACTCGCTCTTTGAATGATCGGTCATTGCAATATACTTGTAGCCGCGCTGCTCTGCTGCTTTTATCATCTGCTCCACTGTATGCAAGCCGTCGCTCCACTTGCTGTGCATGTGCAAATCCCCTTTCATGGCGTTATATGGAATAATATGCGGCAGCCTGTGCTTCAGTGCAGCCTGTATCTCGCCCTGATTCTCGCGCAGCTCCGGCTCGATGTACGGCAAGCCAAGTTTCGCGTAAATTTCCTTTTCTGTCCTGCCGCAAACATACCGCTCTTTCTTATACAATCCATATTCCGACAGCTTGTAGCCTTTTTTTATCGCCATCTGCCTGAGCGTCACATTATGGTCTTTACTGCCGGTAAAATACTGCAGGGCAGCACCAAACGATTTTTCATCTAGAACACGCACATCTGACTGGATGCCGTCCTTCAGGATAACAGTACTTTTTGTTGCGCCTTTGGCAAGCACGGTCTGCACCTCTGGCATTTTTGTAAAGAACTCCATCACCTTTGCCGGCTTTGAACTAATAACGAGAATGTCAATATCGCCCACTGATTCTTTCATCCTGCGCAAGCTGCCGGCAGGCTCTGCTTTTTTCACGCCGTCAATTTTTGACAATCGCTCTGCAAACTCGTGTGCAACAGGCAAGGCAATGCCCAGCAAAGGCCTGGCTGCGCCCTGCTTGATGATGCCAAGGCCTCTCAAAATATCCTGCTCGCTTTTTGCGCCAAAACCTTCCAGCTTTTTCAATTTGCCAGCTTTGGCAGCAGCTTCCAATTCTGCCAAGCTCTTGATTTTCAATTTTTTGTACAGCTTCATCACTTTCTTTGGACCCAAACCAGGAACGTGCATCATTTCCTCAACACCTTTCGGAATCTTGCTGACAATTTGAGTAAATTCCTTCATCTTTCCTGTATTCAAGAACTCCTCAATTTTTGCCGCAATGCTCTGGCCAACGCCCGGCACGTCCATCAGTGCCTTAATTCCGCCGCGCGCATACACTTTCTCAATCGGCTCGCTCAATGTTTCGATAGCGCGGGCTGCTTTCCTGTACGCATTCGGCTTCCAGTCAACGCCCTGCATTTCAAGGACGTCAGCCATTTCAAAGAACATATCTGCAATTTCCCTATTCTTTGACATTCAACCAGCGCTCCGCTTTTCGCAAAACATTCTTGGCATTTTGGTACGTCACCTTTTTTACCGCTTCACTGTATGGAAGCCAGATGTATCCCTTATGCTCCCAGGATACTTTAACTTTCTTCTGCCCTGTTTTTGCCAGATAAAAAACAACAAATTTCAACACGGGCTTGCCCTCCCATGCATATCTGAACCTGATGGTTTCCTTGAAACCGGGAAGCAGTTTTGCCCTTGCAATTCCTGTCTCCTCTTTCAGCTCACGCAATGCAGTTTCCTCGGATTTTTCGCCTTTCTCCATAATACCCTTGGGCAAGTCCCAATGACCAGCAGAGTAGTGCAACAACATGTATTCCCTCTTTTTTCCCTGCCTGAACAAGACAACGCCCGCACTCCGGACAAGCATACTCTATCAATCATATTCCAATATTTAAACACTCTCACAACAAAGCTTATATAGCCCGTTTCTGAAGATTTCAATATGAAATACCTTCCGCTCATTTTCGCATTATTGCTTCTTGCCGCATGCGCTGAAAAAGAAAGCGCGACAAAAGAACTCGCAGAACAACTCATCCAAGAGCCAAAAGAAGCTGCACCTACATTAGAAGCAACAGCGCCTCCTGTACCAACAGAAATTCCAGCTGAACAGCCGGTTGAAACAGTAGCCGTTGAAACTCCTGTCAACCTTCCGCCGGTTATCGACATAGGAGATACAGAGGAAGTAACCACGCCAGCACAAGACAGGACCAAGATGTATCGCTTCCTTGACGCGTTCGCTCAAAAAGTGAAGAGCTACGAGTTCGGCTACAAAACAGACAAATACTCTGTCAAAGGTATGAGGTACAAAATTATCCTTTTCCGGCCAGTGATTGTAAAAGACGTCACATTCGGCAACCTGCACAAGAGTTTCTACTATTACGACACAGTCTATGTTGACCGCGCGATGAAAAACGCTTTCGCATACTGCGAAGGGCACCAAAGCCACGTCAACACACAATGCAGTCAACTAGATTTATATGATTTGGCGTACCCTGTTTCATTCAAAGAATACAACATCACGCTGCCGGAAGACTGGCTCTTCGCATATCTTGACAAAGAGCCAAACCAGATGGAGGAAAACAAGTACTACATCAGTGGCAGGGCAAGTGTGCTCGCCAAATTCACCGAAATTCCGGATATCGAACTCAACTTTGACCCAGGCACAGGACTGGTTCTCCGCGTAGACAAAAAATCAGGAAGCCAATTGCTCGAGCGCCACGACTACGAAAACCTTGTAGCGAACAAAGTCAGAGACGTCGATGTCGTACACCGAAGCAAAGACGAGATTCCGCCATACGAAGCGTTCTATCGGTAAATTTTAAAACAACCATCACCTTCTTTTCCGAATGCGCGACTCTTTGCGAATAATAGAGCAGGAAGTTTCTGCGTGCAAAAAATGCCGTTTGTACAAAGACGCACAACATGGCGTGCCTGGAGAAGGGCCTGCAAATGCGAAAATATTCTTTATCGGGCAAGCACCAGGCGCAATGGAGAACAAAACAGGACATCCTTTCGTTGGCAGAGCAGGCAAGTATCTCACCAAAATGATTGAGGAAATCGGCCTCCATCGAGATGAAGTTTTCATCACAAGCACGGTCAAACACTTTCCGCCCAAGAACAGAGCACCAGAGCCAGACGAGATTGGAGCATGCAGACCATATTTGCTGCGGCAATTAGCACTTGTCAACCCAAAAATCGTTGTGCTACTTGGAAAAACAGCAGAAACGATGAAAGACGAGCCCATACTCAAGAACAAAAAAGTACTTGTCACAGTGCACCCCTCTGCTGCCATGCGATTCACGAAAATGGCAGCACGGATGAAGCACGATTTCCAGCGTCTGAAACGCCTGTTGTAATTCACCACAAAGCTTTTATACGTTCTTCTGTTGAAAAAGAACATGTCACGTGAGTTTGAAAGAGACATGGAAGAGTACCTCCGCGCACGCAAGCGGGCCGGCTTCAATATCAAGGAGTTTCTCAAAGGATTAATCCCAAAGAAAGGACCTGAACGCGTAGAAATGCCCGAGCAGGTGGAAGTCTACAGCGAGGAAGCAAAACCACAACCGGCACCAAAAGAAGGTGTGCTGTCAAAGATATTCAAAAAAGAAAAAGAAGAACCAGCAAATGAAGAGCTATTGAGAGCAAAAATGCAGGCAGAAGACGCCATTACCGACATGAAAGAGACAGCAAAGATTGCGCTCAGCGCAATCAAACAAATGCCCGACGAACAACTGCGGACATTCAAGGAAAGCCCTGAGTTTGAGCGCCTGAAGATGATTCTAAAAAAGCACGAGCTTATTAAGTGAACAACCGCTGAAACTCTTTCTCAAACTGCTGAGCGATCTGAGGGTCGCGGATGATGATTACATTCTCGTCATTGCGCTCATTCGCATTCCTCGATGGATTATAGCTGCCGGTGACCACGGTATTTCCGTCAATAATGAATACCTTGTGATGGACTTTTTGAATTTTTGAAACGTCATTTAACCTTTCATATTCGCTGTACTTATCCTTCCGCGGGTCAAATACGCCTCTGACATCAATTCGATTTTTCTTCTCAACAAGCACATCACCAATCTCATCATCTGTGAAAGAAAACGTCATGAAATGGATGGATGATTTTGCAGACTCCAGAACGTCGATTACATGGCTTTGACAGTCGTCTTCGGGACAAAAATAGACTTCTACAAGCTTCCCATTGAGTTTCACTAAGCCGGGAACTGAATCTCCACTGTGAAAAATTCCTCCAAATAGCTCATCAAATTCTGCCTGATACGCCTCTGCAATCGTTTGGCTCTGGATAAACACCACATTATTCGGAATAGTCATCTCCTGCGAAGGATTCCATGAGCCTGTCCAGACATACGTGCTATCGATAGCGCAAAATTTGTTATGCATCAGCCCACCGCCGAACTCTTTAACTGCGCCGGGTAATGAGTGCTCTTCGTCAACCACGAGCCGTGAATTTTTTTCATCCAGGATATCAAAAAATGCGTTGTTGGCATGATAGAGGGCACAAGATATAGATGTGGCGTTGCTCGTTTTCTCAGCAAACACCTGTGCACAGTCAACCTGATCGCAGAAAAAAGCCTCTATTGTGCCGGTTTCTTCAGGGATTCCGGTGGGTATGCATCCGGCCAGTACAATACACACCAGCGCATATTTCATTTATAAACCCCCTGTGAAGGCCCTTTATAAAGGCACCCTCAATGATGGTCTTGTTGTTACTTTTGAGTGGTCGAAAAACGAAAAGTTTAAATATTGGTTATACTATATGAGAGTAGTAACAGGGGTGGTATAGAGGCGATATGACTTTCTATGCCACATCATTTCAAGATCACCTCTTTTTCCCTCGCAGGCGTCGCTCACGCGGCGCTTGCAGGGTTTGAATGCTCCTAGATAGCTGTCTCATAATAAGCCAGACAACAAGGGCACCAATCGAGAAACCGGTCACAAACCAGGGTATCTCGGGAGGAACAGTAAACGACGGCATTTGTGAGGGCGTTTTCTTTTCCTGGAAGTAAATGTCAAGATTTGCCAGTTCAAGCGCATATTCTGTAAACAACAATGAAGAAACGCGGTCAAAATCACGCAATGACGTAGCATACTCGTAATAGCTATGGGCAATTATCGGAAATACATTCTTGCTCTGCGCCTTGATTAATGCCTGGCGGGCAATGTCCAGCTTCAACGCGATTACCTCATCAAAGCGCTTCTCCTCAACGCCCATCAAACTAAGCAGGACATCTGCCTCTGACTTGGCCTTTGATGCCCCGTACAGGCACATAATATACTTGTCTTCCTTGAGCAAGCCATAGGCAGCATCAATATCGCTCCTCGTTGCATCCAGCGCCTCAGGAATAATGCTCTTCACATAGTTGTACCGTTCCTCAGCTTCTGAAATCTTGGCAATGCACACTTGCTTCAGGGCATCCTTGTCAATGACAACCAATTGGTCCTGTCCATCAAAAAATCGCGCCCAAGTCATGCCGGAAAACAAGCGCTCTTCTGCATAGCCAATGTCGCCAGCAGTATCAGTCCGGTTGTTTTTCAGTTCCTCTGCGGTGTTATTTAGCAAGTCCAATGATTCGCTGACGCGTTCCATGACTGCCATGAAAGTCTGCAAATCCGTCAAGGTAGTCACATTCCGCGCCTCAACCTCCCTTTCGACACGCTCTGCCTCAGCAGTCAATGACGCAAGCTTTTCCACAAGCACGTCCTTGCTGAAATTCTGCTCCTGATACCACAAACGCTTATACTCCACATTTGCGCGGAAGCAATAAGACGCAGCAGCATAATATGTGCCCTGCGCCTGGTCGCGCGCTGCGCGCTCAGTGAAATTCTTTGCCTGCGTCAGATTTCCCTTTAATGGGGCAGCGAGAAACTCAGCGCTGCGCTGGCACAAATCGTCTGCCACTTCCTGCATGATGCGCTTATATCGGTCCTCAATCCGCAAACTTTCATTGGACAAATTCTGTGGAATGCCAAGTGCACGCTCCAAAGCTTCGCCCAATGTTGCGACCTCAAGCACGGTCAAATTCAATTCGCTGCCATACGCGATGAGGTCAAGCGTCTTGTTGTCCTCCTTTGTTTCGCTTGTCCCTTTAGGCAGATAGACTGCCTTGATGCTGTTTCCGGCAGCCGCCTCCACTTTATACTTCAAGCCACCAACCGGACCGATGATGCCACCACTGTTTATAGTGCCGGTCATGGCAATGTCACGCGGCACGGTCTTGTTCAGCAGCAAAGCAGTAGTTAGCAATGAGGCAGCAGCCCCAGCGCTCGGACCACCAACAATGCCGGGCAGGGAACGGATGTAATACAGAAAATCATATCGTGAACAATCAACATCGGCCTGTTTGCAGGCAATCTGCTGCGCAAAGCGCAAAGAAGCCTGTGTCGTTACCTTGGTCATTGGGAATGTTTCCAAGAACACGCGCTCGCTTCCAGGACGCAGTTCAAGACCAAGAAGTGCAACTGTGCCAGACTTGCCCTCTTCGCTTTCCAATAATGCAAGCAGGGTGATATTGCCTTTGGCAATGACATCCTGCGCATATACTGCCGTGCTCGCCAGCAGAAAAATGATAAGCCATCGCATGTTGCTTATGACCATTACGGAGCTTTAAGAACTTTTTGTTTCAGATGCCGAATCGGGCTTTTTTGATTCCGTTACAATACGCTTGATATTCCTGCATTTCGGGAACCGGTTGCACGCCATAAATCCACCATAAATGCTCTTGCGCAATATCATCTTGCCCTCCTTGCACTTCTGGCACGGTTCCTCCTTGAATTCAGGAACAGCTTTGCTTGGGCAATCGATATTGATACAGACTTCCTGCGGACGCTTGGCCTTGCGAATCATTTTCACAATTGGGAACTGGCAATGCTGGCAGATATTTGGAGTAACTTCAACAAGGCCTGATGCGGGAAGCTTGAATGTCGTCTTGCACTCAGGATACTTGTCACACGCGATAAAGCGGCCAAACTTTCCAAAGCGGACAATCAGCTTTCCATCCTTGCATGCCGGGCACTTGCCAACTGTCGTCATGGCAGCGCGCGTTTCACTGAACGTAACCCTGAGCTCTTCACCAATCTGCTTTTCCTTTGACTTAAATTCAGTCAAGAGCTTCACAAGCACCTGCTTTGCCTCCTCAAGAATCTGCTCACGATGCTTTTTGTTCTCCCGGATTAACTCCATATCAAGCTCAAAATGCTTGGTCAATTCCTCATCCAAAATTCCCGGAGAATACTTCTCAAGAATCTTCACAGTTTCCATTCCAAGCTCGGTAACTGTAATAGCCTCTCCTGTCACATAGTTTCTCTTGCGCAAGGTTTCAACAATCTCTGCACGCGTTGCCTTTGTTCCCAAATTGCGCTTCTCCAAATCACGAATAAGGCTTGCTGGAGTATAGCGCTTTGGCGGTTTTGTCTGCTCATCATGCAGCAAAATGTCCTTGACCGATATATCACTGCCTTCCTCCATTTTCGGCAGCTCTTCTTCCTCAAGCTTGACATATGGCATATAGAATACGTGCCAGTTCTTCTCGACTGTGCGCGTGCCCTTCGCTATGAAGGATTCACCATTCACATCCATCTTCGCCGTGACGGTTTCCCTGACAGCAGGCTCTCCGAATACTGAAAGAAAACGCTTGACAATCAAATCATACACCTTTGCCTGCCTGCCCTCAAGCCCCTTCGGCGCAATGCCAGTCGGGAAAATAGCAGGGTGTGCCGGGTCTGTCTTCTTGCCATTATTCGGCACCAGTTTTTCCTTTTTCAGCAGCATAGCTGCAAGCTCCTTGTACTCTGGTTGCTGGGAAAGCCCCTTGAGAATCTTTGTAAAGCCGAGAGATGCGGGCAATTGCTGCGAGCTCGTTCTCGGATACGAAATACAACCACTCGTGTACAATTCCTGCGCAATCTGCAAAGTCACCGTCGGATTGATGCCAAAACACCGATACGCCTCTGTCTGCAGGCTTGTCAAGTCGAACGGAACAGGAGGGTTCTGTTTGAACTGGCCCTTGGTGACGGTGGCAACTTTTGCCTTTTTGGCGCCCTTTACCTTATCCATCACTGCACTGGCTTTGTTATTCTCCCAGAACTTATCTTCCTCGTGCCATGCAATGAGTGAGCTGTTCTTCACCTTGCCCTGCAATTCTATTGTCCAGAATGGAGTCGGCTTGAATGCAATAATCTCGCGCTCCCTGTCGACCACAATCTTCAAAGCAGGACCCTGCACGCGACCAGTGCTCAAAATCTTGAACATGCCCGCGTTCTTGATTGCGCTTGTCAGCGCGCGGGACAGGTTAATTCCATAAAAGTAATCAAGAAAATGACGAGTTTCTCCTGCCTCTGCCTGCCCCCAATCAAGATGAGGAGATGCCTTCTCGTACGCCTCAATCAAATCCTC
>Ga0247727_10000368_pt1 | contig 109715 bp, 84 predicted proteins | sample WisWelCaveWW1625_FD_202498 | JGI IMG/M metagenome (GOLD analysis project Ga0247727, IMG submission 202498) | Biofilm microbial communities from Wishing Well Cave, Virginia, United States - WW16-25 | ecosystem: Environmental > Aquatic > Deep subsurface > Groundwater > Cave microbial mat... | reverse complement strand
GCATACAATATGTTGAGATCGAATCGCATTAAAATAACAACCTATTGTATGAAATTGAAAAATTTTTCAAAAACAGCGACTATTTACGGAAGCCTCATGAATTGATCGAACAGCTTTCGGAGCAATATCAGAATCGCTCGGTTTTTTTAGAAATGGCCGCTTGGGCCTTTATTGAGCAACTGCGCCGCGCTCAACGCACAGCCAAAGATATTGAAATCATCAATCAGCGAGCGGAGTACCTCAATAAAGAAACGATGGACGTTTTGACTTACCAAGTGCCGTTATGAGTTTGCCTAAATCCATGCTCACCGATTTTGTGGGAGCACTTTCGCCCGCAAAAATTCAACAATTGAATCAGGCTTTGAAAGTGGCATTAGAGGCAGAATAAGCGGATATCGCCTTGACGATCGTTTTAAAATCACGCCGGCGACGCGGGTTGTGTTGCATTTAAAAGTGCTGCCATCGGATACTCCATTGGTGATTAATTAAAAGAAGGACGCTGTGCGATTTCCAGGCTGACCTTAAACAGGTGGGTTGAATATGATCGTCAAGTTGCAGCGCAAAAATTCACGCTATTCGGATTTGACACCCCATCGACAATATATGGTGATTGGGATCGAAGCCGATGATTTTCGGATATTGAACGATCAAGGCCGGCCTTATTTATATCCATCTCGATTATTCAAGGTTATCGACCCCCATGAGCCGGAAGGTTGGATAACGGAATTGGGCGATGACGATGAGCGCTACGCTTATCCGCCTCCGTTAAATAGCTCCGGGTTTTTTGAAGATTTCTTTGATGACAAAAAAAAGGCAGTTGCGACTTTCTGGCAAGTTGTTAATCAAAATCTGGCTGCGGCAAGGGCGGCAACCCAGTCTTCTCGCAAGAAATCATTGTCACCAACGAGAATGAGAATGGGTTCAACGTCAGTGCAACAGCCTGTCATCTAACTGGCAATTTTCGTATCCGGACAGGTAGTGAACATGAAGTGAGTAAGCAAAGTAAATGGACAAACCAATGCAACTCAAGTTGAAAAGTCTAAATGAGCAGGATAAGCCAATGCCATCAATGATCGACAGCAACGCCCAGGAAATTGTGTTTGTTGATGAGCTGCATGGCTCCAGTAATTACGAACAATTGGATGCAGAGATTGCCGCGGAACCGAAGCCAGATAAAATCTTGCAAGGCGATTCCATCAATATAAACCAAACAATCGAAGCGTTGTTTCGCGCATACGCGAATGAAGACTTCGAAGATGGCATGGAAAGTGATTTCGTCAGCGAAATCACATCAAGCATCCAAAAACACGGAACCAAGTCTGTCGAGGCTATAAAACGCATTATTCTTGAACAAAACGTAAAGCCGCAAGTGGCGTTTGAGGCCTTGCGCTGGTTGGGCCGCATCACTCATCCAGCGTCATATCGCCCTCGATTGCTTTTTTTGGAATCGTGTCTCGACAGTCCATCGCGCTGGGTGAGAGATGGCGCGGCGTTGGGATTAGCTTCCATGAAAGACACTCACGCCATCCCCGGTCTACGTGAAGCTATTGCTCAGGAAAAAATTCAAGATCTGCGCAAGGATTTGGAAGCCGTTCTTTTGCGATTAGAGAATTTGTCTCATGCCACAATATCTGTTGATGATAAATAAGCGCAAATGGGATAGACTGAATGTCCCGTGGTTGAAGCCGAATCAAATACAAGCAGACCCGCTTGGGGATTTACGCATCAACGAAGGCACATTATCAGTTTGGCAAATTGAGGATGATTTGATTCAATTAACTGCTGACCAGGCATTGAATTTGATAAAGGCAATATTTGACAGCTTGGAGAAGCACAGACTTTATGATGATGAAGTGCAAACCAGAATACTTAATGCGATACAAAAAGGATACTTAGATTTGCACAAAGTCAACAAATCACTGAGGAACAAAATCACACAATTGTAGGTTTGAATTTCAACCAAAAAAAATTTGACAACCAGGTTGGCCGTGCTACAAGTGAACCTGCAGCCGAGGAGCCAAGCGTGCCCGACGACATCGAAAAGTTTCTGGCAAACCAATATCCGATTCTGCTCACGGCTGAACAGATTCAAGCCAAAGTGAAAGAATTGGCCGGGCAGCTTTCCGCCGATTACGCGGGGAAAAATCCGGTCTTTGTCGGCGTGCTCAACGGCAGCTTCATGTTCTTCGCCGATTTGCTGCGCGAGATCACCATCGACTGCGAAGTGGATTTCGTGAAAATCTCCAGCTACGGCGAGGCGGTGCGCACCTCCGGCGTCGTGAAAATTCGCAAGGGAGTCGATTGCCACATCGAAGACCGGCACGTGCTCGTGGTGGAAGACATCATCGACTCCGGGTTGTCGGTCACTTATTTGGAAAAAAGGCTGCGCCAGCAACAACCGAAATCGCTCAAATTCGTCTCATTATTAGTGAAGGACGGGAGCGCTCAAGTCGAGTATCGTTGTGATTACGTCGGCTTTCGCATTCCGAATCGTTTCGTCGTCGGCTACGGCCTCGACTACGCTCAAAAACTGCGCAATCTGCCGGCCATCTATGTGATGGATTGACGACGCAGACCGCGAATCAAACTTACCAGAAGCGCAAAATGAATAGCAAAGGCAGCAAATCTCCGCTCAAAAAGCCGCGTTCCGGCAACAATAAAAAACCGAACAAGGATGAAAATTCGCAGTGGACACGTCCGGCGCGCACGCTGGCTTTTTGGGCCATCATCCTTTTAATCTCGATCTGGATAACGACCAAGACCGTTAGACAGGACGAGACGCAACCGCGCACGATAACCTACTCTCAATTTCAAGAGCTGCTCAAAGAGAAGAAACTCAAAACCGTCGAAATCAAAGGGACGAAGCTGGACGCCGTGCTGGCGGAATCGTTCGTCGATTCCAAAGGAAACGCGACGCACATTCGAGTCAATCTCCCCGAGAAGCCTAATTTCGCCACCGTCGAAACTTGGCAGAAAATTTACGCCGACGCCAATTCGCCATTGACCGTCAGCTTCAAAGACGAATCGCAGGAGTGGTGGAATCATTTGCTCGGCTTGCTGCCGTGGGTGATACTCGGGTTTTTTTGGCTGTTTCTGTTGCGCCGCATGCAGGGCGGCGGCATGGGCACCAAAGGAATTTTTTCTTTTGGCCGGTCGCGCGCCAAGCTGATGACGGAGAATCGACCGAAGGTGACTTTTGACGATGTGGCCGGCGCGGACGAGGCCAAGCAAGAGCTGCGCGAGATCATCGAGTTCTTGCGCGATCCGGAAAGATTCCAGCGTCTCGGCGGCAAAATTCCGAAAGGCGCGCTGCTGCTCGGCCCGCCCGGAACGGGAAAAACCTTGCTCGCCAAAGCCGTGGCCGGTGAGGCCAACGTGCCGTTCTTCAGCATGTCCGGCGCGGATTTCGTGGAAATGTTCGTCGGCGTCGGCGCTTCGCGGGTGCGCGATTTGTTTGAGCAAGGCAAGAAAAATGCGCCGTGCATCATTTTCATCGACGAAGTCGACGCCGTCGGGCGCCATCGTGGCGCGGGCTTGGGCGGCGGCCACGACGAACGCGAGCAGACGCTCAACCAGTTGCTGGTGGAGATGGACGGCTTCGATTCCAACGAGGGCGTCATTTTGATCGCCGCCACCAACCGGCCGGATGTTTTGGATTCGGCGTTGCTGCGGCCGGGCCGCTTCGACCGCCAAATCATCGTGGATCGGCCGGATGTGCGCGGCCGTGAAGGCATTCTCAAAGTGCATTCGAAAAAAGTTCCGATTTCCAAAGATGTGAATTTGTCGGTACTGGCCAAGGCCACGCCGGGATTTTCCGGCGCCGATCTCGCCAGCGTGGTCAACGAGGCGGCGTTGCTCGCGGCACGCAACAATAAAGATCGCGTCTCCATGCGCGATTTGGAAGAGGCCAAAGACAAGGTGTTGATGGGCACCGAGCGCCGCAGCATGTTGATCAGCGAAAACGAGAAACGCATCACCGCCTATCACGAAGCCGGTCACGCGCTTGTCGCGAAATTCACGCCAGGCTCCGATCCCGTGCACAAAGTCACGATCATTCCGCGCGGCCGCGCGCTCGGCTTGACCACCACGCTGCCGATTGACGAGAAGCACAATTATTCGCGCAACTATTGCGAATCGCTGCTGGCGCACTTGATGGGCGGCCGCGAGGCCGAGAAGCTCGTTTTTAAGGAAACCACGACCGGCGCCGGCAACGACATCGAGCGCGCCACCGAGCTGGCACGCAAGATGGTCTGCGAATGGGGCATGAGTGAATCGATGGGGCCGCTGTCCTTCGGCAAAAAAGAGGAGGAAATTTTTCTTGGCCGGGAAATTGCGAAGCACCGCGATTACAGCGAGCTGACCGCGCAAAAAATCGACGACGAAGTCAAACGCATCGTGCTCGAGGCGGCCGAACGCGCCGCGAATATTATCAAACAAAACGAAGACAAGCTCCACGCGCTCGCCCAAGCCTTGCTCGATCGAGAAATGGTGGATGGCGATGAGATCGACGCCATCTTCAACGGCGAGCTGCTGCCGCCGGTGGAGCACGGCAAAAACGGCCGGCCGGCCGCTGTTGATGCTGAAAAAGCCGTGGCCGCATGAAGTGAAACATAATTCGTAAAACGTAATTAAGGATAGATTGCCATGCAGCTTCAGGAGGGAAGCGTCATTTTGATAATCGTCTGGGGGATGGCCGTTCTCATACTGTGGAATTTATACCACTTTGGTCAGGCGCTTCGCAAAAAAACGTTCATCGCCGTCCTGGCTTTGGCCTCGGCGGGATTGTTGGGCGGCATAGGATTTCTCCATTTTTATCAATCTCCCAACCTGCCGGGAAATCGTCTCGGCGTGGTGATCTTTCCGCCCGCCGAGGAGACAGATGGTGCCAACGGCGTCAAGATCGAGGCGCGAAGTTTTGCTATTGCCGATATGATTGGCGAGCGCCTGCAACAAACTCCTCACACGCCGTTTTATCAAATTCCCACCGACGCGCTGTTCGAAGCCGCTCATCAGGACTCGCTGACCGATCTTGGATACGTATTGCGTTTCGCCGAGCAAGCCGAGTTGCCGGTGATCGGCTTTGGCACGTTCAAAATCGGGCCGCGAACGAATCATCATGATAGTTGGCAGAGCAATTTTCAGCTTTTTGATCTCCGCAAAACCGAAGCGGCCGACGCGCATGCCGGCATTCGCTTGAAACTGCCACAGCAGTTCGGCAGCCTGCAAGAAATGACCGCCGAATTGGCGCGCGCGATTCTTCACGAATGGACAGGCGATGAAAAACCGGCAACAACGGTTTGGCAAGATCAGTTCAACGAAGAGCTTTTACAGCGTTATTACGCCGCCCGGCTCGCCGTCGCCGCCGATCAAACTGAGCCGGCGCTTCAACAGGCTTTTGCCTTACTACAAACCGATTCGGACTTCGCGCCGTTTGCCAATCTTTATGGCCGCGCGTTGATGGCGCACTTACAACGCAAGGCCGCGAACAAGCTGGAGTGGGAAGACAGCCTTCGCAGTGCGGTGCCTCTGATGAAGCACGCCGCCAAAGATGATTCGCTGCACGGCGAAAGCAGCCGCCGGCTCGGCGAGATGTATATTCGCCTGGAAAAATGGAACGAAGCCGAGCGCGCGCTGCTGCAAGCCCGGCGGCGCGAGCCAACGGACAGCGAAATTTATTTGCTGCTCGGCCAATTGCACGTGTCGCGTCTTAAGCCGCTGGGTTTTCACAATCGGCTGGATTTGTACGAATATGCCCGCCGGCTCAATCCCATCAATATCGCTGCCGGGGTGGCGGCAGCAAACTATCTTTTGCTCGAAAACCGGGAAAAAGAAGCGATAAATCTGCTCGAACAATTGCGCCGTCTTAACCCGAACCATCTCGGCGTGTTGATGAGCCTGGGGCGGATTTACATCGTCAAAGGCGACGCCGCCAAAATTTTTGAGATCCACGAACGCGTCCTGGCGCTGGAGCCGAACAACGCCGACGCGTATTACAATCTCGGCATCGCTTATTATAACCGCAAAGATTTTGAGAATGCCGTCAAACTGTTCGAGCGGGCCATCGCTCTAAACAATCACCCCGACGCGCGGATGTATCTGGCTCAGATTTACGAGCGCCAAGGGAATATCGACAAAGCCATCGCCTATTTGCGCGAGCGCATCAAGTTGAGCCGGGGCGACGACGACGAAGTTGCGGCTGAAGCCCGCCGCCATCTCTACGAAATTATGCTGGCCCGCGGCGAAATTCCCTCGCATCTGCGGCCGGATAGTTTGAAGAAACCCTGAACTCGATGCTTGATCCTGGATGCTCGATCCTTCATCCTGGATTATGCGCATACATACCGGCATCAAGGATCCAGCATCCAGCATCCAGCCATGCCCACCTACTCATTCCGCAAGTTGCACCTCATCACGCGCCGCGACGTTGTGGCTGAATTTGGCGCGGCGATTCCGGAGCTGCCGGAACCTCTCATTTCCAGTTTGCAAAATCATCCTTATCTGTTCAAAGTTTTGGCCCGGCCAGATGAATTTCCCGCGGAGCTGGGCGCCGAACTCAAGCAGCTTGGAACACGGTTTCGGCCGGTCACTTCCAACACCGGCTATCTTTTTGCAGACCTCGAAACCTTGCAAGGATTGGCGCAAGCGACTCAACTCAATTCGCCGGCGACAAGAGTTTTTGCCGGCGAATTAGGCCGGTTTCTCCAACGGCAGCAGCGCGACGCCTTTGTACTCGCAACCAAGCCGCAACCTTTGCCAATCGGTGGACGCGCGCTGATCATGGGCGTGCTCAATTGCACGCCGGATTCATTTTACGACGGCGGCCGCTATTTTTCGCACGAGGCCGCAATCGCGCATGGCCAACGCTTGGCCGAGGAAGGCGCTGATATAATTGACATCGGCGGTGAATCCACGCGGCCGCAGGGAGTTTACGGCAGCGGCGCCGAGCCGGTCTCAGCCGAGGAAGAGAAACGCCGCGTTCTGCCGGTGATCGAAGCGCTCTCCAAAAGTGCCAACATCCCCCTCAGTATCGACACCTATAAAGCCGAAGTGGCCGAAGCAGCGGTGCAAGCCGGCGCCAGCTTGGTCAACGACATCAGCGGTTTTCAATTTGATTCGCAAATGCCTGCCATCGTCGCGCCGCTCGGTGTGCCGGTGGTGATCATGCACACCAAAGGCAGTCCGGCCGATATGCAGTCGAACCCGACTTATAAAAATTTGCTGGACGAGCTTTATCTGTATTTTGAAGAGCAAATCGAGCTTGCCCGCGCCGCCGGTATCGCGGAAGATCGTCTCATTATCGACCCCGGCCTCGGCTTCGGCAAGCGCGTGCAAGACAATTATGAAATCCTGCGCCGCTTGCCGGAATTTCGCGGCCTCGGCTGCCCGATTCTCGTCGGCCCTTCACGCAAATCTTTCGTCGGCAAAGCGATGAACTTGCCGCCCGAGCAACGCCTGGAAGGCACTGCTGCTGCCGTTGCCGCCGCGGTGATGAATGGCGCGCACATCATCCGCGTTCACGACGTGATAGAAATGCGCCGCGTCGCCACGATTGCCGACCTCGTCGCCGGCCGCACCGAACTGCAATAAAACCAGGAGAATAAAATGAGACGTTTATTTCTTGTGCTCACATTGGCGCTGGCGATTTCGGCAGTGATGGCTTTGGAATTTGATCGCAGTTTCGCATGGTGCGGAACCGAAAACGGCGCAGCCGAGCAAACGGCCAGTCAAACGGTTCGCGTCCAAATTCAAGTCATCGCCGACTCCAGCAATTCGCTGCAAGCCGATCTGGAGGTGCAGGTTGGAACGCCCGCGAGAGATTTGATGGATCGTCTCTTCAAAATGAGCTACGCGGATTTTACGCACAAATTCGTCAACGGCATCGCCGGCTTTGTGGCGAATGCGCGTGATAAAAAATTTTGGAGCCTGGATATTGATGGAAAAGCTTCCGAGGTCGGAATTGCCGAGATTAAAATAAACAAGCCGATGCAGATAAGGTGGATAATGACGGAGATCAAGTAGCCCCGGCCTCACATTGAAAAAAAATTTATCCTTCCGGATAGTTGTACCCGCTGCACCGGGGGGAATTATCATCGTGCAAGCGGCAAACACCTTAACCTACTTGTGATTATTGCCCTTGCAATTTTTGCTGCAATTTGCGTATGGTTACATCGGAAAGGCCGGTGTAGCGCTTGATCTTCTCAATAGGCTCGCCGCTCCGAAACATCATCCGGGCAATATCCAATCTCCCTTCTCTTTTTCCTTCTCTTTTCCCACTTTCGCGGATTTGCTTTTTTTCTTTTTGTATGGCTTCGATCAACATAGAGACCTCCTGGCGATCATGGTAAGTACGTTCCATAACCTTATAATCAGCCTCGTCAATCCGACCGTGCAAAAACAACTGCAAGACAAAATTCAAAAATAACGACACGGCTTGCTTGTCTTGGGTTTCCTCAAAGAGCGCCAACAGCGCACGCTGCAAGAGCTTCACCTCATAATGGGCTTCCAACAAAAACAACGTCGAGACGATATTTCCGAGCTGCAACAACATTTGCCGGTTATAGGCATTCTCGATGATCGGAAAGTATTTGAAAAGCTCTTTGTTGGAAAAGAGCTTGCGATAACCCTTGTCGTCAATTTCTGGCATCGCGGCTCCGGCCTATGGGCAAGCACTGGATTTTTTAGACGGTACTCGAAATTAACACTTTTAACGCAAAAAATCAAGAGTGGAAGCGCTTCACGAAAAGATGGCCAAATTAAAGAGGTGAGGGTAGGAAGGTTTCAAAGCACTTCGTGCTTTGGGGTTTGCGCACTCATTGCGGAATGCGGATTTGCAATTGCGGCTTCCTCGTCATCTTTTTCACCCACCGTCAGCGCGCAAGGCGGCAGCTTTAAAACTCACCTGTCGACTTCTATACTCGTTACGGGTTGGAATGTGAGTCATTGCGAGGCGCTTTTTGCCGAAGCAATCTCTTGATTTTCAAAGGATTGCTTCGCTGAGAAACGCTCGCAATGACGGTTACAAAATAACCCTTAACGAGTATATCTCCAGCAACCCACGATGCCTCTCTCGCCGCAATCCGCATTCTGAAATCCGCAATGGGCAAATGCACTTCGTGCTTTCAGGTCGGTGATCACGCGCGCAGTTGGTGGTCATTACGACAACTGTCTAAGTTTCAATGCACTTCGTGCTTTCGAGTCGGTGATCACTTGGGATTGGTTTTCACACTTAACACAGGAGTCTTTGTTTCAATGCACTTCGTGCTTTCGGGTCGGTGATCACTTGGGATTGGTTTTCACACTTAACACAGGAGTTTTTGTTTCAATGCACTTCGTGCTTTCGGGTCGGTGATCACATTTGATCAGTGCATGACCGGCGAGGGCGGCTGCGTTTCAATGCACTTCGTGCTTTGGGGTTCGTGATCACGCTCTCGATGACGCGGTTGATGAGACCAGCGAAGGTTTCAATGCACTTCGTGCTTTGGGGTTCGTGATCACTGGTCGCAGCGATTTTCGTGGGGTGGCGGAAAGGTTTCAATGCACTTCGTGCTTTGGGTTCGTGATCACGGGGTTGAGAGGGTTGTCAAGAGCATAAAAAAAGTTTCAATGCACTTCGTGCTTTGGGGTTCGTGATCACGGATCACCGACCCGCAGGATGATGGGTCGGAATGTTTCAATGCACTTCGTGCTTTGGGGTTCGTGATCACGTGGTACCGTGTTCCTTCAAATTCGATCATTACGTTTCAATGCACTTCGTGCTTTGGGGTTCGTGATCACGCGTAAGGACACGCTGGAGTCCATCGGTCAATGTTTCAATGCACTTCGTGCTTTGGGGTTCGTGATCACTCTGATAAATGTGGTGGAAGAGCAGACTGGGGTGTTTCAATGCACTTCGTGCTTTGGGGTTCGTGATCACGCATCATGGAGGTAGCCCGAGCATTGCTGGGTGGGTTTCAATGCACTTCGTGCTTTGGGGTTCGTGATCACCCAAACAGGCAGGCCTGAAGTAAAGCTGGTTGGGTTTCAATGCACTTCGTGCTTTGGGGTTCGTGATCACCGATTCTCGTTATTGGCTTCGTGGCTGATATATGTTTCAATGCACTTCGTGCTTTGGGGTTCGTGATCACACGTAAATTCTTTTACAACGCGAGACCTGCTCGTGTTTCAATGCACTTCGTGCTTTGGGGTTCGTGATCACTTACGTTGGTTACGACTTGGCTTTCGATTTCACGTTTCAATGCACTTCGTGCTTTGGGGTTCGTGATCACAGTGGCGAAAGTGACTAGCCACATGGGGACCGTATGTTTCAATGCACTTCGTGCTTTGGGGTTCGTGATCACTTCGCTGCGTCGTTTGCCCAAACCAAAGCAAAACGTTTCAATGCACTTCGTGCTTTGGGGTTCGTGATCACGTCAGCTCAAGCACTTGCTGATGCGTGCAAACCAAGTTTCAATGCACTTCGTGCTTTGGGGTTCGTGATCACCTGGGGTTGGCAGGTCGGAAGCAGTGCAAATAATGGTTTCAATGCACTTCGTGCTTTGGGGTTCGTGATCACCTGGTTACCTTGGGGTTTCGTCCAGCCGCAGTCCGTTTCAATGCACTTCGTGCTTTGGGGTTCGTGATCACATCATCTTCCTCTCGCAGTACAACTGGTACCGGTTTCAATGCACTTCGTGCTTTGGGGTTCGTGATCACAGCGGCGACTTTATCGGTCTACCCGCGGCCTTAGTTTCAATGCACTTCGTGCTTTGGGGTTCGTGATCACTCTGGGAAGGGTTACTTTCTGTTAATGAAAACTTTGTTTCAATGCACTTCGTGCTTTGGGGTTCGTGATCACTTGGCGGCGTAGTCTACAAGCAGATCGTCCCGGATGTTTCAATGCACTTCGTGCTTTGGGGTTCGTGATCACTTTCCATGAAGGCAAGGATTGGCAGTGTACCGGCGTTTCAATGCACTTCGTGCTTTGGGGTTCGTGATCACGGCTCGTATCCCTATGAAGTGGTTAAAGAAGGTTTGTTTCAATGCACTTCGTGCTTTGGGGTTCGTGATCACTATCCTGGGTGGCCGTCAATAATGGGCTGAATAAGTTTCAATGCACTTCGTGCTTTGGGGTTCGTGATCACATCAATGCATTGGCGGTGAACGCCCAGGGCTAGTTTCAATGCACTTCGTGCTTTGGGGTTCGTGATCACCCGACTCACGAGTGGCAGACGAGCTGTCACGCTAGTTTCAATGCACTTCGTGCTTTGGGGTTCGTGATCACGGGTAGAGAGTGGTTTGAACCCAAATACCCAGTATGTTTCAATGCACTTCGTGCTTTGGGGTTCGTGATCACTATCTAGACTTATAGGTACAGCCGGTGAAGGTGCGTTTCAATGCACTTCGTGCTTTGGGGTTCGTGATCACGGGCAATGCGGTCGCGGGTAACTTTAATGTCGTGTTTCAATGCACTTCGTGCTTTGGGGTTCGTGATCACAGGGAGAGGACCCTGCCGGAGGTATTAAGATTGAGTTTCAATGCACTTCGTGCTTTGGGGTTCGTGATCACGGTCACGTTGTTTGTGGCCACTGGGGCAAGCTTTGTTTCAATGCACTTCGTGCTTTGGGGTTCGTGATCACATTCTCAACGGATTCAAATGGTCAAACCTTAACAGTTTCAATGCACTTCGTGCTTTGGGGTTCGTGATCACTGAGTGAAGTGCGCCGCTCTGCTCTATTTTCAGTTTCAATGCACTTCGTGCTTTGGGGTTCGTGATCACTGCGGTCAATTTCCGCCACTTTAAACTACTATTTATATTATGCGATTTTAACCGGTTTCGTACACCCCCTTGTTTGTATAACACAAAATAATATAACATACCGTTTCTCTTAGCCTATCTACTGTAAAATCAAATACCTGTCACCATATTCTGCTTTAAGGTTAAAATAATCAAAGGTTAATCCCGCTAAAATCGCCTGTGACAATTCTGTCATAACCACCCGTACACTCTTTTGGGCTTAAACTATTTTAAAATAAGCGCGGATTTGGCCGGATTTTGTGCCTATCAAAAAGGCCTCTCCTCAAATCCGTGCGGAGGCTAACTAAATGTGTCGTAAATCTTAACATGTTAAAAACAATAAAAACTTAAGCTTAATTCAGAATATTTTGTTAACTCTGCCATTTCCATATCATGGTAAACAAAAATCCAGTCGGGGGTGTACGGAAATCTTTGGCTCAATAGTTTGATTTCTTTATAGTTCCTATGAGGATATTCTTGTTCACCATATTAAAAAAAGAGGCTTTTCCGGCGGCGCGCTGGGTCATGACGCTCGCTGAACCAAACAATAAAAATAGAAACTTAACTCTTGAGACTTGCCTGGCACATTATAGTGAATTTTGCGCAATAATGCAAGTGTTTTTTAGCGTGAGCAGAAAAATATGTAAAATAACTTGGCTACCGTGACAAATGGCAAACGTCATTGTCCGGCACAGCTCCGCCTCAAACCGATGAGCAAGAAATTCGCTCACGGAAATGGAACTCTCACAGAAAAAATTTTACAGTTGGGTTTTTCAATTCGTTGGAGAGAAAAAATTCAGAATTTTTTTCTAACTTTTGCGGCGCGATGGCTTAGCAGAGATTAAATATGGCGCCGAGCAGGGTCATCCATCGGCAGCCCCCGCTTCTGCAAATACTCGCCGTAAAACGCCTTCGCCTTCTCGCGATTCAAATTTGCATAGCAATAAATGCAGCCGTGCGGGCAACTGTCGTAGTAGCCGAGGTCGCGGCTTTCGTAGCAGCCGCAATCTTCTCGTGTCGGCGCTTCGCGCAATTTGCGGTAACGTTCGGGAGCAATTTCGCGAATGGTTTCAATATCGACGCAACGCGACTTGGCGACGCCGTCGACTTGGCACAACGCATCCTGACAACAGGAATATAAAGTCATGCCATTCGCCGCGGCAATCGGCGCGAGTTGGCGCACGATGTCGAGTCGCTCGGCAAGCTCGGCGTCGCGGAAATTCACCCCGTGCTCGGTTGTGGCTTTGGCAAAATTACGCTGCACTTTCAGATACCAATCTACAAAAGAGAAATAGCAGCGCTGCGTCGCCCCGCGCAAGCGCTCGGCAAGTTGGCCGAATTTTTCAAGATGATAGCTCGGCGGGGTGAGGTCGGACAGCACAATCGGATCGTAGCGCCAGAAAACCTGGCCGGGATAGCGCTCGGCAAAACGAAGAAAAGTGGCAATGGCAAATTCCACCGGCGGGTTGTTGGTCTCCAACGTCTTCGGCATGCCGTTGATGGTGAAATGAAAATAGTAGGCGCGCTCGTAAAGCTCGTCCAGCCGGTCCAGATGTTTTTCGAGCGGATGCGGGTTGCGCGTCCAGAACACGATGAAGAGCACATCTTCCGGCCGCAGCGAGAGCCGCACCGGCTTAAAGCTCATCGGGTTCGGATAGGTCACGTCGCCCTTTTCAACTTGCTGCATGAACCAATCAGCGTAATAAGCCGGAATATCGGTTCTGCGAGAGGCGGAGATAATGCGGGGAAATGGCTTTTTCACGTTTGTTGTCATATCAACTTTTTTTGATTTAAAATTTTTGTTGATTATTGTCTATTTTGCTGTTATTTTTAATCTACAAGAGTTGACGAATTGACAAATGGCGCGAAAAGAAAAACTTATGAAAAATCTTGATTATTATCTCTCGCTCAATTACGAAGTTCTTATCCGCAAAATGAGGCGCGATGAAGCCGGAACAAACGACTTTCGCTTCATCGCACAAATTCCTTTGATCGACGGTTTAATAGCTGAAGGAGAAACATCACAAGAAGCATTAACCAATCTCGAAATCGTCAAGCGCCTCGCTTTCGAGCTTATGCTAAAACAAGGCAAGGAAATTCCCGAGTCTGAATTTGAGCAAGACACGGCTATTGCTGCATAAAGTTGGCTGTTTGTAAAGCGTCGAGCATGAAACATCATTCACCACTTCCCGCTTTTCGCTCTACGCCTTTCGCCCTTCACTCTTCATTTTCAACCATTCGATGAGCCTTGCCACTTCCTCATCCAGCGCGGCGAGATCACCGGTATTTTCGATCACATAATTGGCGCGCTGGGCTTTGTCTTCGAGCGGAAGTTGATTGGCCATACGCCGGCGCACGGCGGTTTCGTCCACGCTGTCGCGCTGCATGACTCGTGCGATACGTGTGGCCATTGGCGCATTGACCACGACCATCACGTCCATCGCCTCATTCCAATGCACCTCGTAGTGCAGCGCCGCTTCGACGATGACGATCTTTTCGCCGCGCTGTTGAAACGCTTCGATCTGCCGCTCGACGGAGCTGATGACACGCGGATGAATGATGCCGTTGAGTTTCTCGAGCTGCTTGCGATCATTGAACACGATCGCCGCGAGCGCCTTGCGCTGCAAATGTCCGGCAGCATCGTACATCTCCTCCCCAAACTCTTTTTTAATGTTGGTGATAATGAGCGGATCGGTTTCGGCAAGCTGCCTGGCCAGGGTGTCCGCATCCAGCACGATGAATCCGGCGTTCAGCAAGCGGCGACGCACTTCGGATTTGCCGCAGCCGATACCGCCGGTTAAGCCGACGACGAGCATATCACACCTCCTCTGGGAATGGAGTGTTGGAATCATGGAGTCTTGGATTACTGGATTACTGGAGTATTGGATTGCAATATTCCATTAGTCCAGCACTCCAACAATCCAGTAATCCAACAATCCAGTAATCCAACAATCCAGTAATCCAACAATCCAGTAATCCACCAATCCACCAATCCATCGATCCATCGATCCATCGATCCATCGATCCATCGATCCATCGATCCATCGATCCATCGATCCATCGATCCATCGATCCACCAATCCATCAATCCATCGATCCACCAATCCAACGATCCAATCATCCAACATTCCGCGTTATCTGAGAATCACAAACTTCGCCACCGTCGTTTGTGCGCCCGAAGTGATGTAGCACAAATAAACTCCGGACGGCGCGAGGCGACCATTTGCATCGCGCGTGTCCCAATCGACGCCGCCGTTGCCGTCGGATTCTTCCAACGTGGCGTGTACGCGGCCTTCCACGTCGATGATTTTAACCACGGCTTGTTCCGTCAAACCGCCAATCGTGAGCATCGCGTGGCGATCCGCCAAAAGCGGATTGGGATAAATCCGTATGCTGTTGAGATTGGCGCTCGGCATGGAAAAGCCAACGGCGTCGCCTTCACCGGGCCGCAGTGGAACGCCGGAAGCACTGCGCACGCCGATGATTTCAATGAGGTGATTTCTGCCAAAGGGGCCGAGCACGCCTTTGGCAAGCGTCAATCGCACCGCGGTGGAATCTCCCGCTACGACAACTGCACTTGCCAACACAATTTCATTTTGCACCGAGCTGCCGAGCGTTTTGAGACGGTAATTGGCGGTGGAGGTGGCGCTGGTCGGATCCACCGGCAAATTAAAATGAACGAGAATTTGTTGGGGCGATTCGAGCGCTGCCGATACAACATAAAAACGCTGCGACTCTGGCACAACCGCAAACATCGCGCGATTTCGCGTGGTATTCAACGGCACGCGATCCATGTCAACAGCGCCATCGACGCGGAGTTGATAATTGCCAGACGTGAAGACGATCGGCGGAAAACTCAGAATGACTTCATTGCCGGATCGACTCAGCACCACGCTTTCCGGCTGCGCCTCGAGCGGCGCGCCGGCTTGCAACAATCGAAACAACGCGACTTGCCGTACGGATTCGTGCATCGGCTCGTCAAACAGTACTGCGATGTGATGTGGCGCAAAAAAATATGCGCTCACTACGATAGGCGGTTTTGATGGGCGGCCGCTGACGATCAAAGAACGAGGCCCAATCACCGGCTGCTGCTGCGAGTCTATCGTCGCCACGGCGTAACGATATAATTGCTCGGTCGCGAGCAAAGAATCGAGAAAAACATTTTGCGTTTGCGTCGTGAGCAATTGCAGCGGCGCCTCGCCAGCACTGCGATAAATGGCGTAGCCTTCTGCTCCCGTCACTTGCCGCCAAGTGAGCAACACGCGCGTCGCATCGAGAGGACGAGTATCGACTTCGGCCGGCGCCGGCGCGCCGGTGCGCGCCTCGGGCAATTGAAAAGCACGCAGCTTTTCGCCATCGGCAAAATAAAATTCCGACAAACCCACGGCGTCCAAATTTGCCACGACCGTGGTGTTGCTGCGCGCCGGTTGATAATTCCAAATAACTCTGCCCTGGCCGTTTTCAATTTTTACTACATAGCTGTTGGGAAAAAGATTGAGAAAAAGCTCGTCGCGCTCGTCGTTGTCGACGTCGCCGGCGCCGAGGCCGGCGTCGAAATCTTTCGGCGATTGCAAGCCAAAGAACGCCTGCTCCCACACCGGCTCGTAGCGATTGTCGCCGGCGCTGCGATAAATACGAAAACGCCAATGGCGCGCGTCAAATTCCTGCTCGGTATTCAGGCCGGGATCGGAATGGCAGCCGGCGGCGAAATCCACGCGGCCATCGCCGTCAAAATCGCCGGCGCGGATGAAATCGATGCTGTCGATCAACGGCAGGCTGTCGCTCCACGTGGCGACGAAACGATCGTCGCCGGCCGCTTCGTAAATATACAAATCTCCATCGTAGTCGCCAAACAAAATTTCCTGCCGGCTGTCGCCGTCGAAATCGCCGATCTCGCTGTGCGGCACGCCGGTAATGTTCGAGCCTTTGGTGAAATTAGGCAAAGTCGCGACGGGTTGATATTGATTGTCACGGATATTTTCTCGCACCTCAAAAACACCTTCATGGCGGCCGATGATCTCCTGGCGGCCGTCGCCATCCAGATCGGCGTAGCGGCTGGCCCAAAAATCATTGGTATCGGCCCAAACCAGCACACTCGGAAAGGTGCCGGGCGCAGTCGCCTCATAAATAAAACTCTGCGGACCGATCCCGCCGAGAATTTCAGCGCGCCGGTCGCCGTCACCATCTCCCACATCGCGAGGAATGCCGAGATGCGCCGTTTCAAAGCGTTTCACAAAACCGGGATCGCTGCGCTCAAAGATCGTCAACGGGCCGACGCCGCCATTTTTGCCATAAGCCGACATGATGATTTCCCCGCGGCCGTTGCCGTTGAAATCGGTGGCGCGCGCCAGCAGCCAACCGGCCGGCAGTATTGTGATCGAATCCGGCGCCAGTCCAAGCTCTTTGAAAGTGATTTCAACAAACGGCGCCGTGTTCACCGGCGGCTGATTTAAAGCGAGAGCATAATTTTTTCCGCCATTGTTGTCGAGCTGCCGCAAGCCGGCGCGATTGGCGGCTTCGAGATAAAATTCGAGATTGCCGCGCGCCAATTGTTGAGAGAAATTAATACGATGCGTTTTGGTCAGATAATTCAACGGCAAGGCGGTGTGGCTGCCGGCGCTGCCTTGTGGACGCCACCACAATACCGCCTGCGCCAGATCATCGGTGGCGAACTCGATCAATACGCTGTGCAAATTGCCATCGATCATCGGCGTCATTTTAACCGGACTGAAGCGCGGCGGCGTGCTATCGCGAAAGAGGCGAATTTTATCTTCGACGCTGCGGCCGTTTTGTTGTTGCACGGAGAGGCGCAGCGTGTACGTGGTGTCGGGCAAATTCGCGAGCGGCCAAACACCGAGCGAGTCGGCCAGCACCTGCCGATTTTCGGAACGGCTAATGCGGGACCATGCGGTGGGATCATCACCGAGGCCGTAAGCCAGCTCGTAGCTGGTCACATAAGCGCCGATGGCCGTGCCGCGAACCATCAAATTTCCGCCGGCAAATCCTGCATCCATGTTGGGAAAAAGAATTTCGGCGCGCGCGGCTTGCTCGGTTTGCAGCGCCGCAGCCGCATCGATGCGGCCGGCGCCATAAAAGCGATCCCAACTTTTTTCGCCCAAATCTTGCGCACTGTTTATCATCGCGGCGCGCACCATCTCGTTGCTCCAACTCGGTGAGCGCGAGAGCAGCAAGCCCGCGAGCGCGGAAACGAATGGCGCAGCAGCCGAGGTGCCGGCAAACAGGCTGTACTTGCCATCGAGTGCCGTCGTCCAAATTTCGAGGCCGGGAGCGACGACGTCGATGGTCGCACCGTAATTCGAGAAACCGGCGAGTTGATCGGATTTGTTGGTCGCACCGACAGAAATGGTTTCGGCAAATCCTGAAGGGTAGTGCGGTTTGTCGGTGGCGGAATTTCCGGCGGAAGCGACGAGCACGCCGCCGCGGGCATGCGCGAAGCGAATGACATCGCGCAGCACCGGCGAGACGACGACATCGCCGAAACTCATATTGATGACGCGCGCGCCATTTTGCACCGCATAGACGATCGCCGAAGCGACGTCGTCTTCTTCGAGCAAGCCTTGACTGGTGCCGGCGCGCAAAACCATGACGCGGCAGCCGGGCGCGAATCCCGCAATGCCAATGCGATTGTTTGCCGTCGCCGCGATAATGCCGGTGACTGCGGTGCCGTGGCCGTTCTCGTCCGCCGGATCGTTGTCGCGATTCAGATAGTCACCGCCATCCGTAAAATTGGGCGCGTCGGTGAAATCCCAGCCGCGCACGTCATCGATGAAGCCGTTGCGATCATCGTCGATACTGTTGAAATCCGATAAATCCACTGCGCCGTTGTGATTGAGATCCTCACCGGGATTGATCCAAATGCCGGTGCGCAAATCGGGATGATTGAAATCGAGACCCGTGTCGATCACGGCAATCAAGATATTGGGATCGCCGGCCGTGATTCGCCACGCTTCTGGCGCGCGAATTGTTTGCAGCGCCCATTGCGAGGCAAAAAGCGAATCATTCGGCTCATCTGCCCATACGGGCATTTCTGCCGCCGTCATGCCGGCAGAGATGGGCGCCGCATCCAAAGTCAAGACATGATTGAACTGAACGTATTCAATGTCCGCTTGCCGGCTCAAATCAGCAATGGCGCGCGACAAATCAACGGACGGATTGCTGAAACGCACGAGCGCGATTGTCTGCAATTCCGGCGAGGCGTTTTTTGGCAGCGCCAACGCAATCTCGTGCGTGCCGATTTTTTGCAGAGCCGAGACCAGCGCGGTCGAACCGATTTCATAACGACCCGCGTTGGTTTTGGATAATCCCGCCGATGCGCGCAATTTAAAAATCAGCTCGCCGGGGCTATGACTGGGGGTTTGTGAATACAGAAAAGCGTGTCCGAAAAAAAGGTGAATCAAGGTGCCGGCAAAAAGCATTCTCATGACAATTTTCATGCTCGTTAAGCGAGAGAGGTCAAAGTTGAGAAACATTGGATCAGCGCCCCACCTCATAGAACAAGAGCGGTGAAACCATAAACTGCTATACAATTATTACCGGCATTATGATCCATTCGCGTGGCTTTCCGCCAGGAACTTTTCGTGCAATTCCACGGCCAGCTTTTCTGCCGCCTCTTCATCCGGCGCTTCCGGCAGGGGCGAATGCTTCATCAACTCGGCAAGCTCGGCTTCTCCTTGTTTTGCCAGCGCCAAAAGCTCTTCATAACCGAGCAAACCATCGCGCACGGCGAGCAGCCACTGTGCATCCGGACGCCAAACGTGGACTTTGCCTTCAGCCAAAATTTCGCGGCCGATGTGCAACAGGCGCAGCAGATGCATCGCATGCTTGGTGTCGTAGCCGAATTTAGCTTCCAGCTCAGCGCGGGCCGGGTTGCGTTCGCGCTTCCATTTTTGATAGTTGTCCCAATGGCGTTGCGCGGCACGATAGGCGCGCTCGGCGTCGCTGTCGGGAAATTTGTAGCGGCCGCGATGCGGCCGGGCGCCAAAAGTTTCCGGCACCGGCGGCTCGGCCGGCGGCGAAACGATCCAACGATGATGCCGCTCTATTCGCCTTAACTGGGCAATGGCATACCGGCTGAACGTTTCCGCGGCGCGCTTGGAGAGAAAAATTTCCCGGGCGGCGCGCAATTTTTCGCCGAGGGAATTAATGAAGAGCACGTGCTGCGGCTCGACATAGAGAATTTCGATAATATTCGGATTGCATGCGAGCGCCAGCCGCGCAAACTTTTTCAACGCAAAAATCACCGTGTCGTGCGTCGGGCTTTCGTATTGCTCGAACTCGCTGAGTCCGAGCAAATACGGCTTGGGCGGAATGCACACGCCGCGGATGTCGGTGTCGCTGCCCTCGCGCGCCAAGCCATACGCCTGGCTGCCGGCGATGACTTTGTAGATGAGATTGGTTTCCCAAAATTCGGCTACGGATTTCATGGACGGACGCGGACTAACAATTTATTGAACTTTACTTTAATAAATGGAAACGCATCCACTTCTTAGGTGGATGTCATTCCGGAGGAATGTCCATGCCGCGACTGCGGCACCCACAATGCTGAAAATCGGAGTGCAACAGTTCACTGTTGCAATGCTAAAGCATTGTACTCCGGTTCATTTTCGTGGTAATCTTTTTCCAATCCAGCACTGTGCTCAATTGAAAAAAGGCTTCCAGCCCTGGCCTGCGGCACCGCGTGGCGCGGTGGGCGCCAGGGCAGGCATGACATTTTCCTTTTGCAAATACCAATAAGAGGGCATGGATGAGCGATCAACTGCCCATTTCTTTGCGAACGCGAATGACGAAATCATTCAGCGCCGCGAAATTTGCCGCCTGCTCCGGCAGCGTGCTTTTCTCGAAGGCGCTATCGAGACGAGCAAACAATTCCTCGATGCGCGCACGGTGCGTTTCGACTTCCCCGGCGGCAAGCGGCGCGCCTTCGGCGATTTTGCGGGCGATAAGTTCGCCAATATCGGACAAGTGAAAATGCTCATTCAACTTGCACAGGTTCGACTCGACCTCGCCGGTTTCGAGCACGTGAATGCCGGTGAGCAGCACGCGATAGACGTAAAGCAAATCCTTCAGCCGAGGCGGATTTTGCTTCTGCAACAATTCCATTTGGTTATTCGCAAAGCCGCGATAGTGATGCACCAGATGACGTACAATGCAGCCGCGGCCAAGCGCACGCAGTTCTTCAAACGCTTCACCGCCTTGCACCACCAGCGGAGAATAAAGCTGCTCGAGCACGTAACCGTTTTTGCGCAGCATGAGCTGCACGAATTTGCGCACGTCGTGGGCGACGAAATCCACCTCCCGTCCGTCGTGCTGATACGTCCGCGTCACAGTTTCTTCGACTGACTTCAAACCCAACAGCGCATCAAGCGGCAGAACAAAACTGCCCCGCACGTCGACGTCGCTATCCGGCGATGGAAAACCGTAAAGATGCGCGCCGCTGATGGTGGCGAAGAGGAGCGGGTGGTCAACAGGAAGTTTACCAACGAGATCGATGACGGAGACACTCATTATGTATTTAGCTGAAAAAAACTACCACAACTGCGTAGATTTTAAAAGACAGAATAATGGTTCGGCAGAATGATTTAAAAATTATTCTGCCAAATAATCATTCTGCCTTTGGGTTTCGGCGAATACCACGCTAAAACTTTTCCAAACAGAATTGTGCATACACCGCCGCTGCTTCCACAAGCTGCTCGACGCTAATTGACTCATCAACAACATGTGCCTGCGCTTCCTCGCCTGGCCCAAATCCGAAAGTTGTGATGCCCGCCTGCGCTGTGAGTCTTCCGTCCGTGGCAAAACGCCAGATACCGAATGGCGGCTTGCGCTCGGCCACGGCACCGAAAGCTGCGGCGAATTTCTGCACTTCTTCATTCTCTTGGGGCGTGAGAAAACTCGTGTAATGCACCGGCCAATCTTTTTCTTCGTATCCGGTCCAGGTTCGTTGGGTCACGCGCGGCACTTCGGCGCGAGCATTGACACCGGCCTCTTTGATGATCTTTTCAATCCAACCGACGCCGTCGCGCACGGTCTCGCTGGTGGTGCGCCAATCCAGCAGGATGTCAACGTAATCAGGTATCACATTCGGACTAACGGAATTGCTTTGATAAAGTGTCGGCGCGATGGACGATTGCCCCAATTGTGGATGGGTCGCCAGCTCCGGCAAATGTTTTTCCAAATCCAAAAAGAAACGCGCCGCGAGATAATGCGGATTAACGGCGCGTTCCGGCGCGCTGGCATGCGCCGAGCGACCGAAGCAGCGCACCGAAACAGCCATACGGCCGCGATGGCCGAGACGAATTTCGTTGCCGGACGGCTCGCCAATCACAGCGCAGCTCGCTGAAAATTCTTTTTGCGCCAACAAATAGCGCATGCCTAAACCACCGGTTTCCTCAATCACGGTGGAAACCACAAAAACATCATGAGCCGGTCTTTTGCCCGACTGCCGCAAGAGAACCGGCGCCATTATTTGCGCGGCTAAAGCCCCTTTGATGTCACTGGCGCCGCGTCCATAAATTCGCCCGTTGTCCAACTCGCCGCCAAACGGATCGTGCTGCCAGAGCTTGCGGTCGCCGGCATCGACGTGGTCGAGGTGCGTGACGAGCATGATGCCGGGGATGCCGTGATTTTCTCCGGCGATGTGGCCGATTACATTGCCGGCGCCGTCGATCCAAGCGCGATCATAGCCGAGCCGCTGCATCTCGCTGCGCACAAACTCGGCAATATTTTTCTCTTCGCCGGACATGCTGGGGATGCGGATGAGCTTTTGGGCGAGTGCAATGATCTCGGATTCTTTTTCGTGTGAGGCATGAATGAAATTTTTGTTCATAGCGACAATTCCAAGAATCTTAAAATATACCAGTCGTGACGATGAGCGCCTGAAGGCGGCTACTACGAGCAGTTTAATAAAATTCTTTAACCGCCGCGGCCAGCAACGGCATCATGATCTCGTGATGGCCGATGAAATTGTAGCCTTTGCCGCCTTGCAGTGTCGGGCGCTGCACGACATTGACACGCGGGCGATAATGCGCGTACATATCGAAATTTGCCGTGAAGAAATCTTTGACCGGTGGTTGAAGGTTGCGAGCAATGGTCAATGCCTTGAGAAAAACTTCCGGCATGACAACGTTGGAGCCGATATTCAGCACTACGCCGCCGTCATTGATTTTTGCCACTTGTGCGGTGAAAATTTTGAAGTCGCGAAAAGACAGCTCACCATACGCTGCGCCGTCGGCAGTCGGTTGTTGGTGAATGATGTCCGTGCCGATGGCAACATGCACCGTCGCCGGAATCGACAATTCAAAAGCCGTTGCCAGAAGACTATGCTTCAATCCCTCGGCTCCAGCATTCAACAGGGCTTCACCGATGGCTTCGCCAAAACCTTGTTGTGTGCTGCGGCCAGTTATGACAGCGTTATTGATGAACTCGCCGGTTTCTTGCGCCATGCCGAAAGAACCGTCGGCGAGTCCGTCCGCTACTTCTTCCGAAGTTTGGCCGAAGAGCGTAAGCTCGGTATCGTGAATCACACCGGCGCCGTTCATCGCCAGGCAGGTGATGGTGCCGCGCCGCATCAAATCCACCAGAATCGGCGAGAGCCCGACTTTGATGACGTGGGCGCCCATCATCACGATCACCGGCTTGTCGCTCTCGCGCGCGGCAATGATGCGCTCGACCAATTCGCGGAAATCTTTGGCGGCCAGAATATTCGGCAGTGAATGATAGAACGTCTCAAAAAAATCGCCGCGGCGAAACGGCTTGGCCAGCTCATCGCGATGCACTTTGCTCAAGCGCTGGCGCACCGAGTAGGTTTTGACTTTTTGCAAATCGATTTCAGGATATTTGGACACCGTTGCCACTCGTGTTGTTACAAAATTGTTGGAATTGTAAGTTGAAATTGCTATAATATACACGGTTCCTTTGAAAAAACCAATCATTTTGCTCAAAAGAGTTTGCCTTTATGATTCCGGTTGATCTAAAAAAATCCGCTCCCCGCACGCTGCAAATCGAGTGGGACGACGGCCACCTCAGCCGCTATCCGCTCGAATTTTTGCGCCGGCAATGCCCTTGCGCTTCGTGCTCGGAGGCGAGGCGTGTGCCGGCCAAACCGGCGAATCCGCTCCGCGTTTTGCAAGCGCACGAGATCGTTTCTTCCCATTTGGATATTAAACAAGCTGAAGTCATGGGCCGTTACGCGCTCAATTTTCAATGGAGCGACGGGCACGCGGAGGGAATTTATACGTTTGAGTTTTTAAGGGGTATTTGCCAGTGTGAGGCGTGTGTTGGAAAGCCACCAGAATGATTCCATGGTTTTTCTATAGCATTTTATTTTCAAAATGTTTAGATTGTGACAGTAATGTGCAAGTGGAACGATGAACGCAATTTTTAAACAAAACCTGATCGCCTGCTTTCAGCAACACTTCGGCAATGATTTGGTTGCCGTTGTACTTTTCGGTTCTCGGGCGCGCGGCGAGGCCAAGCCGGAGAGTGATTATGACGTCTTTTTGCTGGTGAAAAATTTGCCAGAACGACCAGTGGAAAGGCTGCTTTTCGTGCGTCATGCGATTGCCGCAAAGTTTGCCGAAAAAATTGCTATCACTGCACGTACACCTGAAGAGTTTGCAAGCGGTTTTCCTTCACTCTATCTTGATTTGGCGTTGGATGGCATCGTGCTCTATGACGCGGAAAATTACATGACCAGGAAGCTGAAACGCATTCAAGAGATCATTAAACAGGCAGGATTGGAGAGAAGGAGATTCGATCATCAATTTAGTTGGGAATGGGAACGCCCCCCCAAAGGCCATTGGGAAATAACTTGGGATGGTTATCATGAATTCACAAAATGATGCTGAGTATCGGTTGCGGCTGGCAAAAGGCTTTCAGAAAGAAGCGGAACAGGATTTTCAATTGCAGCGCTGGCGCTCCTGCGTCGATAACGCTCAACTTTCGGTTGAGAATGCCGGAAAAGCCATTATTGCCATCTTCGAGCCGGTGGAGAGAACGCATAATCCGGCAGTCAACTTGCGGAAGTTAATAGATAAAAAGTTGATCGATAACGCCTTGCTCAGTGACTTAAACACAGCATTAAACTTCTTTGACGAGCTTGGATTTGAGGAACATTTTTTGACTGACTACGGCGATGAAAAAAACCTATCAAGAACCTTGGTCACTTTTTAGCGAGGAAGATGCCCAAAAGGCTTTGGATATCATGCAAAAGTGCCTGGTGGTAGCCGAGAGATTTTATCAATTCTATTATCCCCAATCGCCACCCGCTGCCGAGCCCCCAAATAAGCCAGAATCTACATCAAGCTGAAAACATCCATCCACACTCGTTTCAAATCAAAAACATTTTACTACCCAGCGCATGCCCGAACCTCAAGTCAACCTCGCTCTTGCCCTCCAACACGGGCTTTCCGAAGAAGAATATAATCGCATTCTTGAAATTCTCGGCCGCGTGCCGACTTTCACCGAGCTGGGCATTTTTTCGGTGATGTGGTCGGAACATTGCAGTTATAAAAATTCTTTGGCGCTCATCAAAACTCTGCCGCGCGAGGGCAAGCATCTGTTGGTGAAAGCCGGAGAGGAAAATGCCGGCCTCGTCGACATCGGCGACGGGCTGGCGATTGCTTTCAAAATCGAGAGCCACAACCATCCTTCTGCGGTTGAGCCGTATCAGGGCGCGGCGACCGGTGTCGGCGGCATTTTGCGCGATATTTTCACGATGGGCGCGCGGCCGATTGCGGCGCTCAACTCGCTGCGGTTTGGTGATTTGGAAAAGGCGCGAACGCGCTATCTCGTCAAAGGCGTGGTCAAAGGCATCGGTGATTACGGCAACTGCTTCGGCGTGCCGACCGTTGCCGGCGAGGTTTATTTTGACGATTGCTATCAGGATAATCCGTTGGTGAATGCGATGGCCGTCGGCATCGTCCGGCATCATCGGGTGGCGCGGGCCGTGGCAACGGGCGAAGGCAATGCCGTCATGCTCATCGGTTCTTCGACCGGACGCGATGGCATTCACGGCGCCACGTTCGCCAGCGAAGAAATTTCCGAGAAAAGTGAGTCAAAGCGGCCGCAGGTGCAGGTCGGCGATCCGTTCACGGAAAAAATTTTGCTCGAAGCGACGCAGGAGATGATCAAAGCCGATCTGCTCGTCGGCATGCAGGATATGGGCGCCGCCGGCATCACGTGCTCGACTGCGGAAATGTCCGCGCGCGGCCAACACGGAATGGAGATCGATTTGGAGAAAGTGCCGTTGCGCGAGCCGGGCATGACGCCTTACGAAATCATGCTCTCCGAATCGCAGGAGCGCATGTTGATCGTGGCTAAGCCGGGCAAGGAAAAAGATATCGAAGCGATTTGCAGCAAGTGGGACGTTCACGCCGCCACGATCGGCCGGGTGACGAACGGCAATGCGCTGCGGGTGCGGATGAATGGAAAAACCGTTGCCGAAATTCCGGCGGACAGCCTCGTCCTCGGTGGCGGCGCGCCGGTTTATGTTCGCGCGACGAAGGAGCCGGAATATCTGAAAGTCACACGCGCGTTTGACGCGGCGGCTCTCCCGAAGATCGATAATTTGAAAGAAGCGTTGCTCGAATTGCTCGCCTCGCCGAACATCGCCAGCAAGCAATGGGTGTATCAACAATACGATCACACCGTGCGCAGCAACACCGTCATTGCGCCCGGCAGCGATGCGGCGGTGTTGCGCATCAAAGGCACCGGCAAAGGCCTCGCGTTGAAAACCGATTGCAACGGCCGCTATGTTTATCTCAACCCGCGGCGCGGCGCGATGATCGCCGTTGCCGAAGCCGCGCGCAACGTCGTGGTGAGCGGCGCGCGGCCGGTGGCGATCACGAATTGTTTGAATTTCGGCAATCCGTACAAGCCGGAAATTTATTGGCAGTTCAAAGAAGCAATTGCCGGAATCGGCGAAGCTTGCCGCGTTCTCGAAACGCCCGTCACCGGCGGCAATGTGAGCTTCTACAACGAAAGCCCGGAGCGCGCCGTTTATCCGACGCCGACCATCGGCATGCTCGGCATGCTCGACGATATTCGACATGCCACCACGGCGTTTTTTAAAAATGAGGACGATGAAATCGCGCTGATTGGCGCTAATTTGGAAGAGGTTGACGGCAGCGAATTTCTGAAAATCATGCACGGAAAAGTTGCCGGCGATTGTCCTTTTATCGATTTGCAGGAAGAGAAATCGATTCAAGCAGCTTGTCTGGAGGCGATTCAAACGGGTTTGATCAACTCCGCGCACGATGTGAGCGATGGCGGTTTGGGAGTGGCGTTGGCGGAATGTTGCATCATGAATCACGAGCATCCTATCGGCGCAACGTTCGAGCTGTGGCCTTATGATCGCGCCGACTTTGCGCTCTTCAGCGAGAGCCAGTCGTTGATTATTATTTCATATACGCCCTGGCATCGCGGCAATGTCGCTCAAATCTGCCAAAAACACGGCGTGCCGTTCTCCGTGCTCGGGCGCACCGGCGGAACGTCGTTGAAAATTCCCGACCTACTTGAAGTTTCGCTTGAAGAAATGGCGGAGAGATATTATTTTGCTATTGAAGTTGTGCTGGCGCGTAATTTGTAAGATGGATTTACGTCACCTAGAAATTTAGGAGAAATGAAGAAAATCATTGACAACTGCTCCGGGTACTTGCCGGGTTAACGGAAGCAGAAATCTGCCGATCTTTCATTGTTGTTGAAGCCACGCAATATCGTGTCCAAAAAATTCCGTAATCTATTATTGTCTAATAAAAATTGGGGACTGCGCAGCGTTGCATTAGTCTGCGTGATTTCGCTATCCGGCTGCGACCAAACGCAATTCCCCGCCAACCATCTTTTTCGCGCCGCTTCCAAACCTGTCGCCGCCTCGCCACTGGTCGTTGATTGCAATCGCGACGGCAAGCTCGATATTGCCATTGGCGCGACAGACGGGTATTTTTATCTGCTCGATGACTCGCTGCGCGATCTCTCCGGGTGGCCCCCACTGCGTGTGAAAAATTTCAGCCAAGAAGAGGGCAAGCGCTTGGAATACGCCAAAGGCGGCTTCTATTCTTCGCCGGCGGCTTGGGATTGCGACCGCGACGGCTATCCGGAAATTTTCGCCGCACACGAAAACGCTACGCTTTGCGGCTGGCGCTTTCTGTCCGAGGGCAACGCAATTGAACCGCTATTGAATTTTCCAATAATGCTCGGCGGCTTGATCTGGTCATCGCCAACCATCGTGGCGGACTCTCTCCTGGCCATCGGTGGCTTTGAAAAGATGTTCGTGTTTGATCGGCAGGGAAACCCGGCGCCGGGTTGGCCGCAACCGATCAATGGCTGGACGGAAGCCACGGCCGCGGGGTATGATGATGTTCTCACTATCGTCACTTTGGTTCCGGGCGAGACGAGCCGCGGTTATCTTTACGCCTGGCATCTCAACGGCGCGCTTTATCCGAATTTCCCGATCAATCTGAAAATGGATGCCAACTCGTCGCCGGCGCTGGCGGATTTGGATAGCGATGGCCGCGTCGAGATCATCGTCGGTGACGACGCCGGATTTTTACACGTCTTCACGCTCGACGGCAGCGAGTTGCCCGGCTTTCCGCGTTTGGCCGGGGACCGCATCGAGTCTTCGCCGGCGGTGGTTGATTTGGACGGCGACAATGTTTTGGATATTATCGTCGGCGCGGCTGATGGTTACGTTTACGTGTGGAATGCGGTGGGCGATGTGCGTTTGGGTTGGCCGGTTGCAACAGGCGACGAAGTGGGTGCCTCGCCTTCAGTGGCCGATATTGACGGCGACGGCCAATTAAACGTCATCGTTGGCTCACGAAATCGCCGGCTTTATGCTTTTTCGCCGGATGGCTCTAGCACACCCGGCTTTCCCATCGGCTGCGGCGACAAAATTTTCTCATCGCCGTGGGTGGGCGATCTCGACGGCGACGGCCGCACCGATATCGTGGTTGGCGCCAACAACGGCATTCATCGAATTTGCAATATCGGCAAGCTCGGCGCAGCGCCGTGGCCGATGTTTCGGCGCGATACGGCCCACACCGGTGCAGTGATGAAGCTTGACGCCGACCAATCAACGCAAAGATAAAAAGAAACGCCACAACGCTGATATTGAAAATCAACTTTGCGGCAGAACAATCGCTGAGTTGCGGCGCACGATCTTCATTATATTGAGTCATCCAAGTGCAAGCATTTTTGTCGAAACCCTGAAAAATCCTTGCACTTATTCATCGCATCGGAGGTGGCTCAATGTATATCTGTCAGGAACCCTGCGGGCGTAGCCGGACCAGCAGCAACTGAAAATTTTTGAACGCTCGCTGCCCTTTGGCGGCAAGTTGGAGCGCGGCAACCGGTCGATTCGCTTGGCACAAAATGTGGAAAAAAGCAATAGAGAGTTCTACATTCAACAGCGGCCCACAAGGGGCCGGGGCTGCTGAAAATAGTCTTGCAAAAAAGGCAGTGCTTTTGTAACTTTTAAAGCAATCCACTGAAAACTCAAGGAGTCCGATATGGCAAATTCACTTTTGAAAACTTATGGGAGTAGCTTGCCGGGATATTTCACCGTCGTGAGAGAGGGGAAAATTCGCCGTCGGCCTTTATAACCGGGCCAATTCGTTTCTTCCCGCTTTCGATTTGACGCGATGGCTCTTTATCTTTCTTGCATTCTCCCCAACTCCGCCTCCGCCGCAATATATCCAAACGCCGCCCAGTATTTGCCTTTAATCACCTTCTCAAAAATCTCTTTTGCCTTTTCGGCCTGTCCGTTATAAAAATACCAATTACCCACGCCGTAGCCTTGCGTGGCAATGTCGAGGTCGGTTGCATTTTTGGTATCCAGTAACGAGTCCGGCGCGATCATGCCTTTGTACATCAACAAGCGTTTGTGATAGGAAAAGTTCTCTAAAATTTTCATGTTCGCGGTAATCGGCTCGAGAACTTTTTTCGCCTCTTCAACTTTTTCGAGCCGGCGATACGTCATGTACAACCAATCGCTCGTGGCGCAGAGCATGTCGTCGTTGATTTTTGAAAATTTCATGCACTCCTGATAACAGCGCAGCGCGTTCTTGAAATCGCCTTTGAGATAATAGGCGAGGCCGAGATGATACCAGATATTCGAGTGCGAGGTGCTGGTCGGAATGTCGTACTGGTTCGGCGCGCCGTCCGGTTCGATCTCGTCGGGAACGCCGCGAATGAGCTTGGCGGCTTTTTCGAGATCGGCAATGGCTTTGTCAAACTCGCGAACGGTGATGTAGCGATGGCCGCGATGGCGATAGATTTTCGCGTAATTGGAATGCAGCGCGATGCCTTTGGAATAAACGTCGATCGCATCGCGGTAGCGCCACAAGTACGCGAGTCGTCGGCCCAGCCAGATGATGCGTTCGGGGTCGTTGGGATTTTTATCGTGCTCGGCTTGAGCGACCGCGAGATTAGAATCTAATTTTGCTTTTTCTACCGGAGCGAGCGTCAGTGGATGGAGTGGCGTTCCAAAGAGTGAGTATGCTTCTACCTTTGGCGAACTCTCTTGCGCCCACGCGCCGCAACCAATAAAACCGGAAACCAATAAACTTAAAAATGACAATGTCTTCATTTGGCTTCTCCGTTCTCTTTTTCGGTGATCTCACCAGCTCGTTTTTCCGCGCCAATCTAATTTTGCTTTGCCTGCTGCTTTTCCGTCAATCCCACCAGCGTATTCAATTGCGCGGCGAGCACCACCAGCCGCAAATAAACTTCATACATCCCAAGCACCTGCTCGGGACGATCATCCACAATGGTCTCCACGCGATACATTAACATGGCGAGCAGAAAATTCTGGCGGGCGAAGGCTTGCATTTCTTTTGATACTTTTTCTCCGCTCGCCTTGCTGGCCGGATTAAACGCGCGCATGATTTTCGTTGCGACGCGATTGTTTTCCTCCCAAAGTCCCTTGCGCTCCGGCACCATGAAGCCGCCGTAAAATTCACGATAGGTGTCGAACATAATGTTGCCGAGCTGCTGCGCCGCCTCCGCCAGTTTTTTGCTTTGGCGTTGCAACACCGTCAAGCTCGCGGCAAAAGCCCTGAAGGTTCGCGGCAGGGTTTGCCGAAACTCCGACTCCATGCGCGCCTGCCAGAGCAGCTTCTCCGCGTTGGTGAAATGCCTTTGCGGCTCGAAATGCGCTTTCAAAAAATCTTCGGAAATGGTTTCCTGGTGACGGTCTCTTTTGGGAAACTCCTTTGCCGTAATTTTGCCGGCCTCGGATTCCTTTTTTGGCGCGGGAGCGCCGACCAGCTCATTGAGTTGCGCCGCCAGCACCGACAGATGCATGAACACCGTGGTGAAATAACGCTCCTTCCGAGGATTGTCTTTGGTCTCGGCCTCGACTTTGAGCATGAGCAGCGCCATGAGCATGTTTTGTTTGACGAAGCCGCGCATCATTTCCGCTTGTTGGGCTTCGCTGACGCCACTTTCCGGATCCCAAGCCAACGTCATTTGCAGCACTTCACGGCTTTTTTCCTCCCACAAGCCTTCGCGCTCCGGCTTGGCATAGCCGCCATAAAAACGGCGATAGATGTCGAACATCATGATGCCGAGCTTGAGCGCGAGCAGATTCATTTCCTGGCTTTGCTCGATCAATAACGCCAGACTGACATTGAAAGCTTTGTACGTTATCGGCAGAGTTTGCTCGAATTCTTTTGAAATCTCCAGGCTCCATTGCGCGTTTTGCTTTTCGGAAAGGAGGAGGTGCGGCTTCAGATATTCTTCCAAAAAATCTTTGGTGATGGGTTCCATTGTTCCTCCGAGCTAAATGCAATTTGATTTCATTCAGGCCGAAAGCTCGTGTCTTTATTTCTCCCGCGCCAATCCCACCAGCACATTCAGTTGCGCCGCGAGCACGGCCAGATGCATGAGCACTGCAGTGAGATAGGGCTTCTCTCCGGGATTTTCATCGGTAAAGGTCCGGATCTTGAGCGTTAAAAAACCGATGAGCAAACTTTGTTTGAAAAAGCCGTGCAGTAGCTCCAATTGTTTGGCTCGACTGACGCCACTTTCCGGCTCCCAGGTCATCATAATTTGCAACGCTTCACCATATTTTTCATCCGCCAGGCCTTCGCGTTCCGGTTTGGCAAAGCCGCCATAAAAACGGCGATAGACGTCGAACATCAGCATGCCAAGCTCGAGCGCGAGCACCGCCATTTCCGGGCTCATTTTTTTCAATACCGATAGGCCGGACGTAAAGGCTTTGTGCGTGAGCGGCAGGGTTTGCTCAAACTCTCTTGAAATCTCAAAGCTCCATTGCATGCTTTGCTCTGTGGAAAGGACGAGGCGCGGCTTCAGATAGTCGTCCAAAAAATCTTTGGTGATGGTTTCCATCGATTCTCTACGTTAACGCTCTTTGAGTTCAAAGGGAATGAGTCATTCGCAAGTTCCAGACGAGCCGTCTGGGTTACGGCAAATACTTCTTCGGGAATTTCGCCACCACCGTGTATTGCGGATCAACGATATTCGCCACCGTGCTCGTGCCGACCTGCGAGAGCACTTGATACGCTTCCCAGCGGTCGAAGCCGTAATCTTGTTCGAGCCATTCGATCAATTCGACGTGCGCCAAACGGAAGGCGTCGATGAGCGGGCGGCCGCTGCCGGCGACCATGAGATAGCTCTCGTCTTCGATGCGCGGCCAGTCGATGGGTTTGTTTTTGATGAGGTCGAATTGCAGGATCACATCCATTGTCGCTTCGAGACCGGTGCCGGCGATCTCGCCATGGCCTTGCAGCGCGTGGCCGTCGCCGAAATAGAAATACGCGCCGTCGTGGAAGATCGGCAAATAAACGGTGGCGCCTTCGCGGATTTCCGGCGCATCCATGTTGCCGCCAAAATCGCCGGGCCAAAGGCCGGGAAATGATTCCTCGTTCTTCGGCGCGACGGCGACGCGGCCGAGCATCGGCGCGAGCGGCGCTTCAATTTTTCCGAGACGGCTTTTGGGCAATTCGAGCACGCCGAGATTGCGCTTGCGGTCGAGCCGCCAGAGGAAGCGAATATCCGGTATCGGCGGATTCAGCAGCCGCACGCGCACGTCACTCGCGAGGCCGCCGAAATTGGGATTGACGCGGGCCGGCGCCAGATCACGATTGGGACGAACTTTCAGCAGCTTGATGACGAGCTGATCTTTCGGCGTGGCGCCTTCGATATAAATCGGCCCAACTTCGCCGGGCCACGCGCCGCCCTCCTCGGTGTAATAACCGCCCATCAACGTTTCGCTGACGAGCACCTGGCCGGGCTTCAGGCGCAACACCGGCTCGCGCACTTTGAAGGATTGGTAGCCGATTTTGGGAGTGAAACGGATGGTATCTTGGGAGACGGCAAGGTGCGGAAACAATAGAACGATCAAGCATGACAAAAGAAGCTGGTGACGAACTTTCATTGCTTTCCTCCGCGAAATTTGGACAGCGTGAAATTATTCAAATGAATTGCCAACTGATTAAAAACGACCAACGGCTGAAAACAAATCCATCTTTGAATTAAATCCGTTGGCAGCCTGCGGCCGCAAGCTTTTAGCCGTTGGAAAATTTTTTCGGCAAGAGCTGTTTTGCAGCAAATCCCATCGCCTCGTGCAATAATCTCGCTGCCAGAATGGCGGTTTGATCATTGACATCCCAATCAGGATTGACTTCAACCACATCCATCCCGACCAATTTCCCATTCGCATTCTGAATAAAATTGAGCGCCTGCCGCGGGGTCAGACCGCCGGGAACGGGATGCGAAACACCGGGCGCGAAAGCCGGATCGAAGCCGTCGAGATCGACGGTGAGATAAACCGGCGCGCCGGCGGGAAGGTGCGATAATGGCGGCAACTCGCCGATTAAATCGCGCGCGAAGAACATGTGAATGCGCTCGCGATAGCGTTCGAACTGCGGCCTTTGACTCGCATTCATGGTGCGAATGCCGAGCTGCGTCACTGAGGCGACATGGCTCATCTCCAGCGCACGGGAAATCGTGCAGGCATGCGAGCTGCGGCTGCCCTCATAATCCCAATAAAGATCGGGATGCGCGTCGATTTGAATGAGGTGAACCGGCTCGCCGATTTCGGCCAGCGCGGCGATGATGGGCACGGTCACGGCATGATCGCCGCCGGCAAAGAAGGGAATTTTGCGAATTTGAAAAAGCCACGCGGCAAATTCCTGATATGAACGCGCGGTTAATTCCCACGAATTTTTGGAGGGCAAATCGCCGAGATCGGCGACCATATTGGTCAAATCGACGCCGGATTCGGTGGTGGCGTTGTAGCCGTTGCCGTCGTAAGCCAAACGAATACGCTGCGGGCCGCGCGCGCTGCCGCGGCGAAAGGATGATTGCGAGTCGTCCGGCAAGCCAACGAATACGAGCGGAGTGGTGTTTTGTTTTTCAGGGCCGGCGGCGAAACAGCCGGCAAAGGGGACGACAGCGTGTTCGATAAGCATGGTCAATTCGCGCATTTGATTTTGCGAAATATGGCAAAAAGCAATTAAAAAAACAAGCAAAAAATTTTTGCGGGAATTTTGATTCTTATTTTTTATATTATAGCAATTCATCCCAACGCGCCCGCTCTGCGGGGCAACCAAAAGATTTACACCCGGATCAAAAAACCATACGGAATTTTAAACTATCCGCGTGGCTGCACCCGTAGGGTTTTCAATCCGCGTGAAATAAAGTTTTTGCTTTTCTGCGCAAAAATAAGGAGAGTATTGATGAAGCTCGGATACGTCGAATACATGGACTGTGCGCATTTTCTGCCGGGCCACAAAAAGTGCGGCGTGGTGCACGGCCATACGTATAAAGTCGAGGTGATCATCGAAGGCGAGAACAAAACCGGGATGCTTCTCGACTTTGACCAGATGAAGCTGATCATCCGCGAGGTGCTCGCCGAGTACGATCACCGCTCGCTCAATGATTTTCTCGAATATCCCTCGGTGGAAAACATTTGCGAGATGCTGCAAAAGCGTTTTCGCGAGAAGTGGGAGTTTCCGTTTACGATTCGAGTTTGGGAGGGCGAGGGAAAATGGGCGGAGTTATAAATCGGAGTGGGGGATGACTGGATTGATGGAATAATGGATTTTTGGATGCTGGTTCAATGGTCAATGGCTTGTTGGATCGCTGGATTATTGGACTAATGGGAACCCAACACCCCATTAAGCCAGCAATCCAACAATCCAATTATTTTTATGCAAGGAGAGTGTTGCCATGAAATCTCTAACCGAATACCTCTGGTTCAACACGCCGAACCGGCGCGATTATATCAACATCACCGGCAAGGTCGAAGAGTTGGTGAAAAAAAGCGGCGTCAGGGAAGGGTTGGTGTTGGTGGCGGCGATGCACATCACGGCTTCGATTTTTATCAACGACAATGAATCGGGTCTGTTGCGGGATTATGACGATTGGCTGGAAGGCCTCGCGCCGCACGAGCCAACTTCCCAATATCGCCATAATCGCACCGGCGAGGACAACGCCGATGCGCATCTCAAACGCCAGATCATGGGCCGCGAAGTGGTGGTGGCTATCACCAATGGCAAACTCGATTTCGGACCGTGGGAGCAGATTTTTTATGGCGAATTTGACGGGCGGCGGAAGAAGAGAGTGATCGTAAAAATTATTGGGGAATAGTGTTGCACACTCGTTTAGGGTCAATCTTTGATGTCAGTGCGAGTCCCGATTTTCCCATGAGAACAATAGAAGTCGGGACGAAGCGCTCCGTTCGGATGTGACTAAAAAGATTGCTCCGCATTAACGCGATCTTTTTGCCGTTTGCTTTTTTCTCTTTGTTGTCACTTCACCACTGCCACCTTCGTCATGAACGTCCCATATTTCGGCGTCTTCAGCAGAGCGATATAAACGCCGTTCAAAACTTTTCTATTGGCGCCGTTGTAGCCGTTCCAAAAAAGGTCGCGGTTGTGGCCGCCGGCGCTGCCGGCCGGATCTGCGGCGGAAAACGAAGCTTCCCACACCAGCTCGCCGAGCAAGGTGAAAATCTTTAGCTCGCCGGCGGAGGCTTCCGGCAGATTATAAGTGAAATTCGTCCCCTCGCCCTGCGCTTGATTGTTCCCAGGCTTGAGCGGATTCGGATAATTGTAAAAAGACCTTTGCGGCTCCGAATCAAACAGAACGACCAAATCAGAATCAAGGCCGAACCCCGACCCGCTTTTTCCGTCTTTATCCTGGACGACGACCGTACGGCCGGAATCTTGATCGACCACGTCGAAATCCAGGCTGCTGTCAAATTCCACGCGAAAATTGCGCACCTCGGTGTTGTCCGCAATATCTCCCAAAATGGCGATCGTGTCCGGCACGGCCGGTTTGATGACAACCGTTTTATCGAGATTCACCACCAGCGGGTCGGTCGTTTGAATAGTGGCGATCTCGCCGTACAAATTTTTGCGCTGGGCATCGTCGACGACTCGAATGGCTTTGAGCGCCTGATTCGACAGCACCAACGCCTTGTCGCGGTTGCGCAAAGTGACGCGCAGTTTTTGCAGCACGAGATTGCTGGAACCGGGGCCGCCGGGATTGGTCAGCTTCACGCGCAGCAAAGGCAAATTGGTTTGGCCGCGAAACGTCGGACCGCCGGTGCGTCCCACTTTTTCGGCCAACAGCGTTTTGGCTTCCGTGCTGTATTTTTCGGCGTTCTTGGAGATTTAATGCAATTCCCCTTGTGGATTGCTGTTGGATGACGATGTACATGATTTCCAATAGTCGCCCACAAGGGGGAGTAGTAGCCATAAGAACCAAATGGCCTTATCGCATCAAAAGCATCTTCTTGGCAAGGACTTCTTTGTTGCCATAAGCATCCGAAGCTTCAAGTTTATAGACATACGTTCCGGAAGCCAACTTGCTTGCGTCAAAACTGACGGTGTGATATCCAGCCGGCAACGACTCGTTGTTATAAAGCGTAGCCACAACTTGTCCGAGTGTGTTATAAACGCGCAAGGTCACATTCTGAGCTATTGGCAAGCCAAACCGAATGGTTGTGGCGGGGTTGAAGGGGTTGGGATAATTTTGCTCCAACACAAATGTTGTTGGCATCTCGTCAGTTTCGGTTACATCTTGAGGGTCGCTTGGCGAGTCATCATCAATTCTGTTCAAGCCGACGGTGGGGGTATAAGTATTACGATCAGTGGTAGTACCATCACCCAATTGACCATCGTCATTATATCCAGTAGCCAAAACTTCCCAATTGTTTTTGAAAACTAGGCTATGATGACCTCCTGCTGCGATCGCAACCATACCTGATATACCACTCGCCTGTACGGGAGTCGTTCTACCGGTATTCGTTCCATCTCCTAACTCTCCATCATTATTATCTCCCCAAGCCCAGACCGTACCGTCCGATTTGAGTGCAACACTATGAAAACCACCTCCCATAATAGCGACCACACCGGTCAAACCACTTGTCTGTACGGGAGCCGTTCTGTCGGTCGTCGTTCCGTCTCCTAACTCTCCATTGTAATTTTCTCCCCACGCCCAGACCGTGCCGTCTGATTTAAGCGCTATACTATGGTAACCAGCTCCCCCATCAATAGCGATCACGCCTGTTAGACCACTGACCTGTACAGGAGTTTTTCTGATGGTTTGGGTCGTTCCGTCTCCCAACTGCCCACTAGAATTATATCCCCAAGTCCAGACTGTACCATCCGATTTAAGCGCCATACTATGGACATCACCTCCCGTAATAGCGACAATATCAGTCAAACTACTGACCTGCACTGGAGTCGTACTGTTGATCAGCGTATCGTCTCCCAACTGTCCCCAATAATTATATCCCCAAGCCCAAACCGTACCATCCGATTTAAGCGCTATACTGTGGAGACTACCTACCGCAATAGCTACGACACCAGTTAGACTACTGACCTGTAAGAGAGTCGTTCTGGTGGTCGTCGTTCCGTCTCCCAACTGGCCAAACGCATTATCTCCCCAAGCCCAGACCGTACCATCCGATTTGAGTGCGACAGTATGATCCGCACCTCCCGCAATAGCAGCGACACCAGCTAGACCGATTACTTGTATCGGTTTAGTTCTGTCACTTTTGGTGCCGTTTCCCAACTGCCCATAAGAGTTATATCCCCAAGTTCGTACTGTGCCGTCTGATCTGTATGCGATACTATGGTAATGTCCTGCAATAATGGAGACAACACCCGTTGGCCCGGTCACCAATACAGGAGTCGTTCTATCCGTTGTCGTGCCATCTCCCACCTGCCCATAAGCATTATCACCCCAAGCCCAAATAGTGCCATCAGATTTCAAAGCAACGCTGTGATGATAACCTGCCGAAATAACCGATACGCCGGTCAGACTGCTCACCTGCACAGGCGTATTTCTTTGTGTGGTCGTGCCGTCACCCAACTCGCCATCAAGGTTTCGGCCCCAAGCCCAAACCGTGCCGTCCGATTTTAAAGCCAGGCTGTGATGATAGCCGTTCGCAATACTGGCGACATTGGTTAATCCGCTCACTTGTACAGGAGTCGTACGGTCCGTGGTGGAGTTATCTCCCAACTGGCCGTATACATTCGCGCCCCAAGCCCAAACTGTGCCATCCGATTTTAGCGCCAAACAGAAATTGCCGGCGCCGGCAATCGCGCGAACGCCGGTCAAGCTGCTGACCTGGACAGGCGTATTGCTATCCGTCGTCGTCCCATCTCCCAATTGACCTTTGTGATTTCTCCCCCATGTCCAAACCGTGCCATCGGATTTCAAGGCCAGACTGTGATATTCGCCGCCAGCAACGGCTTTAACGCCCGTGAGATTGCTTACCTGTACAGGGGTGGTTCTTTGCGTGGTCGTGCCATCGCCTAATTGGCCATACGTATTGCTTCCCCAAGCCCAAACTGTGCCGTCCGCTTTCAAAGCGAGACTATGAAAACTTCCTCCAGCTATGCTGGCAACACTGGTGAAGCTGCTTATCTGCACCGGAGTGGTTCGCTGCGTAGTGGTGCCGTCACCCAATTGACCATTGCCATTATTTCCCCAAGCCCAAACTGTGCCATCAGATTTCAAAGCCAGGGTATGGTTGAGGCGTGAAGCCACTGCGACTGCACCGGTGAGGTTGCTGACCGGCGCTGGAATGCTGGCATCGGTGGTGGTGCCGTTTCCCAACTGGCCGGCGCTGTTTCTCCCCCATGACCAAACCGTACCGGCTTCGTTCATGAGCGTATGATCACCGCCACCGACGATAATGGGATGCACCCGTCCGCCATTGCGCGTGCCGATTTGCGCCGTCACATTGGTTACGAACAGCAACAGCGCTGCGATTTGCGGCCACGGCTGGCGAAAAGCATTTTGTCTTTTCATGGTCATTCCTCCTTGAATGGGTTTATGGAATAAGTGGGTTATCATAACGCGGAATGTTCTGTGAAAACTTTTCTCCGCCACTGGCGCATCCACACAACGGCCCAGTGCTCGGCCCGGCTCGCTTCCAACAAGTCCGTATAGGTTATTCCCAGTAATCGCTGCAAACGTCGAGGATAGTCGCCTGTTGTTTGATTCAACGGTGACAAGCCGCGCCGCCTGCCGGGTGGCAACTGCGCTTCGTTCTGCATCAGTCGCGCGGTTATGGCAAACAAATCAAGCGCCCGCAGCAACGGGCCCGGTTTCACGCCAAAATGCTTTTTGAACATGTGGAGCAGATAACGCGGCGAGTATTTTGTCGCTGTGGCTAAATAGGCCAGCGACAACTGCGCGGCAGGCCATGATGGCAAGTTTTGTAAGACGGTGCGCAAGCAGAGAAGCGGCTCATAGACATATTCGTCGCCGGCTTTTTGGAAAAACCACTCGGGAAAAACCGGTGGCATTGCCATGCCCAAGAGCAGCCGCATCCATTGGTCAAATGCTTGAGCGCTGCACCAAGGCAAGAGCGTCGTGCTGTTGTGTTGCACTATCGGGATGCATTCTCCTGGCTGCATTCGACTAGTGATCACACTTTGAGGCTGCGCTTTCAAACTGATTTGTTGAATCAGCCGATGCGCCGCATCCAGATTGGATGGTCGAACCACGATAATAGCAGGCTTGCCATTCGGAGAAAAAGCGGCTAACGAAGAAACGGCAAAATCGGCATGGGAGGCGCCAAGCCTCATGACCATGGAGAGATCGTCACAAGCAATGACCGCAATCCTGTCTTGCAGCATACTTGAAATTAACCGGATTAAAAAAGTGCCTGTCTCATCAGCTCAAAAAAATTTTTGCATCCTGTTTGAGCATGAGCAGAGTAAAAGACGAGTATCCCGATGGAGTCGAGGCGAAAAGGTGTGAAATGGATATTCGCGCTATCAAAAGCGTTAGTGGGAAAATTTAAGATAATTTTAGGTGAGATGCAACGTCAGTTTCGGAACAAAAAATTAAGTTCCTGTAACGAACGCTTGGTGTCGTGGCAAAACTCAATCCATACTATGGCTTACAAAGATTATACCAATGAGAGGTGGGAATGCGGAGGAGAAAATTTATTGGGATAGGGATGATTCTAATGATTTCCGTCGGAATACCCGTTTCCATCTCAGAGTATCGACAATAGCCACAACGATGCCGAGCTTGTTCACCAAAAATAATTGCTATTCGTCAAATGCTATTTAACCACTGCCACTTTCGTCATGGCATTGCCGTATTTGGTTTTCAATATAGCGATATAAACCCCGTTTAAAACCTTTTTTCCAATACCGTTGAAACCGTCCCACGAAAGATCGGTTTTATGCCCTCCTTGTCCCCCGGCCGGATCAGCGGCGGAAAACGAAGTTTCCCACACCAGTTCCCCCAGCAAAGTAAAAATCTTCAGCTCGCCGTCGGAGGCTTCCGGCAAATAGTACGTAAAATATGTCGCGGCGTTGAATCTACTTTTCGGTTGAAGTGGATTAGGGTAATTGTAAAACGAATTTTCCAGATCAGAGCCAAAGAGTACCGCTAGATTGGATTCGAGCCGGAAATTGCTCCCGCGCTTGCCATCGATGCTTTCGACCACAACGCCGTTGCCGCCGTCCTGATCTGCTGCTGTAAAATCCTGGCCATTGTCGAAAACCATTTGGAAATGGCTCGCGGTGGCATTTTCCGCGATGTCGCCCAAGATGGCAATCGTGTCGGGCTTATCCGGCGCGATGACCACAGCCTTTATGAAATCCACAATAAGGGCTGAGTTGTTAAATGCCGGAATGTCTTTGATCTCGCCATACAGTGTATCACGCCGCGCATTGACAACCCGGATGGCTTTGAGCGCCGTATAGGCTGCTACTGGATTCTTGCCGCGATCATCACGCAAATCGAAGCTTAGTTTTCTCAGCACGAGGTTGCTGGAGCCGAGGCCGGCTGGATTGGTCAGCTTCAAGCTCAGCAAAGGAAAGTTCTTGTCGCCCCGAAACACCGGTCCACCGCCTTTTTCTAGGGCCTCGACCACGAGCTTCTTGCCCTCCGTGCGTACGGCCAGCGATACTTGGCTGAGCGTACTGATGGCGCGTTGATTCGTGTTGTTATCGAAAGGCGTTGGCTGCAACTTGAACGGAATAAGATCGGTTTCAATTGAAATATCCTGTCGGGCTTGTATCCGCCAGACAAAAATTAAATTGGAGGACGTGATGGCCGGATTGGACGGAGCGAGAAGCGCATAGCCGTGATTGCGGAGAAAAGCCGAATCCACACTGACCGTCGCAGAATCATACAAAGAAGCTTCCCCTTTGTTTTCAATCACGGCAGTCACCTCGAAAGGCTGGCCCACACTGACCACGCCGTCTTGCGCCGAGGACGGATTCGAGATAAAAACACGCAATTGCGGATCAGCGCGGTCTTCCACCTGAACGGACAGAACGCCGGAAGAGTCCTTCAGAGTTACCGTGTTATCGTGGGCATCGTTGGCCTCGACATACACCTTCAAAGCGGCGCTCTGCACGGCACTGGATGGCGCACTAACTTTCCACGAGAGTGTAGCGCTGCCCTTCTCAAGAATATTGGTGAGAAATTTGGTGGTGTTTTCCGTGGTGAAACTGGCCGGCATGGACAAGCGCGCGCTGACATTGCTAGCATTCGTCCAGTTGAGATCAACACTAACGACAAAATCCTGTCCCGTGCTCAAAATACTATCCTGAGCGCCTATTGGCGACTTGATGCTCAGATTGTTGGCAGTAATCGAACCACGATTGATGGTGGTTACATTAAAAACGGCCTGATCGTTGGCGGTGCCGGCAGGCTGATTTGTATTGACGTCGAAAGGCTTTCGTGTCAATCTGAACGTGAGCTCTCCTTTTTGCGGGCGAGGCGATATTGGCGCTTTGGCGTTCCACTCAACAAAAGCGGAATACTCCCCGGGTTTAATGAAAATCTTTTTTTCGAGTTTCTCGATAATGATGATTCCGGTCCCGGAAGTATCGAGCTGCACGGCTGCTGTGTCGTAAGTTGCCGCCAACCCGGTGTTTCGCAGCGTGGCGATAATGGTGAAGGATTGACCGATGGAAATCTCGCCATTTTTTGCTCCCGGGGGAAAACTGATGCCGCCTTCGATGAGCAGATTGGCGCGCTTTTGCGCGCTGAGAATCGACAGCGTGTCGCTGCGAACCTCCGTTTTTTGGCCGTCAAAAGCTTTAGTTTCGATGGGCAATTTCACCGGTTTCAGATGCTCGGTGCTCGGTGCTTGTATCCGCCAACGCACAGTGTCCGAAGTTAACGGTTTCGTCGAGGTCTCATTGAAACCGAAATTGTAGCCGGCCGGCAATTTCAGCGTCGCGGTTTTTTGGGTGAGATTGTTGGTGGCAGTAATGCTCGTTTCGACCGTAAAAAATTGCTCGGTGGAAACGGTGCGATCTTTCGCACCCTGCGGATCCATCACGTACGTAGAGTTGATTTTTAACAAAGAATTGAACGTGTCCACCACCAGTGTGTCGACGTCATCGACGACCTCAGCAAAATCGCCGGAGTTCTTGCTGCGCGGCTGTTGTGATATAGTGACCAGCAAAGTATCTTTCGACCTTGGCTCTTGCGGCGCTTGAATTTGCCATTTCACCGTGTCGCCCACCACAAAGCTTTGTTCTGCTGGTGGCGGACTAATCAAATTAAAATTGGCGTTTGGTAATGCAACTCGCAACTTGCCACTTGCATCCGTTTGCCCTTGGCCCAAATTTTTCACCACGGCGCGCAGTGTGAACGTTTGCCCGGTGGTCAGCATATTGTTCGGCACGTTGGTGGAAAGATTCAACTGCAATTTCGCCGGCAGCTCGATGCGGGCAACCGCGAGGCTGTCCACGGCGAGACCGATGACGGCGCTTGCTCCGCCTTGTTGCGTTATGGCAGAATCGAGCTTGGCGACAAAAGTTTCCGTATTGGCAAGACTGCCTGCGCGCACTTTGAAAGTTGCTTTCGCGGTGTCGCCATTCGTCGCGATGGCAACCGCTTTCGCCCGAGACGCGAGAATTTGTGATCCGCCGCCTTGCTTGGTGAGCGAAACATAAGCGGTGTCCACCACTTCGCTGCCGGTATTCTCCACCGTCACCTCGATGTCGAAAACCTGTCCGGTGTCGACCAAAGCGATCTGGCTCTCTGGGACGCGATTGGCGGTGATCGAAAAATCGGTGCGGAGAATTTTCACCAGGGCTGAAGACTCGACCGTGATCGTGCCGGTACCGCCGCTCACTGGTGACGTGGTGGCGCTGTTATTGTCGAGCACATTCAAAATCGCCGTGAGCGTCGCCATGCCGCCGGAGTAGCCGGTTTGGGTCACGGTGTATGTCAACGTATCAGTTTCGTCAGCATTGAGCGTGCTTGTTCCTGGCGGGGAGGTAATTTTGTAATCATTTTGCAATTCCCCGCCAACCGACACCGTCACCTGCGATGAGGTGATGTCCAAAGTGCCTTCTCCGGTATTCCGAACCGGCACGGAGATAAACCAAGACGGAGTCGTTCGTCCGAAACGGACTGTCGGCTCCGAGGTGGTGATTGGGCCAAATTCGATCCGCCCTGGTTGTTGAATTATAGCCGGAGTGGACACCGACCTATTTTGATCATATCCGACGGTACTGGCGCGGGTATTCGCTGAGTAAGCCGCGGTGATATTGGCACTCAAATTTATTGATCCCGCGCCGTTGACGGCCACATCGAAATCAAGCCATTTGGTTAAATCGGACAAAGTGCGCGTGACGTCTGTTTGGCCCGGGACAGTAAGCCGCACGCGCACCGAGTCAACTTTCTCAGCATTGACATCGGTTTGTTCAACCTTGACGCGGACTTTGAATTTCTGCCCAATATTCACGAAGTTGTCGTTGAATACTTCTGCCAACTCTACAATGCCAATCTGGACATTGGCTTTGGGCTGCACGGTGAAAAGAGCACTGTCACGATCGGCGGTAGTGTCAATATAGAAGTCGCCGCTATTGATCTCTTTGGCAAACACCTGACCATGAATGGTTTTATTGATTCCAATGTCCGATCCGGTTGCTGTTACCTCGAAAAAGATATCAGTCGAATCTTTGCCCGAAAGAGTGACATTCGTTGTTATTGGTGCAACCTGATAGCCAGAGGTCTGCGTCAGACTAATACGCGTCGAACGATCAGGGTCATTTTCATTAAAAATTGCCGTGGCAGCGCTTTCGCCGGTGTTTTTCACCTTCATAATGACCTGCCAATCTTGCGATTGCCCTGCCGTAACCATTGGTTGCGACGTTTGTAGAGAAACGCTAAGCTTCGCCGGCGTTTGCACCAAAATGCTCTTCTGCGTGCCGTTGCTCTCGGCAGGGTCTGTCAGCCCGTTCACAAAAACTTTGGCAAAGATCGCCACGATACCGGTGACTTGGCCGGTGGTATCGATTTGACAAATCACTTCATCCTCAGCATTCGCCTCCAGAGTAGACCCCGAGTCAAAGCCTGTTGGTTGCTTGAAATCATAAGAAGCATCCGGGCTGCCGCTGCCCAGCTTGAAAAACTGCAGCTCGACGCGCTTAAATGTCACAGATGAGCTACTATTATTTTTCACCCGCAAAGAAATCGACCACGGCTTGCGCATGCCTTGGGTTACAGTATCTTGCGAGGTGTTCACTGAAACCATTTGCAAGGAAGGCGTATCTCCCACTGTTAACGCACCCGGCGGATCAAGCGTTATGGATCGAGTAAAAGGCGCGCCATTTTGTGTGCCAGTGAGAATCACTTGTGGCGTATAAGTGCCTTTAGAAATGCCAGGGGGAATTTGCTTGCCTTGAAAAATGAGCGTTGTTGGCTCGACGCTACTGACAAGTGTGGTGCCACCAGTGGCGTCAAGTGCAGCAGTGAAAGTTGATCCGGGGTTGCCAAATTGAAACGTCGTCGTTGCCGGATCAAGCACTAATGTGGCTTGTCCGTTATTTATTATTCCGACCTGAAATTGATAAAAAGCACCGACGCCCACTTGGCTGGGGCTAAGCGAAGTGGGAGCGTAGCTCAGATTGGGAGGAGTTTGGACAACGATCGAATCTCTGACGTCTGCGCTGAGGTCGCTCAATTGTACGCCACCTGATAATTCGCCAAAAACTTTGCCATCGATCAAACGCTTGCCTAACGCTGCGCCTATCTTGACGTCGACAGAAAACGCCAAAGTACGGATGGATAAATTGCCGGGGATTACGATTAGTAGATTCGTAGTTGAAATGACATCGTAACCTGTGCCGTTTCCAATAAAAGTAAGCGAATCACTTCTCACCGTAACATCATCCGGACCGCCATTCAGCACCGTCATGTTGACTTGAATGCCCTGTTGCTCTCGGCTGACCGTGGTTGGAATGGCATCAATAGCTAGAATCTTAATCTGATTGACATTGAAAGTATTGGACATGCCGATTTTTTCAGTCGTTTTCGCTTTAGCGGTAATCACGACACTCTTTTGGCCTTTGGTGATTTGGGCATTGCTGATTAGTAACGAGGACACGTTAGTCATTTTCACGCCCTTAGGAGTGAATGTGCCAGTGTTGTCGGAGAAAAAAACCGAATCGTTCAAAACAACATTGTTATCGTAGGCATCCCTTGCGGTGATCGTGAAAGAAGAAGAGAATTCGTTATCAGCTATTTGGTTGCTGATGGTTGTAAAATTGAAATGATCCAAAGGCCCGGGAACAATTGTAACATCATCCGAGCCTTGCTCAAGAGGAGTACCATTGTTGTAAGTTTCAATTCCGATAGTATATGTTGCTACCGAATCGGGATTTCCCACAATTGCTATCTTGATTTCACACGAGTCATTCTCAGCAAGTATCCCGCCTGTGCCGTCGCGGTCAAGTATTATCGTATTATCTTGCAAATCACGCTTTACTTCAAACCCTCCGTCCAGTCCTTTAAGAGTACTGGCAACTAAAACTTCGGAGAGATCGAATTCTTTAGGGAATTTTAACAGGATAGTACCAGTGTTAGGCAAATCTTCATGCACTTCAAAGAAAACAAGATAGATGGTTCTGGCGCCAGCAGTGCCATCTTTTAAAGTTATTCTCTCATTCTGTAATACTTGTGCCCAACTTGATAAGGGCACGAAAGCAACAATCACCCAAAATACAAAAAAGAAAAAAGAAGATAACCCCGAAATCGGAGAGCAATTGGCCCGGCTCCACCTACGCGAATTTGCCGTCATTCGTTTTGGAATAACGCTGATTAAATTTCTATTTAAGAAATTCCGAACCCAATTCCCATTTCGTATTGCCTGCGGTAAGGCAAACGAAGATATTGGAGCTTTTGCTGCGCGTCTGAGATGCATATCCTAAGCTGTAATCGATCAATGATGAAAAAATTGTAAATCCAAGTACCCGGCTCCCAATAAAAACAAACAGCTCGTGCAACCGGGTGTAAATGGACCGGTTGTGTCAAGGCGGAACGCTCGGTTACGAACGTGAGAGACGAAGGCGTTATTTCAGCGTCAAATCATCGCCTATTTTCTGTATAAATTTTATCCGGAATAAAGCTTACAAAGATTATACCAATTTGGCGTGAGGATGCGGAGAGAAAATTGCGTTAGGGAAACAATTGAAATTAGCCCCGACCTTCCGTGTTTTGCCGAACAAAGGAAAGTCGGGGCCAACAGGCTTACAACAATGTCGCTACCATTTACGCTGGCGTTAACGCATCAAAAGCATCTTCTTGGCAATGACTTCTTTGTTGCCATAAGCATCCGAAGCTTCAAGTCTGTAGACATACGTTCCGGAAGCCAATTTGCTTGCGTCAAAACTGACGGCATGATATCCAGCCTCCAACGCCTCGTTGTTATAAAGCGTAGCCACAACTTGTCCGAGTGTATTATAAACGCGCAAGGTCATATTCTGAGCTGTTGGCAAGCCAAACCGAATGCTTGTGGTAGGATTGAAAGGATTCGGATAATTTTGATCCAACACAAAAGTTTTTGGCATCTCGTCAGTTTCGGTTACATCGTGAGAATCGCTTGGTGAATCATCATCGATTCTGTTCAAGCCGACAGTTGGGGTATAAGTATTTCTATTGGTAGTTGTACCATCGCCTAGTTGACCCTGGGCATTATAACCCGTAGCCAAAACTTCCCAATTGTCTTTGAAAACTAAGCTGTGAGCAGATCCTGTTGCAATACCAACTACATTCGTTACACCACTCGGCTGTATGGGAGTCGTTCTCATAATGGTCGTCGTTCCGTCTCCTAACTGTCCATCAAAATTATATCCCCAAGCCCAAACTGTGCCATCGGATTTCAAGGAAATGGTCTGAGAGAAGCCAGCTGTAATCGCAACTACATCAGTGAGAAAACCTACGCCATTTAACCCTTTTACCTGTACAGGATTATATTCAACTATGGTCGTGCCGATTCCTAACTCTCCTCTATCATTATTTCCCCAACCCCAGAGTGTACCATCTGATTTTAATGCAAAGCTACGATAATATCCGGCTGCAATAGCAATCACATCGGCAATAAAACCTACGCCATTGGGTCCCTTTACCTGTACAGGTGTATCGTTAAGTCCGCTAATATATCCCCATTGCCACAGTGTACCATCCGATCTTAAGGCAAAACTGTGAAGTTCTCCTGCTGCAATTGCAATCACATCGGTAAGAAAACCTATGCCATTAGGTCCCTTTACCTGGACAGGGTTGCTTCGATCTGTATTAGAGCCATCTCCCAACTGTTCATAAAAATTATATCCCCAAGCCCAGACTGTGCCGTCAGATTTCAATGCAAGTGTATGATTTCCTAATGCAGTTGCTATAGCGATAACATTTGTGAGGGTGTTCACCTGGAAAGGGACGTTTTTTTGAATGACAGTGCCATTTCCTAACTGTCCCGTGTTATTCCTTCCCCAAGCCCAAATTGTGCCATCCGATTTCAAAGAAATGGAGTGACTCTCTGATCCTGCAATAGCGACCACATTTATTAGACCACCTGGCTGTATAGGCTTAGATCGATTTGTGTTCGTGCCATTTCCCAATTGTCCATAGTAATTCAGTCCCCAAGTGCGAACCGTACCATCCGATCTGAACGCAAGGTTATGATTGGACCCTGCTACAATCGAAACGACACCTGTTGGGCCAGTCACCAGTATTGGGATCGTTCTATCTGTCGTCGTGCCATCTCCCAACTGGCCGTAAACATTATCTCCCCACGCCCAAACTCCACCATCAGATTTCAAAGCAAGACTGTGGTGATAACCTGCCGAAATGACCGATACGCCGGTCAGATTATTCACTTGCACAGGTGTATTTCTTTGTGTGGTCGTACCGTCACCCAACTCGCCATCAAGGTTTCGGCCCCATGCCCAAGCCGTGCCGTCCGATTTTAAAGCCAGGCTGTGATGATAGCCGTTCGCAATACTGGCGACATTGGTTAATCCGCTCACTTGTACAGGAGTCGTGTGGTCCGTGGTGGAGTTGTCTCCCAACTGGCCGTTTAAATTTGCACCCCAAGCCCAAACTGTGCCATCTGATTTTAGCGCCAAACAGAAATTGCCGGCGCCGGCAATCGCGCGCACGCCGGTCAAGCTACTGACCTGGACAGGCGTGCTGCTATCCGTTGTCGTCCCATCTCCCAATTGACCTTTGTGGTTTCTCCCCCACGCCCAAACCGTGCCATCGGATTTCAAGGCCAGGCTGTGATATTCGCCGCCGGCAATGGCTTTAACGCCCGTGAAGCTGCTTACCTGCACCGGGGTGGTTCTTTGCGTGGTCGTGCCATCGCCCAATTGGCCATATTGATTTAGACCCCAAGCCCAAACTGTGCCGTCCGCTTTTAAAGCGAGGCTATGAAAACTCCCTCCAGCTATGGTAGCAACACCGGTGAGGCTGCTCACCTGTACCGGGGTGGTTCGCTGCGTGGTGGTGCCGTCACCCAATTGACCATTGCCATTACTTCCCCAAGCCCAAACTGTGCCATCTGACTCCAAGGCCAGGGTAAAGTTGAGGCGTGCAGCCATGGCGACTGCGCCAGTGAGGTTGCTGACTGGCGCTGGAATGCTGGCATCGGTGGTGGTGCCGTTTCCCAACTGTCCGGCGCTGTTTTTCCCCCATGACCAAATCGTGCCGGCTTCATTCATGAGCGTATGATCACCGCCTCCGACGATAATGGGATGCACCCGCCCGCCGTTGCGCGTGCCGATTTGCGCCGTTACACTGGTTGCGAACAGCAACAGCGCTGCGATTTGCAGCCAAGTCTGGCAAAAAGCGTTCTGTCTTTTCATGGTCATTCCTCCTTGAATGGGTTTATGGAAATAGAGTGGGTTATCGTAACGCGGCTTTCAAGCCGCAACCAAAAGCATTGCAGGTTTTAAATTGAAAATTTTCAATTTAAAATTTGCATCATGGATATTCGCGATTGTGATAGTTTTTCCAGAGTACTATATTGCCGAATATCCTGCGAAAACCCTTTTCCGCCACTGGCGCATCCACACCACGGCCCAGTGCTCGGCCCGGCTCGCTTCCAACAAGTCCGTATAGGTTATTCCCAATAATCGCTGCAAGCGCCGAGGATAGTCGCCTGTGGTTTGATTCAATGGTGACAAACCGCGCCGCCTGCCGGGTGGCAACTGCGCTTCCTTCTGCATCAGTCGCGCGGTTATGGCAAACAAATCAAGCGCTCGCAGCAACAGGCCGGGCTTTACGCCAAAATGCTTTTGGAACATATTCAGCAGATAACGCGGCGAGTATTTTGTCGCCGTGGCTAAAGTGGCGAGCGACAACTGCGCGGCAAGCCATGATGGCAGGCTTTGTAAGACGGTGCGCAAGCAGAGAAGCGGCTCATAGACATATTCGTCGCCGGCTCTTAGAAAAAACCATTCGGGAAAAACCGGCGGCGCTGCCATGCCCAAGAGCAGCCGCATCCATTGGTCAAATGCTTGAGCGTTGCACCACGGCAAGAGCGCCGTGCTCTTGTGTTGCTGTATCGGTACGCATTCTCCTGGCCGCATCCGGCCGGTAATTACACTTTGGGGCTGCGCCTTCAAACTGATTTGTTGAATCAGCCGATGCGCCGCATCCAGGTTGGATGGCCGAATCACGATAATAGCAGGCTTGCCATTCGGAGAAAAAGCGGCTAACGAAGAAACGGCAAAATCGGCATGAGAGTCGCCAAGCCTCATGGCCATGGTGGAATCGTCACAAGCAATGACCGCAATCCTGTCTTGCAGCATACTTGAAATTAACCGGATTAAAAAATTGCCTGCCTCATCAGCTCAAAAAAATTTTTGCATCCTGTTTGAGCTTGAGCAGAGTAAAAGACGAGTATCCCGATGGAGTAAAGGCGAAAGGGTGTGAAATGGATAATCGCGCCAACAGAAGCGTGATAGTGGGAAAATTTAAGATAATTTTAGATGAGATGCAACGTCAGTTTCGGAACAAAAAATTAAGTTTCCGTAACGAACGCCTGATGTCGGGACAAAATTCAATCCAGACTATGGCCTACAAAGATTATACCAATGAGAGGCGGGAATGCGGAGGGGAATAACTTGGGGAAAATATAAGGCAAAACGACTGCGTCCGAGGATTATGGGCAGAACTATTGAACTGATTTTGTCCTAAATCATTTGAGTGCAGATGATTTACCTTGGGAACTTTAACAAATAGGTGAACACAATGTCGCTACTGAGTTTGAAAAATAAGCATCTCCAAGCAAAATCATCTACACTCAAATCATTTTGCCTTTTAATTTGTGGAAATAATTCCAGCAGTTTTCCAGTCGAGCCGACTGGCCTGCGCCCATAGGGGTTACCTCATCGCAACACCACAAACCGCCGCGTCGCCTGCGCGGTTTCGGTTTGCAGGCGAATAAAATAAATGCCGGCCGGCGCCGGCTCGCCGTTGGCCTTTAGACCATCCCACGGTTGGGTGTAATTGCCGGCAGCCATGCGATCCGCTAACAACGTTGCGACCTCTTGCCCAATTACATTAAAGACGGTGAGCCGAACATTCTCGTTGCGGCTCAATGAGAAATTCACCAACAGCGGCTGATCACTAATGATAAAAGGATTCGGATAGAGAGGCTGCAGCGCAAACGTTAGCGGCACGATCGTGCCGTCAACATTCAAGCTGTTGAAATCGACCTGCTGCACGGTTTTGAGCACCCAATAATCCGGATCGATCACCACGCGCGCCACCGGTTTGGCAACGTCAAAACGATATTCTTGAAAGCCGCCAATGTGCTCGAAGGCAAAACGGAATGTGTCGGCGCCGGCAAACGCGGCAAGCGTCAGCGGTAACCGATAGCCGTCTCCATTTTGTGTCTGTTTCAGGCGCAGAAAGAGTTGCGCTCCCTCCCATTTCCAGGCATATATTAACCCGGGACGTCCGGCGCGATACACCCATTGCTCGAAGAACCAATCCAGCTCCTTGCCGGAAATTTGCTCGGCGAGATTCTTGAAATCCTCCGTCGTGGCGTTGCCGAAGCGATAACGGGGATCAGCCACATAGCTCCGCAACAACTGGAAGAACGTCGAGTCGCCGATAACGTGGCGAAGCATGTGCAACACCCACGCGCCTTTGCGGTAAACCAGGCCGGAGTTAAAGATCGTCGAAACCGAAGACGTATCCCGCACGAACACGCTGCCCGCCGAGGGAATGCCGTTGCTCATGTTCGTCATATAGTTTTGATAAACCGCCCTGCCGTCGCGGTGCTCGAAGTAAAGCGCTTCGCTATATGTGGCAAACCCTTCGTTGAGCCAAATATCCTGCCACGACTTCATGGTGATCAAATCGCCGAACCACTGGTGCGCCAGCTCGTGCGCGATCAGGCCGTCGCCGAAGCTGCCGACGCTGGTGATGGTTTGATGCTCCATGCCGCCGCCCCAGGCAAACTGGGCGTGGCCGTATTTTTCTTTCTTAAAAGGATAATCGCCGAACGCCTGATTGAAAAACGCCAGCATGATGCGCGTGTCCGCGAGCTGTGCTTGCGCCGCGACCAGATTTTCCGGATACACGTAATGCCGGATCGGCATGGCCGTGCCGTCGGAAAAAGTGAAGGTCTCGCCAAAATCGGCGTAATTGCTCACCGCCACGGACACCAGATAGGTGGTGATGGGATAGCGTTCTTTCCACGAAAAGGTTTTCCAGCCGTTAGCGGCTTGAACGTTTTCCAGCGTGCCGTTGGAAACGGCGGTCAAATTTTCGGGCACGGTGAGATCGACTTGCACCGAATCGGCTTTGTCCGTCGGCGTGTCTTTGCACGGCCACCAGAGGCGGGCATAATACGGCTCGCTGAGGCTGGCGATGATCGGCGCACCGGCATGTTGTTGGAACGTGAATGCGCCAAAACCGCCGCTTTCCGGCTGGCCGCGATAACTGATGCTGACGCGAAATTTCTCGCCGCTTTGAACGGCGCTTTTGAGCGCCAGAGAAAGAACGTTGCCGCTGCGTGTGTATGAGACGGCGTCTTCGCCAACGCTGAGCACCTGCATATTTGCGTACAAATCCAGCGGCACGGTGGCGAGCCCGGCCGTCTCGCTTTTGGCTTCCATCAACAGGGCACCTTCAATCGTGCTGGTGCTCGGCAAAATTCTGAGCTGCAAATGATAAAAGCCCGCGTCGTAGCCGTAGTTGCTGATTGCCGTTGTGGCCAGCGCGCGCCGTTGCAGCCATTGCTGCGCCTTGAGCTGCGCTTCGAGTTGATGATGGGAAATATCTTGGGCAAAGGTGGCGGTTGAAATCAAAATGGCGGTAAAGGGGAGAAGCGTTCTTCGCATGTTGAGTTTTTGCTAAAGTAATTTAATTGGCGGGACGATTGACACGAATGAGTTGCCCGCAAGAATTGCTTGGGCACTAAGTGCCGCGTGAATTCTGTTCGCTTGCCCCACAAAATCTGGATCAAATGTGCAAACGATAATGCCGGCATGTTGAGGTCGTTCGTTCTGCAAGCGGATGAAATGCCTACGATTTAGTGTCAATACCGTTCGATTATCCGCACTGGCAAAAGCTAATACCTCCTCGTCGGGGACACGTTGCCCGGCTTTTCCAGTTTCTTGAATGGTCAGAACGTCGTGGCCTAAGCGTCGCAGCGCTTCGACGACCTGTAATGGGAAATTTTCATTGGAGTACAGCCGCGCCATGCTTTAAGCTTCCTCGTTCTCAAAAATTTGCCGGTCGATCTCTTCACGATGTGCGCGCACGTAAGCCCAAGCATTGGCCAAATCCTCAGCGCGCAAAGTCGGGTAGCTACGCAACAAATCAGCCTCGCTGGTTCCAAGCCGCTTTGCTTGTTCCAAAACCCACACCGGCATGCGAGTGCGGACAATACACGGTTCTCCACCACTGACGCCCGGCGTGTTTTCAATGCCTGGAAACGCCTCCCCCAAGTCGCGCACCACCAATTGCAACAATTGTGCTTTTTCCGCGCGTGTCATGTTGGACAACAATTGCTCGGCTTGTTGAATTGTGCTCATGGTCTGTTATCCGGCTTATGTGGATGCTTGACGCGAATCAACTGCGCTAAAGTTAAAAGCTCGGGATAATAGGTTTGGATATTCTCATATATTTGTGTGGCTGTCGGCTCTTCATAAGTATGAGAGGTTAAGTTACGGTCATCCAACATTTGCAGCCAAAGCTCTTCTGTATTTATCCAACCAGCCTGGAACGCAGTTTTCAATGTTTCACGCGGTGTTTGACAAACCAGGCCTTCGACTTCCAATGCGCGTTTCAGGGTTTTCCAAGTCAGCTCAAAGACAAACTCGAATCGCTGGATTGTGCCGTCAATAAAAAGAGGGTTGGAGTTATCCTCGGCAAGTGCTTCACCCAGGCGCTTTAGGGCAGCTTCTAACTTTACTAATGAATCTTCAACCTTGCTGCTGCTCATAAAGTATCTTTCCTTCATTTAAAATACGTTTCCGCAAGGTCTCGGCTGCGCGGTTCATCCATACCACGTCAATTGAGAGCAGCGTTGGAACAATCTCCATATCGGCTCGAATCTGGGCGAGCTTTGCCAGCGTTAACTCATCATCGTCAATGGCAATATCATAATCAGACCGCGCCTGTGCATCATCCCGCGCGCGTGAGCCAAACAAGATAATTTGCTTCGGCTTAATATGCTGAATGATCGCATCGACGATCATTTGCTCGAGCGGTTTGCCGGCCTTTTTAAAGTTGAAGGTAGACATAAAAGAAAATAAACAATTTGCCGTTGTTCTGCAAGCGCTTTTTCACCACCACAATAATCCCTCAGTCTGTTGAGCGATTCCTGTCATTCCGGGCGCCAGCGAGGAATCTGCTGCGTGAAAGATTTCTCGCTTCGCTCGAAATGACAAATATTGAATTTGTTCCACTTTCTAAAAACAGAAGCACTCAGTTTAGATAAAGCTCAGTTTGCGCTTGGTGCAAGCGGCAGATGTTCGTGAAGATATCGCGTCATCAACACGCGCTGCGTGTCGGTAAAAATGAGCAGGCGTTGCCGATCCGGCGACCATTCATAGTTTTCAATTTCCAGGGCGGTTGAAGCGCCGGGGGGAACCAATCGTTTCGCCGCGGCCAAAATCTCACGGCGACCGGTTGCTGAGTCATAACGAATGATATCCGTGCCGCCTTTAAAATCCGGGGATGGCTCGAGCGTGGTGTAACCAGCGCCGTTATCGAGCCAGCGCGCCGGGCCGAACCGCTCGCCGGTGAATTCGCGGGAGCTGAAGAGGCGGTCCAAGGTGAGCAACGTGGAATCCGGTTGCTGGGCCGCTGCCGGAAGACAAGGCAAGGCCAACAGCAATAGGGCAATGAAAATGCGGCAAAGTTTCATTTGACTCTTCCTTCTGATTTTGAAGATCAATAGGCGTGACTTTTGGAGACGAAGCATTTATCACACCGGCTAACGATTTTCACGCTTTCGCCAACGTCGAAAAGTACACATCATCCAATCCCGCTTCAACCACTTCAAATGTGCCATCCGGTTGCGTTTCGCTGAACACGTGAATAACCGTCTTCCCTGCAAACAATCTGGTTGAGATGACTTTGAACCGGCTTTGATAATCCCGCAGCTCGCGCTTGTCAATCGTTTTTTTCCAGATTTTTCCTTGCAAATCTTTAATCACTTTCAACGGCTCGCCGGTGAGCAAAACCTCGCCTGCTGAGATGATCGCCGTATGGCTGCACAAATCACTCACATCGTCTACGATGTGCGTCGAGAGGATAACGACGATGTTCTCGCCGATCTCACTGAGCAAATTGTGAAAGCGGTTGCGCTCGGCCGGATCGAGGCCGGCTGTTGGCTCGTCCACAATGATCAATTTGGGATTTCCCAACAGCGCTTGCGCGATGCCGAAACGCTGTTTCATGCCGCCGGAAAACGTGCCCAGATTTTTCTTGCGCACGTCGTAGAGATTGGTCTGGTGCAGCAGCGCGTCGACAAGCTCTTTTCTCTCCTTTGCACTGGTGATACCTTTCAACACCGCGAGATGGTTGAGCATCATCTCGGCTGAGACTTTGGGATAAACGCCGAACTCCTGCGGCAGGTAGCCCAAAATTTTTCTGACCTCGCCCTTTTGCTTGACGACGTCCAAACCGTCGAGAAAGATGCTGCCCGCATCCGGCTCTTGCAGCGTGGCGATGGTGCGCATGAGCGTGGATTTGCCGGCGCCGTTCGGCCCGAGCAAGCCAAACATGCCCGTCGGGATGGACAACGCCACATTCTTCAGCGCCTGCACGCCGTTGGGATAGGTTTTGGAAAGGTTGCTGACGTTCAAGTTCATAATCATGCTCTCCCTGAGTTATAATAAGTTCTTTCAATTTTGACCGAAATCATGATTACGATGTTTCATCGAAATTTAATAAATTTTTAGCAATCAGCATTTCGAATGTTGCCTACGGCCTTAGGCTAATCATTTTGCTATTCATTACAGTCGGCCGTCCATTCTGCCAGTTTCACAAACATCCGGCGCGTTTTCTCCGGCTCCGCGGCCATGTTCAGCAGCGCTTGTTCCGTGCCGGGCAGACCGCCGTGCTCGTACAAAAACTGCGATAACTCGAACACGCCCCAAGCATGACAGAAGACCGCCTTGTCCTGTTGGTGATAACGCAGCGCCTCATTGACGGTCATGTTGAGAACCTCATCGCAAGGCGTGCTGAGCATCGCGGGCGAGGTCGGGTCATCTAGTTCGAGCACCAGATATTGATCCAAATCCATGATACGGGCGTGATTCTCCGCGCCGCCAAATGGAAAGCGCGGCAAAACACCGGTAACAACATCCGCGTGCATCAGATCGCAAAAAGCCTCGCCGCTGCCGTAATGCGCCGCCACTTTTTCGCTGACCCCGATATTCCAACCGGCAAAAAAATTGAGCGGCACGCGATCCGGCTTCTTAACGGTGAGCACGGCCAGAGTTCGTTCACGCGAGGTCATCAATCTCTCACTTTCTCTCCCCGTTCTGGTTGTCGTTTCGCCGCGTCGAAGTATGGCCAAGATAAGCATTTTGCTGCAAGAATCAAGAAAAACTTTGCAATTGCAATTAACAAGTTTTATTATATATTTCTTCGGCAGAAAAGTTGCTCTTCTTGCACGGCTGTGAACCATTCAAATTTTATCCTATGGCAAAAACCAAAATTCAAACCGACAATCCAATCTTCGACGATTTCTATCCCCGCATCAAAAAATTTCTCCAAGCCGACGTTTCCGAATTTCTGCTCGACGGCAAATTGGCGCATGGCTATCGCAGTCCGGATTCCAAGCCGGTTTGGCTGCGCGATCATACGCTGATGATGTGCGGCTACAAGTATTTCGAAAAGGACATGGCCAGCGCGGTCGAGCATTTTGCCGAGATGCAGGCGGCGAATGGCCGGCTCTTCGATTATTTCGTCATCGGCGAAGAGCGCGAGAATTGGGCCAAATACGTGCGCGTGCCGGTGGAGGCTGACGTCGAATATTATTTGCCAATGGCCGTTCATGCCGCCTGGCAAGCCACGGGCGATGACGAGTGGCTTGGCCGCATGCTGCCGCATGGCGAGCGCGCGCTGCAATACACCATGACGCATCCCTGGCGCTGGTCGAGCGAATATCATCTCGTCAAGCGCGCCTACACCATCGACACGTGGGATTTCGATTACGTCGATGGGCGCACGCCGTGGCTGAATTTTCAGATTGATGACAAAACCCATTTCGGCATTTTTCACGGCGACAACAGCGGTTTCTACGACGCGTGCAACAAGCTCAGCTTTCTCTTTGGCCATCTCGGCGATCATACACAAAAGGCGTATTGGCACGCCATTGCCGAGGGTGTGCAGGAGCGCGCCAATCAGCTTTGCTGGAATGGCCGTTTTTATACCCATCGCATGCCGCTCGACGATTTCAGAATTTCCGGCGTCGATGAGCTGGCGCAGTTGAGCTTGAGCAATCCTTACGACATCAATCGCGGCCTGCCGACGCACGAGATGGCCGTCGAGATTATCAAAGAGTATCAACGTCGCCGCGAGAGCAACAACGCTTTTGCCGAATGGTTCAGCATCGATCCGCCTTTTCCCGCCGGAATTTTCGGCGACGATAAATTAGTGCCGGGCGCGTATATCAATGGCGGTATCATGCCGCTCGTCGGCGGCGAGTTGGCGCGCGCGGCTTTCGAGCACGGCTTCGAAGCGTATGGATTGGATATTTTGCAGCGCTACGAAAAAATGATTCGCGAGACCGGCGAGACGTATTTGTGGTATTTCCCCGATGGCCGGCCGAGCACCAAAGAAACGAGCACAAGTCCGGACGCGCAGCCGACCGACGGCTGGGGCAGCTCGGCCATGCTCGGCGCGTTTATCGAAGGCTTGTGCGGCATCAAAGATCAACGCAAACTTTTTGAAGCCGTCACGCTCTCGCCGCGTTGGGCCGTGACCGAGCTAAAACATGCTTCGGTTGAAGCAGCTTATGGCGCCTCGGACGCAGGCATCGGTTATGATTGGCAGTTGCGCGACGATGGCTGCGATCTCACGATTCGCGCCAAGCAGGCGCACGTCGATCTGCATCTGTTGTTGCCAACCGGAAAGCAAGTCGCACACGTTTGGGTTGGTGGCAAGGCGATACCGTTCACACCATCCGCGGTTGAGAGCAGCAACTACGTTGATGCCGCTATCGAGGTTGAGAACAAAGTAGAGTTGGGTATCCGGTTTGTGAAGTAATGGATGGATTGATGGAATATTGGATTGATGGAGTGTTGGAGCAATAGAGCTTCCATTACTCGAGGAATCCATCGATCCAAAGCCCCTTATTCCAAACTTTATCTTTTCTTATGTTTCATCTTGGTAAGGTCCGCGATGGTTAGGGTATTCTTGACAAAGTTCAGCGTGACCACTGAATCTTGCATGAGATGCGTGCCAATGGCAGGTTCTTCGTCATTCGAGAGGACAACTTTGATTCTTTTCCACTTGCCATGCCAGAGCACACGTGCCGGGCAAACAGGTTCACTTCTTTGTTCGCCATCAGCATAATCGACGCGTCTGAAGTCGGTAATTCCCAGGCCGAGTTTTGGAGCTTCTGCATGATGAAGGGCAATGTCAAAATCAAAACCGGTATCGACCAAAGCATGAAACTTTTTAGAATTGCTAGTTCCATCAACTTCTACCCAGATTTTGGGGTAAAGCCCATCTTTAATTTTGCCCTTGATCATTTTGGGCCCCTTTTAGGGCGTTTCCCGTCGGATGCACCACTGCCACCAAAATGAATAGCCGCTCGGTAGCCAATGCGAATAATATAGAATGCTACACCGGGATATTTCTGGCGCATTTTATTGAGCGCCGCATCATCCGTGCGGCCGATAGCGTAATCACCATTAATGGGGTGGATGGCAATGTATTTGCCCCAATGTTCGGCCTCAAGCTGCGGCCGCAGCTTTTCGTAAACCTTGTCAGCGGCTTCGCCATACGCGTCAATTTCTTTTCGCGTCGGCAGACGATCCGTGGTTAAAGCTTCCATGAGTTGATCACCTCGTTTTTAAATTTGAGATTATGAAAAATTTTTGCTGTTTTCGTGGGTTGGGTTGTTTTGTTCAGCTCAAGATAATAAATTAACAGCTCATTTACAAGTCGAAAATTACGGCAAGCAAATCGTCGCATGCTCCGCGTTAAATGTCAATTGCCAAATTTTACCGCAGAAGATGCCATTCGTTGCGGTGGCATACCATTGCTGAGCGAGCGCGATCGACAAACCGGCTTCGGTCGCGTCGGCACACACTTCTGGGCGTTCGAGACGCAAGTGTGGTACCGGACATTGTAACGTTGGGAAAAACCATCGACAACGGCCAATCCACTCAGCGCGGTCGTGATGACGCCGGAGATTGCGGCTTCCTTCGCGAACGGTATGGAATATTTTAACACCTACGGTGGCAATAATGAACCGCCCCCTCAAAATCTTGTTCCTCGCAGCCAATCCGAAAGACACCGACCGGCTGCGGTTGGACGAAGAAATCCGCGGTATCGACCAGGCGTTGCGCCAAGCGGAATTTCGTGACAAGTTCGAGATCGCACAGCAATGGGCGGTTCGCGTGGCGGATTTGCAGACGCATTTGCTGCGCTACAAGCCCGACATCATTCACTTCAGCGGCCACGGCAGCCGAGCCAGCGAGATCATTCTCGAAGATGGCGATGGCAACAGTCAAACAGTTCCCGCTCGCGCGTTGAGTCAGTTGTTCGCCGTGCTCAAGGATAATGTTCGTTGCGTGGTAATGAAGGAAGGGAAGTAAGATGATCGGCCAAACGATCTCTCATTATAAAATTTTAGAGAAATTAGGCCAGGGCGGCATGGGTGTAGTGTACAAAGCCGAGGACACCAAGCTCAAACGTCCGGTTGCGCTCAAGTTCCTGCCACCGGATTTGACCCGTGATGAGGAAGCCAACCAACGTTTCATCAACGAGGCGCGAGCGGCTTCGGCGCTTGATCATCCCAACATTTGCACCATCTATGAAATTGACGAGACGGACGATGGGCAACTGTTTATCGCGATGGCTTGCTACGAAGGCGAGACGCTGAATAAGAAAGTCGGCAGCGATAATTTATCAGTGAGCAGTACGATTGAGATCGCCATTCAAATTGCACAAGGCTTAGCGAAGGCACATGAAAAAGGCATTGTGCATCGCGACATCAAGCCGGCGAATATTTTTGTGACGAGCGACGGCCTCGTAAAGATTCTTGACTTTGGCTTGGCGAAATTGGCCGGCGCAGTTCGGCTCACAAAAACCGATTCGCCCATCGGAACACCGGCCTATATGTCACCAGAGCAATTGCAAGGCCTTGACGCAGATCATCGTTCGGACATTTGGTCACTTGGCGTGACGATATATGAGGTGCTCACCGGGCAACTGCCTTTTCATGGTGAGCACATGCCGACGGTGGTGTATTCGATTTTGCATGAAGACCCGAAGCCAATCGCCGGCTTACAGATCGGCATAGCCAAAGCGTTGATACAGATTGTTGGCAAGGCCATGGCGAAAAGTCCGGATGATCGTTACCGGCTCGCCGAAGAATTACTGCTTGATCTGCACGCCATTAGCGGTGAGATGAGGCCGGTTTCCGGAATTCCGCCCGTTAAACGTCATGGTGATAAAAATATTTTCACCGGTACGGGCGATATGATCATCCACAATCCGCTGCCGCTTCCTCCACCTGCGACCAAAGATCGCGCCGATTTGCTGATTCTCCTCAACAAAGTCAAAACCTTTTGGATTGAAGGCGTACTTGAAAAATCCGTTCACAGCGCGATCTTCCTAGAGTTAGGAAAAGAAACCCGCCCACAAGCAGTTGAGCATCCTTGGGAAATGGTGCTGGAACTGCCTGACCAAACAAATCAACTACTCCCATCTAATACCAAAATTTTTGATGTCTTTGAAAAGATGAACAGTACTATGCTCATTTTGGGTGAGCCTGGTTCCGGTAAAACCATAACCCTTCTCGAATTGACTCGCGATCTCATCACTCGCGCTGAGGCCGATTCCAATCAACCAATCCCGGTGGTGTTCAATCTATCGTCTTGGACGGATAAACGTCAACTTCTTGATGACTGGTTGGCGACCGAGTTAAGCTCAAAATACCAAATTCCACGGAAAATTGGTCGCGCTTGGCTAATAGATAATCGCATATTGCCTCTCCTCGATGGCCTTGATGAAGTTAAGTCGGAAAATCGTGCCGCTTGCGTTGAAGCGCTGAATCAGTTTGGTAAAACATTTGGCCTGCCTGGTTACGTGATTTGTTGTCGTATTAAAGAATACACCATCTTACCCGTGCGTCTCAAGCTCAATGGTGCAATTTGTCTTCAACCGCTTACCATTGCACAAATAAAAACTTATTTGAAAGCAGGGGGCGACAAATTCGCTGTTCTACGCGCCGCTTTTGAAAAAGACATTGCTCTGCAAGAATTGGCGCAATCGCCTCTGATGTTAAGTATCATCAGCTTGGCATATCAAGATCTGCGCCCCACTGATTTGACAAACACGGTTCCCAATATAGATACTGATCCCCGAAAGCATTTATTCAATACTTATATTCAGCGCATTTTTTTACGTAAGGGCAAAATAGAGCAACCTTATTTAAAGCATCAGGTGATTCATTGGCTATCCTGGTTAGCTAAGAAGATGAAGGAACATTCTCAAACCGTATTCTTAATTGAGAACATTCAGACCATTTGGCTCCAAAGTCGCTGGGAACGTTTTCTTTTTACACTCAGTATTTTTGCGTTTTTAGGCATTACTGCTGGATTGATTGCTTATTCATACTTCTCGACAAACCAATTCAAAGAACTATCGGGCTTGGGAGATGTGGTAGTAAGCTATGAGACGCATCATTGGATTTCTGCTAGCGTCATTTGGACATTTATTATATGGCTGGTTCGTGCGTTACGCACCAAACGACGGGATAAGTTGAAATCCAAACGAACGGGGCCCCCATATCTAGAGAATACATACAATGTAGCAATTTATTGGATCAGTTGGTTATTAATTTGGACCGTGATATATTTGCATACATGGCGACTCGATTTTTCCTTACAGAGAGCGGCGCCTTTCATGCTTATAGGAATAATAGTTGCGACATTGGTCGAATTTTGGGATAAGCGAAGACCGGGCTCAATAGACCATGTGCAAACGATCGAAATGATAGGTTGGTCATGGACAGACGCTAAAAAAGGCTGTAGAGGAGGACTAATTGTTGCATTGTGTGTTTGGTGTATTTGGGTGGCGGTGGCTATTCCAACATGGGATGACATCGCTGAACTACGCCAGTTGTTTACCCATGAAAGGTTTTACCGATACTCTTTCCGTAATTGGTTTTTAGGAGTAATAGCTGGAGCGATTTACCAGGGGTTTAGTAGTCGTATATCAGAGACAAAATCCCTGCCCAACCAAGGGATTAAATTGTCAATGAGAAACGCCATAATATCTGGTTTGACTTTCGGATTAGTTTTTGGGATAATGCATGTCTTGATTTGGGTTGCGTTTGAGAGACCGGCAAAAACTGTTTTGAACGCTGGACTATTTTCCTTCCTAAATTTTTTCATAATTACAGCTATATGGTACGGTGGTTTGGATTTTCTCTTACATTATGTGCTTCGCCTCATGCTTTATCTCGAAGGCAATACCCCTCGCCGTTATGCTCACTTCCTCGATTACGCCGCCAGTCTCATCTTTCTCCAAAAAGTTGGCGGTGGCTACATCTTCATTCATCGCCTGCTACTGGAACATTTCGCCGAAATGGGTGACGCGAGAAAGAGAGCTTAATATGTCAAGAGAATTTCTTTTAGAAGTTTGCGTCGATTCCGTTGAATCGGCCATCGCGGCGCAGGAGGGTGGCGCAGCGAGAGTCGAGTTGTGCGATAATCTTCTCGAAGACGGCACAACGCCCAGCGCCGGCATGATCGAAATCGCCCGCCAATATTTGCGCATCGGGCTGCACGTGATGATCCGGCCGCGCGGCGGCGATTTCTGTTATTCTGATATCGAATTTGAGGTGCTGAAAAAGGATATCTTGATCGCCAAACAGTTCGGCGCCGATGGCGTGGTCTTCGGTCTCCTAAAACCTGATCATACAGTGGATTTGGAACGAGCGCGCTTCTTGGTTCAACTCGCCCGCCCGCTGCGAGTGACTTTTCATCGGGCCTTCGATCTCGCGGCTGATTCTTTGCGGGCGCTTGAAGAGGTTATCAGTTTGGGAATCGATCGCATTCTCACCTCGGGCCGAGCCAAAACGGCGCTCGCAGGTTTGTCTCTCATCACGCGTCTCGTACAGGCTGCCGCCGGTCGCGTCATCATCATGCCGGGGAGCGGCATCACGCCACAAAATATTCGCACGATCCTCGCTGCCAGCGGCGCCACTGAGATTCATGCCGGCTCAGCCGTATCCATAAAAAAGGAATATCCGCAATCAGAGCTTTTTCTCACACCGCGCCACGTGGTTGATCCGCAAAAGGTGAGGGCCTTGTTGGAAGCTGGCTGATTAGAACGCCGATTTTGCATGTATAGCCAAAACACCAAAACAGCCACCCATTTGAATGTTGGTTTGATTGGAGGTCACATTTTGTGACCTCCAATCCTGGAGCCAAAATGGGTTTGCGAAGACCTCCATACGCTTTCACCGAGCAGGGTGTGGCTATGCTTTCCAGTGTTCTCAAGAGTAAGCGAGCAATTCAAGTGAATGTCGCGATCATGCGCACCTTCGTTCGTTTGCGCGAGATGATTATATCGAACAAGGAACTCGCGCGCCGGCTTGATGAGTTGGAAAAGAAATATGACAAACAATTCAAGCTTGTTTTCGATGCGATCCGCGAGCTCATGACGCCGCCAGAACCAAGGAAGCGGCCGATTGGATTTCTCGCTGATCGGTAGTTGCGAAATATAATTATGAAGGTGCACCAACTCGCTTAAGGAGAATTGTGAATAAATTTAGGATCAAAATAGACGAAAAAATTTTGAAACATGCCAGATCTATGCGGCTAATTTAGTGTGAATAGTTGATAACCAGGCACTCGCGTCTCTGATGTCGTCGTTAATTCTTATCAAGCTCTTGCCAAGCAATAAAGAGATATGAATCGTTTTGCCCAAAATTGTTTTGCCTTTTTCGCCTCAGTCAAATGACCACTGCCCACCAATAAATCAAGTCAGCTCCACCCACCAACCAGCAGAAATTCTCTTGCATTTTTTAAGTTTTGCTGTATATTGTCACCAATTGATTTCGAAATAAAATCGAACTGACCCCGAGGGAGGAGAACGATGAAGCAAACGTTGCTGATGGTTGTTGGGCTGTTTTTATGCTCTCCGGCTTTCGCGCAATCCATGCAAGAAAAGAAGACGCCAACAACGATTGCGGCAAAAACCGCCGGCATGGAAAAATATCCCGGCTACTTCGCTTTTTATTGGGAGGCCAAAACCGGCAAGATTTGGCTGGAGATCGACAAATGGGATACCGAGTTTCTTTATGTCAATTCGCTGCCGGCGGGCGTCGGCTCGAATGACATTGGCTTGGATCGCGGGCAGCTTGGCAATGAGCGCATTGTCAAATTTCAGCGCATCGGGCCGAAGGTGCTGATGATTCAGCCTAACCATGCTTATCGCGCCATCAGCGACAATCCCTACGAGCGCCGCGCCGTGCAAGAAGCCTTCGCGCAATCCGTGATTTGGGGGTTTGAAGTTGCCGCTGAGGAAAATGGTCGCGTGCTCGTCGATGCCAGTGATTTTTATTTGCGTGATGCGCATGACGTGATTGGCACACTCAAGCGCACCAATCAAGGCGCATACAAGCTCGACAATTCTCGTTCCGCTTTTTATCTTCCCCGCACCAAAAATTTTCCCCAGAACACCGAAGTGGAAGCCATGTTGACTTTCACCGGCGACTCGCCCGGCGGATTCGTCCGGCAGGTCGTCCCGACGCCGGAGGCCATTACTGTTCGCCAGCATCACTCGTTCATTCAGCTTCCCGATGACAACTACAAGCTCCGCGCCTTCGATCCGCGCGCCGGATTTTTCGGCATCAGCTTTATGGATTACGCCACACCGATCAGCGAGCCGATCCGAAAGCGTTTCATTTCTCGTCATCGTTTGCAGAAGAAAAATCCCAACGCCGCAGTGAGCGAGGCAGTGGAGCCAATTGTTTATTATCTCGATCCCGGCGCGCCGGAGCCGATTCGTTCGGCGTTGATGGAAGGCGCGCAGTGGTGGGATCAAGCCTTTGAAGCGGCCGGCTATCAAAACGCCTTTCAAGTCAAACTGATGCCGGAGGACGCCGATCCGATGGACGTGCGCTACAACGTCATTCAATGGGTGCATCGCTCGACACGCGGCTGGTCGTATGGCAGCACCGTCACCGATCCACGCACCGGCGAGATCGTCAAAGGCCACGTCACGCTCGGCTCGCTGCGGGTGCGGCAGGATTTTTTGATTGCCGAAGGTTTGCTCGCGCCGTATGAAGATGGCAAAATCGTTTCTCCGGCGATGCAAGAGATGGCGCTCGCGCGTTTGCGCCAGCTCTCGGCGCACGAGGTTGGACACACCCTCGGCCTTTCGCACAACTATGCCGCGAGCACGAAAGACCGCGCCTCAGTGATGGATTATCCGCATCCGTTGGTGAAATTGAACGGCGATGGTGCGCCGGATTTGTCCGTGGCGTACGCGGCCGGAATTGGAGAATGGGATAAGGCAACGATTATTTTGGGCTATCAAGATTTTCCAACCGGCGTCGATGAAAAGAAATCTTTAAATGAAATTTTGCACGCGGCGATGGCGCGCGGGTTGATTTTCGTGACGGATCAAGATGCGAGACCGGCGGGCGGCGCGCATCCGCAGGCGCATCTGTGGGACAACGGCACGAATGCGGTTGACGAGCTGGCGAATGTGATGCAAGTGCGCCGCCGCGCGCTCGAACGCTTCGGTGAGAAAAATATTCGTGACGGCGCACCGATGACCACGCTCGAAGAGGTGTTGGTTCCGATGTACATGTATCATCGCTATCAAACCGAGGCGGTCGCCAAGCTGGTGGGCGGCTTGAATTACACTTACGCGGCTCGCGGTGATAGACAAAAGGCCACGGAGATGATTCCGGCGCCGGAACAGCGCCGCGCTTTGGAAGCTTTGCTCCGCACGTTGCAACCGGAAGCGTTGGCGCTGCCCGAGCGTATCTTGCAGCTTATTCCGCCTCGCGCTTACGGTTATAACCGCAGCCGCGAAACGTTTGACACGCGCACCGGATTGACGTTCGATCCTTTAGCCGCCGCGGAAACGGCGGCGAATATGACAGCCGGCCTGTTGCTCCATCCCGAACGCGCGGCGAGATTGATCGAATATCATGCCCGCAACAACGACTTTCCCGGATTGGGCGAGGTGATGGACAAGCTGATCAATGCAACTTGGAAAGCTTCGCCAAGTCCCAGCTATCAAACCGAGATTCAGAGAGTTGTCAATAATGTCGTGCTCTATCATCTCATGTCACTCGCGAACAATGAAATTGCGGCGACGCAAGCGCGGGCGATGGCGTGGAGCAAGCTGGATCAGTTGAAAAATTGGCTGGCGGAGCAAGCGAAAAAAGCGCAGGACGAAAGTGCGCGGGCGCACGCGCTTTTCACCGTTGCCCAAATTCGCCAATTCCAGGAGAATCCGGTGCAGATGCGTCTAGCCGATCCCGTCGAGCCCCCGGCCGGGCCGCCGATTGGTGCTGATCATTTTGAGTTTTGTGAATTTGATTTTTACCAACAGTAAATTTTGCCTGTTCCCGACTGCTAGAAGAACCCAACGGATAAATTTTTGCAGTTGGGTTCTTCTAGCAGTTGGGGAAACCGTTTTTAAAAAACTTGTTTCTCTTTCATCGCATTGAGGAAACGCTTTTATGAAAATTTATCTCCGCATAATTTTTCTTGCTACTGCCATTCTACTTGTTTCTGTGGTTACGACATCTGCCCAACCCACGATTTATTTAGTCCGTCACACTGAGAAACTGGCGAATTGGCCGGGTGATGATGATTTGGATGCTTTTCAGCCATTGAGCGCGGAAGGGATCGCCCGCGCGCAAAAGCTTGCCGAGCAATTCAAGCCCGGTGCGGTTGCCGCCGTTTTCAGCAGCCGCACGACGCGCACGCTGCACACGGCGCTGCCGTTGGCGCAAAAGCTCAAGCTCTCCATCGAAGTGGCGGAGGCCTGCATGGATACGGCGACGATCAGCGCGTTTTACAAAAAACTCTCGCAGCGCTTCGGCCCTGACAAAGCTGTTGTTCTCGTGACACACTCGAATATCATTCCCTACCTTTTGATGAAGGCCGGCCTTTCTCCCACGTGTTTTAAAGCAATGGGAATTGCAGCGTCTTCACCCGATTCCTGGCTGCTCATCGAAGGCTACGACAATATTTGGCGGGTGGAAAAATGGCAAACCGATGCAAAAACATGCGAAGGTTTTTGGCGTATGAAATACTAACATTAGTGGAGGCCGATTATGCGTAACTTAGTGCTTTGCTCTCTAACGGCGCTCTTTCTCGCTGCCTGCGCCGCCTCGACGGGAACGAAATCTCCCCGCCGCTCCGCCAATTTGATTACAGCGGAAGAGATCGCCGCTTCGACGGCGAGAGATGCGTTTGAAGTTATTCAATTGCTTCGCCCGGAATGGCTGATACCCCGTGGCATTGCCTCACCCAATAACCCTCGATCAACTATTCCTGCTGCTTATCTCAATAACAGCAGACTCGGTGATATCGAGAACCTCCGCGGTGTTATTACATTGAGCATAGCGGAGATCCGCTTTCTCAGTCCGAATGATGCGACGACTTTATACGGCACCGGCCACGTGGGTGGGGCGATTATGGTCAAAACGAAATAATCTCAAAATGGTGAAGCAAAGTCCAGCTTTTTTTTCTTAATGCAAAGTTTTTTATCAAAAGTGAACGGTTTGCGATTACACTTTTGCCGAAATCTGAACCAAAAGCAGTTCACTTTTTAAATTAATTGGAAAATAAAGTCATGCTCATCTTCATCGCAATTGCCATCGCTTCTTTTCTGCTCGTGGCCGGCTCGTTTTTGTTTGGCGGCGGCGACGGCGATCATCATGGCGACTTTGGCCACGATGATCACGGCTTCGATCACGGCCTGGCCGATGCCGAGCCGGCCATCAGCTTTTTTTCGCCGCGCGTGATCGGCACGCTGACCATGGGGTTCGGCGCGGCCGGCGCCATCGCCCGCTATTACGGCGCGAACAATCTCGTGGCCTCGCTGTGGGGAGTGGGAACCGGCATCGCGCTCGCCACGGTGATGTATCAAATGATGAAACTCATCTACAAGCAGCAAGCTTCTTCCTTGGTGGCGACGGAAACGGCGATCGGGAAACAAGGTTTGGTCACGACGGCGATCGATGCCGATGCGATAGGCGAAGTGAGCATGACGGTCGGCGGCCAATATCAAACGTATCTGGCGAAATCTTCAACCGGCCAAGCCATCGCAAAGGGCAGCACGATCAAAGTTATTGCCGTCATCGGCAGCCAGCTCGTGGTGGAAAAAGGTTGACGAGTTTGCATGAATTTAGCCAAGTGAACTCGGAGTGCAAAACTTCAGTTTTGCTCCGCCCGAATATCCGGAGCCTTTTTAGTAAGCGGAGCGGTGCCATGCTAAAGCATTGCACTCCGATTCAGGCCGCCAAATTCATAAACAAGTTTTAATTTTGTGGTTTTGGGTGAGTTTTGCTTAAATGAACGGCGGATTGCGCTGAATGCGCAGATTTTTTGATCCACGCCATTCGGGCAACCCGTTGTTAACTCGAGGAAAGGAGGAATATCGTGGATATCTTTTCAAGCTGGCTCGGCGGTCTGGCCATCCCCTTCATGATTCTTCTCGTGGCGCTGGCGTTCATTCTCACGCTGCGATTCATTGCCAGTCGCTATAAGAAAATTCCGCCGAACGCCGTCGGAATTTTTTACGGCAGAAAATACACCTACAAAGATGCCGTCACTGGCCAGGTGCAAACGCAAGGTTTTAGAGTGATTGGCGGCGGCGGCAGAATTTTGTTTCCCTTTGTTGAATCATACCAGGAAATGTCGACCGCGGCGTTTCAAACCGAAATCGACGAAAAGGGCATTCCCAACAAAGACAACGTCCAAATCAACGTGAAAGGTGTGGCCACCTGCAAGTTGTCGACGATTCCGGAAGATTTGATCAATGCGGTGAAATCGTTTCTCGGCAAAAAGGACGATGAGATCAAAGTCTTCGTGCAGAACATTCTCAAGGGCCATTTGCGCTCGATCATCGGCAAGCTGGACATCGCCAGCCTGTTGCGCGAGCGCGACGCCTTCAACAAGCAGGTCGTCGCCGAGTCTGCGGAAGAGCTGAAGCGTCTCGGCGTGCAAATCATCACGCTGGTGATTCAGGAAGTCAATGACGAATACGGCTATATCGACGCGCTCGGCAAGCGGGCGGTCGCCGAAGCGGTGCGGGACGCGAACATCAAAGTCGCGGAAGCCGATCGGGAAACAGCGATTCAGGTGAGCACGGCGCAACGCGAGGCCGCCACGGCAAGAGCGGGCAATGAAGCGTCGATTGCGCAAGCAGAAATGGAGCGCGACGTCAAAAAATCGGAGTTCAAAGCCCGCAGTGAGACCAAGAAAGCGGAAGCCGACAAGGCTTTGGAGATCGCCCTGGCGGACCAGGAAAAAACTTTGCGCGTGAAACAGGCCGAGCGTGATGCGGCGGAAAAAGAGGCGCAGATTATCGTGCAAGAACGCGAAGCGCAACGCAAGCAGCGCGAGCTGGAAGCGACGATTGTCAGGCAGGCGGAAGCGGAACGACAAAAGCGCGTTATCGAAGCCGACGCCGCCAAGCAACAAACAATTCTGGAAGCCGAGGCGGCCAAGACCCAAAAGATTCTCGAAGCCGAAGCGGAGATGCAGAAATTGATGCGCGAAGCGGAAGGCCGCAAGAATGCCGATACGATGATCGGCGAAGGCGAGGCCTCGAGAACGCGCGCGACGCTGATGGCGTTGGCTGAAGGCGAGGCGGCGAAAAAGAAACAAGCGCTGCTGGCCGAGGCGGAAGGCACGCGGCAACTTGCCGAAGCGCTGGCCAAGATGAGCGCCGACGCCAAACTGATTTTGATTTTGGACCGGCTTCCCAATCTGATCGACAAATCGGGCGACGCGCTTGCCAAAGTCGCGGAAGCCGCCTTCTCCAGCGTGGCGGCGCCGCTGGGCAGCATCGACAAGCTGGAGATCGTGGACGTCGGCGGCAACGGCAGAGCGCTGGAACAGCTCGGCACCATCGTGCCGAGTGTGGTTTTCAAAACGCTGGCCGCGGCCAAAGCGCAAGGCATCGATCTTACACAGTTGTTAAAATTTTTTGGCGTGAACGTCGATGAAGCGCTGCAGAAGCTCGGCGCGCCCCTGGCAGTTGAAGCAAAATCCGAAGAGAAAAAGCGCTGAGGGCAAAGCGCGTGGCGCAGAGGGCATATTTCTTGCTCTGAGAGAATTTCATGGCTGACCAATCTACAAAAACCTACGATCTTATCGACGCCGCCCCCGAAGCCATCGTCTTGCATTGCAGCGATCCGCGTTTTCAGCGAGCGTTTGCCGGGTTCATCAAAAATGAGCTGCAGTTGGAAGAGGGGAAATACATTCCCCTCGTCGTCTCCGGCGGGGTTGGCTCGCTTTCGGAGCCTTTGAAGCTTCCCAAAGAATTTCGGTTCATGCGGGAACGCATTCGCATGTTCCTCGACCATTTTGATTCGATCAAGCTCATCGTCCTCATCAACCACGAAGATTGCCGGCATTACGACTGGCTGCGGAATTTCATCGGCAAGCTGTTCGTGCAGCGTTTTGCCAATATGGCCGAGCGCCAAAGAGCCGACCTTAAAAAAGTCGCCAAAGTTCTCCTCGATTTGGCCTCTTCACGGATCGAGACCAAATCGTATTATGCCAAATTTGCGGACGCGCGCAAGAGCAAGGTGGTGTTTGAAGAAGTGTGGGCTTGATTGAATGAAAAAAGTCGATATCTGTATTGTCGGTTCCGGGCCTTCCGGCATTGCCACCGCCGCGGCGCTGATTAAATTGCGCCCGAGTTGGCGCGATCATCTCGTGATTTTGGAGAAAGCCCAACACCCGCGCCACAAGCTTTGCGGCGGCGGACTGACGCCGTGGGCGGATGTGCTCTTGCGCGAGCTTGATCTCACCGCGCCGGTGCCGGATGTGCCGGTTGACAAGGTGCAGCTTTATCTCAGCGATCGCCCCCTCGAGTTCGCGACGCCGGGCATGCTGCGCACGATTCGCCGCAATGAATTTGATGCGGCGTTGGCAGCCAGCTTGCGGCAGAAGAACGTGCGGTTGTTGGAAAACACGCCGGTGCAGAATTTGAGTGAAGAGCGAGATGGCATTCGTGTGGAGACGGCGGCAGAAACTTTTCTCGCCAAAATCGTCGTCGGTGCGGATGGCGCCAAGAGCCTGGTGCGCCGCACATTTTTTCCGGACGCTTCTTCGCGCGTGTCGCGCTTGATTGAAATTTTGGTTCCAGCGACCAACGGTCTGGCGCGGGAATTTGAGCGACGCACGGCCGTAATCGATTTTCGCCATATCCGCCACGGCCTGCAAGGTTACGTTTGGGATTTTCCCTGCCTGTGCAGCGGCGCGCCGCATCTCAACATCGGGGTTTTCGACAGCCGGGTGCTTGGCGATGAGCAGGCGCCCCGCGCACATTTGCCTGATATTTTGCAACGCCATCTTGAGGCGCGGGGCTGGAATATTTCCGTCGATGTGATGGGCCATCCGGAGCGCTGGTTTCATCCGCAGGATGTTTACAGCCGGCCGCGGGTGGTGTTGGTGGGCGATGCCGCCGGCGTCGAGCCGTGGCTCGGCGAGGGCATTTCCATGGCGCTGGCCTACGGGCCAATTGCCGCATCGGCGATATCGGCGGCTTTGGAAAGCGGCGATTTTTCCTTTCATAATTACCGCCAACGTATTCTCTCGCAGCAACTCGGTAAAATTTTACGCCGCAATCGCCTCGTCGCGCGGCTGTTCTATATGCGCAAGCTCTTTCCCATGCTACCGGTCTTTAGCGATATTTTACACGCCTACTTGAATCATCGTGTTAAACGAGGAATCAGGCATGACAGTGGCAGTGGGCAGAAGCAGTAGCAGTAGCAGAAGCAGTAGCAGCAGTAGTAGTAGTAAGCTGCTTCTACCTGCCACTGCTAACTGCCACTGCCACTTCAACAAGGAGCCTTCCATGATCGCAGCAGCCATCCAAATGGACTCGCAAGAAGACGTCGCGGCAAATTGGGCAACCGCCAAACGCCTCGCCGAGGAGGCGAAGGCGCGCGGCGCCAAGCTCGTGGCTTTTTCGGAAACCTTTCTCTACGTCGGCCCGGACAAAACTGCGGCGTCCGATCTCGATGGCGAGTGGCTGCCGAAATTTTCTGCGCTCGCTTCCGAGCTTGGCGTTTACTTGCTCGCGGGCTCGGTTGGAGAGCGGATTCCGGATGCAAAGAAAATTTACAACACTTCGGTATTGCTAAATCCGCACGGCAAAGAGTTGGCGCGTTATCGGAAAATTCATCTCTTCGATGCGACGTTCCCCAATGGCCGTTCATATCGCGAGTCCGATTATATTGCTCCGGGCACGGAAGTCGTGACAGCCAAAACGGAGTTTTGCGAAGCCGGTCTGTCAATTTGCTACGACCTGCGCTTTCCAGAGCTTTATCGCCGGTTGGTGGCCGGCGGTGAAACACGGCTGATTTTTGTTCCTTCCAACTTCACTTTGATGACCGGCAAGGATCATTGGCTGCCCTTGCTGCAAGCGCGGGCGATCGAGAATCAAGTCTACATTATTGCGCCGAATCAGTGTGGCGAGAAATATGGCGGCCGGGCGAGTTGCGGCCGCAGCGCGATCATCGATCCATGGGGCACCGTGCTCGGCCTCGCGCCGCCGGATCGGGAAGCCGTGGTGGTCGCAGAGATCGATTTTGATTATCAGGACGAGGTTCGTCGCGCGCTGCCCTGCCTCAGCCACGCGCGGTTATAAAACTCCTCATAACTATACTTGTTTAGGGGTAATTTGTAGCTGTCATTGCGAGCGTTTCTCAGCGAAGCAATCTCTTTGAAATCATCAGATTGCTTCGGCAAAAGGCGCCTCGCAATGACTCACATTCCAATCCGAAACGAGTATAATACTATAACACCCTCCTCAAAAAAATTTTAATGGCGCGCTCCAGATTTTAGGGATGAGCAGCACCAATATATTCGTAAGGGGCTCCCGCCGCCTAAAATCATCAAAGGGGTTCCGTCAACATCAACTCATGGGAGGAAGCCATGCGCGTCGCTCTTATTGATCCCGCCACTCGTTTTGCCACCATTGAGCCGTATGAAAATCTCGGTTTAGCCTATCTCACCGCGGCGTTGCGCCAACAGGGCCATGAAGTTTTGCTGCTCAGCACGGCGCACCAAAATCTGTCGATGCGTCAAACGCTTCGCGCCGTGACGCAGTTCAATCCCGCGCTGCTCGGCATCACCGTGCTCGGCGCCAATGCCAAGCGCGCCATCAACGTCGTGCATCGACTACGGGAGAGCGGCTATAATGGGCATATCACCCTCGGCGGCTATTACCCAACTTTTCACGCGACCGAGTTAATGCACGGCTTTCCGGCGATTGATTCCATCGTGCGCAACGAGGGTGAGATGACCTTGCTCGATCTCGTCGAACGTTTGCCGGACAAGGATTTGAGCGGGGTTTCGGGCATCACTTACCGTGACGGCGCCGCGGTGAAAGAAAATCCTCAACGCCCGTTTGTGAAATCGCTGGACGATCTGCCGTTTCCGGCGCGCGATTTTACCATCCGCGTGCTGCAGAAGGGCAACTACATTCACGTTTCCACCTCGCGCGGTTGTTATGCCAATTGCAGCTTTTGCTCGATTGCCAAGTTCTTCCGCATGGGCAACGGCAAGGTGTGGCGCCGGCGCAGCGCCGCCAGCCTGGCAGACGAAGTGGAGTCGCTCACCAGGCGTTTTCATTTCAACCGCTTCAAATTTATCGACGATCAGTTCATTCTGACCAACAAGGAAGGCCACGAATTTGCCGAGGCGTTTGGCGCCGAGCTGGGACGGCGGAATTTGCAAATCAAGTTTTCCATTGCCTGCCGCGCCAACAATATCGAACGCAATTTGTTCCTGCGGCTCAGGGAGATCGGCCTCGAAAAAATTTTTGTCGGCGTAGAAGCCGGCCACCAGCGCGGGCTGGATACGTTCGACAAGGAAACCACGGTGGAGATGAACGACCAGGCGCTTGCCACCTTGCGAGAGTTGGGTTTGAAATATGACATGGGGTTCATCTTGGTCGATGCTTATACGACCTACGAGGAGCTCCAGCAGAACTTGCTCTACCTCATCAAGCACAAGAAACTCATTAAAGTACAAGGTTCTTATCTTTCGGTGACACCCTCACTTGTGGCGTATGGCGGCACGCCGATTTACGACCGTTTGGTGAGTGAACGCCGGCTCATGGGCGATTTTTTCAACGGGTTTTATTATCAAATTGCCGACAAAGATGTGCGCCGTTTCCTGTTTATAATGGAACGAATATTTGACGATGTCCTGTTAAAAGTTTTTAACCGGCTGTTGTTTGCCTGGCATGATTTGCGCCGCTACGTTAAATCCATATTCAAACCACGGCCCGTCGTTAAGGGGTCAAACCATTCATTGGGAGGTAAATCTCATGAAAACGCTGCGTCTGATGGTCTACTTCTGTCGCATCATCCCGTTATGGAGCCAATCGCTGAACGTCCCATTCATCTCGATTTAGCCCGTTAGCGGTAAATGCAAAGAGAGCAACAGCAGGAAGTCCATCCTTGGTGGCTATAAACTAAGGATGGACTTTTTTATTTAAAAAAGTCTTTGGCAAAATGAAAATTTATTATATTTTTAATTATTATTTCCGATTACACTTTGGCCTTTTTCAGGTTATATGATTATGAAAAATTTTCTCGTATCGGTTGCCATCACTGTACATTTTCTCGGATGTGGCACTCAAGAGTCTGGCCCAGCCGGCAAGGTGTTGCGCTTCGGCATACCGCAAGCGCCGGCATCACTCGATCCCGCCACCACGACAGATTTGTATTATTGCCAAATCGTTTTCAATACTTTCGAGACCTTGATTGCACTGGATTGGGAGAAAGAGGCGTTCATTCCAAGACTGGCCACGTCATGGCAGGTCGATTCAACACGAACTCGCTGGACGTTTTCGCTGCGGCGGAATGTGGTTTTTCACGACGGTAGCTCCTTCAATGCAGAAGCCGTCAAAGTTTCGCTGGAGCGCCTATTTGACGCCAAAAGCTCCTATTATAGGAAAGATCAAACCGATACGTATGGTCATTTTGCCTTCAGTATGATTAAGGAAATTCGCACCATGAATGATTCGACGGTTCAGTTTATACTCAAATATCCTTATTCGGCTTTTCTCGATAATTTAGCCACCCCGAATTTCGCTGCCATCGTCAGCCCACGCGCTCTGAAAAAATTTGGCAAAGATTTCGGAAGTCATCCGGTCGGCACTGGGCCATTTCAATTCGAGGGCTCGGAACCGGATAGCCAGATCGTCATCAAAAAGTTCCCGCGCTATTGGGGGAAGCCGCCGCAACTCGAGCGGGTGATCTACAAAATTATCCCCAGCCTCGAAACTAAACTCCGACAGCTCAAGAGTGGAGAATTAGAAGTGATGAGTGGGTTGAGTGCATCGAGCGTTCACCAACTACAGCTTACGCCTGGAATTGAAGTCGTCGAAGAGGCGCTGAGGGCAACGGTATTTCTGGGTTTTAATTGCCAGGCTTATCCTTTTTCCGAGATTAATATGCGGCGCGCCGTCGCCCAAGCACTCGACAAGATATCCCTGGTACATTCTGCAAGTAGAGGCCTGGCATTGGTGGCCAAAGGCTCGCTTCCACCTTTGACGATGGGTTATGACCCCACGTTGAGGGACCTGCCATACACGCCTCAACAGGCGAAAGCCTTGCTGCAAAGCGGCGGTTACCAAAATGACACTGCCGTCCGCTTGTCCAGCATCACGCAAACCGATGCGCTGCGTGTCGACGTCATGATCCAGGGAATTAAAGACTATGTGGAAAAAATTGGCATGGCTGTTGATCTGGATCTTTATGATGATTGGCAAGCTTACCGTAAAAACGTTCTTATCGGCAGCAAAAGTCAGTTTTTTCGAGATGGCTGGACGGGGTATACCCGCCATCCGGACAATTTTCTATATCCCTTGTTTCATTCACGGTCTACACACAACTTCTTCAAATATAAAAACTCTGAAGTGGATTCGCTTTTGGAACAAGCACGCCGGACACCGGATGAGCCAACGCAGCGCGTGCTTTACCGAAGAATACAAGAAATCATTTTGCAAGATGTTCCGGCGGTTTTCATCAGCCATCCCAAAGCCGTTTACGCCATTCGCGATTGCGTCAAAAATTTTCGCGTCGATCCGCTGGCCATCCCGTGGCTTAATGAGGTGAGGTTGGAATAAGGTGTGGTGGTCATGTCATTAAATTAAGCCAAAGCTTGTCACTTGTTTTGTCCCGAAAGGGACAACCGAAAATAGCCCAACAATTTATTGTTGGGAAACGAAGCCAATGTACCATTCCCAAGTCCCGCACCGCGTGGCGCGCTGTCTGCGACAAGAGACGATTGAAAACCAACGATTGTGATACCGCCAACATATCGTTTTCATCCGTCCCTTCGGGACTCTCGAGGTGTTTATAAATCATTTCTCCCCGCGATCAATCGCGGGGCTATTTTCACGATGTCCCTTCGGGACAAAATATTCGAGGTGCTTTCATCTACGTCAGATTTTCAAACAAATTGAAAACTGAAGGCCTGCGGGCAGCACATGTTCGCTCACGGAATTGGAACGGCTCACGGAATTGAAATCTGGAATGTTTTGTTTCCGTGGGATTGTTCTATTTCCGTGAGCCATAAATTTTAGAATTTTTTTATGAGTTTTGCTGCACCATGGCTTAATACTTCAACCATCCGACCGCTTATGGACAGCCAACCAGAAACCAAAGAACAAGCGCTCAAGGAATTGCAGGAATTGCGGCAGCAATTCAATGACTTCCTCTATTTTTTGCCGGACGCTTTGCTGGAAATCGATCTTCTCGCGCCGCGCCTGACCTACATGAATCGCCTGGCTTGCATTTTGTTCGGCTATACTGAAACGGAATTCGCCGCCGGCATTAAGATTTCCAGCTTGTTCGCCGAGGGGGAGTTCGAGCGCGCCGTGCGGATTATCACCGGTTACGTCGGCGATAGCCTCAGCCGCAAAGTTGCTTATGCACGCTCCGGCAAACAGGATATTTACGAGTTCCTGATGCGAAGAAAAGACGGTTCGGTTTTTCATGCCGAAACGCAAACGTCATTCGTCTTGCGAGAAGATCGTATTCCGATCAGGATGCGAACCCTTATCCGCGACGTCACCGCGCGCAAACAGGCGGAAGAAGCGATGCGGGAGAATGAAATGCGGTTCCGTCTGATGGCCGAGCAGTTGCCGGCGCTCTTGTGGACCACGGATGCCGGGCTGCGAATCACCTCGTCCGTTGGCGCCGGTTTGGCGGCTTTGAACCTGCAGCCCAATCAGACCGACGGCATGACATTATTCGAATATTTCCGGACCGAGGATCAAAACTTTCTTCCCATCGCTGCCCATCGCCGTGCGCTCGGAGGCGAGTCCGTCACCTACGAACATGAATGGGCCGGTAATTGCTATCAAGTCCACCTCGAACCGTTGCGCGACGCCCAAAGCCGCATCGTTGGTTGCATCGGCATCGCCCTGGACGTCACCGCGCGCAAGCGGGCGCAACAGGAACTGCAAGAAAATGAAGCCCTTTATCACGCTCTTTTTGAAACGGTTCCGGTCGGCTTGGGAATCGCCGATCTTGATGGAAAGCTGCTGGCTCACAACGAGGCGATGCTCAAACCCGGCGGCTACACGCGCGCGGACATTGAACAAATTGGCAACGTCGCGCGGCTGTATCATGACCCGGAGGAAAGAAAGATCGCCCTCGCCCTGGCACAGCAGCAAGGTTATCTGGATCGCCACGAGGTGCAGTTCAAACGCAAAGATGGTTCACCCTATCACACTTTGCTCAGCCTGCAGCCGATTCTGATCAAAGGAAAACGCTGCTGGCAGTCGGTGGTGGAAGACATCACCGAACGCAAGCACGCCGAGGAAGCCCTGCGCCAGCAGCAAGAAGAACAGCAAGTGATCTTTGATTCCGTGCCGGCGATGATTTGGTACAAAGACCAAAACAACAAAATTTTGCGGGTCAACAAGCCGGCGGCCGAATCCATCGGTTTGCCTGTGGAAGCCGTCAAAGGGTGCTGGACGCACGAGCTTTATCCGGATGAAGCCGCACAATATCATGAAGATGACTTGCAAGTCATTCGTTCCGGCAAGCCTAAGCTGGGAATTGTCGAGCCACTATTGACAGAATCAGGGGAAAAAAAATGGATTCAAACGGACAAAGTTCCCTACCGCGACGCGGCGGGAAATATCATCGGGGTCATTGTTTTTGCGCTGGACATCACGGAGCGCAAGCGCGCCGAAGAGGCGCTGCAAAAGGCGCACGCGGAGCTGGAGTTGCGGGTGCAGGAGCGAACCGCCGAGCTGCGGCACGCCAATACGGTTCTGCAAGAACAGATTGCCGAGCGCAAGTGCATGGAGGAAGCGCTGCGCCGCAGTGAAGAACGGTATCGCGCTTTTTACGAAGACAATCCGTCCATGTATTTTACCGTCGATGCAGAGGGAACGGTCCTTGCCGTCAACCGCTTTGGCGCCGAGCAGCTTGGCTACGAGGTGGCGGAGCTGCTGGGAAAGTCGGTGCTCAACGTTTTTTACGAAGAAGACAAGCTATTCGTGCAGCAACATCTCGCGGCCTGCCGGCAGAATCCGAAACAGACTTTTCATTGGGAAGTTCGCAAGACGCGCAAAAACGGGAGTTTGTTGTGGGTGAGAGAAGCCGCGCGGGCCGTTCGGGACGCCAATGGCAAAACCATGGTGTTGATCGTTTGCGATGACATCACGGAGACCAAGAACCTCCATCAGCGGGCCGAGCGTATGGAGCGGCTGGCGGCGTTGGGCCAGCTTTCGACCACGATTGCCCACGAAATTCGCAATCCGCTGGGATCGATCAGCTTGAATTTTCAGTATCTCGCCGGCCGTTTGGAAATTCCCGATCCTCATAAAAAAACGTTTAGAAATATCGAACAGGGCATGGCAAGAATTCAAAACATCATCAACGGCATTTTGGATTTTGCGCGGCCGGTGCCGCTGGCCTTGAAAAAAACGAACCTGCACAAAGTTTTGGACAGCAGCCTCAACTCGGCCAAACACGAGCTGGAGCAAGCCGGCATTCGCCTCGAAAAAAATTATCAGGCCGCGCACCGGCACGTTTTGATCGACGCCAATCTGATGGGGCAGGTTTTTGTCAATTTGTTCTTGAATGCAAAAGACGCCATGGGGCCCGGCGGCCAACTGCGGATTCATACGGCTTCCGGCGAAAAATCCATTGCCGTGGAAATTGCGGATACCGGCAAAGGCATTCCGCCGGAGCATCTGGAAAAAATATATGATCCTTTCTTTACGACGAAGACGGACGGCATCGGCCTGGGTTTGGCCGTGGTGGCGCGCATTTTGGAGCAACATCAAGCGCAGATCACCGCGGAAAGCAAGGTCGGTCGCGGCACGAAATTCATCATCGCCCTGCCATTAGCGCCGGAGAACGGTGCTCTATGAAAAAGAATCTCCGCAAAAATATTCTGCTCGTCGAAGATGACGAACTGTTTCGCGAGGCCATCAACAACTTTCTCGCTGAAAAATACGAAGTCACATTTGCTGAGTCTGCAGAGCAAGCGCAGGCTATCCTCGCAACCACCGTCCCGGATCTGATTTTGCTGGACATCACTTTGCCCGGGATGAATGGCGTCGATTTGCTGAAAGCCATCAAAAGCTCCTGGCCGGATTTGCCGGTCATCATGCTGACCGCCATCGGCCGCATTCCGAAGGTGGTGGAGTCGATCAAGCTGGGCGCCTATGATTATCTCACCAAACCCATTGATGCTGAAGAGTTGTTGCTGACGATCGAGCAGGCTTTGGAATCATCCGAAATGCGGCGCGAGCTGGAGCAACGGCGAAAGCTGCAACTGGCTAAAAATGTGGAATACAAAATTGTCGGAACCAGCGCCGGCATCGATAAAATCAGAAAAGAAATTGAAGTGGTTGGAAAAGCGGATGCGACGGTTTTGCTCGAAGGTGAAACCGGAACCGGCAAAGAATTGGTGGCGCGGGCGCTCCACGCCGCCAGCCCGCGGGCCAGCGGACCTTTTGTCGCCATCAATTGCGGGGCGATTCCCAAAGAGTTGATGGAATCCGAGCTGTTCGGCCATCAGCGCGGCGCTTTCACCGGGGCGCAAAAAGACCAGTTGGGAAAATTTCAGTTGGCTCATCACGGCACCTTGCTGCTCGATGAAATCAGCGAGTTGTCTGCGGAAGCGCAAACCAAATTGTTGCGCGCCGTGGAAGAACAGGAATTTTACCCGGTCGGCAGCGCCGAGATCGCCAGGGTGGATGTCCGCATCATCGCTTCCACGAATCGCAATCTCCGAAAAATGGTGGAACGGAAACTGTTTCGCGATGATTTGTTTTTTCGCCTGAACGTCTATGCGATGGCGCTGCCGCCGCTGCGCGAACGAGGGGATGATATTCTCATCCTGGCGGAACATTTTATCGCGTATTTCAATCAAAAATTCGGCAAAAATTTTCAAACCACCAGTCCCAGTGCGAAAGCAATTTTGCTGGAACATCCCTGGCCGGGAAATGTGCGGGAATTGCGCAATTTGATCGAACGCATCATCCTTTCCAAGGAGGGAATCGTTATCACCAAAGAGCATCTGCAGTTTTTGGCCGCTGCCGCACCGGTGACAACGGCGGAAACTTCTTTTCAGCTTCCGGACCACGGTATTGATTTTGAAGAAATGGAAAAAAGCCTGCTGCTGCAAGCGCTCAAAAAGGCCAAATGGAATAAAACCAGAGCGGCCAAACTGCTGCATCTCTCGCCACCGACGTTTTATTACCGCCTTGAAAAATACGGGTTAAATGAACGCCTTTCTTGAGCGGGAGCGCTTTTCAGCAAATCATGAGAAAGTCACCAAATGATTAGATGCATTTGTGCGCCGCTTAACAATAGCTTCTAATCTGTAATTTCTCGCCATGTACTACATGCCAATTTTACCTCAACTTATCGCATTACAAAAATACTTCTTGTTTAATCTTCTGTTTAGCACACTATTTGTAGCATTCCAAAGCTTATAGAAAATTTTCCAAACATTGTCTCGCCCGTAGCATAGGGGACTGCGGAAGGAGCGTTGACGATCAAGGAAAGAGCATCGGGAAACTGTGCTCCTCTTGAGGCTCTTTTCCTTGTTTTTGACATGACTGACAATGGCTAAATTACCCCTTTTCTCACGTCTCAGGCTGGAGGTAAAATTCTTTCTCATCATCATGGTGCTGGTGGTTGGCCTACTCAGCGCCGTTCTCTATTTGGTGTATTCGCAGCAGGAGCAGTTAATTCTCGAGGAGGTGGAAGCGCGGGCTAATGATCTGGCGACAGTGCTGGCATTTGCCGGCGTGCGACCCTATCTGGAACAAGATTATCTGGGGCTCCAGGAACTGGTCGACAATATCAAGAATCGTGAAGATGTTCGCCAGACCATGTTGTTGGGTCTTGATGGCAAGGTTTTGGCGCACAACCAGGTGGCGGAGCGTGACAAGGTTTACGATGATCCAAGAACACGGAAAATACTGAGCGCAAATGGCTTGTCCGTTATCGATTATTATCTTTTTGAGAAAGAAGAGGTCGTGGATGTGGCCACACCGGTTATCGTCTCCGGACGAAAGGCCGCGGTGGCGCGCGTCATGATCTCGCTCAACACCGCCGAACACGCCATCCAGTCTATGGCGAGGAAAATTTTGATTCTCGGCGGCGTCAGCGTTGTGGTCGTGCTGGCCTTGGTCGCGTTTTTTTCACGGGCGGTCACCCAGCCGCTGCGGAAGTTGCACGGCGAGGCGCAGCAAATCAGCCTTGGCAACCGCGAGATTCAGATCGCGGTGACGGCGCAAGACGAAATCGGCACCTTGCAACGAGCACTCAAGACCATGATTGAAGAAGTGCGCCTGCAATCGCGGCTCTCGGCCTTGGGCGCCACCACGGCAAATTTGGCCCACGAAATTCGCACGCCGCTGACGGTGATCACCCGTTATATCAACGAGCTGATTCGCCAATCTTCCGCTCCCGAGCTTGGGGCCAAGCTGCTCAACGAGATCAATCGCTTGCACGACTTGGTAGAGCAACTTTTGCAGTTTTCGCAAAAGCGCAAGCTCATGCGCAGCCGCACCTGCCTCAATGATCTCATCGAGCAGGCACTTTTTTTATTGGACGGCCCCATTCAGGAACGGCGCATTAAGATTCACCGCGACCTGCAGCCGCTGCCGATCATCGCGGTTGACAAAAATTTATTGCACAGTGTGTTCACAAATTTGATCACCAACGCCATCGAGGCGATGGGAGAAGAAGGCGAACTGCACCTGCAAGCCAAGTTGCTGCCGTCGCAGCTCAGCGAGCAAGCTGCCGCCGCGGGCAACGGCGAGCTGGCGTCGAGGCCCGATCGGCAAAATGCCGGAGAGCCGGCAGCGCCGCGGCCTAAAGTGCATGGTTGGCGCAAAGTTTTGAGAAGGCTGAGGCGACCTTTCTTGGTCGAATCCGGTACGCCAGCGCACCACGCTCATCTCGCCAAACTGCTGCCCGACAAGCAGGCAATCATGGTCACGATTCGCGACAACGGCTGCGGCATTCCGAAAGCGCTGATGGAGCGATTGTTCTTGCCCTTTTTTACCACCAAGAAAAACGGCAATGGCCTGGGCTTGGCGCTGTCCCACAAAATCATCCAAGAGCACGGGGGCACGATCACCGTACAAAGCGAGGAAGGACAGGGCACAACGTTCACAATTATATTGCCGGTATGAAAACAACGATCCTCATTGTTGATGATAACCCCGGGTTGCGCGAGACTTTTGGCGCGGCGCTGAGCGTGAAATATGAAACCAGGCTGGCAGCCACGATCGATGAAGCGAAAGCGCAGCTTGAAGACGGCGAAGTGGATTTGGCTCTGCTCGATCTGCACTTGCAGCCGAGGGGACACGATCGCTCCGGATTTGAAATTCTCAGATGGATCCGGAGTGAGCCGGCCCGGCCGATCGGCGTGATCATGTTCACGGTGGAAGAGGATATTGCCACCGTGGTGGAAGCGATGCAGCTCGGGGCGGATGATTATCTCTCCAAGAACTGCAGCGACGATGAGCTGCTCGTGAAAGTGGAGAAGACCATCGTCAACTTGCGCGCGCAACGAGCGCAGTTCGTGGCGGAGCAGCAGAGCCGCGATGAAAAAGATCGCCTCATCGGAGATGCGCCGGCTCTCAAAAAAATTTTGGCGCAAGTGGACAAGCTTGCCGACAAGGACGGGCCGGTGCTGATTCTGGGCGAGACCGGCACCGGCAAGGAACTGATTGCGCGGCGGCTGCACGAACAGAGCTGGCGCAAAAAGCACCAACAGCCTTTTGTGGCCCTTAATTGCGCGGTGATCCCCGAGAATCTTGCCGAGAGCGAGCTTTTTGGCCACGAACGCGGTGCCTTCTCCGGCGCGCAACAGCGTCGCGTCGGCAAGTTCGAGTTGGCAGAGCAGGGCACGATTTTTTTGGATGAGCTGGATTGCTTGCCGCTCGAGTTGCAGGCGAAATTCCTGCGGGCGCTGGAGGACAGAGTTTTCGAGCGTTTGGGTGGGAACCGCCAGATCAAATTGCGCGCGCGAGTAGTGGCAGCCGCCAAAAACGCTTTGCCGCAAGCCGTGCAAGCCGGGAATTTGCGGCCGGATTTGTATTATCGCTTGAACGGCGTCACGCTGGAGCTGCCGCCGTTGCGCAACCGTCCGGAAGACATTCCGTCTTTGGCGGAGTATTTTCTCAAAAAATTCAACCGCAAAAATGGTCTGACCATCGAAAGCATTGAAGAGTCTGCCCTGCAAGCGCTGTTGGCCTACCGCTGGCCGGGCAACGTGCGCGAGCTGCGCCGGGAGCTGGAACGCATTTTTGATCTGGCGGAACCAGGCACGCGCGCCATTCAACTCGATATGCTTTCGGAAAATATCCGGCAAGCCGCCGGCGCTGCCTCACAGCCGTTGTTTGTGCAAACGAGCAAAACGTTGACGCTACACCAAGCCAAATCTTTGCTGCAGCGCCAGATGGTCGATGAGGCGATGCGCCAAGCCAACAGCAATATCACCAAAGCCGCGGAAATGCTGGGGTTGACGCGGCGCGGGTTGCAAAAAATACTTTCGCGGCAAGGCAAGGGAATCGATGACGGTGAGGCCGCCCCAGCCTGAAGGCGCGGGGCTATAATGTGGAATGTCGCCTACGGCCGTTGGCTCGAGCGGCATAGGTAGCTTTATGAATCCGGTAATGTATTCGATGTGATCAGTCGGCGTATTTTCCCGCTGTCGAATAATTTTTGCAGTAACTCGTGGACAGCTTAGCAGCAGAAAAATTTTTCTGCAAATGCGAACTGTGTTCGCTCTTTTAAATGCGAATGTGGTTCGCAGGAAATCGGCGTTAAAACATGGAAAAATAGTATTCCCTCTCCAGCCGCTGCGAACATCGTTCGCTAAAACCGCCAAATACGCTCGGCAACATCGCTCTCCCGCTTGCTCGTGCCCATTGAAAAATCAAGCTCTTAAAATGCCTTGGAAAGTGCGCTCATCTTTTTAAAAATTGGCACAGGGTTTGATAATTTTTTATGCGCAAACGTTTTCTTTACTCCTAACACTGGGAGGGCATAACATGCTGCACGAGTTGGGAATTTTATTCAACATGGATGATCTGGTTGAACCGGATTATCAAACGCAGGCATGGAAGATTTTCATGACGGCGTGTGATCCCACGCAACTGGCGGGAAGCACTTTGTACGAAGGAGTAACCACCGAGACATTGACGTCTCATGAAGATACTTTCTGCATTGCTCTACAGACACAAGACCGCCATGTCATTCACTATTTGAAAGCCGTTTTCATGCACAATGAAGCGCCGGGCTTGATGCCGAAGGAACAGCGCTTCATCGAACGCGGCGTCACCTTACGGTACCCCTTATCGATTCGTGGTCAAATTGATGCAAATGGACAGTTTCGTTCCTGGCAGGAGGCCTTCACACGGCGGGACAAGCAGCTTTGCTTGGAAACAGGTTGGAATTTCGGCGGACCAGCTAAAACACCTATTGCCACAGAACATGGACCCGTTTTGGTCGAAGAAGCCTACGGAGACGAGTTCGTAACAACTAGAATGAGACCCCGGCCAGGTAGTGGACCTGGCTAAGGGGGGAAGGCAGGTCCACTGCTTACCCGTTTGTTGCATCACTTTAGCTTTGTCAAATCATCGGTTTGAGTTGGATAAAAACACAACGCGAACGAGCCGCAATCAAGAAGGAAACAAGATCAATTGCTCACAGAAATGGAACAGCTCACGGAATTGAATTCCAGAAATTTTCCGTGAGAGTTCTATTCCGGGAGCCATAATTTTTTGCTTTTATTGCAAAGATCTCACTTTTTAGAAACTACGGGGGCTTATGGTGAATTTTGAGGGGAACACACCGGGGGAATAAATAGGAGTGAGGCCATGGCAAAGTTGTTATGGGGATAATAAAAAGAGTGGGGTAAAACCAATCGTTGGGGATTGGGGGGAAGGGAAAGTCAAACTCGGGTCGGCCGGCTCGGTTGTCAGGGGTTTGTACTCATCAGGGACAACCGCGCCGGCTGTTCGGGGGAAGAGTGTCAATCCGAGCTACAAAACAGTTTTAGTCTCCACCACTTCAAAGCGTGCGCCTCTTACAACAGCCCTCGTTCTGTTAATCGGGATGGTCAATTCATAACTTTTGCAAAAATTTAAAGTTCATTTCCAGAAAATCATCCTGACAAGCACATATTTATTGTAAGGGGAATAAACACTAGAACTCTGGTGCGCCTGCCCCTTTACGGGAAAGTTTTTTAAATTCATCCAGTTTAACAACCAGGTTGAGGAGGAAATGTATGAAGACCCGATGCGTGTTAGGTGTTGTCGTGTGTCTGTTCGTAACGTTTGGCGCGAACTTGGCCTTGGGGCAATCCGGCGTGCAAGATTTTGACCGCCAAAACGTTTTGAGCCGTTTGCGCCTGCGTTCAGGCGAAAGTTTCACGTTCCGGGCCAATGAGGAAAATGGCACGGTCAGTTTCTTGCAAGGAAAATTATCCGGCCAGCTTGGCCAGGAGGTTGAGCGCTCAGCCCGGCAGGTTTTGGAAGCGCATACGGCGTTGCTCGGCATCCAAAAACCTTCGGAAGAATTTGTGCTGTGGGGTTCGAGTCGGGATCAACTCGGCATGACCCACGTGCGCATGTCACAGCAATATAATGGGGTGCCGGTCTTCGGCGGGGAAATCGTCGTGCATTTCAATGCCGATGGTAGCGCGCGCAGCCTCAACGGCCGTTATTTCCCGACACCCAGTCTGGAGGTGACACCGTCGCTTTCTTCGCAACAAGCCGTTGAAAAGGCGAAGGCGCAACTTGCCACTGCGCCGATTCTGCGCCAACCGATTATCTCCGCGCTGAATATTTACGCTGAAAAACAAGAAGCCCATCTTACCTGGAAAGTGGTTATTCCCGCCCATCATCCTCTCGGCAATTGGACTTACTTCATTGATGCCCACAGCGGCGAAGTGCGCCATTTCTTCAACGATCTGCAAACTGATGGTTCGGCCGTGGGCAGCGGCCCCGCACTCGATGGTTCGACCAAGCCGGTTCACAGCTTTTTGGAGGGCGCAGATTACTGGCTGATCGATACCTCACTGCCCATGTACAGCGGCAAATATGAACGCGACGCCACGGCGGGCGCGCTCATCGGGTACGATGCGTTCAGCGTGCCGACAAACGATCCGGGGTTTGACATCGCGCTGCTGCGCGATCCGAATAACGATAACGTTTGGAATGATTATCCCGGCTTGCGCAGCGCCGTGCAGGCGCAGAGTTTTCTCCGGCAAACGCTGGAGTTTTATCGCACGGAATATGGCCGCAATAGCTGGGATAACAGGGGGAGCACGGTGAATTTTGTGGTGCATTATAGCAAGGATTTCAACAATGCCTTTTACGCCGGCAATGGCTTGCTCGTCTTCGGTGATGGGGATGGCCTGATCTTTTCTGACCTCAGCGGCAGTCTGGACGTGATCGCCCACGAATTCACCCACGGTGTTACAGATGGCTCCGCCCGCCTCGTTTATCAAAATCAATCCGGCGCGCTGAATGAGTCCATCTCAGACATCTTCGGCGCCGTTATCGACAATGACGACTGGCTGCTCGGCGAGGACATTTATACGCCGACCGTCCCCGGCGATGCTTTGCGAAGCATGGAGGATCCCACCCGGTCTGGCGATCCGGCGCACATGAATGATTATCAGCTCTTGTCGTTGAGCGTCGACAACGGCGGCGTTCACACCAACAGCGGCATTCCGAACAAGGCGTTTTATAATATTGCCAGCGTCATCGGCCGCAAAAAAGCCGGGCAGATTTTCTATCGCGCCTTGACGTTGTACATGACGCCGTTGACGCAGTTCGTGGACGCGCGGCGTTATTGCCTGGCGGCGGTGGATGACCTGCATGGAAAAACGAGCCCGGAATATAAAGCCGTCCAAGATGGTTTTGACGCCGTCGGCATCGTCGATGGCCCGCCGAGTTTGACGCCGGTGGCGCTGTCGTTTGGGGTGGCCGTCAACGGCTTGCTGAGTTTGCAGGACTATAATTTGTATTATATCGACATGCCGGAAAACACAGCCAGCCTGCGCCTCGCCACCACAACCACTTCATTCAATGTTTTGAATCTATACGTCTCCCGCGAGCGCATTCCCAACCCGGATGAAGCGGATTACTTTGCCGCCACCACTTCCAGCAGTGAAACCGTCAACATAACGACGACGAATTATCCGCCGCTTGCCGGCGGCCGCCATTACATTCTGGTGGCGGCGGTAAACGGAGGAAGCTACACCATCACTGCCACCAATACCGATCCACAAATTGTTTATGTCGATTCAGCCGCTACCGGCGCGAATGACGGCACGTCTTGGGCCAATGCTTTTAAAACCATTCAAGCCGGCCTGACTGCCGCGACCACAGGCAAATGGGTTTGGGTGGCCAACGGGACTTATAATGAGCGCATTACGCTTAAGCTTGGGGTTGCGCTTTTCGGCGGGTTTGCCGGCAATGAAACCAGTCTCAACCAACGCAATCCTCTGGTGAATCGAACCATTATTGACGGCTCGAACAGCGGCACTGTGGTAAATTGTGAAGATGATTCGCGTATTGACGGCTTTATCATCCAGAACGGCAATAGCTTTTCCGGTGGCGGCCTGAATGCCTTTTCCGATCGCGTTCTGATCAGCAACAATGTGATTCGGAACAATTCGACCTCCAGCCGTGGCGGCGGCCTCTACGCCTCGGGTACCTTTGATTTTGCCGTTATTGTCGGCAACGTGCTTTACGGCAACAAAGAAACCTCTACGACGGCCAATGGCGCCGGAATGTATTTTGACAACACCGGCGGTTATGTGAGCATGAACACCATCGTTAATAACACCGGTGATGGAATTTATCGCAATGCGATTTCATTCGTGCCGTTGATCGAAAATCTCATTATCCGAGGCAATACCACTCAAGTCGACGGTTTCGCTTTTGTTGGCTACAGCAATATCCAAGGCGGCCTTCCGGGCAGTTTCGGCGTTATTGACGCGGATCCGCTGTTTGTCAATGCCGCAGCCAACGACTACCGCCTGACCGCAAATTCTCCGTGCATCGACGCCGGCAACCCGCAGCAAAAAGATGCCGACGGCACACGCCGGGACATGGGCGCGTTCTTCTTCGCACAGACGCACAGCGGCGCCGAGATTGCCCTGAGCGCCAACGCGTTGAACTTCGGCAGCGTATTTGTCGGCGAAAATGCCATGCGCGTTCTTGCCATTGAAAACCCGGGCGTCGCCGATTTGAATATTTCCTCCATTACGACGACCAGCGTGGCTTACACGCTGTCGGAAACCAACATGACGATTCGTCCCGGCCAATCGCGCAATTTGTTTGTAACCTTCAAACCGGCGGCCGCCACCACCAGCAACGCCACGCTCACGCTCGTCAGCAATGACGCGAGCGAGGGCACGCTCAATGTCGCGCTCAACGGCAGCGGCAGTACGCTCCCGCCTAAAATTGCCACCACGCCGAACGAGCTCTCTGCGACGGTCGGTCTGAACGGCGCCGCGAGCAAATTTATTATCGTGGAAAACAAAGGCGTCTCGAACCTGAATTACCAGGTTAAGGTTTCCAGCTCCAGCTTTAGTACGGAAACCTTCGGCGCACAAGACAACGCTTTTAGCGGCAGCAGCCGGATGCGCGGCAACATTTATCATACCGACGTCGCCACGGTGTTGAATAAGATTGAGATGTTTCTCAATAACTTTAACAGCACGACAGTGATCGAGTTTGTCGTGTACCAGGCCGAAACTTTGCCGGGCCCGATGGTCCGCGCTTTCAGCAAGCCGATCAGCAACCCCGGCACCGGCGCCAAGTTTTACTCTTCCGGCGATATCGCTGTGCCCTTGCAGGCGAACAAATATTATTTCATCGGCGCAGGCTGGAATAATTCCCTGACTTATTATCTCGCCAACTCAGTGCCGCCGTTTGCCACCAGCTTTGGCACGTTGGAATATGGCAGCGAGGAGAATGTCTATCCGGCGCCGTTGATTTACGATCCCAGCGATTTCTTTTTGCATTCGCCGTATTATCAGCGCTTGACCACCGGTGGCAGCGGCTGGGCCGCAGCCAGCGCCTCAAGTGGCTCGATTGCGCCGGGTGCTTCCGGCTCCATCCGGGTCGACATCAACGCTGCCGGCTTGGCCGAAGGAGAATATCAGGCCGGTGTGACGATCAAGAGCAACGACCCGCACCGCGCACAGCAGCACATTCCGCTCAATCTGCGCGTGGGCGGTGTACCCCCAGCGCCCACACATTTTACTTTTACGGAAAATACCGGCGAGAGCTACAGCATTATTATCGATGCCGCCGTGTTGGGCAATCCAAGCATGCCATTGGAGTTCGGTGACGAAATCGGCGTTTTTGCCCCGCCGTCGGCTGCCGGCCAACCCGCTTTGTGTGTCGGCGCCGCAGTATGGACAGAGACCGGCGCGCTTGCACTCACGACTTGGAAAGACGACGATCAAACGCCCGTGGTGGATGGCTTCAAGCCCGGCCAAGTGATGAATTTCCAAATTTGGGACAAAAGCGCTGACGCCTTCTATCCGGCAGAGGCGACTTATACCTCCGGCGATGGCAAGTTCGGCACCGGCATTTTTGCCCGGATCAACCCGCTCAAAGGTCGTGTCGTCAGAACCCAAAGTGTTATTGAGCCCCCGCGCTGGAGCTGGATTTCGCTTGCGGTCAAGCCGGATAATTTGAATGCCGCCGCTGTAATCAGCAGCTTGAAAAATCTGGTCATCATGAAAAATAACGCCGGCCAGATTTACACCCCGACGCCACCGCCTTTCAACGGCATCGGCAATGTCAATATTCACGAAGGATACGCCATTTATCTCAGCGCCGCCGATGTGTGGACCGTTGCCGGCGAAGACATCGCAGATAACGAGCCTCTTCCCGTCATCGCCGGCTGGAATTTCGTCGCGTATTATCCGGAAAAGGAAATCGACGTTGCCACCGCGCTGGCTTCCATTCTGACGAATCTGAATATCGCCCTGGCAGATGATGGCAAATTCTACGTACCGGGAGTGGTCAACTCCATCGGCAATTTGCGGCCGTCGGAAGCGTACAAAGTCAATATGAAAGCTCCCGGCACGCTGGTTTATCCCGTTGCGAGCGCGCTGGCTCGCGTTGCCGATCAAACGCCGCGTGTCGAGCTGCAAGCGCCGCAGTTCTATCAAGCGCGGCAGCATTCCGCCGGTTATCATGCCGTTGTCATCGACAACTTGGCTTTGCAATCTTCAACGCTGAATGGCGACGAGGAAATCGGCATTTTCACTGCTGACGGCTTTTGCGTTGGCGCCGCGAGAGTGCAACTGCACGCGCCCACCCCCATCGCGGTCTGGCAGGATAATCCGGACACGCCGGAGCACGATGGCTATCGGGCAGGGGAGACGTTGCATTATCGCTTGTATCGACCCTACTTACGTAGCGAGCAGGATTTGTTGAGCAACTGGCGCGGCGATTTGACGCAATCACCTTTCACCCGAATGACGTTGGCGGAACCTTCGCTGCCAACGGTGTATGAATTATCTCAGAATTACCCCAATCCTTTTAATCCGGAAACGGTGATTCACTTTGCGCTGCCGGAGAAGGCGAAAGTGAAGGTGCAAATTTTCGACGCCCTCGGTCGGAGCGTGCGCGTGCTGCTCGAGGCGGAAAAACCGGCCGGATTCCACGAGGTGACGTGGAACGGTCGCGATGCGGATGGCCGCCCCGTGCCCAGTGGCATCTATTTTTACAAACTGGAAGCTGGCGCTTTTTTCGCGATCAGGAAAATGAGTTTGATCAAATAAGGCCATTCTTTGATTTTGGATATTCGCAGTGATTAATCTCAGGAAAGAACATCATGAATCGCCTCATTTTTGGTTGCACGCTCGCCGGGTTATCGTTGCTTCTCGCTCCCCGGCATGGCTTTGCCCAGGAGCATTTTAAATTCAAGTCGAACACAAGCGATTTCTATTCCATTCTGATTAACGCTACTCGGCTCGATGGGTTGAGTTTGGATCCGGGCGACGAAGTGGGGGTATTTACGTCTGACAGTTTGTGTGTCGGCGCCACCAAATTGAGCGGCATCGGGGTTTTTTCCATTGCCGCCTGGGTCGATGACCCCCAAACCTCGGAGGTGGATGGCTACACCGTTGGCGACACCGTGCACTTTCGTTTTTGGGATGCCAGCCGGGCTATCGAAGCCGAGGCGCACGCCGATTCTTTTCTCGCCGGCGATGGCACTTTCGGGTTCGGCCCTCTGGCGCGGATCGACACACTCACTGCCACTTTCAATAAAGCGCCGACTTTAAATTTGCCGGGCACTTTCGTCATCGATGAAGACGACACCACTCAGGTGCTGACACTGGATAACTACGTAACCGACATTGATAACGCCGATGCCGAGCTGAGTTGGACTGTCACCGGCACGGCGAATATCCAAGTGCGATATGACTCGAGTAAAAGAGAAGCGCGATTGGTGCCGGCGCCGAATTGGAACGGCAGTCTTGTTCTGGGTGTGAAAGTTGAAGATCCGAGCCAAGCGGCGGCCTCCGGCACGCTGCCGGTAACGGTAACACCCGTCAACGACACGCCTTCGATTCCGCAACTTATGGTGCCGGTTTGGCTCCAGACGGGCGCGGTGCTCAAATGGAGCAAGTCGGTTGATCCGGATGTTGGTGACGTCATTCGCTATCAAATACAAATCGCCGCGGATTCATCTTTTGCGACGGGTACGATTGCACAAACAGCCGCTACCGAGGAACTGGCGATCAGCACCATTGGCAACCAACTGACGGTTGGCAAAGTTTATTACTGGCGCGTGCAATCCCTCGATCAGCAAAATGCGAGCGCTGGATTTTCCCGCCAATGGTCTTTCAAATACGAAGGCAACAACGTTGTGACCGAAGTGGAAGGACGGCAGTCGACTGGTTTGCCATTAGCATTTGCGTTGCACCAGAGCTATCCGAACCCGGTGCGACAAACACCGGATGCCCAGGCGGTGATTCGCCTCGACCTGCCACGGGCGGAGCGCGTCACACTGCAAATTTTCAATCTGCTCGGCCAACGTGTGCGTGAATTGATGAATACCGAAATATCGCCGGGATTTCATCGCCTTGTCTGGGATGGCCGGGATGATCATGGGAAGCAAGTTCCTATCGGTGTCTATTTTTATCGCTTGCAGGCGGGTAAAATGAGTGGGGTGAGAAAGTTGGTGGTGGCGCGATAGGCCATTAGTCGAAAGTTAGAAAAAAATTCTAATTTTTTTTAACACGGATCACGGATGATGCGGATTTTCGCGGATAAAAAATCTGCGGGAATCCGTGTGATCCGCGTCATCCGTGTTCAAAAAGCTTTTGTTCTGTGAGCGATATTGCTGCGCTCACAACATCCCCTGCCTTTTTCTCACAAACCATTCCACGCCCAAAACCAGCAGCAAGACCAATAACACCGGGGTGCGACCCCAGAGCGCAAAATCGAAAGTTTCGTGACGCGAAATCGAGCTTAACGGCAAGCGCGCGACAAAATTCGCCAAACTATCCGGCGTACCGTAGACGCCGCCGGTGGCTTGCGCCATTTGGCGCAGGAGCGGCTCGTTCAAGCGCGTGTTGAGAAATTCCAGGCTGAACGGCTCGACGGTAAAACGGCCGCTGTCTTCGCCGATCCTGCGGCCGCTTTGCTCGGCAACGCCGCGAAACTGATACTCACCGCCGCCGAGAACTTGTAAAGTGGCGCGATACAAGCCGTCGCCAGCGTCTTGCAAGATCACTTCCTGAGAAAATTGCGGGCCGGCAAGCTGCACGCGCACTTGCGCGCCGGCGCGCGGCCGATAATCTTCGTGATAAATTTGCGCCGCCAGCTCGATCGACTCGCCGCCGCGATAAATTTCCTTGTTGCTCGTAATCCGCACGAGCTTGGCATCTTCAGCGGTGACCATCCAGCGCACGGCGCTGCGGACGAGAGTTTCATAAGCGACCGTCGTTTTGCCGACGCCTTGCATGAGCAAATGCCACCGCCAAAGGCTGTAGGCGAAGATGGCCACGGTTTTGCGCTCTGCCGATTTTTGCGCCAACACCACCGGTAAGCCACTGCGAGATGGACCGGGCCGAACTGAAATTTCATCTGCCGATTGCTCGCCGCGCCGCTTGTCAACCGCAGCGAGCACTTGGCTGCCTGCCAAAGGTTGGACGTTGATCAAGTTGCAAAAAAGCGGCGGCAATTCTTCCCATATGCGGCGGTTGTCTTCCAGCGTTTCAGAAAATTGCGTGAGCGGGTGTGACAACCCGGCCAATTCCGGCTGCAGGTAAACGAGACGCTCGCTCGTTTGCACCGGCGCTGCCGCCAAAGGCAAAACGCTGCGAAATTGCCAAAGCGAGGCGAGGTCCACTCCCGGCCCGTTGAGGAAAAAAAGTGGCTGGCGATTTTTGGCCAACTGTTGCACCAACACTTCCAACAAGCGCCGATTCGAATCGCGGCGTGGAAAATCAACCATGATCACGCCGTCGAGGCTTCCGTCGGTCTCCTCGCGGCGAATGCGCGTCAGCGCGGCGATCAAGTCCGCGGCCGAGGTGCTGTAGAAATTGCCGTCCCGCTGCTGCACGAAACCTTGAATCTGAAAATTTTTATCGGCTTCCAGCGCACGCTTGAGAAAAACATAATCCGGCGACGGCGCGCCGGCAAAAATCCACAGTTTTAATTTGTTCTTCAAAACCCGCACGTAAAAAGTGCGGCGGTTGTTCGCTTTGGTCAATTCACCGGCCAGCGTGTCGATTTGCGCCACGTAGCGATTGAGGCCGAGCTTGTGCGGAACGATGTTGAAGCGCACGGTGGCCTGGGTGTTGTCGGCCGGCAAAACGATTTCTTGCTCGTGCGCAGCTTTGCCTTGCTGTGTCGTGTCGGCAACGGCGCTGCCGGCGCTCTCTTCGATAATGCGCACGCGCACGCGCCGGCCCGCATAACCGAGGCTCGAAATGCTCACCTCGACCGGCAACTGCGTTTCGGCATACGCAATTTCATTGGTGACGATGTCGCTCAATTGCACGTCACGGACGCCTTGCGCGGAGCCGATGCCGACGGTGATGAGTGGAACGCCAAACTGCTCGGCGACGCGCACCGGGCTTTCACCCATATTTTGCGCGCCATCGGTGAACATAATCGCCGCGGCGAGATGGCGCTCGGCTAACATCTTTTTGGTTGCCAGCAGGGCGCCGCCGAGATCGCTGCCGTCGCCGTTGAACGCTTTTGGCGACAGCGTATCCAAATTCATCCGGCGCAGGCTGTCACTGAAAGAAAAGCCGGCAATCTCGGCGCGTTTCTCCAAATCCTTCACCCACGGCAGCGACAAAGCTTGTCGCACCAAATCGGCGCGGACAATTGCCGAGTCCGCCAAGGTCATGCTCGCCGAGCGATCCACCAAGACGGCGACGGTCGGCTTTTGGAGGCGTTGTAATCCAAATGTGAGAACCGGCTCGAAGAGCAGCAGCAGCGCCAAAGCCAGCACAAAAGTTCGCAGCACAGCCAGGCCCCGGCGCAGCCAATTCGTCACCGGCGGCGTGGTGGTGCGATAAATGAAAAAGGTGAAAGCAATCGTGAGGAGAATGAGCAGCAGCGGGTAGATGATGGCAGACGAAAGCTTTAAATCGAAATTCATGGCGAAATAAAAACCTCAATGCGATTCCTGCGCTGCACCATTGCTCAACCAGGCCTGCAACTCCTGCTGGCTGTTGATATTGAGCAATGCAACGCCAAGCCGATCCAATTGTTCGCTGCTAAGTTGGTGCAACTTGCTTGAAAGGTCAGGTGAAATCGTGCCGAGCTTTTGTGCAAGAATGATTTGTAGCAGTGAAAGCTTGCCTTCCTTCTGTCCTTTCTTCTGCCCTTCCTTCTGCCCTTCCTTCTGCCCTTCTTGCAGCCCTTCTTGTAGCCCTTCTTGTAGCCCTTTTTGCCAGCCTTCCTGCTGACTTTGCGTCAGCCAATCTTGAACTATACTCGTTTCTTTCAACATATTTACCTCCTTTGCAAATTTAGCCAGCACGAGCTGCGTTCCCCAAGCACGAATATCAACGACGATGGCAGCCGCAATCAGATCCGCTTGCAACTTGGGGTCAGAAATTTGCGACAACAGGTTTTGTTGAACATCCATGAGAGCGGGATCTGGCTGCTCATAAAATAACGGCAGGAACGGCACGAACTCTTTAAGCTCTCCGCTTAAAATTCTCGCCTCGTGTTCCCACAGCAAGATTTTGACCAATACAAACTGGTTTGAGAGATTGCCAATTCGGTTTTCAAAACTGTCGGGGAAGGCCGTGTACTTGCCTTTTTCAAGATACACGATAACGACGAGAACCGGCTTGCCGAGCATGTACTGCATGCCCAACGCTTTGAGCGCAAAAGTTGGCAACTCGCTTCGATCCGGTTGGAGCATCGCTTCGCAAAGTAAGTAGCAGGTTTCGCCGCCATCTTCAACGATAAGCGCCTTGTCCGCTCGCAGTTCCGGTATATTGATCTGCGGGTCGGTTACCTCTTTTAATTTCGTTTGGCGCTGGCTGCCAAAGAGCAAATCCAAAACGCAGTCCGGTTTCAACGTTAGAACCGTTTTGAAGGCCCGATCAATATCTTGCATATTTCCCGCCGTTTTTTAATGAAAATATACGAAACGGCTGCGACAATATCAACTTCAATTTTTACACAACAGCACAAAGCGTGGAAAGATGGCTGCTATGGATTCCGTGCCACCGTGCGCGAAATCATGACAACACCAGCCCCGGCTCCGGCGCGAGCGCGAGCGGAGAGCGTCGGCCTGCAGCGAGATGAAACTGCGCCGCCCGCGCGATCATGGCCGCATTGTCCGTACAAAAAACCGGCTCGGGATAGTGTATCTGAAACCCGTTGCGCTCGCCAAGCTGGGCGAAAGCCTGCCGCAGCGTGCGGTTGCAGGCGACGCCGCCGGCCAAAGCCACGGCGCGGGTGGAGAATTGCGCGTGCGCACGGGCCACATTTTCGGCAAGCGCATTGATCAGCGCATATTGAAACGAGGCGGCAATATCGGCGCGCTGCTTTTCCAACTCTTCCGGCGACAGCTTGCGCACATAGTAAAGCACCGAAGTCTTTAAGCCGCTAAAACTGAAATCAAATCGCGGGCTTGACGAGCTTGGCAAATTTTTCAAACGCGCCTGCGGAAAGTCAATGGCGTGCGGATCACCGCCGGCGGCAAGTTTTTCTACGGCCGGACCACCTGGATAAGAGAGTCCTAAAATTTTGGCCACCTTATCAAAGGCTTCACCTGCCGCATCATCCTGGGTTTGGCCGATAATTTGGTAGTTGCCCCACTCACGAACGTAAGTCAGAATCGTGTGGCCGCCGGAAATAATCAGTGAAAGAAAAGGCGGCTCCGGCCCACCCGGCATGATATTCGCCGAAAAAAGATGGCCTTCCAAATGATTGATGCCAAGCAGTGGGACGCCGAGCTGTAGTGCCAGTCCCTTGGCAAAGCTGAGGCCGACCACGAGCGAGCCGATGAGACCCGGCCCGTATGTCACCGCCACCGCGTCGAGCTGGTCAAGAGAAATTTGTGCTTGCGACAGGGTTTTGTTGACGACCGGCACGATACGCTGCACGTGCGCACGCGAAGCCAGCTCCGGAACCACGCCGCCGTATAGTTGGTGAATTTCCTGCGTGGCGATGGTGTTCGCGAGCAATTGCGTTCCGTGCATCACCGCTGCCGCGGTTTCGTCGCAGGAAGTTTCAATGGCGAGCAGACGCATGATTTTGCACTTCGATCATTAACTTGAACAAAGTCGGTTTGACGTCACGATAGCGCACGCCGTCCGGGGTGCGGATATAAGCCGGGTGGCCTGCAGTTGCCACGTCGTCGTGAATGCGCGCATAGTCGATATACGCCACAATGTCTTCGCGCTTGAGATTGAGCAAAAGTTTTTCTCCGCCCTCGACCGTCAGCGACAGCGTCGAAGGAACCGGCGTTATTTTTATATGGCGCGGCGCGTTTTGCACGCGCACTGGAATTTCGTGCAACGTCACTTCGATCAATTTTTGCACGTCAACGAAAAACTGCACGGTGCTGGCGGCAAGCCCAACGCGCTGCGAGGCCGGCAACGGCAACAGACGAAGCGAGGCGGAAAGGCTATCTTGAGCGTTGGCAAATTCCCGGTGCGCCGTCACGATTGCATCAACATCACGCACCACTTCCTCCGGTCCGGAAATGGCAACGGAGTCCGGCACAAGACGCCAAGGCTGCACAACCGTGTAACCTGGCACTGGCGTAATCTTTACATCGGCATTGACCGCGATCAACTTTTCGATCAGGTTGGACAGTTGCACGCGCACCGTATCCGGGGAAAGAATTTGCAGTGGCGTTAAACCGATGCCGCCGCGCGGAGGGTGGACCATCTCGCGTTTCAAGCCAAAGACTTGGCGCCGGTGAACGTTGGCAAGATCAAGAACGATACGGGCATCGCGTCTGAACATCAAGGCTAGCAGCGCCCTGCCCTTTCCCTCGAACCGGACCCGGACTTTGGCAGGCAAATCATTCGCGAGGATTTTGCCTGCCGGCACATTCACGGTAACGATGGGGACATCGACATCATATTCATACACATTTTCCGTCACCACCGCAAACCAGAAAAGTGCGGCCAAAGCCCCAACGACGAGTTTGACGCGTAGATTTTCAAGCAGCGCACTCAATGCACTTTTTATCGCCATGACAGATGCCGGCAAAAAAAAAGTATCGTTTCGTTTGGCTCCCGGCCGTGGCACGAATGGACACACGCCATCGCTTCGGCGCAAAATCCCTTCATTGCCTACCACACAACCAAGCCCACGGCCGTACGTCCACAGTTGCAGACCAGCGACCACGGGCTAAACCAAGAGCACAATCACAAACCGATACCTGTCGCTCGTCTTTAGGAAATAGGATAAAGTAACTTCCTCGTTCTGCGCTGCGTTTTTATTACTCTATCCTAATCTGAGCGATTTGTGCTCGAAATAAAACCATTTAGATTGTACCCAAAAGCATGAATCGCTCAGTTTAGGTCTATCCCATCTCCTGAAGCAATTTTTATTTCTGCGAATGTCCTATCGCTTTGCCGATGCTAACCTCGCCGTTGTCAATGCGCAGATGGAAGCCGCAGTGCGGGTTCGTGCAAACCCAGGCTTTGAATATGATCGTCGCGCCTTCTCTGCCGTAATCGGATAACGGCACGAGGACACCGGTGGTACATTTCTGGCATACTGGGTAGATTTTGTCCATGGTGCTTGCTCCCTCACAAGGAGTGAGATGTTGATGTGAATAACGAAGATGAATTGCCAATCTCTCAAAGATGCGTTAATCTACTAGCCAGCGTCATGCTTGCAAATCAACTCTCCCATTCGTCGATGTAATCGAGCAGCATCATCCTTCTTTTGAATTTGTCGCCGGTGTGATACAACACCATTTCACGAAAAGGATAATGATGCTCCATGAGAAAACGCACGGTATGAGCAGAGGCTTTTTGATGGCTCAAACCGCGGGTTTGCCGCATCAAAGCGGCAATTTCCTGGTCATCCAAACTACGAAAGGCTTCCCGCCATACCTCGGCCAGCGATTCGTCCAGATCGCCTCGCAATATACCAAGTATGAGCCGGCGCTCAATGTTGGCCCGGGTTGTCGCATACGAACTGCTCATGACGACTCCTATGGTTTTTTGTGCAATTTGGGGATCTAAGAGGTATTCGAAGGTGCTGCCTTGCAGAGCACAACTCCACAGGCACAGCCTCGCGCTCGCGCATTGTCCTTGATAGAAAAATTTAAGAGAATTTCTGATAAAAGTCAATATTAAAAACCGATTTTTTGGCAGAAGCGTGAGAATTTTTGGTTAAAAAATTCCGGTTGGGCTTAACGGGGCAGCGCCAACAGCAAATACAAATACACCAGCGGCGCCAGCAGCATCTCGCTATCGAATCGATCCAACACGCCGCCGTGGCCCGGGATGAGGGTGGACGAATCTTTCACCCCGGCATCACGCTTGAAAAGCGACTCGGCCAGATCGCTCAATTGGCCGATGGTTCCTACGAGCGCGCCAATGACGATGCAATCGATCAAACGCAATTCGCGCACGAACCAATAATGTGAAGCCGCCGCCATCAACACGCCGAAAATCAAGCCGCCGATGGCGCCCTCCCAGGTTTTTTTCGGGCTGACGCGTTCGAAGAGCTTGTGCCGGCCAAAAGCCATGCCAACGTGGTAAGCTGCCGTATCGCAAATCCAAACCGTCGCGATCATCATCACCAGCCAGGTGCCGGCGCTCGCGTAGTTGATATGCGGATATTCGCGGGGCAATTCGCGAATGAGCAAAAGAAAGCTCCAGAAACCGGCGACGTAAATCAGGCCGAGCAATGTCGCGCCGGCATTCAACAACGCGCTGCCCTTGTTGCGAAACAATTCCACTAGAATCAGCAGGACGGCAAAGATGCTGGTGGTCAGCCACAATTCGCCGCTGCCGCGAAAATAAATTTGCAATGCCAAACCCAGGCCCGCAACAATGCCGATGATACGATTCGGCTGGGCCGATTTTTTCTCGGCCAACGCATAAAATTCCCACAGGCCTAAAAAAATAATCGCTTCGATCAGCGCCAAAAAATAGATGCCGCCGCGCCAGCACGCCCATAGAATGAGCGGCGCGGCCACGACGGCCACGGCAACGCGTTTGCCAAAATTTTTCCAGTCCACCTTCCTCCTCCGGTTTTTTTTGATTGGCGCGAAAATGAATGAGCGGTCGCTGCAATCGCCAATTGTCAGACAAAATGTTTCTGAAAGTTTTTATGCCTCCAACGGATAAATTAAGACCAGCGGATAAAACATCCGTTGGTCTTAATTTATCCGTTGGAGAAACTTTTTAAAAAGACCTAAGCTCGGCGATAGCAGCACGCAGCGTATTTTGCACTTTCTTGATATCATCTTCGTCTTTGTATGGTTGGCGCGGCCAGAAAAATCCCTTCAAACCATCCTTCTTTCGGCGCGGCACGATGTGAATGTGCAGATGTGACACGCTTTGGCTGACGCGATTGTTCATCGCCACAAAAGTGCCTTCGGCGTTCATGCTTTGTTCCACCGCGCGCGCCAAAAACTGAACATTGGTAAAAACTGGCGTAATCAAATCGGTAGGCAGATCGGCGAGCGTTTCATGGTGATCGCGCGGCACTAAAAGACAATGCCCCGGAAACAATGGCCGATGATCGAGAAAAGCCAGCGAGACCTCGTCTTCGAAGACAACGTAACTCTGCACCTCGCCGCGAATGATTTTGCAAAAGGCGCAGCTCGGGATAATTTTAGTAGACATGGACTTATTGCCAGATTGTCGGTACTTCGTTTAAATCCTTCATGGCTTGATCGCTTGTCAAAATGGAGACCCCTAAATATTTGGCAGTGGATAAAATAAGCCGATCATGAAGCTCTTTGCAGGCGCTTGCGGCAGCAAGTTTCACAATCTCAGGCGTCAAATCGACAACCGAATAGTTTTGTGAATAGTTGATGGAATTAAGGGTTTTATTCAAATCTACCGGAATGCGATGCTTTTCGGACAGGTACAAAATTTCTACCAGCGAGATGACCGAAATGAAGATATGATGTTGCCCTTTATCGGCGTCTTCAAGAATTCGCTTTGCTGCTTTTCCAATTTTCCCGGTTTTCGAGAGATGACGAATCAGGGTCACAGTGTCCGCGAGGTATTGCATTACTTACAACTCTTTTTTCAAAATTGCGCTTGAAGCGTCCTGACGTATTTTACGAAGTTCTGCTTCAAGATTGTCGATTTTTTCAAAGCCAAGATTTTTCCAAATTCCACCGAGCTTGACGATTCTTTTGCCCTCAACTTTAGATTGGGACAATACGAATTCGACGAAATCACTGACCTGCTGAAGCTTTTCTTGCGGCAGAATGGATAGTTGTTTCTGAATCTTGGTTCTTTTGACTGCAATTGTCTCCATGTCTAATTTCTCCATTATTTACTGAATGATGATGCTGACATCCCGCTTTACGCCACAACAATTTATGCTCAAATTTAACGATAATTTTCGTAAGTGTCAAGAAAAGCGGTTGTTTTCCTAACGCGTTGTGGGGTCTTTAATGATTCTGAGATATCCCTGTTGGGCGAGATGTCTAATTCACTTTAATCTGCCCCACCAAATCGCCAATGCTCTCCAATTGCCGCGCCGCGAGATACTCTCGCAATCCCTCCGCCACCAGCACCCCCGTGCGCGGATCAACAAAATTCGCCGTGCCGATTTGAACGGCGTGCGCGCCGACGAGAAAAAATTCCACCGCATCCTGCCAATTCATGATGCCGCCGATGCCGATCACCGGGATGTTGACGGCGCGGCTGGTTTCATAAACTTTCGCCAGCGCCACCGGCTTGATCGCCGGCCCGGAGTATCCGCCAACCACGGTGTTGATGCGCGGCCGCCACGTTTCGATATCGACCGCCATGCCGGTGAGCGTGTTGATGAGCGAAACCGCATCCGCGCCACCGGCTTCGGCGGCTTTGGCAATCTCACCCACGCGGGTCACATTCGGCGTCAACTTCGGAATGACCAATCGCTTGGTGATCTCACGAATTTGTCGCGTCGCGCGCTCAGTGATCTCGGCTTTCTGGCTAAATTCCAACCCGCCTTCCTTCACATTCGGACAGGAAAAATTCAATTCGTAGCCGGCAATGCCTTCGTGCTCTTCGAGCGTGCGCGCCACCGTGACATACTCATCGAGGCTGCGTCCGGCAATATTCACAATGATCGGCACGCCGAGCGTTCGCAAAAATGGCAATTTCTCCGTGACAAAATTTTGGACGCCGACATTTTGCAAACCAATCGAATTGAGCAAACCGGCGGTCGTCTCAAAAAGTCGCGGCAGCGGGTTGCCGAGGCGCGGCTCCGCGCCGATGGATTTGGTGATAATCGCGCCGAGTCCGGTCAAATCGACCAAGTCCGCGGCTTCCTGGCCGTAGCCAAACGTGCCGGAGGCCACGAATACCGGGGTGGGAAACTCGACTTCGCGGATTTTAATTTGCAAGCCATTCATTGCATTATTGGATAATTTTCGTCACGACGCCGGCGCCGACGGTGCGGCCGCCTTCACGAATCGCGAATCGCTGCCCTTCTTGCATCGCGATAGGGGAAATCAATTCAATGTCCAAACTCATGTTATCGCCCGGCATGACCATCTCAACGCTTGCCGGCAAATTAACCACGCCAGTGACATCCGTGGTGCGGAAATAAAGCTGCGGCCGATAGCCATTAAAAAAAGGCGTGTGGCGTCCACCCTCTGCTTTCGCAAGAACGTAAACCTCTGCTGTAAATTTGGTATGAGGCGCAATCGAACCCGGCGCCGCAATGACCATACCGCGTTCCAATTCGTTTCTTTCGACGTCACGCATGAGCAATCCGACGTTGTCTCCGGCTTCACCAGCACTCAGAATTTTACGAAATTTCTCCACACCCATAACCACGGTTTTACGCCTGACGCCCAAGCCGACGATTTCGATTTCATCGCCAACTTTAACGCGGCCATACTCGATACGGCCAGCGCCTATCACGCCTCGGCCGCTGATTGAAAAAACCTCTTCCACAGGCATTAGAAAGGGTTTGTCGGCCGCATGCGGCGGTAGCGGTATATAGTTGTCGATGGCGTCCAGCAATTCATAAATACATTTCGTTTTTACCGGGTCATCCGGATAATTAAGCGCCTCCAACGCACTACCGTGGATGATGGGAATTTCTTCAGCGGGGAATCCATATTCCTTCAGCAATTCACGCACTTCCAATTTGACCAGATCCAGCAGCTCAGGATCATTCACCATGTCCACCTTATTGAGAAAGACAATGATATACGGCACACCGACTTGCTGCGCTAACCGGAGGTGCTCCCGGGTCTGAGGCATGGGGCCGTCAGCCGCGCTCACTACCAGAATCGCACCATCCATCTGGATCGCTCCGGTAATCATGCTCTTGACGTAATCCGCATGTCCAGGGCAATCCACGTGCGTATAATGGCGCCTCCGGGTTTGATATTCAACGCGCGCGATATGAATCGCCAAGCCAAGAGTTTTCTCTTCCGGGGCATTGTCAACGGACTCGTAGCTGCGGTACTGAGCAAGCCCCTGCTTTGAAAGCACCAAGGTGATCGCAGCGGTCAACGTAGTTTTGCCATGGCCAACATGACCGAGCGTTCCGATGTTAACGTGTGGCAAGGTCTTGCTTCCCGGATTTTGCAATAATTGCGCTCCGGCGTTGGCGGCAAAAGCGATGAAAAGCGTGATGAGGAAACCAATGGCCGGCATTCCGGTGAGGGATTTTAACCCGTAGCGTGAATAATGAGATTGGTTGTTCATATTTCTTCCTTGTTCCGGGTTTCGCTGATGGGCCGTCGGTGCTACGCCAAACGAATCGCTTCCGCCGAAAAGACCGGGCCATCGAGACAAGCGAGATAGTAACGTCCGGTTTGTTGCACGCCCGCTGCCGGCTCGACCGGACAGCCCATGCAAATGCCGAAGCCGCAGCCCATCATGGTTTCGATAGAAAGCTGCGCTGGCACACGCGCTTCGCGACAGAGTTTGGCCACGACTGCCAGCATCGGCATGGGGCCACATGCGAAAACGTGCGCCTCGGCATGCGCATGTTCTTGCAGCCATTTTGCGAGCAGCTTGGTGACAAAACCTTTCTCTCCCGCGCTGCCATCATCCGTGGCCATTCGCACGTGTCCGCCCAGCGCCGCCAGCTCGCGTTCGCCCCAAATCTCATCGGCAGTGCGGCTGCCGAGCAACGCATCGAATTTTTTTCCACGCGAAGCCAATGCCATGGCGAGAATCGGCAACGGCGCTACACCGACGCCTCCGGCAACGAGCGCGATCGGCCCTGCCGTATTTGCCACATCAAAGCCGCGCCCGAGCGGGCCAATAACACTCAATATCGTTCCGGGTTGGTGACGAGCCAACGCCAGCGTTCCCGGCCCGATCACTTTCCAAATCAACGAAATGGTTCCAGCTTGACGATCAACTTCACAAACGCTGAATGGGCGGCGAAGCAGGGGAGAGCAAGTTGCAGGTGGCAAGTGGCAGGTGGCAGGTGGCAGCTTATTCTTGGCATCCTGCTCAGGCGAAACATTTACATTAACAAATTGGCCCGGCCGCACCGAAGCGGCGATCTCCGGCGCATGCAAGCGCATCAAAAAAATGCCCCGCGCCACTTCATCGTTCGTGAGCACGGGGCATGAAAAGATGCCTTTAGTCGGGGTCGGGGGGCTCGCTTTTTTCTTCGTCATTTCGCTCGTTTTTCTTCTTCTCTATTTCCTTTTCCACTTCACTCGAATCCGGCTTGGGCGGCCGTTCAACATTTTTGCTGCGCCTCGATGTCATGTCTTCATCGTCTATCAACGGGTGCGCCGCTTTCAGGCTGTCTGAAATTGATGGCGCCGGTTTTTCCTGCGGCGCGCCGGCAACGGGCACCGCTTCCGGAGCTTGCTCAGGTTGTGCAGGCTCGACCTTGGCCGGCTCGCTCTTCTTTTGTTCGACGGCTGCAACTTTGGGGCGAACCCGCCGCGCCATCGGCGAATCGGGATAAGTTTCGATGAGTTTTTTATAAGCGGCGAGCGCTTGTTCATTGTCCGACAATTTGTGCTCGTAAATCCATCCCATGGCATAAAGCGATTGCGCCGCCAACCTGGACTCCGGCTGGCGTTGCAAAAATTTCTGATAGAGTTGCACCGCGCCCTGCGCATCGTTTTGCGCGATCAAAAGTTCTTCCGCCTCGCGAAAGAGGCCGGGCGCTGTTGTCACCGCCATCGTATCGGCAAAGCCGAGCTGGCGTTTGGCGCCATGGCCTTGCGGGGTGTTGCCATATTGGCTCGTGAGCGCTTGCAAAATGCTGTCGCGCATCGCCAGGGTTGCCGGAGCATCGCCCAGAATATAAGCGAGCGAATACATGGCTTGCGGGGCGTATTCCGTTTGCGGGAAAAATTCAAATACATCCAAATATTCGCGCATCGCCGAATCGGGGCGATTGAAATTGAACATAAAAAGCTCGGCCAGCAAAATTTTGCTTTTGGCCAATTCTGCCGCCAGCTTTAGGGGATCGCCCGAGTTCTTGGCGGCGTTCTGCAAAGCTCCCGCATTGCGAGCGCGGCGCGGCACATGGCTGATCGACCGTTGGCTGGTGTTGGATGCCGCCCCCTTCGCAGCAACGGCAAGACGCGAAGAGTCGGCTTGGCCGCCCGCCAGGGCTTTGCGCTGTCTTTCCAGCGTCGCGATCGTTTCTTTCAGCTTGATAAGATCCCCGAGCGCTTTGCTGCGGCTGGCGGCCTCCGTCACTTTATCCGAACGGCCGCTTTCACGGCGAACATTATCGTAACATTCTTTGGCCTTGCTGTAATCGCCGTTATAGCGCTCGTGAATTTCGCCGAGCGCGAAAAAAGCCGCGGCCGAGGCGTCGGTGCGTTGATGATTCTCGATAATGGCGTTATATTGTTTAATGGCCGTCTCGATTTTGCCCTGCAATCGCGTGCAATCGGCGATTGCGAGTTTAATGAGCGCCAGGTCGCGGTGCGTGCTAAATTCCTTCAACATGCCGTTGAGAACGTTCAAAGCTTCATCGAACCGGCGATCGTTTTTCAGCGCGTCCGCGTATTGGAGACGGACGTGAAATTTGAAGTCCGCGTCGTTCTTGGCGATGGAGCCGGCCCGCCGCAATGCCGCTGCCGCCAAATCATATTGTTGCAAAGTCATGTAGCACTCGCCAAGACGCATGTAAGCCGCGCCGCGCATTTTTTCATCACCGAGCTTCCGGACCACGGCTTCAAATGCTTTCGCTGCTTCGGGCAACCGTTCCTGGCGAAAATAAATTTCTCCGAGAAAATATTGCGCTTGATTGGCCAAATCCCCTTTTTTCTCGCGCTGCTGCAGCGCATTGAGCACAAGCTCCGCGCCGGCGTAATCATTCAATTCAATATTGGTTTTAGCCAGCCAGATTTGGGCGCGCGGAACCAGGCCGCTCTTGGGGAAAATGGCAATCAACTCCTGAAATTTGCGCTGCGCCTTGAGATACTCCTGCTTGTAAAAAAAACACTCGCCGAGCAGCAAGAGCGCGTCGTCGACGTAGCGGGATTTCGGATGAAGCTGCAGCAGTTTCGAGGCTTTCTCGATGGCCTTATCATATTTTTGAATTTCCGTCGAGGTCGGCTTGTTGTCAGCGCCGCGGCGCTTTTGCTCTTCGATCCCCTCTTTGTAAAATTTTTTGGTATTGTAAAACGTGTTGAAATAAGCGCCACAACCTTGCAGGGCAAAAATCGTTGCGGCAAGTGTCACGATTCGCCATCTGGCAAACCATGGGGGAGTCGGCAACTGCTTCATCTTGTCACCTAATGAAAAAACTTCTCGCAAAGAAAAAGCGCACGCAACGCCGCCAAGACACAAAGAATCCGCAAAATTTTTCTCTTTGCCATACCTTGGCGACCCGGCGGTTTCGCGTGCACGTCTTTGCATTTTCCGTAAATATTTCACTTAAGATTCTATTGAATGAACTTGACGAGCGTGGGCAAAATTTCACCCGCCCGTCCCTGTAAAAACTCGCTAGCGCGCGGCGTTAACGGTGTCGCTTCGTCGTTGATTTCGACGACATAAGCGCCACGCTCGTGCGCCAACTGTGGCAACGCCGCTGCCGGATACACCACGGACGAAGTGCCAATTGCAAAAAAGACTTGGCAGTTTTCTGCGGTAATAAAAGCGTCTCGCAAAACTGCAGCCGAGAGCGCTTCGCCGAACCAAACTACGCCGGGGCGATACAAGGCGTTGCAAGAACAGTACGGCAACCCGTCTTTCCAGTTCTCCGCACCGGCCTCGCACTCGTGACCGCAGCCGCTGCACCGGCTCTTCATAATATTACCGTGCAATTCGCTGACGTTGGCACTACCGGCGCGCTGATGATAGCCGTCCACATTTTGCGTGATGAGTGCGAACGTTTTACAGAACGACTCAAGACGCGCCAGCGCGAAATGGCCGGGATTTGGAGCGTGCTGGCGAACCAAGTCACGGCGATGATTGTACCATTCCCACACGAGCCGGGGATTTTTTTGAAATGCTTCCGGCGTCGCCAAATCTTCGGCGCGATAATTTTTCCACCAGCCGCCGGCGCCGCGAAAAGTAGGCAAGCCGCTTTCCGCGGAGATGCCGGCGCCGGTGAGAACCGCCACGCTCGCGTCACCGCGCAAACGTGCGAGCAGATTGGAGCGGGGACGCTTCACGATTACTCTCTCAAGGCATGGCCCTTGGCGGCGTTGCCATCTAAAGGCAGAGCGGGAAATTCGCGATCGAATTGCGCCAAAATATTTTTTGCCGCGACGCCCGAACTGCCGAGCAGAAAAACCACCGGGCGTTGATCGCGAATCTCTTTTTCGACCAACGCTTCGTGTACGCGTCGGGCAATTTCATCGGCGCATTGGCCAACTCGCTTATGTGCCGGCGCAGCCAGAGCCCGTCGTCGAGATAAGCGCGACGCAATTGCTTTATGTGCAGCGTTTGCCGATCCGGCTCTGTCATAACTGTGGGCACTCTTTTCCCACGCCCTGATGTGGCGTTTTGTTCCCAGGATTTCCCAAGCCGGAGCGCAAAAAATCGCCGGTCTTTTAAATATATCACAAAATCTGAATAATGCAACGAAAGAAGTTTCTCGAGATATTTTTTTGAGTCCCTGTATATGGCAAATAAAAAGTCTGCGATTTCAATCGCAGGCTCAAAAGTGGAAGCCGTTTGAAGACGACTCACCACCAAATGGATGATGAGTTACTTTCCCGTGATTCTCATGATTGAGCCTGCGAATTGATTCTCAGGCGGGTTTCATTACGCCTCCACCGAACCGAATCTTTTCCAGCTTCCTGGATTGCCGCCGGCAATGCACACCCAACCGACAAAGTCTCCGGCATTCGCATTGACATTGAAAATCACGTCGCCCTGCCGGAACGTACCATCACCGGCGCCGGGAATCGTCGTTCCAAAAAACACCGAGCGCTGATCGTGCCAGGTCTTGCGCTGAATCGCGCCGGGACCTTCTTGAATGTTTCCATCAAAAACGGCAATCGCGTCGGCTCGGGTGGTGTTGCTCTCGGTAATGATTTGATTGGCCAGATTGTTCTTGCAAATGTTATCGCGAACGATAGCGGTTTTGAGCTTCGCGTAACCGTTCGCAGACGAGGTGATCTGAATGCCGGTTTTCTGATTCGGGTTCGGGATAGTCGGATCGTTTTCGCAGATGTTGTTCGTCACGATCAAGCCATCGACGGCAAAGACGATGATCCCGACGCCGGTATTGTCATTCGTCTGCCCATTATTGACGCACATATTGCCATTGACCAGGATCGCCTTCGAGATCGCTTTGTCGGGAACGTCGTTATGAATGAAAATGCCCCGGCCAAAATTGGAAACGACGTAGTTTTGTGAGAGGGCAAGATAGGAACAAAGCCTCCGGCAATAGATCGCCGCATCGCCAACGCTGCCATGGCCCTCGCGATTGTTTTGATTGCACGCTTCGATAATATTGCCGGAGACGATGACGCCGTCGATGCTCTTGAAATTGCCCGCGCCGTCGTAATCGTCGTCGCCGAGCAGATGAATCCCCGAATAGCGCGCGCGATAGATTTGATTGTTGCTGATGCTCACCTTCCTCGAGCCGTGGCCGCCGTCCGGCGCGAACCCTTTGATGTCGA
>Ga0247727_10000367_pt1 | contig 109773 bp, 103 predicted proteins | sample WisWelCaveWW1625_FD_202498 | JGI IMG/M metagenome (GOLD analysis project Ga0247727, IMG submission 202498) | Biofilm microbial communities from Wishing Well Cave, Virginia, United States - WW16-25 | ecosystem: Environmental > Aquatic > Deep subsurface > Groundwater > Cave microbial mat... | reverse complement strand
CGCCTCAGCCCATGGCGTGCAAACGCTTCAAGCATCGCGCGCTCTGTCAGTTCGAGGCCCGCCAGCATGTTGCGCACGCCTTCGTCGGCGGTATCGCGCGGCGCTGTCGCCAAGGCGCGCGAGAGGGCGTCGGCCACAGGCGCCAGATCGCCGGCAAAGCGATCGATGGCGTAGGCGCGGGCTTCCTGCACTTGGCGTTCGGCGCGGCGGCGCGTGTTTTCGGCCTCCGCAAGCGCGCGCAGCAATTCGTCGCGCGCCTTGGCCAGCTCTGCCTCGAAGGCAGCCAAATCCGGCGTGGTGTCCGGCTCAGTGCTTTCCGGCGCTGCGCTGGGTTGTGGGTCGTGTGTCATTCCATCCCTCGCTAACTGCCTCACCGTGCCCTACCCGCGCCCGTCGAGCACGCGCCCGACGATACGGGCGGTATAATCCACGACCGGGATCACCCGGGCATAATTCAAGCGGGTCGGGCCAATGACGCCCAGCGCCCCGACCACCCGTCGCTCCGAGTTCATATAGGGAGCGACGATCAAGCTCGACCCCGACAGCGAAAATAGTGGGTTTTCCGAGCCAATAAACACCCGAACGCTTTCCCCCGCCTTGACTAGATCGAGCACCTGGATCAATTCGCGGGTCTTTTCCAGGTCATCGAACAGACGCCGCGCTCGCTCCAGGTCGGCGACCGCCTGCTGATCCTGTAGCAAGTTCGCGCGCCCGCGCACGATCAGCGCGCGGCCCAAGGTGGGGTCCTCTCCCGACCATTCTACCAAGCCGGCTTCGATCAGTTTGGCGGCGGCCTGGTCGAGCGCGGCGTGATCGCGGGTCAAGATTTCGGACGCGGCGGCGCGGGCCTCGGCCAAGGTGCGGCCCTTGAAGTGCGCGTTCAGATAGCTCGCCGCTTCGGCCAGCGTGCTGGCGGGCAAATCAGCCGGCGTGCTGATAATGCGGTTCTCAATCTGGTTGTCTTCGAACACCAGCACCAACAGTGCTTGTCCCGGCCCGATGGCGACGATTTCCGCGTGCCGCACCGGCGCTTCGCGCTCCGGCGTCACCACAAGTCCGGCGCCGCCGGCAAGGCCCGAGAGTAATTCCGACGCAGCGCCCATCACGTCTTGCGGGTTGCTTCCGGCCTGAGCGATGCGCGCATCGATTTCGCGTTTTTCATTATCCGGCAAGTCGCCCAATTGCAGCAGGCTATCGACGAAGAAACGCAATCCAATTTGGGTAGGCCGCCGCCCGGCCATGGCGTGTGTCGCCTCCAACAGCCCCAGCGCGGCGAGATCGGCCATGGTGTTGCGGATCGAGGCGGCTGACAGCGTCACCCCGCCAAGCTTGGACAAAGTGCGCGAGCCCACCGGCTCGCCGGTGGTGAGATACGCTTCCACGATCTCTCGGAACACTTCGCGCGCGCGCGCATCGAGCGCGGAGAGATCGGCGGAGGAGGGCGGTTGTGTCATGATCTGGCCTGTTTGGGGCTCGACTTTGGCGCGCCCATGGCCCGGCGCATGAATTCATCAAACTTCGGCACGGTGAAACCGATCAGGCCCCGTTCTGGCGAATAGGCCATGCCTTTCTTGATCAGTTCGTCGCGGATTGGCGCTGATTGCGAGGCGCTGAGCCCCAGCAGGGCGGCGATGTCCGATGAACTGGCCGGTCCCGCGCCAAGTTCGGCCATGGCGCGGGCATAGGCTTTCTGCCGCTCGGTGAGCCGCGCGAGCCGCACCTTGAAGATGTTCTCGTCGAGCGCGGCGACGGCGCTGGCGCTGGCTTTCCTGGCGTCGGCCAGCGTGATCGGCGACGCATTGGCGCCTTCCCAGCAATGCGAGCCCCACACTTGCAGGAAAAACGGATAGCCGCCGGTTTGCTCAACGATGTAGCCTAGCGCCTCATCGGTGTAGAGCACGCCGTCGCGCTCGGCGGGGGCGGCGACGGCGCGGCGCGCGCTGACGGGGTCGAGCGGGCCGATGCGAGGATAATCGAACAAGCGCTCGGCGTAGGATTTGGCATCGCCCGCGAGCTTGGCCAATTGCGGTAGGCCGCCGCCGAACAGCAGCAGCGGCAATTGCCGCTGCGAGATCTTGTGCAGCGCCATGATTAGTGCGCCGAGATCAGCTCTTTCGATGTATTGGATTTCGTCGATCAGCAGCACCACGGCGGTGTCGCGTTTGCGCGCGGCTTCGCCCATGGCCACGAACAGATCGGTGAGATCGATGGTGAGATCGCCAGTGCCGCGGCTGGCGGCGAGGCCGAATTCAAGCTCGCCAAGCTGGACCTTGAAAGCGCTGGCGAAGGCGCGCATGGCGTTGAAGGCGGCGTGCATATCGGCGCCGGCCTTCTTGATCCGGTCCAGGCGCAGCAAAATCCGGTGCAGTTGCGGCGCCAGTTGCGGCACCAGCGGCTTGTGGGGATCGGTTTCCAGCATCGCCGTTTGGCAGCCCAGATTATCGGCGACTTGCTCGAACTCGTTGAGCAGCACAGTTTTGCCGACCCCGCGCAGGCCGAGCATGACAAAGCTCTTCGAGGGCCGGCCCAGCTTGACCCGCTCGATGGCGAGCTTGGCCTGGGCGATCAGCGGGTCGCGGCCGGCGAGTTCGGGCGGCGGGGTGCCCGCCCCCGGGCTGTAAGGATTAAGCGCCGGCTTCATCGGCCTCTCTTTAGCAAAGTTCGGGTAAGTTAGGTCGAAACAACCTAAATACGCGGCGAGGGTTATTTAGGGTCATTTAGGTCGAATCAGCCTAACGTCTCCAAACCTTGCTATAGACGCCCTTGGCGAACTATAGCAATGTTATCTCGATTTAGGCCAAACCGGCCTAACAATCCTATAGTTTGAAAGTCGTCCAATGCGCCCATCCGGCCGTAACGCGGATCAATTGCGTGAAATTACGCTCGAAACCCAGGTCTCCCGCTACGCCGAGGGCTCGTGCCTGGCCAAGTTCGGGCAAACCCATGTGCTCTGCAACGCCAGCGTCGAGCAGGGGGTGCCGCCCTGGCTCAAGGGCCAGGGCCGCGGTTGGGTAACCGGAGAGTACGGCATGCTGCCGCGCGCCACCCACACGCGTGGCCGCCGCGAAGCCGCGCAGGGCAAACAATCCGGTCGCACTCAGGAAATCCAGCGCTTGATCGGGCGCAGCCTGCGTTCTGTGGTGGATCTCAAGGCGCTCGGCGACCGCACCATCACGCTCGATTGCGATGTCATCCAAGCCGACGGCGGCACCCGCACCGCGGCGATCACCGGCGCCTGGGTGGCGCTGGCCAAGGCGTGCGCGTATCTGGCCGAGGAGAAGGTGCTAAAGGCGAATCCGATCACCGGCCAAGTGGCGGCGATTTCCTGCGGCGTGTTCGAGGCCGCCGCCGTGCTCGATCTCGATTACCCGGAAGATTCCGGCGCCGAAGTGGACGCCAATTTCGTGCTCGCCGGCGATGGCCGCCTGATCGAAATCCAAGCCACCGGCGAGAAGCGTCCGTTCAGCGATGAAGAGTTCGCGGAACTGATGGGTCTCGCCAAGCAGGGGTGCGGTGCGCTGTTTGAAATGCAGCGCAAGGCGGTGGCATAGGCCATGGCCTTTAGCATCGGCGCGCGCTTGAAGAGTTTTCGCCACGCGTTCTCGGGCGTCGCCTTCACTGCGTGCGCAGCAGGCGGGGTTCGCGCTCGAGATCAGTGCGAACGATTGGCGCTGGATTGTCGCCGCCATTGCCTTGGTTTGGATCGCTGAGGCGATAAATACGGCGTTTGAGCATTTGTGCGATGTGGTTTCGCCCAAGTTTTATGAATCGGTGCGGGCATCGAAGGACATCGCCGCCGGCGCGGTCTTATTCGCGGTGATTGCCGCCGCAATGCTTGGCGTGCTGCCGCTTGGGCCGTACTTGCCTAGCTATTCAGCCGCCTGATCGGCGCTTTCGATCTCGGCATCGTTGGCGGAGGGCTCGTACGCCAGTAATTCCCCCGGCTGGCACGCCAGCACGCGGCAGAGCGCAGTCAGCGTGGAGAAGCGGATCGCCTTGGCTTTGCCGGTTTTTAGGATTGACAGATTGGCCAGCGTGACGCCGACCTTTTCGCTGAGATCGGTCAGCGACATACGCCGGTCGAGCAAAATCCGATCGAGGGTGACGCGGATCGCCATCAGATGGTCAGCTCCTGCTCTTCTTTCAGCCGCGCGCCCTCACGGAATACTTCGGCCAGCACGATCAGAATCAAGATCGACATCCAGGTGGAGAGATCGACGTTGACGTGGAAATTCGCCTTCGCGCCCTCGGGCGCGCCCATTGTGGCGAAGATGGCGCCGACCACGCCCAGCAAGATGAACCGCGCCACTTCGATCACCAGCATGGTGATCCAGATCACGCGTAGATGGCCGGCGTTCTCGCGCCGGAATGGCTCGCCGGAGGTGAAGCTTTCGAACAGCGCCCGCAGCCGGCCGACGATCACCAGTGCGCCGCCGATCGCGACGGCGCCAATCAACAATGCCGGAACAACCACCGGCCAGGTCGCCCCGCCTGGATTATCGTAGCTCAGGTCATAATCGCCATTGCCGGCGCCAACGCTGATTTGGCCATTCCCGCCGGTCAGGATGCTGGCATCGATCATGCCGGCGGAAATCAGCGACAGCAGCGCGCCATAGCCGATCGCGCCGAGCGCCACGGCGCCGAGCACAACCCACAGCGCCCACCACGCAAGGGTAAGCCCGACTTTGGCGATCGACGCGACCGAGCCTTTTCCGAGTGCTTTCATGATCGGGCTCTCACGGTTTGGTCCTCTCAAACACACCCTAGTTGAGCTTTATTGATAAACGATATAGACTGCGGATCGCCCCGTCAAACAAGTGTTGTTTGCAAATCATGACCCACCTCACCGGCCGCTTGGTGGTCGCCAGCCATAATTCCGGAAAAGTATGCGAAATCGGCGCGCTGCTTGCGCCGCTGGGGTTGGAGACGGTATCGGCTGCCTCCCTGGATTTGCCCGAGCCGGAGGAGACCGAGGCTAGCTTCAGGGGCAACGCTTTGTTGAAAGCGATCGCCGCGGTGGAGGCTTCCGGCCTGCCCGCGCTGGCTGACGATTCCGGTTTGGAGGTCGCCGCCCTTGGCGGCGCGCCGGGAATCTACTCGGCTCGCTGGGCCGGCCCTGACCAGGATTTCGGCGCGGCGATGGCGCGGGTTTGGTCCGAATTGCAAGCGTCGGGCGCCGCGGATTTCTCCGCGCGCTTTGTCTGTGCGCTGGCGCTGGCGCGCCCTGGCGGCGAGTCGCAGGTGTTCCATGGCTATGCGCACGGACGCATCGTCTGGCCGCCGCGCGGCGCCAAGGGCTTTGGCTACGATCCGATTTTCGCCCCCAATGGTCACGCGCGCACTTTCGGCGAAATGAGCCATGACGAGAAGCTGCCCTTGACCCACCGCGCGCGCGCTTTCGAGCACTTGCTTGCCGCGCTCAAATGAGCGGCTTCGGCATTTATGTGCACTGGCCGTATTGCACGGCGATCTGCCCGTATTGCGATTTCAACGTCTATCGCGCGCGCGGCGGCGACAACGCGATATTGCTGAGCGCCATTGCGATCGACATCGGCGCGCACGCAGAGCGCTTCGGACCGCGCGAAGCGGCCAGCATCTTTTTCGGCGGCGGCACGCCGTCGCTGCTGCGCGGCGCCGAGATCGCGCGGCTTATCGAAATTGCCGCGCGCGGTTTTCCCTTGGCCCCCGATTGCGAAATCACGCTTGAGGCCAATCCCGAGGACGCGCATCTGTTCGCCGAGCAGGCGGCGGCGGGGATCAACCGTTTTTCCATTGGCGTGCAAGCGTTGGACGATGCTTCGCTGAAGGCGCTTGGCCGCGCCCACGACGCCGCGTCCGCGTTGCGCGCGGTGGATGCCGCCGCCGCCACTGGCCAACGCGTTTCGCTCGATCTGATCTATGCGCGTGAAGGGCAGAGGATTACTGAATGGCGCGGCGAGCTTGGCCAGGCGCTGGCTTTGCCGGTCGAGCATGTGTCGCTCTATCAGCTCACCATCGAAGCGGGAACCGCGTTCGCGGCCCGTGCCGCGCGTGGGCATCTGGCTCCCCCGGACGACGAGCTCGCCGCTATGTTCTATGAGGTCACGCAGGAGATCTGCGACGCCGCGGGTTTTCCCGGCTACGAGATTTCCAATCATGCCCGCGGCGCGTCGGCGCGGTCGCGGCACAACCTCATCTATTGGCGCGGCGGCGATTGGATCGGCATCGGCCCCGGCGCGCACGGACGCGTGACCCATGATGGCGCGCGCATCGCGACGGAAGCGCAGCGCCGGCCAGGCGCTTACATCGATGCGGTGAACCAACATGGAATCGGGTGGGTTGAGCGGACCAAGCTGAGCGGCGAGGAAGCCGCCGACGAGCTGTTGCTGATGGGCTTGCGCATTGACGAAGGCGTCGACCTGGCGCGCCTTGAAGCGCTGCGCGGGCGCCCGTTGAATCGGCGGGCGATGGCGTGGTTGGCGGAGAAGGGGCTGCTGGTTCACGAATCCGATCGGCTGCGCCTCGCCCCGAAGGGCCGCGTGCTTGCCAACAAGATCATTTCCGAACTGGTGAGCTGATCGTACCGCCGCGTGCACCAATCTTCATGTGGCTTTCGCATAGGCTATGTCTGCGGCGTCCGTTAGTTTCCGCCGCCGGCAAAGCGCCTCGGCGCGGGGTCGAGTATGGCGACCTCGCTCGGGCGTACTTCAATGATCGCCAGGCCGCGTTCGATGGCGCCGTTGGCGCTGAAGCGGAACAAGCCGTCGGAGCCGGCAAAGCCCTCACGGTTTTCCAGCGCGCCGCGATTGAGTCCCTGGGCCCCGCGGTCGCGCGAGAGCAGCGAAGCCAGCGCCACGGCGTCATAGCCCAAGCTGGCAAGGCGGGTGGGTTCACGGCCAAAGCTGGTCTGGTAGCGGGCTTCGAAATCGGTGCGCGCGGCGGGATCGGGGGCGACGTACCAGCCGCCGGCGAGCGCTGGTTCGCGCTGGGCTTCGCCGGCCCAGGCGCTAGTGCCCATGAAGCGCACTTGGCGCTGATCGATGCCGCCGCGCACCAGGGCCGCCGCGATGGCGCGGAGCGGGCCGCCGCTTTCGGCAATCAGGATGGCCTGCGCGGGCGCGCCGCCTTGGCCGGCCGCGAGCGCGGTCGCGGCGGCGGCGGCGTCCGCGTCGGTACGGTTGTAAAGTTGGGCATGCACGATTGAAACGCCGCGCGCTTGCGCCTCGGTGCGCAGCGCGGCTTCAACGCGGCGGCCATATTCGTTCGCCGGCGCCAGCAAGGCGATGGCGCGGATGTTTCGCAGCGCCGCAAACGCGATCATGCGCGCGATCTCGTCCTCAAGCTGGAAGCTGAGCAGATAAACGCCGTTGCCAGCGACACTGCGGTCGGACGAAAAACCGATCACCGGGATATTCTCGCGCCGCGCGGCGACGGCCGCGCCAGCCACCCCCTCACGCAAGACTGGCCCGATGATGATGTCGGCGCCGTCATCGACCAGCGCGCGCGCGGCGGCGGCGGCCGAGCCTTCGTTGGCGCCCGCATCGCGCGGGATCAGCAACGTGTTCTGGTCGCCGTGATCGAACAGAGCGAGTTCGGCGGCGTTGTAGAGCGCGGCGGCGTCTTGAGGGCGCAGCGAGAAGGGGAGAAGCAGCCCAACGCGAACAATGCGGCGCCCGCGCATGAACGGCGGCGTAACTCCCTCACGGGTCTGCACTTGGGCTTCGGGCGGGATCACCGGCCCTGGCCCAGGACGGGGGCCGGGCCCAGGCGCGGTGGCGCAGGCGGCCATCAGCGCCGCCAAACCGAGCACCGCGCCAGTCTTCAAGCTTGGCGCGGCGCGATTACGCGGCAATGATCGTGGGGAGGCCATGAGCAATCCTTCGTCAGACCCCAAAACAAGTGGGCGCGAGCGTACCGGCGCCCGCCAAACCAGTCCACCTCTGGAAGCGGGCCTTTATGTGGTGGCGACCCCGATCGGCAATCTGCGCGACATCACCTTGCGGGCGCTCGATATTCTTGCCGCCGCAGACCGGGTCTACGCCGAAGACACAAGAGTGGCGCGCAAGCTGCTGGATGCTTATGGGCTGAAACCGCGCCTGGGGGCTTACCACGAACATAGCGCCGAGGCGGCGCGGGGGGACATTTTGGAGGCCCTGGCGCGCGGGGAAAGCGTGGCGCTTATCTCGGACGCCGGCACGCCGCTGATCTCCGACCCAGGCTTCAAGCTGGCGCGCGCGGCGATCGCGGGCGGTTATCGCGTGTTTCCAGTTCCCGGCGCTTCGGCGCTGTTGGCCGGACTGGTGGCATCGGGGCTGCCGAGCGACCGCTTCCTGTTCGCGGGCTTCCTTCCCGCCAAGCAAACCGGCCGGCGCGCGGCGCTGGCTGAACTTGCCGAATTGGATGCGAGTTTGGTGGTGTACGAAAGCGGGCCGCGTTTGGCCGAGAGCTTGGCCGATATGGCCGAGATGCTCGGTCCGCGCCAGGCGGCGGTGGCGCGCGAACTGACCAAGCGGTTCGAGGAAACCCGGCGCGATACGCTTGGCGCGCTGGCCGCCCATTATGCCAAAGCGGGCGCGCCGAAAGGCGAAATCGTCGTGATTGTCGGGCCGCCCCCCAAAGCGGAGGAAGTGAGCGAGGCCGCGCTCGATGAGTTTCTCCTCGGAATCATCTCGCATGGCGTGAAGCAAGCGGCGAGCGAGGCGGCGAAAGCTTTGGGCGTGCCGCGAAAGCGCGCCTATGCGCGGGCGCTGGCGCTAAGGGATTCCATGTGAGCCGGCGCGGCGCCGAGCGGGCCGGCCGCGTGGCCGAGTGGATCGCGATCGGGTTTCTGATGGTCAAGGGTTATCGGATTCTCGGCCACCGCTTGCGCACGCCATTCGGCGAAGTCGATGTGGCGGCGTGGAAAGCCGGCGTGCTGGTCGTCATCGAAGTCAAGGCGCGCAAGACTTACGACGAAGGCGCCTACGCGCTGACCCCGCGCAGCCAGGAGCGCATCGCCCGCGCAGCGTCCGTGCTGGCCGGACGCTGGCGGCTCAATGCCGCGCCGATCCGTTACGATCTCATTGTCGTCGGCGCCGGATTGTTGCCAAGACATGAACGCGGCGCCTGGGTGAGCGAGCGAGCCTAGCCACGAAACTGGGTTACAGAATCGTACATTTGTACCGGAACCCGGAATTGCGTGATGAGATCGCGCAAATCCGATTCCGAGTACTAGGACGGTTGAGGTTCGGCTGGGTACAGTCCGGGAAACCAGCGTTGGGCCAGCGTAGCAGGCAACGCTAGCCGCCAAGGCGCCTTCGATGAGACGGAGGTTACCACTCCAAAATTGTTGAGCTGCCCCATCAAACGAGTCGCTGAGCGATCCGCAAGTTGTATCAAGGCCGGGACATCGGATCGGGGCAGCTCGCCGCGAAATAGTATTGCTTCCATAATCGTGGCGGCGTGTTTCGGGAATGATCCCAAACGCACTTCTTCATCCGCCCAGGTCAGTATGCGGGCGCGTACTTTGTTGGGCTGCATTAGATCACGCATGAATGCAACTTGATAGATGCAGGTCTTGAGAAAAAACCTGGTGAAATCGGCAAGCGCCTCATCGCTCAGATTGCCTCTGCCGTCATAGTCGTTGCGCCGTGTCAGATCGCATGCCGCAAGATGGCCTTTGTATGCATCAACGTTCCGCGCCAAACCGCGGGCGATTGACCATGCGCCGCCAGTATCAAGCGCCTCGGACATCATGGCGTGGGAAATCAACCGACCCACGCGGCCATTGCCGTCCAAGAAGGGGTGTATCCACGCGAAACGATGGTGTGCGGCTGCGCAGGTAATGATTGTTTGCGCTCGGCCATGATGGGAATACGCCCGCTCAAAGCGGGTCATGAAGCGCGGGATCGCACCCGGACTGATGGGAGTGTGCGCTCCAACCTTGACGAAGTGCTCCCGATATTCCCCGGGAACTAGCGGCAATTTTTCGCCGGTGTCTTTATTTTCAACCCAGCGCAAATCTTCCGGTAAGCAATTGACAAATCGCTGGTGAATTTCGCGTACGCTGGACGCCGCCGTAACTCTTCCTTGAAGGTTGCCGTCGTCGATCCAGCGCTGAACGGCTACATGCGCTTTGGCTTCCAATTGCAGATTACGCTTTTTCGGATCAGAATCGTACACGTTGTTAAGGGCGCGTTCGATTGCGATCGGATGCGTGTCGTGGCCCTCGATGAGATCGCTGCACGAGATCGCAAAGCGCTGTTCTCATACCGTTGGGTAAGCTGCTTCGAAAGTCCGCCGCTTGGAACGTTAGTTCTACGGCTAACTCGCTCATCTCCCCTCGCCACTTGGAATCCTCGGCAAACACCATCGGCTCCATGAGCGCGATCTGCTCTCCGTCGTCTTGGAGCGCCGCCGCCTCGGTCTGGAGCTTCTTGGACGTTGTTTTCGCTGACGGTTTAGCCATTTGCGGCCTCTCTGGCATGGATTATGGCGACGTTTTCGGCGATGTTTGTGGCATGTCACACAAGCCTTAAAATCCTTATTTGTTAAGGTCTTTTAGAAAACACCGTCGTTTCGGCGGCGGGCCAAATGGCGACATGTTTGGCGACTTGGTTGGCGGGATATATGGCGGGTCGCGAGCCTGACGTTAAGCGCCCCGAAACCATGGCGCGGCAGATTGGCGCTCATGCGCCCAGCTTTGCTCACTCTTGCTGCCATCGTCGCTTGCGCTTCGTCGGGAGGCTGCATGACTACCGCCGCAATAGGCGCCGCCGCTAGCGTCGGCGTCTACGCGGTGCAGGACCGCACTATTGGCGAAGGCATCGACGATGCGCTCGCCTCGCAGCGGGTGAAGCTGCACTTAATCGCCGCCGACCGCGCGGCGTTCGCCGAAGTCGATGTCGAGGTCGCGGGCGGCAATCTGCTGCTCTCGGGCGGCGCGCCCAGCGAGCAGCACCGTCAAGCCGCCGAAACTATCGCCCGCGGCGTGGCGAATCTGCACAACGTCTACAACGAGATTTTCGTCGGCCAACGTTCAAGCTTTGCACGCAGCGCGCGGGACGAATGGATTACCGCGCAAATCCGGGCGCGGCTGACCGCGAGCCCCGCCGTGCGCGCCATCGACATCAACATCGAGACCTTCCACGGCAATGTGTATTTGATGGGCACCGCGCGCAGCGAACATGAATTGCAACGCGCCGCTGAAATCGCCAGCGTGGTCGGCGGGGTGCAGCGGGTAGTGTCGTTTATGCAAGTGCGGCCGCTGCCAGCGCCCTATTACGCCGCCACGCCCCCGCCGCCCGAGGCTCGCGGGCAGCCCGAGCCGATCCCGGATGGCGCAAGCAGCGGCAGCGACTGAAATTTCCCGCGCATTTCCATGGCGCTTTGCCGCGTCTGGGGGTAAATCTGCACCACGACTCACGGCGGACGCTTTTGCGTTCGTTTTATGTTGCGCTTTTGTTCCCGCCCTGTACAATCATAGGCCCGAGCTGTGGATAAAGGCGGGTCAAATGCAAACTTGCGCCAATGTCGTGACGGTGGCCTTTTCCGGGCTTGAGGCCCGGCGCGTCGAGGTCCAGGTCCAGCTCGCCGGCGGTCAGCCAGGCATTGTCATTGTCGGGCTCGGCGATAAGGCCATCACCGAAAGCCGCGAGCGGGTGCGGGCGGCGTTCGCCTCGATCGGGCTCGCCATTCCGGCCGGGCGGCTGATCGTCAATCTGGCGCCGGCCGATTTGCCCAAAGAGGGCACGCACTACGATTTGCCGATCGCGCTCGCCATGATGGCGGCGATCGGCGCGTTGCCGCACGATGCGCTCGACGGCGTGGTTTGTTTCGGTGAAGTGGGGCTCGATGGCTCGCTCGCGCCCGCGCCGGGCGCATTGCCGGCGGCGATGGCCGCGCATGGGCTTGGCGCGGCGTTCATTTGTCCGGAAGCGTGCGGCGCTGAAGCGGCATGGGCGGGCGGGGAAGTGATCGCGGCGCCGTCCTTGTTGGCGCTGGTCAATCATTTTCGCGGCGGCGCGGCGCTCAAACCGCCCGAGCGCGGCGATCTTATTTCAGCGGACAACGTGCCCGATCTGCGCGACGTGCGTGGCCAGGAGCAAGCCAAGCGCGCGCTCGAAATCGGCGCCGCCGGCGCGCACAATATCTTGTTCGTCGGCCCGCCCGGCGCGGGCAAATCGATGCTGGCGCAACGCCTGCCGGGGCTGATGCCGCCGCTTTCGTCGGCGGAATTGCTCGAAGTGTCGATGCTGCATTCGGTGGCGGGATTGCTGGAGCGCGGACGGCTGACGCGCACGCGGCCCTTCCGCGCGCCGCACCATTCGGCCTCGATGGCCGCGCTTGTGGGCGGCGGCATACGCGCCAAGCCCGGCGAAATCAGCTTGGCGCACCAGGGCGTGCTGTTCCTGGATGAGCTTCCGGAATTTTCCCAGCACGCGCTCGATGCACTGCGCCAGCCGCTTGAATCAGGCCAGGTGCTGATTGCCCGCGCCAATCATCACGTCACTTACCCAGCGCGTATTTTGCTCGCCGCAGCGATGAATCCATGCCGGTGCGGGGGCGGACCCGGGGCAGGCTTTTGCCGTCGCGGCCCACGCTGCGCGACGGAATATCAAGCGCGGCTTTCGGGGCCGCTGCTTGACCGCATTGACATCCAATTGGACGTGCCCCCGGTGACCGCCGCTGACCTCGCGCTGCCGCCCCCGCTCGAGGGCACCGCCGAAGCCGCCGCCCGCGTCGGGCGCGCCCGCGAGGCGCAAGCCGTTCGCGGGGCCGGCCTCAACGCCGTGCTTGATCTGGATTCGCTCGAACGTGTGGCCGCGCCAGACGGCCCGGGTGCGGCGCTACTCTCAAAAGCGGCGGAAACGCTGTCGCTCTCGGCCCGCGCCTATCACCGCACCCTGAAAGTGGCCCGCTCCATCGCCGATCTCGACGGCGCCGAAGCCGTCCGGCGCATCCACATCGCCGAAGCGCTGAGCCTCAAACGCCAATGGGCCGGCGCTGAGCAGGGGGGATTTGCCAAGGTTTCTTAACCGGCGCCGGGGCTTGATCGGCCCATGGCCGAGCCCGCCGCCGCAACCCAGGCGTTCGATGCGTTCGACGCGCTGCCCGATCCCGCCGCCATCCTCGCGGCGGATGGGACCTTGCTGCGCGCCAATTCGGCGTTCCGGGCGGCGTTTCGGCACTGGATCGGCCCGCGGCGGCCGCCTTGGGGCAGGGTGGCGCCGCCCGCGTTTGAACAAGGTGTGCGCCGCTTCGAGGCCAGTGCGCCGGACGGACGGCGCTTTGAATGGGTTGAGCGCGTGTTGGCCGATGGCGCGCGCTTGGCTGTCGCCCGCGATATCACAGCCCACGTGCGCGCCGCCGAGGACGCGTTGCGCGCCAAAACCACGTTGTTCGCGACGCTGACGCACGAATTGCGCACGCCGCTTAACGGCATTCTCGGCATGGCGGGGCTGCTGGCGCTGGGTAAGCTTGAGCCCAACGCCCAAAGCTACACGGACGCAATTCGGCAATCGGGCGAACTCCTGCTCGACCTCATCACCGAGATTCTGGATTATTCGCGGCTGGAGGCGGGCGCCATCGCGCTCGAATCGGCGCCCTTCGATCCCGAGGCGGCGATGCAGGACGTCGCTGAATTGCTGTCACCGAAAGCCCACGGCAAAGGCCTCGAAATCGCGGTCACCGTGCGCGCCGGCGCGCCTAGCCGCGTCGTGGGAGACGATGGCCGGCTGCGGCAGATCCTGTTCAATCTTGCCGGCAACGCGGTCAAATTCACCGAAACCGGCGGCGTGGTGCTGGAAATGGCGCCGCGCCCCGACGGGCGCCTGCGTTTCAATGTACGCGATACCGGGCCGGGCGTGGCGGAAAACAAACAAGCCATCATCTTCGAGGAATTCGCGCAGGCCGACGCCGGCATCGCCCGTCGCCACGGTGGCGCGGGGCTCGGGCTCGCCATTGTGAAAAAACTCGCGCAGGCGATGGGCGGCGTAGTGGGGCTGGTCAGCAAGCCTGGCTTCGGGGCCAATTTCTGGGTGGAGCTGCCTTTGCCGGCGGTCGAAGGCGGCGCCGCGCCGCTCACGCTGACCGGCGTGCGGGTTTGCGTGCTGAGCGCCTCGGCGCTGCTCACACAAGCCTTGCGCGGGGCCGCGTCTTCGCTCGGGGCGGCGCCGGTGGAGCGCGAGGCTGGGTCCGACGTGGTCCTATACGATTGGCGAGACGATGCCGATGCCGAGGACATCGCGGCGATGAAACGCAGCGCGCGCGCGGTGATCGCGCTGATCCCGCAGGAACAGCGCGAAGCGATCGTGCGCTGCCGCGAAGCGGGCATTGCGCACTATACGCTAAAGCCGGTGCGGCGGCGGTCGCTGGCCGAGCGTATCAAGGTCGCCCTCGGCGAAGCCGACGCGACGACAATCGCGGCGTCCTCGCAAGCCGCGGACACGGATCGTGCGCTTGCCGGCCTGCGGGTGCTGGTGGCCGAAGACAATCCGATCAACGCGCTGCTGGCGCGCACGCTGCTCACGCGCGCGGGTTGCATTGTAGCGGCGGTCCAAGACGGCGTAGAGGCGGTCGCGGCCGCCGCGGCCGCCGCTTACGACCTCATCTTCCTGGATATCCGGATGCCGCGGCTCGACGGCCTGGGCGCGGCGACGCGCATCCGGGCCGGGCCGGGGCCCTCGGCGCGGGCGCCGATCGTGGCGCTGACCGCCGACACTGGCGAGGTGGAACGGGCACGTGCTCTCGCCGCCGGCATGGACGATTTCATCACTAAGCCGATCGACGCGGAAAGGCTGCTCGCTGTCGCCGCGCGCTTTACCGGACGGGCGAAGCCAGTCAGGTTCGAGCGATAACAAGGGAGAGGCCCATGACCGGCGACGCGTCAGCGAAGCATGGATTTCGCGAAACGATTTCCGCGCTCGGGCGGCCGCGCGTAGCCGGCATGTTCGCGCTTGGCTTTGCTTCGGGCCTGCCGTTCCTGCTGACCGGCGCCACCTTCGGCTATTGGTTGCGCGACGAAGGCACGACGCTGACGGCGATTGGCTTTCTCTCCTGGGTGGGCCTTGCCTACACGTTCAAATTCTTATGGGCGCCGTTTATCGATCGCTTGCCGGCGCCATTTCTGGGTGCGTTGGGGCGCAGGCGCGGCTGGGTGATGGTTGCGCAATTGCTGGTCTGCGCCGGCCTGGTGGGGATGGCGCTGGTCGGCCCCCACGGTCCCGGCGGACTGGCGACCATCGGCGCGCTGACGCTCGTTGTCGCCTTCGCCTCCGCCACGCAAGACATCGCCGTTGATGCTTGGCGGATCGAAGCGGCATCTGATTCGGACGAGCTCGGCTTGTTCACGTCCGCCTTCCAACTGGGCTATCGCGCCGCGCTGCTGGTGACCGACGCCCTGATCTTGATTTTCGCGCAAAACTTGGGCTGGCCGATTTCCTACGTGCTGATGGCGGTAGCGATGGGTGTCGGGTTGTTTGCGGCAGCGCGCATGCCCGAACCGTCGCGCAACGAGGCGGCGGAAACGTCGGGCGCGGCGCCGTTCTTGAGCCCGCGAGGGATCTTTGACGCCATCGCCGGGCCGTTCATCGCTTTCTTTCGCGCACACGGCGCCTTCGCGTTTGTCATGCTGCTGATGATCAGCGTCTATCGTTTGCCTGAATTTCTCATCGGTCCAGTAGCAGGTCCGTTCTATCACGATCTTGGGTTAGAGAAGGACGTGGTCGGCGGCGTTCGCGCTTCGGTGGGCCTTATGGCGTCCATACTGGGGATTGCGGCAGGCGGTATAAGCGCGGTTCGTCTAGGATTTTCGCGCACGCTCGTTCTGGGCGCGGTGCTCCAGGGTCTCGGCGTCGCCGCCTACGCGCTAGTGGCGACATTTGGGGCGGATCTCCGCTTGTTCAGCTTTGCAATGGCGGCGGATAATTTCTGCTACGCTTTCGCCGGGGTTGCGCTTGTTACCTATATGTCGAGCCTGACCAGTCTCGGCTACACCGCCACCCAATACGCGCTGCTGAGCTCAACCTACACTCTGTTTGGAAAATTCCTCAAAGGCTTCTCCGGCGCGGTGGTCGATGGGCTTGCGGCGGGACGCACGCTAATGGAGGCGTATGCGATCTTCTATGTCGGCGCCGGCGCGATCTGCATTCCAGCTTTGGTTCTGTGTGTGGTCATCGCGGCGCGCAACAAGCCGGCTGTTCCCGCCCCCGCCTGAGCCCTGGCGACTCAAAAAATACGCTTGAACAGGATCAAAACGAGCCCATGCCGACCTGAAGGCTCCTTCCAGCGGGTTGCCTAAGCATCACGCGCCGCCGCCTGAAACGCCGCCAAAGTGGCGAAGGAGACGATGTCCGACACCGTGCCGCCGAGCGGGGCGATTTGGATCGGGAAATCGAGGCCCGTCAGCACCGGACCAATTACCGTGGCGCCGCCGGCGGCGGCAAGCAGGCTGGTGGCGATGGAGGCCGAGTGCAGCGCCGGCATCACCAGCACGTTGGCCGCTTCCGTGAGGCGCGAAAACGGATAAAGTTCGCGCATGTTCTCGTTGAGCGCGACATCGACATTCATCTCGCCCTCGTATTCGAAGTCGATATCCTCGCGTCGGTCAAGCAGTGAAATTGCGTCGCGGATTTTCTCCGAGCGCTCCATTTTCGGATTGCCGAAAGTGGAGTGAGAGAGCAGCGCCACGCGCGGCACAGCCCCGACTTGTCGCGCCATCGCCGCCGATTGCAGGGTAATTTGCGTGAGTTCCTCGGCGCCGGGAAATTCCGCGACCGCGGTGTCGGCGATGAACAACGTTCGGCCTTTCGAAAGCACGATTGACATGCCCATGGCGCGCTCACCGCGCGCGGGATCGATGGCCTTTAGCACATCATCCAACGCGGTCGCATAATTGCGGGTCACACCCGTGACCATGCCGTCGGCGTGGCCAGAGGCGACCATGCAGGCGGCGAACACGTTGCGGTCCTGGTTGACCAGGCGCTGCGCGTCGCGATGCAGAAGGCCGTAACGCTGCAAGCGCTTGTAGAGATAGATCGTGTAGGCGCTGTTGTGTTCGGTCAGACGGGCGTTGACGACGGCGAGGTTGGCGGACTCAGGCACGCCGGCTTGCGCCATGTTCGCGCGCACAGTCTCCTCGCGCCCCACCAACAGCGCGCGCCCGAGGCCCAATTCCTGAAACGCATAGGCCGCGCGGATCACGGTCGGCGTCTCGCCTTCGGCGAAGACAATGCATTTCGGCGCGCGGCGCACGGCGGTTTGCACCCGCTGCATCATCGCCGCGGTCGGATCGAGGCGCTGAGCCAGCGCGTGCTTGTAAGCCTCCATGTCGGCGATGGGCTTGCGCGCGACGCCGCTGTCCATCGCCGCTTGCGCAACGTAGGGCGGAATTTCCGAGATCAGCCGCGGGTCGAACGGGGAGGGGATGATGTAGTCAGGTCCAAACTTGAGCCGTTTGCCTTGATAGGCGGCGGCGACTTCGTCGGGCACGTCTTGTTTCGCCAGCGCCGCCAAAGCGCGCGCGGCGGCGACCTTCATTTCCTCGTTGATGGTGCGCGCGCGTACATCGAGCGCGCCGCGGAAAATGTAGGGAAAGCCTAGCACGTTGTTGATTTGATTCGGATAGTCCGACCTGCCCGTGGCGACGATGGCGTCCTTGCGCGCCTCGTGCGCGTCTTCCGGCGTGATTTCCGGATCAGGGTTGGCCATCGCGAAAATGATCGGTTTTTTCGCCATCGACTTGACCATATCCTTGGTGACCGCGCCGGCTACCGAAAGCCCCATGAACACATCGGCGCCCTTCATCGCCTCGGCGAGCGTGCGCGCTTTGGTGTCAATTGCGTGGGCGGTTTTGAACTGATCCATACTTTCGGCGCGGCCGCGATAGATGACGCCTTTGGAATCGCAGACGATGACATTGTTGTGCGGCACGCCGAGGTGCTTGATCAGGCCAATGCACGACAGCCCCGCCGCGCCGGCGCCGTTGACCACGACAATGATGTCGGAAAGCTTGCGCCCAGTGAGTTCGCAAGCGTTAAGCAGCCCCGCGGCGGCGATGATGGCGGTGCCATGCTGGTCGTCATGAAAAACCGGAATATCGAGTTCGTCGCGCAGCCGGCTTTCGATAACAAAACATTCCGGGGCTTTGATGTCTTCGAGATTGATGCCGCCGAAGGTCGGCCCGATATTGCGGACAGTGGTGATAAATTCCTCGACGTCCTGGGTGGTCACTTCGATGTCGATGGAATCGACGTCGGCGAAGCGTTTGAACAAGACGCTCTTGCCCTCCATCACCGGCTTCGAAGCCATGGCGCCCAGATTACCAAGCCCGAGGATGGCCGTGCCGTTGGAGATTACCGCGACCAGATTGCCCTTGGAGGTGTAATCGTAAGCCTTGTCCGGGTCCTCGGCGATCATCTTCACCGGCACGGCGACACCGGGGGAATAAGCTAGCGAAAGGTCGCGCTGCGTCGCCATCGGCTTGGTCGGCGTGATTGAGATTTTGCCGGGTGCGGGCAAGCGATGGAAATCCAGCGCTTCGGCGTCGGTGAAGGATTGCTTGGTGTCGGACATGTGGGAGGGGGCTCGGCGTGTAAAATGAGGCGGCACCCTAGCTTTGAGTGCAGGGGCGTCAATGGAAGTCCGAGCCGTGAGGGGCTAAAGCCTCAATCGTGGCCGATTCCTCGCTCCCCCCGCCGACGCGCGCGAGCCCGTTCATGGCGCAATATCTCGCCGCCAAAGCCGAGCATCCGGAAGCTTTGTTGTTTTTTCGGATGGGCGATTTTTACGAAATGTTTTTCGGTGATGCGGTGAAGGCCGCTGGTGCGCTCGGCATTACATTGACCAAACGCGGTCAACACGAAGGCGACCCGATTCCGATGGCCGGAGTGCCGTGGCATCAAGCGGAAAACTACCTCGCCAAACTGATTCGCGCGGGCTTCAAGGTCGCGGTGTGCGAGCAGATGGAAGACCCCGCCGAAGCGCGCAAGCGCGGCGGCAAATCCATCGTCCATCGCGCGGTCGTGCGCGTTGTCACGCCGGGCACTTTGACCGAGGAGGGTTTGCTCGACGCGCGTGCGGCCAATCGGCTGGCCGCGTGCGCGTTTGATGGCGACAGCGCCGCGATTGCTTGGGCGGATATATCGACCGGCGCGTTCGAGACGCGCGCGCTGAAGGCTGCCGAAATCGAGGAAGAGTTGGCCGCGCTGGCGCCGGCCGAAGTGTTAGTGGTGGAGGCTAACGCGGGTCGTGTGAAAGAGGCCGCGCGCATCGCCGGGGCCACGCTGACAACGCGGCCAGCGGTAAAGGCCGACGCAAAAGCCGCCGTGCGCCGAATCAAGGCCGCGTTTGAAGTGGCGGCGCTGGATGGGTTCGGCGATTTCGGCGTGGCGGAACTCTCAGCCATGGGCCTGGTGCTCGATTATATCGAACTGACGCAGGCGGGCGCGGCGCCGCGCTTGACGCCGCCGCGCCGCAATTCTGAACGCAATTTCATGGCGATCGACGCGTCCACGCGCGCGGCGTTGGAACTTGAGCGGTCGAACAATTCTTCACTTGGGCGCGGCGGCCGCGAAGGTTCGCTGCTTGCCTGCGTGGACCGTACCGTGACGGCGCCTGGCGGACGCTTGCTCGGCGAGCGCATTGGCCGGCCGCTGACGGACGTCGAGCAGATCAATGCGCGGCTCGACGCGGTGCAATTCTTCCTCGAAGCGCCGAGCCGCCGCGCTGGCGTGCGCCAAGAATTGCGCGCGGCGGGAGATTTGGCGCGGGCGTTGATGCGGCTTGCCTTGGGCCGAGGCGGCCCGCGAGATTTGGCGCACTTGCGCGATGGGTTGGGCGCTGGCGACCGCGCGGCGGCGCGCTGCATGGGGCTCGGGGGCGGCGAGGCGCCGGGGGAAATCGCGTGTGCCTGCGCGGCGCTTTCGCTTTCTGGCCATCCGGCGTGCGCAAGCTTGACGCAGACCTTGGAGCGGGCGCTGGCGGCTGAGCTGGGCCTGCTCGCGCGTGACGGCGGCTTTATTGCGCCCGGCTATGACGCGGCGCTCGACGATACGCGCGCCTTGCGTGACGACAGCCGCAAAGTCATCGCCGCGCTGCAAGCGAGATACGCGGAAGAAACCGGCATCGGCGCACTCAAACTCAAGCACAACAATGTGCTGGGCTATCATATCGACGCCACAGCCAAGCAAGCCGAAGCGCTGATGGCGACGCCGCTGAATGCACGCTTCATCCATCGCCAGACCAATGCCGGCTCGGTCAAATTCACCACGACCGAATTGGTTGAACTCGATTCCAAGATTGCCCGCGCCGGGGAAGCGGCGCTGGCGCGCGAATTGGCGCTGTTCAAGGACTTCACGGCGCGCGCGATCACCTGTGAAGCGGAAATCCGCGCTGCCGCCGAAGCGCTGGCCGCGCTCGACGTCGCCGCTGGGCTGGCTGAATGGGCTGACGAAGTGCGAGCAGTGCGCCCCGAGATCGATGAGAGCACCGCGTTGCTCGCCAAAAGCGCGCGTCATCCTGTGGTCGAGGAGGGCGTGCGGCGCGAGGGGCTTGGCTTTACGCCCAACGATGCGCGTCTTGACGCGGAGGGAAAAAGCGGCCCGCGCTTGCTCCTGGTCACCGGGCCGAACATGGCCGGCAAGAGCACGTATTTGCGGCAGATCGCGCTGCTGGCGGTGCTGGCGCAGGCGGGCTCGTTTGTGCCGGCGAAAAAACTGCGCCTTGGCTTGGTGGACCGCGTGTTCGCGCGCGTGGGCGCCTCCGATGATCTGGCGCGCGGGCGCTCCACGTTCATGACCGAGATGGTGGAGACCGCAGCCATCTTGCATCAAGCTGGGCCGCGCGCGCTGGTGGTGCTCGATGAAATCGGCCGTGGCACCGCGACCTTTGATGGCTTGGCCATCGCCTGGGCGGTGGCGGAGCATTTGCACGAGGCCAACAAATGCCGCGCCGTGTTCGCCACCCATTATCACGAACTGACGCGCCTTGCCGACAAGCTTGAATCCGGCGCCAACGCGCATCTGCGCGCCAAGGCATGGAAGGGCGATCTTGTGTTCCTGCACGAGGTCGCGCCCGGCGCCGCCGATCGCTCCTACGGCATTCAGGTGGCCAAGCTGGCGGGCCTGCCGAAGAGCGCGGTCGAGCGCGCGCGCGCGGTGTTGGCGCGGCTTGAAGCCAATGGCGGCGCAACGCGCGTGGATATCGTCAATGACTTGCCGCTGTTCGCGCAAGTGCTGGCCGAGACCGCTCCGTCAAAGCTGGAAGCGGCGCTGGCGGAGATTCAGCCCGATGGATTGTCGCCCAAAGACGCGCTCGAGCTACTCTACCGCCTCAAGGCTGTTGCTGTGTCTGATCCTGCGGATCGCTGAGCAGGCCCTCGCGAGCGTTTACGCTGTCGATCGCTTCTCGGGACGCCGCCCCGGCGATGTAGTTCTGGCGCCAAATGTCGATGGAGCCTGTTTGGATGAACAGCGCCATGATTGCGCCAAGGCAAGCGCCCATCACCAAGCCGGTCATGCCCCACAATGACGCGGCAAACCAATATGCCGAGGCGCGTTCGCTCTTGATGCGCTGGGCAAATAATTTTTGATCCATGAGCGCTTCGAGGCCGGCGCGCGCAGGGTGGTCGTGTATTTGGAGATCATCGTCATCGACCGGGTTTATCCGAATCGTCTTGCCGCCCTTGCTGCGCATTGAGTGGTCTCCCGGAACGGTCCCGTTTCATGTAGCCAGCGCCTATTTGGCTGTACCGGCGAAATGAGGCAAGTTCTCGACTGACGATTTTGTAAAGAAATTACATCCCGCCTCAAGGTAACAAATATACCGTTAAGATGCCAACCCGCCTAAAGTCCGCCCAGATCCAGCAGGTCATCGACGGCCCGCGGCTGCGTGCGCAGCTGAGCGCGGCCTATTCCGTGGAGGGCGACCGTGCCGGCGGCGCGGTCAAGGAATTGCTGAAAGGAGCATTGTTTCAAGGGCGATTAATCGCGAAGGAGCGGCTTGAGGCGGGCGAAAACGGGTGGGCGGTGGCGCGCCTGCTGAGCGCGGTCGCGGACGAGGTGGTGAGCGCGCTGTACGATTACACCACCACGCACGTGTTCCGCGCCAGCAACCCCACGGCGGGGGAGCGCCTGGCGATCGTCGCGGTGGGCGGATACGGGCGGGGTGAACTGGCGCCGTCGTCGGACCTCGACCTGTTGTTCCTTCGCGCCTATAAACCGACCCCCTTCGCCGACAGCGTCACCGAGTACATGCTCTACATGATGTGGGATATGGGGATGAAGGTCGGCCAAGCTTCACGCAACGTCGAGGAAAACCTCAAATTCGCGCGCGAGGACCACACCATTCAGACCGCGCTCTTGGAAGCGCGGTGGATCGCTGGCGACGTTTCCCTGGCGGAGGAGCTGGCCGCACGCTTCCGCAAGGAAGTCGCCGGTCGCGGCCATGCTGTGTACATCGCCGCCAAGCTGAAGGAGCGCGACGAACGCCATCTGCGCATCGGCGCCTCCCGCTACATGGTTGAGCCCAACATCAAGGAAGGCAAAGGCGGCCTCCGCGACCTGCACACGTTGTTTTGGATGGCGCGGCGGCGCTACGGCTTCTCAAACCCGCAAGACTACATCGCCGCCGGGGTATTTACGGCGGAGGAATGGCAGGCTTTTCGGCGCGCGCTAGAGTTTTTGTGGAGCGTGCGCTGCCATCTACATTTCGTGACCGGCCGCGCCGAGGAGCGGCTGACCTTTGACCTGCAGCCGGAACTCTCGAAGCGTCTGCGCTATAATGCGCGCCGCGGCCAAAGCGCGGTCGAACGCTTCATGAAACGGTATTTTCTGGTGGCCAAGGAGGTCGGCGCGCTGACGCGCATTCTGTGCGCGAAGCTGGAGGCCGATCACGCCAAGAACGCCCCGCGCGGACTGCAGCGTTTTCTGCCCACGGCGCGAAAGCCCTCGTCGCTAGACGAGCCCGGGTTCCACATCGACGGCGGACGGCTCTGCGTTGAGGCGCCGGCGGTGTTCGGTTCTCCGGCCAAGGTGATGCGTTTGTTCATGATCGCCGAGCAGCGTGACCTCGACATCCACCCAATTGCATTAAATGAGGCCTCCCGGCGCGCGCGCCGCATGCCCGCGGCTTGGTGGCGCGCCGATGCCGATGCGTGCGCGGCTTTTCTCGACGTGGCGACATCGCCGCGCCATCCGGCGGCGGCGCTGCGGTTGATGAACGAGGCCGGCGTGCTCGGCAAGTTCGTGCCGGAATTCGGGGGCGTAGTCGCGCAAATGCAGTTCAACATGTATCACCATTACACGGTGGATGAGCACACGCTGCAAGCCATCGAAGCGATGTCGGCGATCGAGCAGGGCCAGCACAAGGACCAGCATCCGCTGGCGAGTTCGATCTTCGCCAAGATTATCAATCGGCGCGCGCTCTATCTCGCCATGATGCTGCACGATACCGGCAAGGGCGACGGCGACCAACAGGTGGAAGGAGAAAAATCCGCCCGCGCGGCCTGTGAACGCCTCGGTCTGCCGCGGGAAGAGATCGATCTCGTCGGCTGGCTGGTGGGCAATCATTTGCTGATGAGCGACGTGGCGCAGAAACGTGACATTAGCGATCCGCGCACGGTGGCGCAATTCGCCAAGACCGTCGGTTCGGTCGAGCATTTGCGCCTGTTGCTGGTGTTGACGGTGTCCGACATTCGAGCCGTCGGGCCGGGTATGTGGAACGATTGGAAAGGTCAATTGCTGCGCGATCTCTACCGGTTCGCGGAAGCGGCGCTGCATGGCGGGCGCTCCGACGAGGAGAGCGTGCGCACGCACCAGGCCGAGGTCGCCGCCGATGCGAAGCGGACGCTGATGAGCGATATCGGCGGCGATGGCGCCGACGCTTGGTTCGAGGCACTGGAAGACGGGTATTGGCTGAACCACGATTTCGAGGCGTTGACTTGGCACGCGCGCGAAGTGATTGGCGCGCGTGGCGCGGGGGCGGTTTGTCACGTCGCGGCGCGTGTGCGCCCGGTCCAAGGCGTTACCGAAGTGCTGATTTACGCCAGCGACCGCCCCGGCCTGTTCGCGAGTTTGGCCGCCGCCATTTCAGCCGCCGGCGCCGACATAGCCGGCGCGCGCGTCCACACCAGCAAGGACGGCGCGGCGTTCGATGTGTTTTCTATCCAAACCTCGGCCCGCACACCGTTCGGCGCCGACGATGCCGGCGCGCTCGGCTCGCTGATCGCGCGGCTTGAACGCGCCGCCGTCGAGAATCACGCGCTGGCGGCGGCGAAACTGCCTTCGCGCAGAAGCGCGGCGTTCACGATCGAGCCGTGGGTGCGCATCGACAACGACATCACCCCGCACGCGACCGTCATCGAGGCGTCGGGACGTGACCGGCTGGGCCTGCTGGCGGAGTTGGCGCATGTGTGCGCGCAAGCAAGGGTGTCGATTGTGAGCGCGCACATCGATAGAAGCGGCGAACGCGCATCCGATGTGTTCTACGCGCAAGAGGAGGGCGGCGGCCAAATCGCCGACCCTCGCCGCATGGCGCGTGTGCGCGCTGAGCTCGAAACCGTGTTGCGCGCGGCCGAGGCGAAAGCGCCAGTGGATCCGGCCGAGACGGCTTTGGCGGTGGCGCCCGCCTCGACGGCGCGCTAGCAAGATGCTCCGCTAATTGAGTCGCCATCCTCATGAGTCTCGCGCGCAACACGGCCGTCATTGGCGGCCTGACTTTGATTTCACGCCTGTTTGGCCTCGCGCGCGACCTGCTATTGGCGGCGGCGCTTGGGGCGGGGCCGATCGCCGACGCATTCTATGCCGCGCTCCGCTTTCCTAATTTGTTCCGGCGCCTGTTTGCCGAGGGGGCCTTCAGCCAAGCTTTCGTGCCGGTCTATTCCAAGACCTTGGCCACGGAGGGCCAGGAAGCCGCTGATCAGCTTGCGGGCGAGGCGCTTTCGGTTTTGCTGGCGAGCACCGGCGTGCTTACCGCGCTGGCGATTCTGGCGATGCCTTGGATCAACATTGTGTTGTTCGCCGGCTATGCCGACGATCCAGAAACCTTCGCGCTGGCGACTTTGCTGACCCAGATCGCCATGCCGTACCTGGTCTGCATGACGGCAGCGACATTGTTTTCAGGCGCGCTCAACGCTCGCGGAAAATTCTTTGTCGCGGCGGCGGCGCCGATCCTGTTGAACCTTTGTCTGTTGGCGGCGGTGTGGCCGCTGCGGGAAAATGCCGTGGCCGCCGCCTATGCGGCGGCCACGGCGGTGACCGCGTCAGGAGTGCTGCAGGCGATCTGGGTATGGTGGGGCGCGCACCGCGCCGGCGCGGGGGTGCGGCTAACAGCGCCGCGCGTGACGCCCGCGGTTGGGCGTTTGGTTGCGCTCGCCATCCCCGGCGCCATCGCCGGCGGCGCGCTGCAGATCAACGTGCTGGTCAGCCAGGCGCTGGCCTCGTTCGAGCAGGGCGCAATCACGTACCTAAATTACGCGGATCGCCTCTATCAATTGCCGCTCGGGCTGATCGGCATCGCTGTTGGCGTGGCGATGCTGCCGCGGCTGTCGCGCCTGGTGCAGGAGGGCGATGCGGCGGGCGCGCGCGGCGCGCTCGACGAAGCCGTGGCGCTATCGATGGCGTTCACGTTGCCGGCGGCGGCGGCGATCCTGGCGATTCCATTTTTTCTGATCGACGGCCTGTTCACGCGCGGCGCGTTTACGAGCGCCGATGCGCACGCCGTAGCTCAGGCGCTCATCCATTATGGCTGGGGCGTGCCGGCGTTCGTGCTGGCGAAGATTTACGCACCGGCCTTCTTCGCGCGCGAGGATACTAAGGCGCCGATGCGCTACGCGCTGATCTCGATGGCGCTGAATGTTGTGTTCGGGGCGGTTTTGTTTTTCGGCTTGCGCCGTCTTGGCGTCGCCGGGTTTCCTGGTCTTGCTATCGCCACTTCGACGGCGGCTTGGCTCAATGTCGGCTTGATGATCCGCTCGCTGGTCGCCAGCGGCGGTTATCGGCCGAGCGCGGCGGCATTCGGCAGGCTCATGCGTATCTTGTTCGCGGCAGCCCTGCTGTTCGGCTTGCTGTGGTTGGCGAACGCGAACCGAGCGCTGCTTGAAGCGCAAATGGAGTCAAAGGAAGTGGCGGCGTTGGCTGTGATCCTAGCGGCGGGCGTGCTGTATGCCGTGATGGTTCTTGCGGTGCGGGCGGTGACCTTTGCCGAGGTGCGCGGCGCGTTCCGGCGCGACGCGGGTGCGGACGGCGGCGGCGTCGGCTTGCCGCCGAGCGTGGACGGCTGATAGGAAGCGTGATGACTAACGCTCCCGCCTATACTGGCCCGCAACGGGTGTTTTCTGGCATGCAGCCGACCAATGGCTTGCATCTGGGAAACTATCTCGGCGCGTTGCAGAAATTCGTGGCGCTGCAGGACAAGTACGAATGCATTTATTGTATCGTCGATCTGCATGCGATCACCGCTGGCCCCGATCCGAGGGAACTCGTCGCCAAAACGCGCGAGGTGGCTGCGGCTTACATCGCCGCCGGCGTCGATCCGGCGCGTTCGATCATATTCGTGCAATCGGCGGTGCGCGAGCACTCCGAGCTGGCCTGGGTGTTCAACTGCATCGCCCGTATGGGCTGGCTCGAGCGCATGACCCAGTTCAAGGACAAGGCCGGCAAGCACGCGGAACGTATGTCGGTGGGCCTGTTCGATTATCCGGTGCTGCAGGCGGCGGATATTCTCTTGTACAAAGCCACCCACGTGCCGGTGGGCGAGGACCAGAAGCAGCATTTGGAACTCTCGCGCGACATCGCCCAGAAATTCAACAACGATTACGACGCGCCCGGCTTCTTCCCGCTGCCCGAGCCTTTGATCCAAGGCCCCGGCGCGCGCATCATGAGCCTGCGCGAGGGGAGCAAGAAAATGTCGAAATCCGACCCCTCCGACATGACCCGCATCAACCTCACCGACGATGCCGATACGATCATGGCTAAGATCAAGAAAGCCACCACCGATTCTGAACCGCTGCCGGAGAGCGTCGATGGTTTGAAGGAGAGGGCGGAGGTTGAGAATCTGGTCGGCATCTATGCCGCGACGGCGGGCGTGCGCGCCGAGGACGTGCTCAAGGAATTCGCCGGCCAAGGCTTCGGAATATTCAAACCCGCGCTCGCCGAAGCGCTCGCCGCAAAACTCGCCCCCATCGCCGCCGAAATGCGCCGCCTGAACGCCGATCCCGCCGCGCTAGACGCGATCCTGCGCGACGGCGCCGCCCGCGCCCACGCCATAGCCGCGCCGATCATGGAAGAAGTGCGCGCGCGGGTTGGATTTTGGCGCGCTTGAGAGTGCAAAAATAAGAGTGACAAAAATAAGAGTCTCCCTTTAAGGGACACCTATTTGGGGCCTTATCGTGGCGGAGGGACACACCTCTTTTTAATCTCCAATCTCCCTCGATCAAGCGCACGCTTGACACCCGCCCATTATGTAGCTACATAAATGACCCAATATGAATGGGATCCAGGTAAGGCGCGGGCGAATCTTGCCAAGCATGGCGTTTCGTTTGACCTGGTCGCGGATTTCGATTGGGCGCGGGCGATTGAGATCGAGGATGACCGGTTAGACTATGGCGAAGCGAGGACGCGATTGCGCTGATTGAGACCTGCGGGAGCGGATTGGATTTTGGCGGGCGTGACGCTCGTGCTCCCCCGATAGGGGGAGCAGTCAGCGCGTTAGCGCTGACTGAGGGGAAAACGCCAGTGTTGGCAAACACCAGCGTTGCCCCCTCCGTCACGCGCTTGCGCGCGCGCCACCTCCCCTATCGGGGGAGGACGGGCGTGTATGCTCGGAAAGCGCCACGCCCAGGTAGCGGAGAGATTATGAAAAAGCGCAGGCCGGCGGGGATTAGCGTGGCGGATTGGGACGCGGTCGATAGCCCGCCGGTCAGCTCGAAGCTGATCGCGCGCATGCTGCCACCGCGGCGCGGGCGGCCACCGCTTGGGGACGCCAGCAAGGAGCAGGTCACCCTGCGCCTCGACGCCGACGTGATCGCGCGCTTTCGCGCCTCGGGCGCTGGTTGGCAGAGCCGGATCAACGAGGTGTTGCGCCGCAACGCGGCTTCCATGGACGATAAGCGCCGGGCGGCGACAAGAAATGTCGCCAAGAAAGCCAGGCGCGGCTAAACTCAGCCCCCCATGTCCACCGCCCCCTTCGCCCTCCTGGTCATCGCCGACGAAAGTGAGGAATTTCCCGCGGCGCTGACTTATGCCGGCCTCTTGGCAAAAAGCACGGGCTGGCGCCTCGTGATGTTACGGGTGATCGAGCCGTCGGACCCCGCGCCCTGGGCCTCGATCAGCGAGGAAATGCGCCGGCAGGCGCAGGCGGCGGCGGAATCGCTGACCCAGCGCTTCGCGGCCGAGGTTTGGGCCGAATGCGGCATCACTGCCGAGCCAGTGCTGGCGCACGGCGATCTGAAGCCGGAATTGCGCAAGATCCTGGAACAAGATGCGTCGATCAAGCTGGTGGTGCTGGCCTCGTCCGCGGGACCGGGCGGACCCGGGCCATTGGTGGCCCAGCTGGGCAAGAACCAGGGTCTGGGCGGCCGCGCGGTGCCGGTGCTGGTGGCGCCGGGGTCGTTGTCGCGGGCGGAAATTCGCGCGCTGGCGCTGCCGCTGGGCGCGCCGCCCGAACCGCCGGCTTCTTGACCCGCCGCGCGCGAAGGGCCACCTCAAAGCGATGTTCATTCAAACGGAATCCACGCCCAATCCACGAACGCTGAAATTTTTGCCAGGCCGCGATGTGCTTGGATCTGGCAGCCGTGAGTTCGCCGAGGCGGATGCCGCTATCGGCTCGCCCTTGGCGCAGGCGCTGTTCGCGGTGGCGGGGGTCGAGCGGGTCTATCTTGGCGGCGACTTTCTCACCATCACCAAGGCCGATGCCGTCGAGTGGCCGCACCTGAAGCCACACTTGCTGGCGGCGATCATGGATCATTACCTGTCGGGCCGGCCGGTGTTGCTCGACGCCGGCGCGCAGGCCGATGCGAGCGATGAGGCCGATATCGTCTATGACGGCGAGGCCGCCGGCATTGTGAAGGAGATCAAGGAAATCATCGAAGCACGGGTGCGCCCGGCGGTGGCGCGCGACGGCGGCGACATCACGTTTCATTCTTGGGACCATTCCGCCGGCATCGTCCGCCTCAACATGCGCGGCTCATGCGCCGGCTGCCCATCCTCGGCGCTGACGCTGAAGCAAGGGATCGAGAATATGCTCCGGCACTATGTGCCGGAAGTCCTGGGCGTGGAACAGGTGGTCTGATGTTCAGACTTTCGTAGTCGATTAGATTACATTACAAGCGATACTGCATGTATCGTTAACGATTGATTTACCATTGAGTTTAAGTTGAAGGGCAACTTGTCACTAGGTATCGACTCGATCATGGATACGGGCGCCCCAATCCAAGACGAGGATCTGTATCTGATGTCGAGCGTGCAGCCGGGCGAAAGCGGGTTGCCGTTTGTCGTCTACATTTCCGAACGCCAGGGTCCGCACGATGTTCGCGTGAAAGTGGCAGCCGGGCCGAAAGTTCCGCCGTTCGTCGCGTCGGTGTCGGTGCGCCCGAATGTTGAGATTGTCGCTGGGCAATTGACCAATCGGGATCTAGATCTTGTCCGCCAGTGGGTCGAGCTGAATCGCGAAGTCATCATCGATCATTGGGAGGGAAAGACGCCGTCTTCCAGGGATGTATTGAATGCGCTCAAGCCAATCTCACGCGCCTAGCGTCCCTACAACTTCGCCCAGGCGAATTCGGCGACCGGTTTGATCGTCCTCGCCCTCGATACCACGCTGGACGCTTGCTCGGTCGCGCTTTCGCGCGATGGCGAGACGTTGGCGATGCGCAGCGAAGCCATGTCGCGCGGGCAAGCGGAGCGGATTGCGCCGATGGTGCGTGAAGTAATGGCGGCGGCCGGCGCCGCGTTTGCCGAGATCGACCGTATTGCGGTAACCACGGGGCCGGGATCGTTCACCGGCGTGCGGGTGGGGCTTTCGTTCGGGCGCGCCTTGGCGCTGGCGCTGGGCAAGCCGTGCGTAGGCATCTCTACGCTTGAAGCGCTGGCGCTTGAGGAAGGGGAGGCGGGTCTACGCGGCGCGCTGATTGAAACGCCGGGTGCTTCGTATGTTGCGCTTTATGACAACGGAGCGCCGCTGATCGCTCCGCGTGCGATCGAACGCGGCGCTCATGAAGACTTGATTTGGGGGGCGGCGAAAGGCAGGGCGTTTACTGTCAGGGGCCCCGGCGTAAGCGTGCGGATTGCCGAGTTGGCACTTCGCGCCGCACGCTTGAACAGCGCGCACTATCCGCCAAACCCGACCTATCTGCGCGCGCCTCACGTGACGCTGCCGGGCGCCGGGTCGTGATCGAAACCGTTGGCGCCGAGGCGGCGGCGCTGTTGGCGGAGTTGCACGCGCGCGGATTCGACAGGCCATGGAGCGCCGATGAGATCGCAACCTTGCTCGACAATCCGGCGGCGTTCGCGCTGATTGCGCATGAGGCCGCGCCCGTCGGCCTTGTGATTGCTTGGGCAGCCGCCGGCGAAGCGGAATTACTCACTGTGGCGGTGAGCCCCGAAGCGCGGCGGAGGGGGGTGGGCGCTGCGCTTGTGATCGCGGCGGCCGCGGCCGTGGCGGCGCGCGGGGCGTCGGTTATGCGTTTGGAATCAGCCGAGGACAATGCCGGGGCGCGTGCGCTCTACGCTAAGCTTGGCTTTGAACAGACCGGTCGCCGGCCTAGCTATTATGCACGCCGAACCGGGGATGTGAGCGCGATAATCATGCGCCGCGCGGTGCCGATTTGAGCTGTCGGCGGTGGACAGCAAGCACCGGGAAAGAGTATCTCTCTTTTGCATGGATCGTATCGAAAAACTTTGTGTCGAGAAGGGTATGCGCATGACCGAGCAGCGCCGCGTTATCGCGCGCGTGGTCGGGGCCAGCCACGACCATCCCGATGTGGAAGAGCTGCACCGGCGCGCGGCGGGCGTCGATGCGGGCATCTCGATCGCCACCGTGTACCGCACCGTGCGCTTGTTCGAGGAGGCGGGCATCCTTGAGCGGCATGATTTTCGCGACGGGCGCTCGCGCTACGAGGAAACCCCCGACACGCACCACGATCACCTTATCGACATGAAGACCGGCAAAGTGATCGAGTTCATGGATCCGGAAATCGAACGTCTGCAACACGAGATCGCAAGGCGGCTGGGCTACAAACTGGTCGATCATCGGTTGGAACTTTATGGCGTGCCGGTCGAGGACAAAGCGAAAGCGGGCAAGCGCTGACATGGCCGAACGCGAGCCCAAGCGGCTGTTCATCGAGACCTATGGTTGCCAAATGAACGTCTACGATTCCGAGCGCATGCGCGATCTACTGACGCCGCTCGGCTATTGCATAATCGATCGGCCGGACGACGCCGACTTGGTCATCCTCAACACTTGCCATATTCGCGAGAAGGCAACCGAGAAAGTCTATTCCGAAATCGGCCGGCTGCGTGCGCACAAGCAGCGCCGCGCGAGCGAAGGAAAGAGCATGACCATCGCCATCGCCGGCTGCGTGGCGCAGGCCGAGGGCGAGGAGATCATGGCGCGCGCGCCGGCGGTGGATTTAGTCGTCGGCCCGCAAGCCTACCACAGACTGCCAGAACTGATCGCGCGCGCCGCGCGCACTACCGGCGAGCGCCTCGCTACCGATTTCTCGCCACGGGAAAAATTCGATGCGTTGCCCAAGCGCGCGCCGGACGGCGTCACCGCCTTTCTCTCGATTCAAGAGGGCTGCGACAAATTCTGCACCTTCTGCGTCGTGCCTTACACCCGCGGCGCTGAATATTCGCGGCCCGTTGCCGATGTGCTAGCTGAAGCGCGAGGATTGGTGGATGGGGGCGTTCGGGAGATCACGCTGCTGGGCCAGAACGTCAACGCTTATTGCGGTGATCGGACCGCCATCGTCTCGCCGGCGGGGACGCCGGCGGTGCATTTTGGCGAATTGCTGCGCGAACTAGTGAAAATCGAGGGCCTCGCGCGCCTGCGTTACATGACCTCCCATCCCGCCGAGATGAGCGAGGAGCTCATTGCGCTGCATGGGGAAGAATCAAAACTAATGCCGTTTCTGCATATGCCGGTGCAATCGGGGTCGGACCGAATCCTGAAAGCGATGAACCGCAAACATGACTGCGCGTATTATCGCGGCATCGTCGAGCGCTTGCGCGCGAGCCGCCCGGATATCGCGCTCTCCAGCGATTTCATAATCGGCTTCCCCGGTGAAACCGAGGCGGATTTCGACGCGACGCTGGACTTGGTGCGCGAGGTGGGTTTCGCCTCGGCGTATTCGTTCAAATATTCCCCGCGCCCCGGAACGCCGGCCGCGGCGATGCATGGGCAGGTCGGTCAGGACGTGAAGGCTGAGCGCTTGTCGCGTTTGCAGACGCTGCTATGGGCGCAGCAACGCGCGTTCAATCAAACGCAAGTCGGGCGTGTACTGCCGGTGCTGGTGACCGGCGAGGGGCGCGGGGCCGGCCAAAAGTACGGCCGCTCGCCCTATCTGCAAGCGGTGCATTTTGACGACACGCGCTCGCGGGCGGGCGACATCGTCGATGTGCACATAATGGCCGCGTCGCAAAATTCGCTTGCGGCCGCGCGCCAGGATCAAGGCGTGGCGCCGGCGTGAGCGAAGCTCAAGCAAGCGGCGACTTGGTTCGGGTCATCACGCTGGCGGGTGTCGCGCAAGCCGTGTTCGGGCCGCTTCACCGGCATCTCGCGCACATCCAGGAGGCGTTCCGCGATCCGGGTGCGCCGCGCGGCGCGCCGGCTTACCGGCTTACGCTCGACGCGCAGGGCGACCAGCTGACGCTGCGCACGGGCGCCGGCGGCGTGACGGACATTGAGCGCGCCCAACGCATCATCGATGCCTTGGCAGAGCTTGCCCGCCGCAAGGGGCGCGTGCGCGAGGGCGAGGTGCTGGCGGCGATTTCGTTTTCGGAGGGCCCAAACGATACGCCGGGGCCGATGGCGCTGCCGCAATTGGGCGGGCTCACGTTGCGAACTCCGCGACAGGTGCATTATGTCGAAGCGTTGCGCGACCAGGCGCTCGATCTCATTTTTGGCGTTGGCCCCGCCGGCACCGGCAAGACTTTTCTCGCTGTTGCGGCAGCGGTGGAAGCGTTGAAACAGGAGCGCGTGGACCGGATTATCGTCACCCGCCCGGCGGTGGAGGCGGGTGAAAAGCTCGGCTATTTGCCGGGCGATTTGGCGGACAAAGTCGATCCCTATCTGGCGCCGATCTGGGACGCGTTTCGCAGCCAGATCAACGAGAACGATTTGAAGACGCGGCGCGAGCGCCGCCAAATCGAAGTGGCGCCGCTCGGCTTCATGCGCGGACGCACGCTGTCAAACGCATTCGTTATTGTCGATGAGGCGCAGAACGCGACCATTCTGCAAATGAAAATGGTGCTGACGCGGCTGGGCGAAGGCTCGCGCATGGTGGTGACGGGAGATCCCTCGCAAATCGATTTGCTGCGCGCCGACCAATCTGGCCTTGCGCACGCAATTTCCATATTGGAGCACATAGCGGCGGTCGAAGTGATCCGCTTCGCCGCCCAGGACGTAGTGCGTCACCGGCTGGTCGCGCACATTGTCGAAGCCTATCATCGCGACGAGGGCGGTCATGGCTGAGCGAGCGTTCGAGGTTGATGTGGTTGGTGGCTCGGAGCTGTGGCGTGGTCACGAGGAGGGACTGGCGCGGGCGCTGGCGGCGGCGGCCGAGGCCGAAGGCGCGCTGGGGACGGTGTCCTTGCTGCTAGGCGATGACGCGGCGATCGCCGCCATGAACCGCCAGTTCCGCGACAAACAGGGGCCCACCAACGTGCTCTCGTTCCCGCCGGCGGAGACCGGAGCGGGCGCCGACGGCTTCCTGGGCGACATCGCGCTGGCGGTGGAAACCATTGCCGCGGAAGCGGAATTTCAGGGAAAACGGTTCGAGAGCCACGCCGCGCACCTGGCCGTGCACGGCTTTCTCCATCTTTTGGGCTATGATCACGAAAGCGAGGCCGACGCTCGGGCGATGGAAGCGCGCGAACGCGCGATCCTCACCTCGATTGGGATTGAAGATCCTTATGCGTGAACACCGGCAAACTGAAGGAGTACGACGCACTTAGATGGCAGACACGAACGAAACAACTGAACCCTTGTCGCGAAGGCGCGCGGGTCTGGTGCAACGTCTGAGCCGCTTGTTTGCGCGCGAGCGGCTTGGCTCGGCGGCCGCTGTCGAGGAGGTTCTGCGCGAGCGTGAGGCAAACGGCGAGACGATCGGACTCGCGCACAAGGACATGATCCTGCGCGCGGCGCGGTTCGACCGGCTCAAGGTGGCCGACGTAATGCGTCCGCGCGCCGACATCGTCGCCATCGAAGCCGCCGCGACCCTGGGTGAAGCAGCGCGGGCGTTCTCTGAGAGCCAGCATTCAAGGCTGCCGATTTATGGCGAGACGCTCGACGATCCCCAGGGTCTGGTGCACGTGCGCGACGTGATGGCGTTGCTTGCGCCGAACGCGGAAGGAGAGGCGCGCGCGAGATTCGCCGATCGCCTGCTGCCGCGCATCAGGCGCGACATCCTGTTCGTGCCGTCCTCGATGACATTGGCGACTCTGTTCTTGAAAATGCAGTCGAGCCGCATCCATCTGGCGCTGGTGGTGGACGAATATGGCGGCACCGACGGCCTGGTCTCGATGGAAGACCTCGTCGAGCAAATCGTCGGCGCCATTGAAGATGAGCACGACGTGGATTCAGCTCTCGTGCTGGAGCGGCCGGCCGGCGCCTTCGAGGCCGACGGGCGCGCGCCCATTGACCAGCTGGAGGCCAAGTTGGGCGTAAGCCTCGCCTTGCCGGACCACGAAGACGAATTCGACACCGCGGCGGGGCTTGCGGTGGCGCTCGCTGGTAGATTACCGCAGCGCGGCGAAATTTTGCGCCACCCCGCCGGTCTTGACGTGGAGATCATCGACGCCGATCCGCGGCGGGTGAAGCGCATTCGGATCAAGCGCGGTTGATGCCGCCGCAAAACGCCGCGCTGCTTAGTGGCGAAGTGAGAGTCGGAATTTGGGGAGTTGGAATTTGGCCGCGTTGCAAGCTGACGCTTCGATGTCGCGTATCCAGATTTGGGCGATCGCCCGGACGCCGTGGCAGCGCCGCGGCCTCGCCGTGTTGGCTGGCGCGGCGGCGACTTTGGCGCACGCGCCGTTTCAATTTGTGCCGGCCTATGCCGCTGCTCTGGTCGTCTTGGTGTGGCTGCTCGACGCGGCGGCGCGGCGCGAGAGGCCCTTGGTTTCGGCTTTCGCGGCCGGTTGGTTTTTCGGCCTCGGCCATCTGAGCACCGGGCTCTATTGGGTGTCATCGGCTTTCTTGGTCGATTCGGATGCTTGGGGACCTTTGTGGGGCATCCCCGCCGCCCTTGCGCTGGCTGGCGGGTTGGCTCTGCTCTGGGGCTTTGGCTGCGCGCTGGCGATGATGTTCTGGACCGACGGCATGCGCAGGCTGCCGGTGTTCGCGGCCTGCGTCTTCATTTCCGAGTGGCTACGCGGGCATCTGTTTGGCGGCCTTCCGTGGCTTTTGCCGGGCTATGTCTGGACGCCGGGCGAACCGATCTCGCAATTAGCTTCGGTGATCGGGATTTACGGGCTCTCGCTGCTCACTTTGTTGGCGGCCATCGCGCCCGCAACCGTGGCCGACGGGCAGTCCGGCGCGGGCCGGCGCCTTGTTCCAATGCTGGTCGCCGGATTGGCCATGGGCATGGCCTGGGGCTGGGGCGCGCAGCGCCTCGCGCACGCCGCAATCGATCCGCCTGGCGCCCAACCCATCGTGCGGGTCACCGATTCCGGCATGAGTCAGGCCGAAAAATGGGCCCCCCACTCGGACCAGGAATGGCGCGTCTTGCGGCGCTATCTGGATGCTAGCGGCCCGCCTGGGCGGGGCCGCGCGGCGATCGTGATTTGGCCAGAGGGCGCGATCCCGGCGCTGAATTTCTTCATGCTCGAAAATCCGGATTTCATGGACGCGGTGGGGCGTGGGCTAGGCGACCGCGCGCTGGTTCTCGGATTGTCGCGGCGCGAGATGGGCGAAGACGCGCTTTTGTACTTCAACTCCGCCGCTGTCATCGATGGCGTAAGCGGAATGGCGCGAGTCAGTCAGACCTACGACAAGAATCGATTGGTGCCGTTCGGCGAGTTTATCCCGCTTTGGTCGCTGGTGAGTTCGCTCAATATCGCTCCGCTGCAACGCATTGGCGCGGGTTTTGAGGCCGGGAACCGCCCAACGCGGCTGGTGGTGCCAGAAGCGCCCGCGGCGGTGGTGCTGATCTGTTACGAAGCCATCTTTCCTGGCATGGTCCCTCGCGGCGACGAACGGCCTGGTTGGATCATCAGCGTCACCAACGATGCTTGGTTCGGCGATCTTTCCTGGTTTACCGGACCCTGGCAGCACTATGCCATGGCCCGTTACCGTTCAATCGAGGAGGGGCTGCCGATGGCGCGGGCGGCTTCGGGCGGGGTTTCGGCAATCATCGATTCCTATGGCCGGGCGGTGAGGTCAACCCAAAGACAAGGGGGGTTTGCCGAGGCTCAAATTCCGCCGGCTCTGGCCGAGACTCTTATGGCCCGCTATGGAAACTTCTTTGTTCTCGCTCTACTTGTAATGGTGGCTGGATTGCGGTTTTTTCCACCGGGGCGGGTGGCCAGGGGTTGAAGTCATGAACGACGAACGCGCCGCGAACGCAGTCGATAGGCGGATTGGCCAGCGCGTCCGCTCGCGGAGGCTCGAAATCTCCATGAGCCAGGAACGGCTGGCTGAATTGCTCGGCGTAACCTTTCAGCAGGTGCAGAAATACGAAAAGGGCGTGAATCGTATCGCCGCCAGCCGCTTGTTCGACATCGCCGCCTCTTTGGACATGCCAGTCGCCCGGTTCTTTGAAGGCCTGACCTCGGCGCGCGCCGGGGGTGTCGCGGAATCCCACAAGGATTACGCCGAGGATGTGCTCGCCACCCCTGACGGCGCACAGCTGATGTCTCTGTTCGCTTCGATTGAAAACCCGAGGGTGCGCCGGCGCGTGGTTGAGTTGGTGCGCGCGCTCGCGGAGGAGGCAGCCGAGGCCAGCAAGGGCGGCTGAACCGCCCGATTTGCGCTGCGACGCGGTTCTCCCTAAGAGGGCCGCTCTTATTGGGCCGGAGAATCCGCGTGGTCAGAAACTCGTACGTATTCACTAGCGAAAGCGTGTCCGAGGGGCACCCTGACAAGGTTGCGGACCGCATCTCCGATACAGTCGTTGACGCCTTCCTCGCCGAGGACCCTGAAGCGCGCGTGGCCTGTGAGACGCTCGTCACCACCAACCGCATCGTGCTCGCCGGCGAGGTCCGCGCGGGCCGCCCCGGCGCCTCGAAGGCCGAGAACAGGGCGTTCACTAAATCCGTCATCGCTGCGCTGCAGCCTAAGGTTCGCGCCGCGGTGAAGGATATCGGCTACGCGCAGAAGGGCTTTCACTGGGAAAAGGCGAAATATTCCTGTTATCTGCACGGCCAGTCCGCGCACATCGCTCAAGGCGTCGACGCCAGCGCCAAGAAAGACGAAGGCGCCGGTGATCAGGGCATCATGTTCGGCCACGCTTGCAGCGAAACCCCCGAACTAATGCCAGCGACGCTGCAATACAGCCACAACATCTTGAAGCGCCTGGCCGAAGTGCGCCACAGCGGTGAACGCCCCGAACTGGAGCCCGACGCCAAGAGCCAAGTCACGCTGCGCTACGAAAACGGCAAGCCGGCCGAAGTCGTCGCCATCGTGGTCAGCCACCAGCACAAGAAGAAGTTCAACGGCAATTCGTACACCACCAAGCGCATGGAGGAGCTGATCAAGCCTTTTGTGCTGTCGGTATTACCCGACGGCTTGGTGACGAAGCGGACGAAGTGGATGGTCAATCCCACTGGCCGCTTCGAGATCGGCGGTCCCGACGGCGACGCCGGTCTCACCGGGCGCAAGATCATCGTGGATACTTATGGCGGCGCGGCGCCACATGGCGGCGGCGCCTTCTCGGGCAAGGATCCCACCAAGGTCGATCGCTCGGCGGCGTATGCGTGCCGCTATCTGGCCAAGAACGTTGTCGCCGCCGGGCTAGCCGAGCGCTGCACGATTCAGATTTCCTATGCCATTGGCGTTGCAGCGCCGACGAGTTTTTACGTGGATTTGCACGGCGCCGACAGCATCGATCCGGCCAAGCTCGAAAAGCTGTTGCCCGAGCTGATGGGGGGATGCACGCCGCGCGCTATCCGCACGCATCTGAAACTCAACCGGCCAATTTACGCGCGTTCGGCGGCCTACGGCCATTTCGGCCGCCAACCCGACAATGAAGGCGGCTTTTCCTGGGAGCGCACGGATTTGGTGGAGGAACTGCGCCGGTTGTCGTAAGCAGGCGCATGTCAACTTCCTTGGGGCTCACGCCGGAAATCGTCGCTTACCTCGCGCAGGTCAATCCCCCGGAGCATCCAGCGCTCGCGCGTTGCCGCACGGAAACCGCGGCGCTTGGCGGGGTCTCGATCATGCAGATCAGCGCCGAGCAGGGCGCGTTCATGGCGCTGCTCGCGCGCATGATCGGCGCCAAGCGCGCGTTTGAAGTCGGCGTGTTCACCGGTTACTCGGCGCTGGCTGCGGCGCTAACGTTGCAACAAATGCACGGTGCCGGCGCACACCTGCTCGCGTGCGACATCTCCGAGGACTGGACCAGCAAGGCGCGCGGCTATTGGAAGGAAGCGGGCGTCGATTCGATGATCGACTTGCGCATCGCGCCGGCGACGGAAACACTCGACGCGCGCCTCGCCGCGGGAGAAGCGGGCAGTTACGATTTTGGTTTCATCGACGCTGACAAAACCGGGTATGATGCCTATTACGAGCGCGGGCTGCAGCTGCTGCGCCCGGGCGGATTGATGCTGTTCGACAATGTGCTGTGGTCCGGGGCGGTGGCCGATCCGGCCAACCAAACGCCAGACACCGCGGCGCTGCGGGCGCTGGCGCAAAAAGCCCGCGCCGACGCGCGCGTGCACGCGGCGATGGTGGGAGTGGGGGATGGGGTGTTGATGGTCGTGAAGAAGTGAGGTTCAATTTGGGCCCCGATTACAACCTTCCGTCGATTGCCTTTCTGGGGAGTTGCGCAGCGAAACGAATCAGAAACAATGTGAGTTCTGCCGCCAAGGAGAATCCATGGCCTATCGGAACAAAACGTTTGTGTCCTTCGATGGTGACACAGACATGCACTACTATCGGTTGATGACCGCGTGGCATCAGAACGACAATACACCGTTCAACTTTTACAATGCCCACGAGCTAAAACAGTCCCGCGATTCAAGCTCTGAAGTGACGATTAAATCGTCGCTGGCGGATCGCCTGCGCAACTCAAAGTCCTTTGTCCTGCTCGTCGGCGAGAAGACGCAATACCTCTACAAGTTCGTGCGATGGGAAATCGAGCAGGCGCTATCTCGAGATTTGCCCATCATTGCGGTGAATCTAAATGGCAGTCGCTCCATGGATCCGGATCGCTGCCCGCCGTTGCTAAAAGACAGCCTTGCTGTCCACGTCAGTTTCAACCCAGCGATTATGCAACACGCGCTGGAAAACTGGCCGGATTCTGACGCGCAGCAGCGGCGTCTCTCCAAGTCGGGGCCGTATTACTACAACGACGATGTCTACAGGAGATATGGACTTTGAGCCCAGCCCGCATCGGTTATTGGGTGATAGCGCTCGCCAAGAATCTCGTGTCGGTGAGGGGCGGCACTGCATTCCTGAGTGCGTTTGGTGCGCTTTGGCTGATTGTCGAGATTGCCAACTATTACGAACTGTTCGCGACGCAGCGGCTCCAAGCATTATGGCCGCTTTTCCTCTGTCTCGGGATCGCGCTCGCTGTCTGGAGCTGCCGTCCGGCGACTTCGGTGAAGTGCCACCTGGCCGGAAGAGACGTCGCCATTGAGATTCTGGTCGGCGATTTCTTCAGACAACCTGGCGACTTCGTTGTGGGGACAAACACCACATTTGACACGCGTATCGCGCCGAACTTGATTTCGGAGCAAAGCCTACAAGGGCAATTCACGCGCAGATACTATCCGAGCGATTGCGAGTTCGACGCGGCAATAGAGCATGCCTTAAGCGGAATTCCGTTCGATCAGCTTATTGGTTCGCGCATTGGCAAGAGTCGCGATTTTCCGATCGGCACCACAGTACGCGTTGGCGTAAGGGAGGGGAAGGCGGCACGCTCTGCGTATCTCGTCGCGATGGCTCGAATAAACGAACATGGAAGTGCCAAAACTACGTCGGAAGACTTGCGCGAGGCTATGGGGTGCCTTTGGGCTTACATAAGTGAACGAGCGACCAAGGGCGCGCTGGTAGTTCCCGTGTTAGGGTCAAGATTCGGGCGATTACCACAACGCGAAGAGATCGTGCAGGAAATGATAAAGTCATTTGTTGCTGCCTGCGCGGAAGGAAATTTCTGCGAAAAGCTGACAATTGCCTTGCATCCCCAAGACGTTGTGGACAACAACATCGACCTACAGGCTCTCGGCGACTATCTTCGCCACACTTGCAAGTATGCACTGAAGGCTCCGCATGCGTCGCAGAGCTTCGGAACGCCTGTTGGCAATACGAGCGAGGCCGTCACCACGCGGTCGCTGGCGAAATAGCGGCCCGCCCGCCCCGCGTTGCGCCGCCAGCGCAGGGGGGCTAAACACGCTGCCCTTCCCCTGATTCCCTCGGAGCTCCCCCCATGGCCCGCGCAAACATCGCTCTTATTGGGTCGGGCATGATTGGCGGCACGCTGGCCCATATCGCCGCGCGTGAGGAATTGGGCGATGTGGTGCTGTTCGATGTGATCGAGGGCACGCCGCAGGGCAAGGCGCTGGATATCGCCGAGGCGAGCCCCGTGTTCGGTCGCGACAGCGCGCTCAAGGGCGTCAACGATTATGCCGGCATCAAGGGCGCGGACGTGTGCATTGTCACTGCCGGGGTGCCGCGCAAACCGGGCATGAGCCGCGATGATTTGCTCGGCATCAATCTGAAAGTGATGAAAGCGGTGGGCGAGGGGATCGCCGCGCACGCGCCCAATGCATTCGTGATCGTGGTCACTAATCCCCTTGACGCCATGGTCTGGGCGTTCCGGCAATTCTCCAAGCTCCCGCATGCGAAAGTGGTCGGCATGGCCGGCGTGCTGGATTCGGCGCGCTTTCGCTATTTCCTGGCGGAGGAATTCAAGGTGTCGGTGGAGGATGTGACGGCGTTCGTGCTCGGGGGGCACGGCGACACCATGGTGCCGCTGACGCGCTACTCAACCTGCGCCGGCATTCCGCTGCCGGATCTGGTGAAGATGGGCTGGACCACGCAGGAAAAGCTCGACCAGATCGTGCAACGCACCCGCGACGGCGGCGCCGAAATCGTCGGCCTGCTCAAGACGGGCTCGGCCTTCTACGCGCCGGCGGAAAGCGCGATCCAGATGGCCAAGAGCTATTTGCGCGATAAAAAACGCCTGCTGCCGTGCGCGGCGCATCTCAACGGCCAATACGGCTTGAACGACATCTATGTCGGCGTGCCCTGCATTATCGGCGCGGGCGGGGTGGAAAAAGTGGTGGAGATCGAACTCACGCCAGCCGAGCGCGCCATGTTCGACCACAGCGTCGGCGCGGTGAAGGGCTTGGTGGACGCGTGCCGGGGGATTGATCCGAGCGTGGGTTAAAAGCACGACGTGTCCAAGGGGGAGAGATTGCTGGACGTGTTTGGAGCGATATGTCCAGACCTTGGACTTCAGGGCGACGTGTCCACAAATATCTAGTCTACGGACAAATAATACCAGGAGGTCGTGTCCAGGGCCTGGACACATGAACCAAACGTGTACAAAAGCCATCGAATGATGGACGCATTCGATCCCTATCAGCCCTATCAGGCCCTACCCATGCTGCCGCCCGCAGCATAAACAGCATCCCGTTGCTCGAAGCGCAGGCAAGTTCCGAAATCGAGAACATCGTCACCACAGCTGACAAGCTATTTCGGCACGCGGGAAAGGCGGATGGCGAATCCGATGGCCCCACGAAAGAGGCGTTCCGCTACCGAACCGCCTTGTACAAAGGTTTCCGACACCTAAACGAGCGGCCGTTATCTACCGCGACCTACGTCGAAGTGTGCCGCATCATAAAGGGCGTTGAACTCGACATTAGGAAAACACCTGGAACTGCGCTGGAGAACAAAGTTACGGGTAAAATTGTCTACCGGAAGGCGAGGCCTTATTGCGCGACAAGCTCGCAAATTGGGAGCGCTTCATTCACGACGCCGATGATGTCGATCCACTAATCAGAATGGCGGTGATGCACTATCAGTTCGAAGCGATCCATCCATTCACAGACGGCAACGGCCGAACGGGCAGAGTGCTCAACATCCTGTACTTGGTTGAAAAGGGCGTCCTCGACATACCTGTCTTGTATTTGAGCCGATACATCATCATGCACAAAGCGGACTATTATCGCTTGTTGCTTGAAGTTACGATCGATGGAGCATGGCAGAATTGGATTCTGTACATGTTGCGTGCGCTGAAAGAGAGGGCGGAATGGACGACCGCGAAGATACGGGCGATCAAAAGACTTCACGAGGAAACGGCACAGTCCGTTCGGGATGCGGACCCGAGCTTGTACAAGCGCGAGCTGGTCGATTTGATTTTCGTGCAACCGTACTCACGAATTGCAAACGTAGTAGAGGCGGGGCTAGCAGAGAGAAAGACCGCTTCAGTCTACCTCAAGCGCCTTGCAGAGATGGGTGTTTTGCAAGAGCAAAAATTCGGTCGCGAGAAGCTGTTCGTGAATCCGAAGTTCCTTCGTCTTTTGACGCAGGCGGCCAGCACATGACCCTCGGCCCAGCGCTTACCACCGCCCGCTCACCTTCGATGGATTCGCGGCGATTGAGCCGGATAGGGGAGGCGATAACGCTACATCGGCGGGTAAGCCGCGCGCTCGACGACACTTCTTTTTGCGCAAAGGACGTTTTTAGCGCCGCGTGCCCGCCGGAGGGTCATCGCGGAACCAGCCGGCGACCGAAATGCGCTGCGCGGTGGTGAAGGAGGAAACTGCTGTCACCGAATGCAGCTTTAGGCCGTCGAATACGGTGAGCACGTTGAATCGTGGCAGCAGGCCCCTGAGGATGTCGCCGTTCTCGTTCAGGAAAAGCAGCATGCCGCCCCAGTCCGGCTGCCAGTCGCGTGAAAAGCCGAGTGTGTACGCCGCGCGGCGTTCCTTCTCCTCGCCGTCGTCGATGTGACGGGTGAGGTAGTGGCCGCGTTGATAATTGGAGGCGTGCGCATCGATTTTGGTGACCTCGGGGCAGCCGATAAGGGTGCGCGCAAAACCAATGACTTCCGGCGAATTAAGGAATTCGGTGAAATCGTGGATCGGGTGGTCGGGGTCCCATCCGTTGAGCGCGGCGAAGATCATCGGGTAGGTAAAATAGGTGTAGCCGACCGCTCGCCGCGCACGGCCGGCGATACCTGCAAGCAGCCGATTTCGAGTCTCCGCCGGCATCGCCGTCATTTCCGCCGGGGTCAGCATTAGGTTTTTTTCGCTGTCGTCCTGACACAAAATCCGCCACGGCAGGCTGGCGAGCACGCGCTCAAGATAGTCGGCTACCTCGGGCTCAAGGATGTTGTGGACCTGAACGATCTTGTTCTCGGCATAGATGCGAGCCAGAGGGGACGGATCGATCGCGGGGTTGAGCCTAAGCTTCATGTTCGTCTTGTTGGGAGGAATTTCATTACCATCCCGTGGCGCCCAACGGAAGCCTATCGCGGCGGCGGCCAAGTCAGTAGAAGGACGCCATGATCGGCCCCATTCTCACCACCGCCCGCCTGATCCTGCGCCCGCCATGCCATGCCGATTTCGACGGTTTCGCCGAGATGAGCGCGGACGAAGAAACCATGCGCTTTATCGGCGGCGCGGCCCCGCGTGATGTGGCGTGGCGGATCATGGCGACGCTGACGGGTTCGTGGGCGCTGCTTGGCTACGGCATGTTCTCAGTGCTGCTGCGCGACAGAGGCGAATGGATCGGCCGGCTGGGGCCGTGGCGGCCCGGCGGGGAGCAGGGGGGCTGGCCGGGGGCGGAAGTGGCCTGGGGATTGAAGCGCTCGGCAATGGGCAAGGGCTACGCCATGGAGGGCGCGAGCGCCGCGATCGATTGGGCCTTCGATCATCTCGGCTGGGAGCAGGTCATCCATTGCATCGACAAGCACAACGCGCCCTCGATCGCCTTGGCGCTGAAGCTTTGTTCGGGGTTGCAGCGTGAGAACATCGCATTGCCGCCCCCGTTCGACGCACACATGGTCGACATTTACGGTCAAAGCCGCGCACAATGGCGCGCGCACGCGCGCTGAAGGGGGAAAATCAATGCGGGGAAAATTCATTGCACTTGCGCTAGCGGCGGCGCTGATTGCTCCGGCGAGCGCGCAGCAAGCGCCCGCGCCGGAGGTGGCGCCGATCACGCCGGAAGTGCAGCGCACGCTCGATCGCTTGAGCGCGGCTGCGCTGGCGAGCGATCGCGCTTGGGACATCGTCGAAAGCCTGGTCAGCGAAGTCGGCCCGCGCCTCGCCGCTTCCGAAGCCGAAGCGCGCGCACGTGATTGGGCGGTCGCCATGCTGCGCGGCAACGGTTTCACCCATGTGCATATCGAGCCGTTCACGATTCCGTATTGGGACGCCACGCGCGAGCAAGCGTTCCTCGTTGGGCTTGGAGCGCGGCAGCTGGTGGCGGTCGCACTTGGCGGTTCGCCATCGACGCCAGTGGGCGGGCTCGAAGCGGAGATTGTGCGCTTTACCGATATGCAGGCGCTTGAAGCAGCGCCAGATGCGGCGGTGACGGGGCGCATCGTGTTCATCGATGAAATGATGGTGCGCACGCAGGATGGCTCGGGTTACGGCGTTGCGGTCGCCAAGCGCGGACGCTGCGCACCGGTGGCGCAAGCAAAAGGCGCCGCGGCGTGCTTGATCCGCGCGGTCGGCACCGATGCCCACCGCTTTGCGCATCAGGGCGGAAGCTCTCGTCAACAGGACGGCGCATCGCTACCGGCGATGTCGGTGTCGCCGGCGGACGCCGACGTGCTGGCGCGCCTGGTTGCGCGTGGGCCCGTGCGTGTGCGCATGGTGATCGAAGCCGATATTCGCGAGAACGCGCCATCGGGTAATGTCATCGCCGAAATTCGCGGCCGTGAGCGTCCGAGCGAAATCGTGTTGCTGGCCGCGCACTTGGACTCTTGGGATTCCGGGCAGGGGGCCATCGATGACGGCGCTGGTGTCGCCATCATTACCGCCGCCGCGCGGCTGATCCGCGATTTGCCGCGCGCGCCCCGCCGCACTATTCGCATCTTGCTCGCCGGCTCGGAAGAAAACGGCGTTCACGGCGGCGCCGCCTATGCCGCCGCGCATGCAAACGAAGTTCACATTGTCGCCGCCGAAAGCGATTTCGGCGCCGGGCGTGTCTATCAATTGCAGACCCGTTTCGCCGAGCGCGCGCTGCCCTACGCCCGCGCCATGCAGCGCGCGCTGGCGCCGCTCGGCGTAAACCCCGGCGGCAACAGGGCCGATGGCGGCGCCGATATCGAGGGTGTTCGCGACCAGGGCGCGCCGGTCGTCGATTTGGCGCAGGACGGCACGGACTATTTTGATTACCACCACACGCCCGACGACACGCTTTATGCTATCGACCCCGCCGCGCTCCGTCAGAACGTGGCCGCCTATGCCATGTTTGCTTACATGACGGCGGAGAGCGATTGGGTTTTTCGGGCCGAGTGATGTCGAAAGCGCCCACTTTCGCGCGTCACGGGAGGAGGAGGGTGGTTCCATGATGAGGCTTCTGAAGTCCGCGGCAATCGCGGTTTCGTTGCTTGGCGCGGCCTGCGCGGCGCAGGCGCAAGCCGAGGCGCCCAATGCGCACGCGGCGACCATCGAGGACGCCGCCTGGCTCGCGGGCCGCTGGCTCGGCGAAGGTTTTGGCGGACAAATGGAGGAAGCCTGGACGCCGCCAATTGGCGGCCAAATGGTCGGGCATTTCCGTTACTGGCGTGAGGGAGCGCCGCAATTCTACGAATTCTTGATGATGGATGCCGTGGAGGGTGGCGTGCGCATGCGGGTCAAGCACTTCAATCCAGACTTTGTCGGTTGGGAAGAAAAGGGCGCCTGGCACACGTTCGAGCCGGTGTCGGTTGGGGCCGATGCGCTTTTGTTCGACGGTCTCGAGATTCGCCGCGATGGCCCAGATCGCGTGGTGATGATCATCCGCTTGCGGCGCGGCGAAATTGCCGAAGAAGAGATACTGCGCTTCCAGCGCGCGCCGCTATAAAGCCGCGATGTTCGACCCGCGCAATACGCCTCGCCTTGAAACCGAGCGCCTGATTCTGCGCGGCTGGCGCGAGGATGACCTCGATGCTTTCGCCGCGATGATGGCCGAGCCTGAGGTTGCGCGCTTTCTCACCGGCGATCAGCGCCCGCAGGATCGCGCTACTGCGTGGCGCGGGCTGGCGCTGTTCGTTGGCCATTGGGCGCTGCGCGGCTACGGCCTGTTCGCGGTGGAGGAGAAGGCGACTGGCGCGTTCGTTGGCCGCGTTGGCGCCTGGCAGCCGGAATGCTGGGTCGGATTTGAACTCGGCTGGGCCTTGGCGCGCGGCGCTTGGGGCAAGGGCTATGCGCTTGAAGCAGCGCGCGCTGCGGGCGATTGGGTGTTCGCGAATTTCCCGTTGGAACGCTTGGTCAGCCTCATCCACGCCGACAATGCGCGCTCGCAAGTGTTGGCCAACCGGCTTGGTATGCAAGCCGGCGATACAACGATTCACGCCGGCATGCCGCACGTGATCTGGTCGATCACGCGCGAGGCATGGACACGGAATTAGAGCGATTTCGTCCCGACCAGAAGGCGCAGCGCCTGCTGTTTGGCAATTCCACAAACATGGAATCGCCCCTACAAGCGCCTATCCCATGACCAATTTGCTGCGCAACATCGCCGCGCTCATAGCCGCGATTACCATTCTCCAACTCGCTGGCGGGCTGCTGGGCGTGCGGCTGCCGCTCGCGTTTTCGGCGGACGGCCATTCGCGCACGGAATTGGGGTTAGTGGCGGCGGCCTATTCGGCCGGATTCATGTTTGGTGCGATGATCGCCACCACTCTGCTGGCGCGCGTAGGTCATATCCGAGTGTACGCCGCCTGTGCGGCGATCTTCGCGGCGGCGACGCTCATGTTGCACTTCACCGGCGATGTCTGGTCGTGGGGCCTTGCGCGCATGGCTGCCGGCATGAGCGTCGCGCTGATGTTCGCGGCGATCGAAAGCTGGATGAGCTTCTCGATCGGCTCGCGCGTGCGCGGCGAGGTGATGAGCATCTACATGGTGTTGACCAAAGCGGCCTTGGCGCTGGGGCCGTTCCTGGCGTTCGGTTACGCGCCCGAGGCGCCGGAGCCGTGGATGATCGCCGGCGCGATCGCGGCGCTGTCCATGGTGCCGATCTGCTTTACCAATGTGGAGCAGCCAGACCCGCCGAAGGCGCAGCCGATTGCGCTGGTTGAGCAATTCGCCACCGCGCCGGCGGCGGTGATCGCGAGCTTCGGCGCCGGCCTGGTCAACGGCGGCGTACTGGCGCTGGCGCCGCTCTATGCCTCGCAGCATTATGGCGCCAACGCCGCGGCGGAATTTTATTCGGCGGCGTTTATCGGTTCGCTTTTGCTGCAATGGCCGGCGGGACGGGTATCCGACCGTGTCGACCGGCGCCTGGTGATAGCGGCGCTTGCGGCTTTAGCGGCGCTGTCTGCGTTCGCGCTGGCGCTGTGGAGCGGGCAATTGGCGAACTGGTCGGCGGTGCTGCTGTTTTTTGTCTGGGGCGCCGGCGCGCTGAGTTTTTACGGCATTGCAGTGGCGCACATGGCCGATCGCGCCGAGCCCGGCCGGCTCGCGCAATCGGCGGCAGGTTTGTTGTTTGTCTGGGCGAACGGCTCGATCATCGGGCCAATGATCATGGGGCCTCTGGTGGACTGGTTCGACGTGGCCGGCATGTTCTGGTTCGCGGGCGCGGCGACGCTCGCAGTGAGCTTGGCGATGTTCTGGCGACGCAATTCGCGCGAGGCGGCGGTGCAAAAGGAGGAATTTTCCCCCCAACAAGGCACCAGCATCGCCGCCAGCGAAATCGCCTACGGCGAAAACAAGTCACCGTGACAAGGATTGGGCGTGCGCTTGGACGGGCTTGGCGGCGCGGGCGCTCGCGCTGTAGAACGACAACCTGACTTGCGAGAGGGCCCATGAACATCCATGAATACCAAGGCAAGGCCGTGCTGAAGAGCTTTGGCGCGCCAGTTCCGCGCGGCTTTCCCGCATTCACGCCGGAGGAGGCGGTGGAGGCCGCGGCCAAGCTCGGCGGTTCGGTGTGGGCGGTGAAGAGCCAGATTCACGCCGGCGGGCGCGGCAAGGGCAAGTTCAAGGAGGCTGAAGCAGGGACAAAAGGCGGCGTGCGCATCGCCAAGGCGCCGGAGGAGGTGGGGCTGTTCGCGTCGCAAATGCTCGGGCGCACTTTGGTGACGCTGCAGACCGGGCCGGCTGGCCGCGTGGTGGGGCGCATCTACATTGAAGAAGGCCTCAGGATCGCGAGGGAATTCTACCTCTCGGCGCTGGTCGATCGCGCGACCGGGCGGGTGGCGTTTGTCGCTTCGGCGGCCGGCGGTATGAACATCGAAGAAGTCGCGCATGAGACGCCGGAGCAAATCACTAATGTGCCGATCGATCCGCTGACGGGGCCCTCGCGCGCCGATTGCGATAAGATCGCCGCCGCGTTTGGGCTCGGCGGCGCGCTGGCCGATCAATGCGCCGACGTGGTCGAAAAAATCTACACGGCCTTCACCAAGAGCGACATGAGCCTGCTCGAAATCAATCCGCTGATCGTCACCGAGGATGGCCAACTGATCTGCGCCGACGCCAAGGTGGGCTTCGATTCCAACGCCGAGTTCCGCCATCCCGAATGGGAAGCACTGCGCGATCTTGGCGAAGAGGACGAGCGCGAAATCGAAGCCTCCAAGTACGACCTCTCTTACATCGCTCTCGACGGCGAGATCGGCTGCATGGTCAACGGCGCCGGTCTCGCCATGGCGACCATGGATATCATCAAACTCTTCGGCGCCGAGCCGGCGAACTTCTTGGATGTCGGCGGCGGCGCCTCGAAAGACAAAGTCGAAGCCGCGTTCAAGATCATCACCTCCGACCCGAACGTCAAAGGCATTCTGATCAACATTTTCGGCGGCATCATGCGCTGCGACGTGATCGCCGAAGGCGTCGTGGAGGCCGTGCGCGAGGTGGGCCTGAGTGTGCCGCTGGTTGTGCGGCTCGAAGGCACCAATGTGGATCTGGGCAAACAAATCATCCGCGAAAGCGGGCTGAACGTGATCCCGGCGGATGATCTGGAAGATGCAGCGCGGAAAATCGTGGCAGCGGTGCGGGGGTGACAACAATGCGGGCACTCTTGAGCGGACTGATATTGGCGACGTGCGCAATGACGCCTGTTTCCGCGCAAAGCACGGACACGCGAGTCGCGGCATTTCGGCAGCTCTGCGCGGCACCGCGGCCGGCACCGGAGTTAACCTCCGCCGCCGTCGCGGCGGGCTGGTCGCCAGCCACCTCTGAGCAGAGTGCGCCACTCGCGACGTTCCTGCAGTTCATGGAACAAGCAATTCTGGAGCAGGGCGCTCCAGCGCCCACCTTCACCGTTCTGGTGAGAAGTGTTGGCGAGCACCAGTTTCATCTTCTGGTGTCGGAGGCTCGGCTGCAAGAAGCTCATTCTCGAGGATTGGCGCGCCGCCTTTGGCGCCTGAGTGTGCGAGCGTAGTCTTGTTGCTCGGCGCTTGAGGATCAGGATTGACTTCCAGTCGAATTTCCACATCTTGGCGCTAGATTTGTAAGGAGAACCGCCATGATCGGTTACGTTACGCTCGGCACCAACGATTTGCGCCGAGCTGCGGAATTCTATGACGCCATCGCCAAGGAGCTGGGGTGCGGGCGCTTCATGGAAATGGAGAACTTCATCGCCTGGGGCACGCCTGGCGGGGCCGCCGGCATCGGCTTGACCAAGCCTTATGACGGCAACGCGGCGAGTGTCGGCAATGGCGTCATGGTGGCGTTGGCGGCGAAGGACAAGGCGCAGGTCGATCGCATCTATGCGCTGGCGATGTCGCTCGGCGCCAAGGACGAAGGCCCCCCCGGTCCGCGCGGCGACACCTTCTACGCCGGCTATTTCCGCGACCTTGATGGCAACAAACTCAACGCGTTTGTGATGGGCTGAAGTTTACGCGCTGGTCGCGCTGGCGAAGATTGCGTCCACTTCGGAGTGCAACGCACCATAATAATGTTCGCTGGGCGCCAGAAACAGCAGCAGGTTGAGCCTCTCGCCCGTGCGCAGGGTCGCGCTCCTATTGCCCGGATGCGCGCGCTTCTATCTCGGCGCGGGGCTAAGATTTTGCGTGGCTATTGAGGTGCAACGACTGCAGTCTCGCTGCTTCGCTCTTCGGGCCCAGCGGTTGGGGCGGGCTGCTCTGTGGTTGGTGCAGTAGCGGCACTGCCTCCTCTCATATTGGGCAGCAACGGCTGGCCTTGTGCGAGCTTGAGTGCGATCTCGGCACGCGCGGCGGCGAGACCCATGAATCGCTCAGCGGTGTTCGGGTGTGTGTATGCGAATCGAATTCCGCGGGGGTTTTCAGCGGCCATCCTGCGCCAAAATTGTTCTACCCCTGTGATCTCGAAGCCGGCGCGGGCGGTGAAGTACATACCAACATAATCGGCTTCAGCCTCAAACTCCTGCGAAAACATCATGCGCCCGACATCGCCGCCAGCATCGGTGAAGGCACCACCGGTGTTGACGCCGCCAGCCGCCGCGAGCCCATCCAATAATGCGCCGCCTAGCGTGCCCATCAGCGCGTTTGTCTGCATCGCCTCAACATGTCGCATGGCGTTATGGGCCAACTCATGGCCCAATATCAGCGCCAGTTCCTCGTCCGACGCAACGAAACGAAGCATGCCGCGATTGAGGTATATCGTTCTCCCATCTGCGGCTGCGTTGAGATCGTCACTATCGACCATATAAAATTGATAAGCGCATGATACTCGTGGCGAGACGGTTGCAGTGAATGTCTCTTCGCCACGCTGTAATTGCAGCGTGACGTTGCCAAGTAAACTTGCTTCTCGCAGGAGGTTGGAGGCTTGTCTGCTTGACCGCCGACCCTCCCTTATTGCGCGTCCATTGATCGAAATGATCTGGTCTCGGGACCTGATTCCAGCTTGCACCGCAGGCGACTGTGCGGCGACCCAGACCACAGATGGTTTCTCGTTCAAGCCCCAGAGAGACCGCGCGGCCTCCCGAAAGTCTCGCTGATAGTCATGCAAATTTTCGAAGCGTATCCCAATCACAGGCGCCGTTCGGGGACATAAATCCACATTGGCCTGAGAGAGCCGCTCGGCGATATCGTAGACGCGACGGTACTCGCCTGCGCGCCGTTCGAGCACAAACGCCGATTGCCGTTGTTGTTCTGCAAATAAGGTCGCGTTGTCCAGGGTGGGCCGGGCTGTTTGTGGTGAGACGCAGGCCGACAGCAGCACCAGCGTCGTCAACGCGAATAGTGGCTTGAACATGATCCCCCCGCAATTCTTGTCTTGGCGGGCCGGAGCCTAGCGCCAACATCGCCTCTGTCTAGGACCGAAACGACCCCCGGTATTGACGGACTTGCAATCGCGGGCGCCTGCGTTACGACCCCCCGGTCCATTCCGTTTCCAGGGTTCCTTTTTTGTCCATTCTCGTCAATGCCGCCACGCGCGTGATTTGCCAGGGCTTTACCGGCAAGAACGGCACCTTTCATTCCGAGCAGGCGATCGCCTATGGCACGCGCATGACTGGCGGGGTTTCGCCTGGGAAAGGAGGGCGGACGCACCTGGGGCTGTCGGTGTTCAACACAGTGGCTGAGGCAAAGGAAATAGCCGGCGCCGACGCGAGCGTAATCTACGTGCCGCCGCCGGGCGCGGCGGCGGCGATCGAGGAAGCAATAACGGCGGAAATTCCGCTCATCGTCTGCATCACCGAAGGCATTCCGGTGCTCGACATGGTGCGGGTGAAGGCGAAGCTGGCAACTTCGAAATCGATATTGCTTGGCCCCAATTGCCCCGGCGTTCTGACGCCGAACGAGTGCAAGATCGGCATCATGCCCGGCCAGATTTTTCAGAAAGGCAGGGTGGGCGTGGTTTCGCGTTCGGGCACGCTGACCTACGAAGCCGTGTTCCAAACCACCAACGAGGGCCTCGGCCAAACCACCGCCGTCGGCATCGGCGGCGATCCGGTCAAGGGCATGGAATTCATCGACGTGTTGGAGCTTTTCCTCGCCGACGTTGAGACCAAGGCGATCATCATGATCGGTGAGATCGGCGGCGCAGCGGAAGAAGACGCGGCGCAATTCCTGGCCGACGAAAAAAAACGCGGCCGTTGGAAACCCAGTGTGGGCTTCATCGCCGGCAGCACCGCGCCCCCCGGTCGGCGCATGGGCCACGCCGGCGCGATCATCTCCGGCGGCAAAGGCGACGCCGCGAGTAAGGTCGCCGCGCTGGAAGCGGCTGGGATCAAGGTGGCGCCGCACCCGGCCGCGCTGGGGCGGACGATGAGCGAAGTGTTGCGGGGGTGACCCCTGCGCGCCCCGCACGTCCACAACCTATACTGCTATATCTTATTGTTTTAACGCGATTTTACGTCATGCGCCGGGCTGACCAGTATAGTATATACACTTGACCCTGGACGCGAAAGACGAATCCCTGTATGAAAACTTATATACGGGTAAAAGCTGAGTAGTTTCAGTCGGTTGAAGCGCCAAGGCGACTCGATGTGTATAGGATATACACGTGCGGATTCCAGAGCGTCCTTTGCCCATTGCAGAGCTGACCAAGAAATTGGCCGGCCAAGGGAATCCCGGACGGCTGGTTACTCTGTTTGGGCGAAAAAAAATCGTCGATGAGAAGGGCCGGTATCTCCATTGGGATGAGTTCCGCAGAAAGGTGAGCAACGACGGCCTATCGCCTGACGAAGCTTGGTTCGCCACTCGGACTGCCAGAATAGCAGCAGCTCAATTTGTGCCCCTGGTGGACACCACCCAAAGGCGCTTCAGTTTTTGCGAACCTCCTAGCCTTCGGGCGGCGCTGCAGTTTGCGGATTTGCACGCGGGCGGCATGTTGGGAACGGCGCCGCAAGGCTTAATCCAGGCGGACGGAAGTCGGTATTTTGCGCGCTCTCTTGCCGAGGAACCTTTTGCGAGTTCCTTCATTGAAGGTGCGGCGACCACGAGACAGCGCGCCAAACAATTGATCTTCGACAAGCGCCCGCCGCGCACGCGCGACGAACTGATGGTGCTGAACAATTATCGAGGCATGGAATTCGTCAAAACGATCACGACTGAACCGCTCACCATCGAAGCAATCCTGGAAACGCACCGGATCATCACTAAGGATACTCTAGACGACCCCGATGACGCCGGCAGAGTGCGCCAAGCGGACGACGTGCAAGTTGTTGACGAGACGAACAACGAAATCCTGCATCAGCCGCCGCCCTACGCCACACTTAGGCAGCGCCTGCAAAAACTCTGCGATTTTGCCAATGCAATCGATGCACCCGGCGATTTTGTTCATCCGATCGTGCGGGCGATGATTCTGCATTTTGCGCTTGCTTACGATCACCCGTTTGTCGATGGAAACGGGCGGACGGCGCGCGCGGTTTTCTATTGGTCGGCGCTTCGAAGCAATTACTGGCTCATCGAATACGTTTCAATATCGAGCGTCATCGCAGAGTCAAAAACAGCTTACGGGCAAGCGTTCTTGAAGACGGAAACCGACGAGAGTGATCTGACCTACTTCCTGCTTCACCAAGCAGAGGCTCTCAAAACCGCGGTCGAGAGGCTCTTGCAATACGCGCAACGCAAACGGGAAGAAATCGTAGCCTTTGAGCGACGCGTGCTCGACGATGAGGGTGAGTTTAACAAGCGGCAGACCATGCTGCTCCACGACGCGGTCAGAAATCGCGTGGCTTCCACTACAATTTCCGAGCATGAAAAGCAGCACAAAGTCAGCCGTCTGACGGCCCGTTCCGACTTGGAAGAACTGGTGAAACTCGGATTCTTCAAAAAGCGCATGAAGGGCCGCGCCAACCAATATACCCCCGTTCGGGACCTGGCGGCTCGTCTGGCCGCCCGCTAGGACGCATAGCGCGTCGGGCCCAATCGACCGAGACCCGCGCAAACTGCCGCCGCCGTAGGCTTACGCCCGAAACGAAAGCCAGCCCTGCGCAATCTCGGCCTTCTTTCCGACGGCGACGCACTTTAGAAGCAACCGGCGTCGGTCGCGCCGCGTATATCCTTTGCGCACCCAGGGTTTTTCCATGGCGGACACCGCCCGCAGTTTGACCAATGCTGCATTGCTTGAAACCAGCTTTCTCCAAGGCGCAAACGCGTCCTTCGTGGAAGAAATGGCGGCGCGCTATTTGGAGGATCCGGGCTTGGTGGATCATTCCTGGCGGGTGTTCTTCCAACAATTGAAAGACAACCCCGACGCCGTTCGGCGCGCGGTCTCAGGCCCATCCTGGTACCGCGCCGACCTTGCGCAGCCGAAATCAACCGAGACCACCGCTTTGCTGGACAGTAATTGGGGCGGCCTGGCCGAAAGGCTTGAGCGCAAAGTGAAGGCGCTTCTGCCGCAGGCATCCACGCAAGATGTACAACAAGCGGCGCGCGATAGCGTGCGGGCGCTGATGATGATCCGCGCGTACAGAACGCGCGGCCATTTCGCCGCCACGCTTGATCCGCTCGGACTTGAAACCCGCGAGCCGCCGGCCGAACTCGACCCCTCAAGCCATGGCTTTGGCCCGAGCGATCTCGACCGGCCGATCTTCATTGATGGCGTGTTGGGGCTCGAAAGCGCGAGCATCAACGAGATGCTGGCGATCCTGCGCCGCACCTATTGCGCCAATGTCGGCGTCGAATTCATGCACATCACCGATCCGGCCGAGAAAAGCTGGATCCAGGAGCGCATCGAGGGCCCAGACAATGCCATTGCCTTTACCCCCGAAGGCAGGCGCGCGATTTTGCGGAAGCTGATCGAAGGCGAGAGTTTCGAAAAATTCGTGCACAAGCGCCATCCCGGCACCAAGCGCTTCGGCCTCGACGGCGGCGAGGCCATGATCCCGGCGCTGGAGCAGATCATCAAACGCGGCGGCGCGCTGGGGGTTGAGGAGATCGTCTTTGGCATGGCTCACCGCGGGCGGCTGAATGTGCTCGCCGCCGTCATGGGTAAGCCCTACCAGGCGATTTTCCATGAATTCCAAGGCGGTTCGGCTACCCCTGATGACGTGCTGGGCTCCGGCGATGTGAAATACCATCTGGGCGCGTCCTCGGACCGCGCTTTTGACGGCAACAATGTCCACCTCTCTCTGACCGCCAATCCGAGCCATCTCGAAATCGTCAACCCGGTCGTGCTCGGCAAGGCGCGCGCCAAGCAAGCGAAAGCCGCGACCTGGAAAGAGGATGCGCAAGGTCTGCACGCCTTGCGCGCGCGCGTGATGCCGTTGCTGATCCATGGCGACGCCGCATTCGCGGGGCAGGGCGTGGTGGCGGAGTGTTTCGCGCTCTCGGGCCTGCGCGGTTATCGCACCGGCGGCACCATGCACTTCATCATCAACAACCAGATCGGCTTTACCACCGCGCCGCACTATTCGCGCTCTTCGCCGTATCCGTCCGATGTGGCGCTGATGGTGCAAGCGCCAATTTTCCATGTGAACGGCGACGATCCCGAGGCAGTGGTGTTCGCCGCGAAAGTCGCGACCGAATATCGCCAGCATTTCGGCAAGGACGTGGTTATCGACATGTTCTGCTATCGCCGCTTCGGCCACAATGAAGGTGATGACCCGACGATGACGCAGCCACTGATGTATCGCCGCGTCAAGGATCAGCCGACGACGCTCACTATCTATTCCGAGCGTCTGGTGAAAGAAGGCGTGGTGAGCGCCGCCGAAGTCGAGAACATGAACAATGCGTTTAGCGCATTTCTCGATGGCGAGTTCGACGCTGGCAAGAATTACCGCGTCAACAAGGCCGATTGGCTCGACGGAGTGTGGTCGGGCTTTGCGCTGCCCGAGGACGATGACCGCCGCGGCAAGACCGAAGCGCCGCTGGCGAAATTGCGCGAATTGGGCAAGCGCATCACCGAATTGCCGCGCGATTTCCAGATGCACAAGACAGTGCGGCGTGTTGTCGAAGCGCGGCGCAAGGCGATTGACGAGGGCGCGGGAATTGACTGGCCATTGGCCGAGCACCTGGCGTTCGCGACCTTGTTGGACGAGGGTTTCCACGTGCGCTTGTCGGGGCAGGATTCCTGCCGCGGCACCTTCAGCCAGCGCCATTCGCACTTCATCGACCAGATCACGGAAGAACGCTACACGCCGCTCAACAATATCCGCGCCGGCCAAGCCCATTATGAAGTGATTGACTCGCTGCTCTCGGAAGAGGCGGTGCTTGGCTTCGAGTACGGCTATACGCTCGCCGAACCGAAAACGCTGACGCTGTGGGAGGCGCAGTTCGGTGATTTCGTCAACGGCGCGCAAGTGGTCATCGACCAATTCATCTCCTCGGGTGAACGCAAATGGCTGCGAATGTCGGGCCTGGTTATGCTGTTGCCGCATGGCTATGAGGGGCAGGGTCCGGAACATTCCTCCGCGCGCATCGAGCGCTTCCTGCAGCAATGCGCGGAGGACAATCTGCAGGTGGTCAATTGCACGACGCCGGCGAATTATTTCCACGCGCTGCGCCGGCAAATGCACCGCGATTTCCGTAAGCCGCTGATTGTGTTCACGCCGAAATCGCTGCTGCGCCACAAAAAGTGCGTGTCGGATTTGGCGGAGATGGGGGAGGGCGCTTCGTTCCACCGCGTGCTCTGGGACGATGCGCAAACCCAAAGCGGGCTCACGACGACAACGCTGAAACCCGATGCGCAAATCCGCCGCGTGGTGATGTGCTCGGGCAAGGTCTATTTTGATTTGCTGGACGAGCGTGAGAAGCGCGGGCTGGACGATGTTTATCTGTTGCGCTTGGAGCAATTTTATCCCTGGCCGATGAAGTCGGTGCTGACCGAGTTGCAGCGTTTTCCAGGCGCTGAACTGGTCTGGTGTCAGGAAGAGCCCAAGAACATGGGCGGCTGGACTTTCGTCGATCCGTGGCTGGAGCTGACGCTCGGCAAGCTCGAGGTGAAATCCAAGCGCGCGCGCTATGCCGGCCGCCCGGCCACGGCATCGACCGCGGCGGGGCAGATGTCTAAGCATTTGAAGGAATTAGCAACGCTTCTGGGGGAGGCGCTGGGCTAAACTGCTCCCCCGCTTGCGGGGGAGCAGCCAGCGCGCGAAGCGCGATGACTGAGGGGGACAGCGACACTGCCCCCTCCGGCCCTCCGGGCCACCTCCCCAGCACGCGGGGGAGGAGTAAGCAAAGGCGGAGCAGAGAATTCAATGACCGACATCTTGGTGCCGACCTTGGGTGAAAGCGTTTCCGAAGCGACTGTCGCCAAATGGCTGAAGAAGGCCGGCGATTCCGTGCGCAAGGACGAGACGTTGGTCGAACTGGAAACCGACAAAGTGTCGGTGGAAGTCTCCGCGCCAGAAGCGGGCGTGCTGACCGACATTGTCGCCAGCGAAGGCGTGACGGTGCAGATCGGCGCATTGCTCGGCCATCTCGGCGCCGCTGGTGCGCAAGCTGCGCCCGCCGCGCCGCCGAAGGTGGAAGCGCCCAAACCAGCCGCCCCAGTGCAAGCGCCGCCCTCGGTGCAGCGCATCGGCGCCGAGAGCGGCATCGATCTCTCCAAGTTCGCCGGCACCGGCAAGGATGGCCGGCTGACCAAGTCTGACGCGCTGGCGGTGCTCGAAGCGCGCGGTCCTGCGCCGACGCCGATGGCGCAAACGCCGCCGCGCTCGCTCGGCGAGCGCGAGGAGCGGGTGAAGATGACGCGCCTGCGCCAGACCGTCGCGCGGCGCTTGAAGGAAGCGCAAAACTCCGCGGCGATGCTCACCACGTTCAACGAGGCCGACATGTCGGCGGTGATGAGCGCGCGCGCCAAGTACAAGGATCAGTTCGAGAAGAAGCACGGCGTCAAGCTCGGCTTCATGAGCTTCTTCGTCAAAGCTTGCGTGGCGGCGCTGAAGGAAATCCCAAACGTCAACGCCGAGATCGACGGCGACGACATCATCTACAAGAATTATTACGATCTTGGCATTGCGGTGGGCACCGATCGCGGCCTGGTGGTTCCGGTGGTGCGCGACACCGACCACAAAACCATGGCCGAGATCGAACGTGAGATCGGCGAATTGGGGATCAAGGCGCGCGACGGGCGCTTGAAGCTCGAAGATCTGCAAGGCGCGACGTTCACCATTTCCAACGGCGGCGTCTATGGCTCGCTGATGTCGACGCCCATCCTCAACGCCCCGCAATCGGGCATCTTGGGCATGCACAAAATCCAGGAGCGGCCGATTGTCATCAATGGTCAAGTCGTGGCCCGGCCGATGATGTATCTGGCGCTCTCCTACGACCACCGCATCGTCGATGGAAAAGAGGCCGTTACCTTCCTGGTGCGGGTGAAAGAAGGCCTGGAAGACCCCGAACGGATGCTTTTGGACCTTTGAAGGGCTGACTCCGACCCTGTTCCCTGTGTAAACTCACCTTCTGCTCGGGGGAGCGGGGGAAGGGGATCGCCCATGACGTTCATTTTGCGCTTGCCTGCCATACTGGCTTTGTTGGCTTTGGTGCTGGCGAGCTTAGGGCCTGCCTTCCTCGCCACTGTTGTACTGGCGCCTCTGCCCGTCGATCTGAGCCCTGTGCTTAGCGAGGATCAAATCGCCGTGGTCAGGGCCTCGACCTGGCTTGAAGCGGGGCTCTGGTATGGCGCGGGCGTGCTGTTCCTGGTTGCCGCGATCCGCCTCATGCGCCGTACGCAGGGCTTCTGGGTCTGGCTGCTCGGCTTTGCCTGCTATGGCGGGCGCTGGGCGGCGCCGCAGCAGAACGGACCGGTTGAGACGATCCAAGGCCTCGACCTCAACGCCTACCTCAAGCCCGAAGCGCTGCTGGCGACACCGACGTCTCCGGAAGCACAGCTCGGCTTGCTCGGGATCGTGCTCATCGTCGGCCTGCTCATCCTAATCATCGACGCCGCCGATCGTGCGTACTGGGATCGGCAAGAGGGCTAGGACCGCCGGCGCCCTCGCCGACGGCGTTCCGTTTGCCGGCAAGGGCGCCGGCGGTCCATAAACTCCGCGCACGATTCTCGCTTCGCGGAGCATTCATGTCCTACGATCTCATTATCATCGGCGGCGGCCCCGGCGGCTACAATTGCGCGATCCGCGCCGGCCAGCTGGGATTGAAAACCGCCATTGTCGAGATGCGCGGCAAGCTCGGCGGCACGTGTCTCAACGTGGGCTGCATCCCCTCGAAGGCGCTATTGCATGCGTCGGAATATTACGAAGCCGCGCGCAAGATTTTTCCGTCCATGGGCGTGAGGATCGAAGGGCTCTCGCTCGATCTGCCGCAAATGCTGAAACAGAAAGACGACGCCGTCGATGGCCTCACCAAGGGCGTCGAGTATTTGATGAAGAAAAACAAGATTGAATACATCAGGGGCGCCGGCCGGATCGCGGCGGCTGGGCGCGTGGAAGTCGTGCTCAATGACGGCGGCGCGCAGACGCTGGAAACCAAAAACATCGTCCTTGCCACCGGCTCGGTTCCGGCGGATTTGCCGGGCGTTGATATCGACGAAGAGCGCGTGGTCTCCTCCAGTGGCGCGCTGACGCTGGGCAAAGTGCCTGAAAAGCTCATAATTGTCGGCGCTGGCTATATCGGATTGGAACTGGGTTCGGTGTGGCGCAGGCTCGGCAGCCAAGTGACGGTGGTTGAGTATCTCGACCGCATCACACCCACCATGGACGGCGAAATCGCAACGACCTTCCAGCGCATCTTGAAGAAGCAAGGATTTGCCTTTGAGCTGGGGCAGAAAGTGATCGGCGTGGAGAAAACCCGCGCCAGCGTTGAGGTCACTATCGAACCGGCTAAAGGTGGGCAAGCGCGCACGCTGGAAGCGGATGTCGTGCTGATCTCGATCGGCCGCAAACCGCTGACCATAAATCTAGGCCTTGAGACCGTCGGCGTGCGCTTCGACCAGAAAGCCTTCATCGCCACCGATCATCTCAAAACCAATGTCGCCGGTATCTATGCGATTGGGGACTGCACTTACGGACCGATGCTGGCGCACAAGGCCGAGGAGGAGGGCATCGCGGTCGCGCAGATGATCGCCGGGCTTTGGGGCCACGTGAATTACGAGACGATCCCGGGTGTCGTATATACCGATCCGGAAGTCGCGGGCGTCGGCAAGACCGAAGAAGAATTGAAAGCCGCCGGCGTCAAATACAAGGTCGGCAAGTTTCCCTTCGCCGCCAATTCACGCGCGCGCACCAATCACGAAACCGAAGGCATGGTGAAAGTGCTGGAAGATGCCGCCACCAAAAAAGTTGTCGGCGCGCACATGATCGGCGCCGGCGTCGGCGAAATGATCGGCGAAGTCTGCGTGGCCATGGAATTCGGCGCGTCCGCCGAAGACATCGCCCGCACCTGCCACGCCCACCCCACCATGAGCGAAGCGCTGCGCGAGGCCGCCAAGGGGGTGGATGGGTGGACGATGCAGGCGTAAGGGGGGCAATAGCGCGTCGCGTAGTGGCGAGGCCGTCGCCGCGATGAGCTTCGGGGCGCGAGCAGAGCTTGCGGACGGTGCTAGCCGGTTGTTCGCTGGCCGTTCTCGCCGAAGAAATCGTGTCAAAGCCCCAAACAAACTGCTTGCGCGGCCCCGACTCACTTTACGTTCCGGCTCCGGAAGGGAGTGCAATTATGCAAATTACCTGGACCAAGGGCTTTGAGCTGGACAGCGCGAAACTGGATGGGGTGAAAACCGATGGTGTTTACGTCATCTATCAGACCGGCAATCCACCGCGCACGATCTATGTCGGCAGAGGCGATGTGGCCAAGCGCCTGAGCGAACTCAAGGCGGATAAACGCCTCGAGAGCGCGCGCCGCGCCGGCAAACTCTCCGTCACGTTCGCTGCGATTCAGGCGTCAGAGCAAGAGGGTGTCGAAAAGCATCTAGCGACACTACTTGCCCCGACAATTGGGGAACGGCGTCCCGACGCGGTTCGGGAGATTGCAGTGAATTCTCCATTCGCCGCTTAGTAGGGTCGTCCTCGCGAAGGCCTTCGACCGCGTCCACGAGCTGCATGAGCTTGTAATAGGCCCATGGCGGTTCGAGGCCGCTACGGATGCGGTCGCGCGCCCACTCAGCGACGTGCTCTAGCTCGTTGGTCATGAAGCCACTCCGGCGGATTGGCGGAGAGCCTGGCGCCGTTCGGTTGCCGATTGATTATCGGCAGCCGGGCGGGCTGGGTTCATGCCAGAACTTGACCCCCTCGCTTTCGCCGCCGCCGCCCGGCCTGGCGCGCCAAGCCCCTCCGCGACCGCGTCGATCATCCGAGCAGCCCGGCCCGCTGCGATTATTGCCGAATCCTCACTTTCCAGGCAGGCTCGCTTCGGCTGAATGGTGCGCGAAGCGAGGGGAGACAGGCCATTGTTGGTGTTAACGGCGGAGCGGCTGGCATTGCTGGCGCTGGATCGGGATTTGGCGGCCTTGCAGGCAGGCAGCCGCGCGGCCTTTTTCAACGCCATAGCGGTGATGCATGAGCCCCTGTGGCCGCCGGCGCCATTTGAACTCGCCTCGTTTGACTGGGCCCAGTCGAATCTCGCGCACGATCCCGACGGCCAAGGCTGGTATGGGTGGGCGCTGCTGGCCAACGAGGGCGAGCGTTCGCCGCCGCGCTTGGTGGGCATTGCGGCTCTGATCGGCCGGCCCGACGAAGTGGGCGATGTCGAACTCGCCTTTGGCCTGCTGCCGGAATACCGGGGCAGGGGCTATGGCGGAGAAACCGTGCGCGCGCTCTCGGCCTGGGCTTTTGGCAATGGCGCCAAACGGGTTATCGTCCATCTCGACGCCGAGGATGTACACGCCGCGAATACGCTGTCGCGCAGCGGCTTTGCCGATACTGGCGAGCCGCCTTATCCAGGAGTGGCGCGCTGGGCGATCGCTTTGGCGGGTTAGCCGGCCCGCTCTCCTGGTCGCAGGCCGCCGCCAAAAGCTGCGATCAACAGACCCGGCTCGATCAACGCTGTCACCAGAAAATGACTGACAATGCACGGCGCAAGATGGCGGTCGCCGATCAAATAAACCATCGCAAGGCCCAGGCCGAGAACGCTGGTCGCCACAACCGAACCAAGCGCGATGACCCAGCTTCCTTTCAATCCGCCCCAGACGATGTGCATCAAGCCGAAGCTTGCACCAGACACGATGACTTGAATCGCCGCGCCGGCGCCGGACCGTTCAATCCAGTCCATCAACATTTTGCGAAACGCGATTTCTTCGAGCGTTCCCGCGAGCACGGCCAAGATTAGAGCGATCACCTTGAGTGTATGTGGCCGAACCAGCCAGGGCTTCACCGTGGGAATGCGGACACAATACGCAACATAAGCTCCTGCAAGAGCAATGCCCGCGACCCACGCAATCCACATCTCGGCGAAGGGCTCTCGAAAGCCGAGGGCGGTTAGCGCGTCCGGCCGCGCCCGGCTCAGCAGCATGAACACGAACGGCGCCATAAACAGACTAAGCGCAAGCATAGCGAATGCGCTCTTGGATTCGGCGCTGATTTTCGACCGTCGCACGTGCGATCCTTGGGTTGGAGAGAGTCTATTCCGCAGCGCTGAGCAGCGCCTGCAAGCGAGAGAGATAATCGATCCACGCCGCGCGTCCGGCCTTGGTCAGATGCACATTGCTGCGCGGCTTCTTGTTCACGAAGCTCTTATCGATGCGTACGTAGCCGGCTTCCTCGAGCCTAGAGAGATGCGTGGAGAGATTGCCGTCGGTGGCGTTGACCTTGGCGCGAAGTTCGACGAACGGTGCCGGGCTCACCGTCGACAGATACGCCATGATCCCCAGCCGCAAGCGACCATGGATCACGTCATCGATTTCGGTGTGATCGAAGCGGGACAAGGCGCTCACACGATGGCGGAGGGTTCGTGGCGTATGATGATGATTCCCGGCGCGATAAGCACGACCACTGCCGCTGCCGCCGCGAGCAGGTAGGCCCAGGGCTCAGTGTTCACCGCCCATAGCGCCGCGCTGAACACAAACGCTAGCAAGCCGAACGCGCCCAGCCAGCGCAAGCCCGCGATCCGAGCAGTGGTGCTGAGCGCAATGCCGTAGAAACCGAAGCACGCGGCCATGATAGCGTCAGGCGCGTGGTGTTCGCCGCGCAGAATGGCCGCCAGCAGCGTCCCCGCGACAACCGCGAAAATCGCGCCGGAGGCCGCCTGCCAAACCGCCCGGTCGGTGCGATTGCCAATCGCCGTTCCGCCCGCTTTCTTGCGCACGCTGGCGCTCACCAAAAGCACGCCGACGCCGGCCGCGACGCCGAAGCCAAGCCAAAGCAAGCCGGGGTTCCATGAGAGCGAGGCGCCAAATTGGCCGGTGATCAGCGCCCAATGCATGGTCCAGGCGATCGAGAGCAGCGCGCCGAACAGCACCAGGAACGCCCCGCCAATCAAAGGCGCGTGTCGGCCTTCCTCGGCCAGCGTGCGCGCGTAAGCGAGATCATCGAGCATTTCTTCGCGGGTCATGGGGCGGCTCCGGCTTCATACTTTATATAACAAAGTACTTGTAAGAACGGAAACCGTCAAGCGGGTAGTGTACCCTTTTGAAAATCTAAGCTGCTTTCTTCTTGTAAGCCGCGCGCGGCCCCGGCTTCGGGGCGTCGCGATCCATGCGCGCGATGACAAGGGTACACGACCGTCAAACCGGTCGTGTACCTTTTTTGAAATCCGCCTTGATCTTGCCTGCAGGCCCATGCTTCGTGGCCCCAACGCCAAGGCTGGGCCAAGGGTGGTGCCGCGCGGGCCGCGCAACTCAGCGGCAAACCCAAATCCGAGATCGCTAAGAAGGCCGCGGCAAAGCGTTGGCGGAAACCCGAATCACACTTCTCGCTCCCGAAGCATTAGAGTCCGTGATCCAGCATGGACAAGGCCACGCTCTACCAGCCGCTTGATCGAACCGCTTACTGTGCTGGCCGGGATTTCCAATCGATCAGCTAGCGCCTTTTGGGTTCCAACTATTTCCCCCCCCGCGTCCCGCAACGCCTCCAAGATTAGACCGTCCGAGCGCGCCAGCTTCGGTTGTTGGTTGATCTTCGTTTTTTTCGTCGGTGCCAATAGACCGCGCACCACCCCTAAGCTGTCGCGAATCCCGGTCTCCCAAGCTATCGCCATGCGTTCGCCAACGCCGCCAAACTCACTGGATTCAAAATAACGACGCAATTCAACCGCCACATCAGACATTGCATCTGCGGTTGCTTCAAAAATCAACTCAATGGCGCGCACGGCTAAATCCGCGCGCGCCTGACCGAGCCGAATGAGCTTCTTTCGATCAGGCCATCTTGTTGACCCTTCGAGCGTGAGCGCCATCGGATCGGATGGAAGGTACGCCGCGGTTGTGATGATGTCATAAACTGGCGCAAGGTTCGCTTGGGAACTAACGCTCTCATAGGTGATGCCGAAGTTTTTTAAGTGAGCGTCGCCGTTTCGAACGGCGCAGTTTAGAACAAAGAGAGTGAAGAGATCTTTGTGCGCGCCAGGACCGTCGTTGAGGGGGATGTAGTCTCGAAGACGCTTAAACAAGCGTGATTCGTATCCGCCATCGTATTTGTCTCGCGATGGGATGCCATTCAGGACGCAAAAATCTTCAAACCCTAGGTAATGGCCATCTCTGTGATCGAATCGCTCAACGATAATGGCGCCTCCATCCTCCGACAGCTGAAACGATGGCACAGACAGGCCCAGCGCCTTTGCAACCATGAGGCAAAAGCTCTCATTTGCCGCGAGCTCTGGGTATTCCTCTGCATCCCACAGCTTCACAATGTGTGTCGCGCCCCGAACTGTAGGTGACAACCGTGCGTCAAATTCAGATGGCTTGGCTGTTGCGCTAATCATGAATTTTGGTTGGACGCCGGAAAGCCCAGAATATTCGGCGAAGCGCTCTAGTAAGAACTCGAATAAGCCGCCGTCTCTTTTGGCCTTCAAAATCGCGTCGATCGATTGGAAGGGCACTTCCTCATCTAACTCTTCAGAGAGCGAAGAATATCGCATGCGACCAATTTGCGAACGACCGACAACTCCTAACAAGTCGAAGTCATCAAACGTCCCCGCCGCCTTTGCGAAGCGACGTGTCAAGTACTCACGCAACGCACCTTCCGGCAGATTCATTTCGAAAATCGGGGGAAGCCCGTGCCTCGCATCCCACGACTGAACACGCACAGGCATCGTGACGGAGACAGCGCGTGCGGCCGCAGCACGAGAATCGTAGGCGAAAGTCGAGCCAACGCTATCGAGGCGGTCGAGTATCCCTGCTCGCTGCGCGTCTGTCCAAACACGGATCATGACCGTGCGTTCTCTTTCTGAAGGTCTTCAAGAGTGGGGCGGCGCCTGTTGAGTTCGGTCAAGCGAAGATCCAGTCCGAGGGCATTCAAAACCCGCATTAGGTTCTTAAACCCCATCTCAGCCAATCGCTCGTTTTCAAGCGCTTCGATCCGCGCCCGACTCACGCCGGAGGCAGTGGCTAGTTGCTCACGGGTTAGCCCGAGCTCCGTTCGCCGTTGCCGTACCGCTTGAGCAAGCTCTGTGAAGTCGGTCATTTCACCTCTCATATGAGCCGCATTAGCTAGTATTCCGTGTTATAGCTTATATGTAAGCCGTTTATAAAACAGAAACGGCTTCTATATGAGCTAAATTCTGGTCTTTTCTATATAATAGCTCATATCACAGCTGTTTGCACTTGATTGATTGTTGACCGAAGGAACGTCGATGCGGGCCGTGGCGCGGGTGTGTGCGGCATGTCCATGAACGCGGTCGTGAAGCTCTACTCCACGATGCCGACGAGGCCGCCCTGGACATGCACAACGATCACCTGCACGGCGGTGAACGCCAAACGCGTTCAATGCGACGAGGTGTGGTCCTACATCGTATTGCAAGAAACAAGAACGTCGCCAAGGCCAAGGCCGCTCCGGAAGACGCGGGCGGGAGGGAAAAGGCGCATACGGGGTCTCGACAAGGTGAGCGAGCGCGACAAACAAATCAGCGTCTAAAATGAAACCGTGAAAGGCGGCGGCGTTCGTAGCGGGAACGGGGGCAGCGGATCACCGGTGAGCGCATGAAACCTCAAAATTGAAACCCAGGGTCCAAAAGCGAAGAGGGGCGCATTACCGCGCCCCTCTTGCTCGACTTGGTTCAGACAGCGGCGGCGATCGGCGCCTTGGCCATCTTGCGGGTGCTCTTGCGAGCGACCTTGCGGGCCGGCTTGCGAGCGACCTTGCGGGTGGTCTTGCGGGCCTTGCGCACGACCTTGCGGGTCGCTTTCTTGGCGGTCTTGCGCTTCGCCTTGCGCGCTGTCTTCTTCGCGGCCGGCTTGCGAGCTTTGGTCTTGCGCGCCTTGCGGGCCTTCGGTGCGGACTTCTTAGCCGCCTTCTTTACTTTCTTAGCCATCTTAGTTTCCTCATCTTTACTGGTGTTGGACGTTGGGTTGGACGGGAGTTGTTTGACTCTCCGAGTATTTGTTTGCCTCAATTTGGTTTGCGAAAAGTTTCCATGCAAACAAGCACGTAGATTTTCGCGTCTTTGATTTTATACGAAAAACAGCTTGTACAAAAACGCTGCGAGCCTTGTAGAATAAGGCGCGCAGCGTTGCGCGCGCGTGCAAAAAACATCACGCACGCGGGTGCGCGGAGCGATAGGTCCGCAAAATTTTTTCTGCTTCAACAGCGGCATAGCCCTGAGTCGTCGATAGTGATTCGTGCCCGAGCAGCTCTTGGATGGCGCGTAAATCGCCGCCATTGGCGAGCAGATGAGTGGCGAATGCATGCCGCAAAGCGTGTGGCGTGGCCGACGAAGGCAAACCTAATCGCCCGCGCAAGCGCGCCATAAACGCTTGCGCCATGCGCGCGGAAAGCGCCCCGCCGCGCGCGGCGCGGAACAAAGGCGCGTCATTTGTGAGCGCGAAAGGGCAGAGCGCGGCGTAGCTTTCAATGGCCTCGCGCGCGGCCGCCAACATGGGAACCAGCCGCTCCTTCCCGCCCTTGCCAGTGACCCGCAAGCTCTCCGGTAGTGGCCGGTCAGCGCCTGTGAGCGCTAAGGCTTCCGAGATGCGCAAACCGGCCGCGTAGAGCAGCGTAATCAATGCCGCATCGCGCGCGCCGATCCAGGGTTGCGCGGCCGAGTCCTCGGCCTCGGCCATCAGTGCGCGCGCCGATGGCTCGGAAACCGGGCGTGGCAGCAGCGGCTTGGGCTTTGGCCCGCGCACCAGGCCAAGGCGCGCATTGACCAATCCGTGGCGGCGTTCGAGGTAGCGAAAGAAGCCACGAATGGCGGCAAGCGCCCGCGATATCGAGCGGTCGGCCAGCGCGTCCGGGCCTTGGCGGCGGAACGCCAAGTACGCGCGCAGGTCGCGCGGTTCGAGCGCGGCGAGGTCGCCGATACTGGGCTCGCCGCCGAGGTGTCGCGCCAGGAAACCGAGGAACGCGCCGAGGTCACGCGCATAGGCCTCGACCGAATTGGCCGCGAAACGCCGCTCGTCGCCGAGGTGGGCGACCCATTGGGCGAGGAGGGCGGACGAGGTCATGTGAGTGATATTAGATACTTCCGTTTAAGAAGCCCCTCTTCGCAAAGGGCCAACTTGGCTTCCGGTGAGCGCTCGCGAGCACTAGATTCGATTCGTGACCTCTACCGCCCGCCGTCGCGCCTTGGATGCGCTGAAGCGCCAGCGTGTCCCACCGCCGCTGGGGCCGCTGTTTGCGGAGCGCGAGGAGGGGGCGGGGAACGAGGCCGATGCCTTGGACAAAGTCGCGGTGCTGTTTCCGTTGCCGCTGCCCGAGCCGTTCGATTATCGCGCGCCGAGCGCGATGGGCCTCAAGCCCGGCATGCACGTGATCGCGCCGATTGGTTCGCGGCTGGTGCGCGGGGTGGTTTGGGCGGTCGAGCAGAACAATCCGGGCGCGGCCAATCTGAAAGCCATCGCCGAGATTCTGCCGGGCCCGCCGCTGCCGGAGATATCGCGGCTCTTTGTCGATTGGGCGGCGAAATACCTTGTACGGCCAGCTGGCGATATCCTGCGCATGGTGGCGCGCTCGCCCGAAGCGTTGTTGCCGCCGCCGACATATGTCGTACTCGCCCCAACCGGGGAGACGCCGGCGAAGATGAACGATGCGCGCGCGCGCGCGCTGCAGCAAGCCGCTAAGGAATATGTCAGCGGCGCCGAATTGGCGCGGCGCGCGCGGACTTCTTCGGCTGTGGTGAAGGGGCTGGTCGATTGCGGCGCGCTGGCAAAACTGGAGATCAGCGAGGATCCACCTTTTGCCGAGCCAGTGCTCGATCTAACTCCTCCCCCGCAAGCGGGGGAGGTCCGAGCGAAGCGAGAGGTGGGGGTAAGTTCATCGACGGGCGGCGCTGTCCCCCTCAGTCATCACGCTTCGCGTGCTGACAGCTCCCCCGTGAACGGGGGAGCAATAAGGCGGCGCGTTCTCTCGCCGATCCAAACCGCCGCCGCCGACAATGTATGCGCGGCGGTGCGCGCGGGCGGTTTTCATGTCTCGTTGCTCGATGGCGTCACCGGTTCGGGCAAGACCGAAGTGTATCTCGAAGCGGCCGCCGAAGCGCTGACGCTGGCGCCGGACGCACAGGTGCTCGTGCTGTTGCCGGAAATCGCGCTGACGCAGGCGGTGATGAGCCGCTTCGAGGCGCGTTTTGCCGTGACGCCTGTGGCATGGCATTCGGCGATTGCGCACAAGGCGCGCCGGCGCGCTTGGCGCGAAGTGGCGGCGGGACGGGCGCGCTTAGTGGTGGGCGCGCGCTCGGCGCTGTTCCTGCCATTTCCCAATTTGAAGCTCATCGTCATCGATGAGGAGCACGATTCTTCCTACAAACAGGAGGAGGGGGTGGCCTACCAAGCGCGCGATCTCGCCGTGGCGCGCGCCAAGCTTGGCCAATGCGGGGTGATTCTCTCCAGCGCCACGCCGTCGCTGGAGACATTGGTCAATGCCCAGCAAGGCCGCTACGCGCATGTAAAGCTTCCAGCGCGCCATGGCCTCGCGGAATTGCCTGACATTGAACTGATCGATTTAAAGGTCCACCCGCCAGAGAAGGGCCAATGGCTCTCGCCCAAGCTTGTCCGCGGCGCCGCCGAAGCATTGCTGCGCGGCGAGCAATCATTGTTTTACATGAACCGGCGCGGCTATGCGCCGCTGACGCTGTGCCGCGCCTGCGGCCACCGCATGCAATCGCCAGATACGCAAAGCTGGCTGGTGGAGCACAAATATTCCGGGCGCCTTGTGTGCCACTTGACCGGCTTTTCGATGCCAAAGCCGAAGGCGTGCCCTGAATGCCTGACGCCCGATTGCTTCACCTCGATCGGCCCCGGCGTCGAGCGCATTGAGGAAGAAGTGCGCGAGCATTTCCCTGGGGCGCGCGTCGAAATCTTTTCCTCCGACACCACGCCCAATGGCGAAACGGTGCGCTCGCTGGTGCAGCGCATGGAGCAGGGCGAGATCGATATTCTGATCGGCACCCAGATCGTGGCCAAGGGCCACAATTTCCCGCTGCTGACGTTCGTTGGCGTCGTCGATGCGGATTTGGGGCTGAAGGGCGGCGATCTACGCGCGGGCGAGCGCACTTTCCAATTGGTAAGCCAAGTCGCTGGCCGCGCCGGCCGCCACGAGAAAAGAGGCCGCGCACTGATACAAACATACGCGCCGCACGAGCCGGTGATGCAAGCGCTCGCCGCCCACGACCGCGACGCCTTCTTCGCCGCCGAAATCATCGAGCGCGAAGCCGCCGGCATGCCGCCTTATGGGCGACTCGCGGCGGTGATTGTCTCGGCGCCGAATGTGCAGCTGGCGAATGATGCCGCGCGCATGCTCGGAGAAAAAGCCCCGCACGTGGAAGGGCTCGATCTCTGGGGCCCCGCGCCCGCGCCGCTTTCGGTCATCCGCGGCATGCACCGCCGCCGCTTCCTGGTGCGCGCCAACAGGGAGGTGGATGTTTCCGCCTTCCTGGCGGCGTGGACCGCGCGGGTGAAACTGCATAGCGCCGTGCGGGTGCAGATCGATGTCGATCCGTATTCGTTTTTGTGAGGGAGAGCGAGCCGACGAGGCGCTTCCCCGCGTCTTAGGACCGGCGATGGGAGCTTCTGCGTGTGACGGCTCGTTTTTTCTTCTTCTTCGCCGTTGAATTAGGCGGCGACGATGCCGGAGGAGGGGCGGCCTTCGTCGCCAGTTTGCGTCCAGCACCCCGTGGCTCCTTCCGGGGCTGGCTGGCAGGACCGTTAGCTGCACCACGCTCTGAGGCCGGCACTGCCTTTGCGGAGCGATTTGCGAGCGCCAGTTTCAGGTCGGCATGGTCAAACGCAGAGGACATTCTGTCGATCTGATCCTTGATGATCTTGAGTTCCGCCGCAGCTTTCCTCCAGCTCGCGACTGCGGCGCCGACTTCAGCCGCCATTTCCCTTGCTGCTGCAAGCGTGAGCCCGTACCGCGGGGCTACCGCGAACGCAGTTTCGAGTGACGCATGCGGGTTGTCGTCATTAATCGCAAGCTGGTGTATTCGAGGACGAACGTCGATCGGCGTAGGGTTCATGTCGTACGCTGGCGAAAGGCGCCAACCTCGACCGCGCCAGAGGAAGGCGTGATTTCTCAGATGGTCGTCGGTGTTCGAGACCAGAATGTTGAAAACGACGCGCTGCCACAGTTCGCGCAGGTCCTCCGTCGGCTCGTCGCTTTCTTGACGGATCACATCCGCAATCTCCAAATAGCTGCGGTCGGGTTCATGATCGTGGGCGCCAATGGCGCTCATTGCGGACATGAACGGGACGCGGCCTGTGCCGATGCGGTCGAATCTCACGGTCATCAAGACGGCTTTCCGTGAGATCGTCACCAGGCGGAACTCGGGAATGCTGAGCCCTGCCGCTTTCGCGAGATGGAGCGTTGCAGCCTCCCACCGAATAAGCGGCCATGTGTCCGTCTTCTTTTCGAACTTGGCGATCATCAGCCTTCCGTCAGCCGCACGCACAACGGCCTTTGGACGTGCGCCACCGACAGCTGAACCAGGGTCAAGCACCAGCTTGATATCGGCGTCCTTTGTTTTGCCTCGATCCAGCTTGATCGATGCGTTCATTAGTGCCGCGATATTGATCACTGGTGGAACGGGCTTTCCGCGCGTCGTGAGAAACTGCTCTTCGTCTGGGTTCTTGAACCGCAACGCGCCCATGCGCGTCTCGTCGCTGACGCCGGCAAGGTAGTCCACACTAAACAAGTTTCGCGCAGTTCTGTTCTCCACCCGAGCATTGGCCCGTTCGTCGATATGCATCAGGTGCTGCCCCCAGCTGTCGGGAGCTGCATCTGAAAACACGCCGAACAATCCATGCGGCGTGTTTTGCGGCCCGCGCCCCAGGGGCAGCGCCGGTGACAGTGCGAATCCGTTGGCAAGCCAGTTAGAATCGTAGGCGAACGTGCAGGACTCGCGCGCCGAACGATGGCGTGACCAGAGACGGCCAACAAAAACAGGCTGGCCGTTAACGTCGATAAAGACTCTTAGTTCGCGTTCCATCTAGGGTGCGTCTCCTCCATACTCGGATTCGCGCACGCGCGCTGGAAGGCGCAGTTCGTCGAGCGATTGGCCGACTTCGTCCGCGCTAATGTCTGCCAAGCTGGCCAGCCGTTCGGCCAAGCCAAGGACAAACAGAACCGTCGCGTATATGCCGATGGACACCCCGGCATCGCCCCTCTCAAGGCGCGTGATTGTGTTGCGCCCCACAAATGCACGCTCGGCCATAAGTTTGACCGAGATTCTTCGGCGCCGGCGGGCTGCCGAAATGTCCGCCCCAAGCTTCCGCAAAGCGCGCTTGACCGGTAGGGGCAGGGCCGGTTTTGACTTTGACGCTTTCATTGTTTGCACCATAAATAACGCACTATCCTAGTTAGAGCACTATTTATGGAGCGTTAGCGCTGTCTACAAGAGGCCGCTATTTTCAAATGCACCATAAATGATGCACTAAGGCATTTAAGGCATTAGTTATGGTGCGTTTGACGCTGAGCTCGCTGACAGGCGCTCCGCCGAACCGCTCCCAAGCGCATCACGAGGGCACGCAGATCGTGCGGCTCTATGGCGAGGACACGGTCGTCACCGCGCTTCTGTGGCTCAAGGGCGTGACGCGCGAGGGCGATGCGTTCGCCGCTTGTGGTTCAGAGACACTTATGTGCGAACGCGCGAAGGCTGGCGCTACGCGTTCGGGCAAGCTTCGATCGCGCTGCCCCACCGAATGACGGCGCTCGCCTCCCCCTCGATGGGGGAGGCGCCGCGAAGCGGCGGAGGGGGTACGTGCGCTAAGGGTGAAGGTGATGTCTCAAGATTCTCCCCACCTTGACGCGCGCGCCCGGTTCATGCGTTGAACGCGCCCGGAGAATTGCGCCATGGACTTGCTCGCCACGCCTGCCTTTTGGGTCAGCCTTTCGGCGTTGACCTTTCTTGAGATCGTACTTGGCATCGACAATCTCTTGTTCGTGTCGATCGCGATCGGCAAGCTCAAGGGCAAACAGCTGACCAATGCGCGCCGCGTCGGCGTGTGGGGCGCGATGGTGTTGCGCATCGTCATGCTGTCGGGAATTTTCTGGATCATTCAGCTTGACGAAAGCCCGCTCTTCGCGCTGCCGGAAGGCTGGGCGGCGCTGGTCCTTGGAACGAGCGACGAACAAGCCATCCACGCCTTCACCTTTTTCACCATCAAGGACTTGATCCTGCTTGCGGGCGGGTTGTTCCTTTTGGTCAAGGGCACGCAGGAGATCCACGCTTCGGTGCAGGGCACCGGGCACGAGGAATCCCAGGCTAAGGGCGAATATTCCGCCGTGCTGGTCCAGCTGGCGGTGATCAACATCGTGTTCTCGCTCGACAGCGTCATCACGGCGGTGGGCATGACCGATATTCTGGCGGTGATGATCCTGGCCGTAGTGCTCTCGACCTTCGTCATGGCGGTGGCGGCAAAGCCGCTGGCAGGTTTTATCGAGCAGCAGCCGACCATGAAGATGCTGGCGCTGGCGTTCATTTTATTGGTCGGCGTGGCCTTGGTGGCCGACGGCGCCGGATTCCACATTCCGCGCGGCTATCTTTACTTCGCCATCGCGTTTTCGCTGGGGGTTGAAATGCTCAACATCCGCGCGCGCGGGAAGGGTGAGAAGGCGCACTAAATTCCTCCCCCGCAAGCGGGGGAGGTCCGACACCCGCGAAGGCGGGTGGAGGGGAGGGCGACGGTCGCGCTTTCCCCCTCAGTCATCACGCTGCGCGTGCTGACAGCGCCCCCGTAAACGGGGGAGCACGGGCCGCAGTGAATTCGATGGAGTCCAAGGATGCGCTAACGCCGCTCGCGCTTAATATCCAGCAACGCTTCCCACATTTCATTGGAAAACCGGATCACGGCCACGCTGGCCTTGAATTGGATTTTCGCGCTGGTCATGTCGGCGATGGCGACGCCCGCGTCTTCGCTCTCCACGCCAGAGGCCGCCCTGAGCAAGCGGAGGCTCGCGTTCTCAAAGCGGCCTGAGGCGTTGGAGAGGGCCTCGGCGGCGTGGGGGATCGCCGTCATGAGCGCAGTATGGCGCGAGCGAGCTTAAGCTCTCGTTCACAAATGAAGTGAACGCGCGCAAACCATCACGCGTGAATATCCCGGTCCTTGGTTTCCGGAAAGAACAGCAAACAAATGCTCGCCGCGATTGCGGTGACGATGAACGGAAACCATAGCCCCGCATTGATCTGCCCGGTGGCCGTATTGATGGCGAACACAATCGCCGGCAGCAAGCCGCCGAACCAGCCGGTGCCGATGTGATAGGGCAGGGAGAGCGCGGTGTAGCGGATGCGGGTGGGGAAGAGTTCGACCAGCGCGGCCGCTTGGGGTCCGTAAAGCGCCGTGGCCGCGATCGCGAATAGCATCATGTAGGCGAACACACCGAATTTTTTGGAAAACACGCGCACGACCTCGGCCCAACCCCAGCCCTGCATCGCATCGGGCGCGGCGGTGGGATAGCCGGCGTTGCCGAGCACCTCGCGCAATTGCGCTTCAAACGCGGAGCGGGTGGCGCGGACATCGGAAAGCGACTGGCCCGTCGCGCTCACGCTTTCAAGCTCGAATTCCGCGCCGATGCGGATGCGCGCGCGCGCTCCTGGCGGTGCAGCTTGTGTCGCGTAGCTCACGCCCGCGCTGGCGAGTGCGCCTTTGGCGATATCGCAAGAGGTGGAGAATTGCTGCGCCCCGCCCGTCAGGTCGAGCTGGAACGTGCAATCGGCCGGATCGGCGATCACGGTGACGGGTGTTGTGCGCGTAGCTTCCGCGAGCGGGGGATTGCCGAACCGTGTGATGTAGTGGAATCCGGGAAAATACAGCACCAGCATCAACAGCATGCCGAACAGCAGCACGGGCTTGCGCCCGACCCTGTCGGACAAGCGGGCAAAGACGAGGTAAAGCGGGGCCGAGAGCAGCACCACCGCGATCTGAAGAATATTCACGGTCTGGGAATCGATCTTGAGCGTCCGCTCGAGATAAAATTGCGTGTAGAAAAACCCCGTGTACCAGACCACGCCCTGCGCCATCATAAGGCCGAGCAGCGCCAGCAGCACGATCTTGAGATTGCGCCACTCGAAAAAGCTTTCATGATATGCGCGCTTGGAGATGCGGCCTTGCTGTTTCAGCTTCTGGAATGCTGGACTTTCTCCCAATTGCAAGCGAATCCAGATCGAGATCGCAAGCAGGCCGATAGAGACCAGGAACGGAATCCGCCAGCCCCAGGCGCGCAGCGCCTCTTCGCCAATCGCAAAGCGCACGCCTAGCACGACAACGAGCGCGCCGAGCAAGCCAAGGGCGGCGGACACTTGGATCCAACCCGTCGCGGCGCCGCGCCTGTTGTGCGCCGCGTGTTCGGCCACGTAAATTGCCGCGCCGCCGTACTCGCCGCCAAGCGCAAAGCCCTGCAACACGCGACATACAACCAGCAAAATCGGCGCCCAGATGCCGACTGATTCCGATGTAGGCAAAAGACCAATGGCGAAGGTGGCGAGCCCCATCATGGTGATGGTGATGAGGAAGGCGCCCTTGCGTCCGGTCGAGTCGCCAATCTTGCCGAACACAAGGGCGCCGAAGGGCCGGGTTATAAAGCCGATGGCGAAGGTCAACAGCGTGAACACGAACGCCTGCTGGTCGGGCAGGCCGGCGAAGAACAGCGGCGCGATGACCGAAGCGAGCGCCCCGTAGACGAAAAAATCGTACCACTCGAAGATGGTGCCGGCGGAGGAGGCGAGCACGACTTGGCGCATCTTGGCGGGCGAAACAAAGGTGTGGTTTGGCGCGGATGCGCTGGCGTCGGTCATCGTTCTTCCCCCAGAAGCGGCGATTTTGTCGCTGATCGGGGGGGCGAGCGGCCGGTTGTCAAGTCCAAACGCGCCATGTTACTTCGCGCGCGCGTCAGGGCTGCGCGCAGTGCATCGCGGCCTATTGGCGTTTGGGTTCTCCCAAGAGCGTTCATTCGGAAATAAGCGAGACCGCATTGACCGACAAATTCGACGGCGAGGCTTCCGAAGCGGCTGCGCGCTATGCGCGGGCCGTTTTCGATTTAGCCAAGGAAGCCAAGGCTTTAGATGCGGTCGAGCAGGACTTTGCCAAGCTCGCCGCCGCCTGGACGGCAAGCGCCGATCTGCGAACGGTCGCACGCTCGCCGCTGATTGACCCGCCGGAAAAAGCCGCTGCGCTGACAGCGGTCGCCGCCAAGCTGGGAATCAGTGATCTGGGCCGCAAGCTCATCGGCGTAGCCGCCACCAACCGCCGCGCGGCCGAATTGCCGGCCGTCGGTTCGGCCTATCGCGCTCTGGTCGCCCGCGAACGCGGCGCGCGCCAAGTCGAAATAGTATTCGCCCAACCGTTGGGAGCGGGCGAGAAATCCGTAATCGTCGAGGCGCTCGGCAAAACACTGGGGGCCAAGGTAGAAGTCGAAACCAGTATCGATGGGAGCTTGATCGGCGGCTTTGTCGTCCGCGTCGGTTCGCGCCATTTCGACGCTTCCATCAAATCCAAGCTGGACGCGCTGCGTCTTCAACTCAAATCCGCTTAAACTCGAGGGGTCAATATGGACGTTCGCGCCGCGGAAATTTCCGCCATTCTGCAAGAGCAGATCAAGGGTTTTGGCGCCGAAGCCCAAGTGGCCGAGATCGGCCGAATTTTGTCAGTCGGCGACGGCATCGCTCGCGTTTATGGCCTGGAAAACGTCCAGGCCGGCGAGATGGTTGAGTTCCCCGGCGGGGTCAAAGGCATGGCGCTGAACCTTGAGCGCGACAATGTCGGCATCGTTATCTTCGGCGAAGACCGTGGTTTGAAAGAGGGCGACACGGTCAAACGGCTCGGCCAGATTGTGGACGTGCCGGTGGGCAAGCGCCTCTTGGGCCGCGTGGTCAATCCACTGGGCGAGCCGATCGATGGCAAAGGGCCGATTGCGGCGACCGAGCGGCGCACGGTCGATGTGAAAGCACCGGGCATCATCCCGCGCAAGAGCGTGCACGAGCCGATGCAAACCGGCATCAAGGCCATCGACGCTTTGATCCCGATCGGCCGCGGCCAGCGCGAATTGATCATCGGCGATCGCCAAACCGGCAAGACCGCCGTCGCCATCGACACGATCCTGTATCAGCGCGAAGCCCACGACAAAAATCTCAGCGAAAAAGAAAAGCTCTATTGCATCTATGTCGTCATCGGCCAGAAACGCTCGACCGTCGCGCAATTGGTGAAAACACTCGAGGACAAAGGCGCGCTCGGTTATTCGATCATTGTCGCCGCCACCGCCTCCGAGCCGGCGCCGCTGCAATTCATCGCGCCGTTCGCCGGCTGCGCCATGGGCGAATATTTCCGCGACAACGGCATGCACGCTTTGATCATCTATGACGATTTGTCGAAGCAGGCCGTCGCTTATCGGCAGATGTCGCTGCTGCTGCGCCGCCCGCCGGGCCGCGAAGCCTATCCGGGCGACGTGTTCTATCTGCATTCGCGCTTGCTGGAGCGCGCCGCCAAGTTGAACGAGGACAATGGCGGCGGCTCGTTGACGGCGCTGCCGATCATCGAGACGCAGGCCAACGACGTGTCGGCGTACATCCCCACCAATGTGATCTCGATCACCGACGGGCAAATCTTCCTGGAAACCGATCTGTTCTTCTCCGGCATCCGCCCGGCGCTAAACGTCGGCATCTCGGTGTCGCGCGTCGGCGGCAATGCGCAGATCAAGGCGATGAAGCAGGTGGCCGGCCCGCTGAAAGGCGAACTGGCGCAATACCGCGAAATGGCCGCGTTCGCGAAGTTTGGTTCCGATCTCGACGCCGCCACGCAGCGCCTGCTCAATCGCGGCGCGCGGCTCACTGAATTGCTGAAGCAGCCGCAATTCTCGCCGTCGCCGGTCGAGGAACAAGTGGTGCTGATTTATGCCGGCACGCGCGGCTATCTCGACAAAATCGACGCCAGCGCCGTGCAACGTTACGAAAGCGAACTGGTCGCATGGCTGCGCGCCAAACACGCCGCGCTGCTGGCTTCGATCCGCGACAAGAAGGATATTTCAAAGGACGGCATCGAAGAGAAGGTCAAAGCCGTGCTGGATCAATTCGGCAAGACGTTCGCGGCATGATCGAACCCGCCGTTCTCCTTGCCTGGTTGGGGCTGGCGCGGGCCGTGACGCTTTCGCCGGGTCCGGATACGCTGCTGGTCGCCAGCCACGGCGCGCGCGGTGGGCTGCGCGCGGGGGAGGGTAGGGAGGGGGGTGCGGGCGCCGACCTTTCGGCACGCGCCGCCGTCACCCCCACCCCCGGCCCCGCCCCGCAAGGGGGCGGGGAGGCACGTATGCTCGCACCCTTACCGCCAAGCGTTCCTCACCAATGTGCTCAATCCAAAAGTCGCGATCTTCTATCTCGCCGCATTGCCGCAGTTCGCCGGAACCGGCGCGGACGCGCCGGCGATTGGCGCGTTGTTGATCGGCGTGCATGCGCTTTTCGGCGTGGCATATTTATCGTTCATCGCGTTCGCGGCGAGCCGCGCGCGCGCCATCACCTGGAATCGCACCTTTGTGCGTTGGCTCGAAGGCGCCATCGGCGTTTTCTTCGTGAGCGTGGCCGGCAGGCTCGCGCTGGCGCAGCGCTAGGGAGATCGCATGCCCAGCCTTAAAGAATTCCGCAATCGCATCGCCAGCGTGAAGTCCACGCAGAAGATCACCAAGGCGATGCAGATGGTGGCGGCCGCGAAGCTGAAGCGGGCGCAGAGCGCGGCCGAAGCGGCGCGGCCTTATGCGGCGCGGATGGCGCGGGTAATGGCTAATTTGGCCTCGGCGGTGTCGGGCGATAGCGTGCCGGCGCTGCTGCGCGGCGCCGGCAAGGGCCAAGTGCATCTGATAGTGGCGATGACCTCCGAACGCGGGCTTTGCGGCGGCTTCAACACCCAGATCGTGCGCTATGCGCGCGAAAAAATCGCCGAGCTGCTCGCCGCCGGCAAGACCGTGAAGATCCTCGCCGTCGGCAAGAAAGGCCGCGATCAGCTGAAGCGACTTCATGGTGACAAGATCATCAAATACATCGACCTCTCGGGCACTCGCACGCTCGGCGCCGACGCCGCGCACATGGTCGGCGATGCGGTGCGCGAATTGTACGAAGCCGGCGAATTCGATGTCGCCACTTTATATTTCTCGCGCTTCCGCTCGGTGATCAGCCAAGTGCCGACGGCGTTGCAACTGATCCCGGCGCGCGCACCGGAAGGGGTTGCCCCGCCCGATCTCAAAGGCGCGGTGTACGAGTACGAGCCAGGGGAGGCGGAAATCCTCGAAGCTTTGTTGCCGCGTTATTTGAACGGCCAAATCCTGCAGGCGCTGCTCGAAAACCAAGCCGGCTTCTACGGCGCGCAGATGAGCGCCATGGACAGCGCCACCCGCAACGCCGGCGACCTGATCAAAAAGCTCACCCTCCGCTACAACCGCCAGCGCCAAGCCAACATCACCAAGGAACTGATCGAAATCATCTCCGGCGCGGAGGCTTTGTGACGATCGTGGGGGTTGGTCATGCTCATACGGCGAATGCTGAAGGGTTTGGCGCTGTCCATCGGCTTGTTGCCGGTCGGGCTCGTGTTTCTACTTCTGTTCGTGACTGGATCGCAGAGCACGTCCCTGGCCGTCGTGTCGCCGAATGGTTTGTGGATACTGGCGGGGTTGTTCTTCGGGCCTATTGCGCTGGGTTTCATGCTCTGGCGGCTGGCGTTGTTGATCAAAGCTTAGAGGTGAAGTGACATGGCTGACGCGCTATACACCACCACTGCCATCTCCAAAGGCGGTCGCGCCGGCGGCAGGGTTGCGCTCACTGAGGGCGGGCTCTGGTTTCACACCGAGCACTCCAAGGGCCTCGGCAGTTCTGGCGAGGGGACCAACCCCGAGCAATTGTTCGCGCTCGGCTACGCCAATTGCTTCAACTCAGCCGTGCTGTTTGTAGCCACGCAGAAGAAGATCGACGCCTCGAAGGCGGTGGTGAAATGCGAAGTCGGCATTGGCCGCGAGGAGGGCGGTTTGGGGCTCTCCGCCAAGCTCACGCTGTCCGTGCCCGGACTGGAGCGCGCGCAAGTGCAGGAGCTCTTGGACGCCGCGCATCAGGTCTGCCCGTATTCGAAGGCCACACGCAACAACATACCGGTCGAGCTGACGGTGGAAGGCTGATGATGAAGTGACAAACCGTGTGATGGCCAAACTGGTCGGACTGTTGATGCTGGCGGGTTGCGCGGCGCATAATGAATCAATACGCGAGGGCCCGCCAACGATTCGGTGACATACGCAGACGATCAGTGGAGCGCGACACGCGATGGGGCGCCATTTGAACTATCTTGTGGACAAAGCATGTGCTTGCTCAGAGGCGCCGAGCGGCTTGAGGTGAGGCGAGCGCAGACAACAGAGTGTTACGACGTTGGCGCGGAACAGAGTGCAAGTTTGATGCGCAACGGGGCCGTTGGTTTCCTTGCGGAAGACAGAAAAAATTGATCGAGGAAAACTAAGATGACGAAACCCATGAAAGGGCGTGTGGCCCAAGTGATAGGCGCGGTTGTCGATGTCGAGTTCGATGGCCCGTTGCCGGATATTTACAACGCGCTTGAAACCGTTAATCGCGGCAATCGCCTAGTGCTGGAAGTGGCGACGCATTTGGGCGAATCGACCGTGCGCACCATCGCCATGGACGCCACCGACGGCCTCGTGCGCGGGCAGGAAGTCGGCGATACCGGCGAGCCAATCATGGTGCCGGTGGGCGAGGAAACGCTCGGGCGTATTTTGAATGTGATCGGCGAGCCGGTGGACGAAGCTGGCCCGGTGAAGGCGACGCTGAAGCGCGCCATCCACCAGCTGGCGCCAGCCTTCGTCGATCAAAAGCCGGCGCCGGAAATGCTCGCTACCGGGATCAAGGTCGTCGATCTCCTGTGTCCGTATTCAAAGGGCGGCAAGATCGGATTGTTTGGCGGCGCGGGCGTCGGCAAGACAGTGCTGATCCAGGAGCTGATCAACAACATCGCCAAATCCTATGGCGGCTATTCGGTGTTCGCCGGCGTCGGCGAGCGCACCCGCGAAGGCAACGATCTCTACCATGAAATGATCGAGTCAAAGGTCAATGTCGATCCGAAGGAGAACAACGGATCGACAGCAGGCTCGCGTTGCGCGCTGGTGTTCGGGCAGATGAACGAACCGCCCGGCGCGCGCGCGCGCGTTGCGCTCTCGGGGCTTACCATCGCCGAGCATTTCCGCGATCAGGGCAAGGATATTCTCTTCTTCATCGACAACATCTTCCGCTTCACCCAAGCGGGTTCGGAAGTGTCGGCACTGCTCGGGCGCATTCCCTCGGCGGTCGGCTATCAGCCGACGCTCGCCACCGAAATGGGCCAGATGCAGGAGCGCATCACTTCCACCATCAAGGGTTCGATCACTTCAGTGCAAGCTATCTACGTGCCCGCCGACGATCTGACCGACCCCGCGCCGGCCGCCTCGTTCGCGCACTTGGACGCCACCACCGTGCTCAATCGCGCGATTTCGGAAAAGGGCATTTATCCCGCCGTCGATCCGCTCGATTCCACTTCGCGCATCCTTGATCCGAACGTCGTCGGCCAGGAGCATTACGACACCGCCCGCCGCGTGCAGGAGACGCTGCAACGCTACAAGTCGCTGCAGGACATCATCGCTATTCTCGGCATGGATGAACTCTCCGAAGACGACAAACTCACCGTCGCGCGCGCCCGCAAGATCGAGCGCTTCCTGTCGCAACCCTTCTTCGTCGCGCAAGCCTTCACCGGGCTTGAAGGCAAGCTGGTCGAAGTAAAGGACACCGTGCGCGGCTTCAAGGGCCTAGTCGACGGCGCCTACGACCATCTGCCGGAACCGGCTTTCTTTATGGTCGGCGCCATTGAAGACGCGATCGTGAAGGCGCAGAAACTCGCGGCCGAGGCGGCCTAATTGGGCAATGGGGGACCAAAGGGAGGATAAGACATGTGGTTTGTAGAAAAACTTGGGCCGACGCGGCCTGGCGCTCCGCCCGCTCAAGCAAGTGCGCCGCGCGCCAAGCCCGGCGCGCCGGCGCCGCAAAGCGCCCGTCCGGCGGCTCCAGCGCCGCAAGCAAAGGCGTCGCGCGCGGCCGTTTCGCCGCCGCCCGATCCGAAAACAAAGAAAAAAGGTTGGTTCTAGGTCATGTCCGACAAACTCTCCTTCGCTCTCGTCTCGCCGGAACGCGAAGTGTTCCACGGCGAGGTGGACCACGTGGTTGTGCCGGGATCGGAGGGGGAGTTCGGCGTCTCGCCGCACCACGCGCCGGTGATGAGCGTGATCAAGCCGGGCGCATTGCGCGTGTTCGACGATGGCGCCGAGCGGCGCATTTTCGTCAATGGCGGTTTTGCCGACGTGACGCCGGAGGGCCTCACAGTACTGGCTGAAGAGGCTATCGATCTCGCCGATATCGACGCGGCGGAGTTCGAACAGGATTTCAAGAACGCGCAGGAAGACTTTCGTGACGCCGCCGGCGATGCGCAGCGCGAACGCGCTGGGCGCGCGCTGGCGCGGCTCGGAGCGATGAAAGCGGCGATGGTGCGGTAAACTTGTTCTCTTCCTGCCGCCTGGAAGCCAGCGGTTCAATTAAGCCCTAGTGCTATCGCCAAACCCAAACAGCGAAAGCATTTTGCGTTTCGCGCGCACCGGCTTCGGCCCGATGCCGCGCGCTTTCAGCCATTGCAGAATGAGCCTGGCGACTTCGGGCGCTTCCGGTTCGCCGACCAGCCAATGGCTCATCTCCGGGAATTCGTGGAAATGCGCCTGCTCGCTCGGGAAGCGCGCGATGACGCGGCGTATGGTGGAGGACGGATTGACGCGGTCGCGCCCCCCGGCAAGGCCGAGCACCGGGGCGGCGATGCGATAGACCGGCGCTTGGCTGGACATGGAATGATCGAGCCACCATTGCATCGCTTCGCGAATGGCGCGGCCTGACTCAGGCACGAAGCGCGCGAAGGCGCGGCGCGCATCATCACGCGACAAGCGATCGAGCGTGGTCGTGCGCGCGACCCGGTAATCCGGCGGTACGGGCCTGCGCCAATAATCGCCCAGCAGCGCAAGCCCGAAATGATTGCCGTGCTCGTCCAGCGTGGTCGGCGGCACGCCCCATGGCGCGGACGGCGCAAGCAGCACCAATCCGGCGACCGGCGCATGCATCGCCGCCAGCTGGATCACAAGTCCTCCCAGCGAATGGCCGACGAGCACCGGCGGCGCGTTCAGATCGCGCAAATAATGCGCGATGCCTTGCGCGTATTCCTTGAGGCCGGTCTGCGCCAGCTGTTCAAGATCGGCGCCGCGCTCGTGGTGCGGCAGGTTCGGCGCGTGGGTTTCAAAGCTCGCCGCCTCGAAGCGTTCGCGGAAAGCGTCGAACGCCCATCCGCCGCAGAACGCGCCATGCACGAACACGACAGGTGTGACGACACTGGTGCGCTTCATGCCGTCGCTGCGGCGGCGGCGCCCATAAGGCTGACTCTCACTTGGATTCCCCCACGCTAAATTTACGGAACCGTTTGGCCACCTCTTCGTACGTGGCGCGCTTGAACGGTATCACAAGTTCCGGCGCCGATTCGAGCGCCGCCCAGCGCCAATCACCGAACTCTGGGGTATGTGTATCGAGTCTGATGTCGGCGTCACGGCCTTTGAACCGAAAAGCGAACCATTTCTGCCTTTGCCCTATATAGCGCCCGCGTTGTTTCATTTTCTTGCGCAGGTCCATGGGGAATTCGTAATGAAGCCAGTCCGTCGTTTCCTCGAGCAATTCCGCCAAGCCGGGCCGAACGCCGATTTCTTCTTCAAGTTCGCGATAGGCGGCCTGCAGCGGCGTCTCGCCGCGATCCACGCCGCCTTGCGGCATCTGCCACTGGTACGGCCCCTCCGCGGCTTGTCGCTTGCCGAGGAACACCGGTCCGTCCCGGTGGAACAGCGCGAGGCCGACATTGGCGCGATAGAGTTTGGGATCTTTCGGCGCCGTCATCGGCGCGCGGCGCGTGCGCTGAGCACGGCCGATGCGGGCGCCAATTGGTACCCGCGCGTCCCCACATCCCGAGCCCAGCGGCCGACCTGCTCCATGGTGACGGGATACGCGAATCCAGCGCCGATTGCGCTTTGATTTTGCAGCGCCAGGGCTTCCAGATTGAGCAATTGGTCGTCGATCGCGTCGGCCTCTCGGCGCGCGTCGATGATGCGGTCGGCGGCGGTGTTGACGAGCCCGGCGCGTTGGGCTTCCACGCTTAGCGCGGTGCGCTGACCGATGCCGGAGGCGATGAACGCGAGCCCGCGCCGGCGCAGCGCCTGCACCACCGGCTGCGAAGCCTGCGCGGAGGTGGCGAAGCGCGCGCCTTGATAATTGGTGACGCCGAAATAGCCGGTCCCGCGAGACAGCAATTGCTCAAGCCGCGAAATATTTTGCTGCGCCGGCGCCGCCGTGAGCAGCGTCTGCGGGCCGGTGTCGTCGGCGTCGGGATCGAACGGCTCCATCGGCAATTCGAGCAAGGCCTCATGCCCGCGCGCGCGCGCGCGGTCGATCCAGGCTTGCAGATTGGAGGCGTACGGCACGAACGAAAGCGTCACTTCCGGCGGCAACTCATCGATCGCTTGTGTAGTGGCGCCGGCATTGAAGCCTAGGCCGCCAATGACCACGGCGATGATTGGCCGGCTCTGCCGTGCGGAGAATGGGCGCGCATAAGCCTGCAAAGGCGTGCGTCCGTTGGCGGCGATGATGGGAAGCGGGCCGTTGGGACCGGGCTCGGTCAGGCCCGCGAATGGCGCGCGTGGCAGCGGCGGCGCAATTGGGCGCACGGTGGCTTCGGGCGCCTCCACCAACGCCACCCGCAACTCGCCGGTGGAATCGATCTCGCCAATTTCACCACCCGGTATCCGCGGCAATTCATCAAGCGAAAACTGTTCCAACTCGGAGCCGGCCTCGGCGGCCTCCGCGAACGACATGCGCGGCGCGTCGGCCGCGGCCTCGGACGGCGCGAGCGCGACCACGCGGCGCGGCCCCGCTGCGCTCGGATCGCCGAACACTTGGACTGCGACGATCGCGGCAAGCCCAAGCGCTCCGCACGCGACGATGGCGGCAACCCTGTGGTTGATCGAGTGTTGCTGAAACCCTTGCGGCGTCGCCGGCCTTCGCGCGGGCCCGCGCGCGCGTGCGCTGAATGGCAGGCGAATCATCAGCGCGAAACATCGCTCAATTCGCCGCGAAAAGCGCGATTAATGTTGATTTACCAAGCGTTAACGCGACACCGCTTCCGGCGAGAGTGCGGGATTTCTAGCCGGCGCGCGCCCGCAGGCGCTCGGCGACGAGACCCTGGCGCAGGAAATCGGTCGCGCGCTTCATTTGGTAATCCTCATCCGCATCCCAATTTTCCGGCGGCTGATCTTGCGGCACGTGCAGCGCCTGACGTTGCGCGCCCGAATCGTTGCCCAGCGCGTTAGGCAGATCGGCCTCGGAAAGACCGAGCCGCGTCAGCCGCTCGGGATCGACGCGGCGCGCGGCCACTTCCATGTCCGGGTCGATGCCCGCGCCTTGGATCGAACGGCCCGCCGGCGTGTAATAGCGCGCGGTTGTGAGCCTCAGCGCCCCGTCGCGCCCGCCTTGCAGCGGGATGACGGTTTGCACTGAGCCCTTGCCAAACGACGTGGTGCCGACGACCAGCGCGCGGTTGCGGTCCTGCAGCGCGCCGGCGACGATTTCCGCCGCGGACGCGGAGGCGCCGTTAATCAGCACCACCACCGGCACGCCAGCAAGGTCGTCGCCGCGGCGGGCGTTGTAGCGCTGCACATCGGCGGCTTGGCGCCCGCGCGTGGAAACCACTTCGCCGCCATCGAGGAAAGCGTCCGAGACTTCGATCGCCTGATCCAGCAGTCCGCCTGGATTGTTGCGCAAGTCCACGACAACGCCGCGCAGGCGCGGGCCGGCGTCGCGGCGTAGGCCGCGAATGGCGTCGGCCAGCATGTCGCCGGTGCGTTCGTTGAAGGTCGAGATGCGGATCACGCCGACATCTCCGCCGTCAATGCGGGCGGTCACGGCGCGCACATTGATGATCTCGCGCGTCATCGTGACATCGAACGGCTCGATGCCTTCGCGCGCTATTGTGACAGTGATGTCGACGCCAGCTTGGCCGCGCATGCGCCGCACTGCCTCGTTCAGGGTAACCCCGACGATGCTCTCGCCATTGATGGCGGTGAGGTAGTCGCCGGCTTGGATGCCAGCGCGCGCCGCCGGCGTGCCGTCGATCGGGGAGACCACGCGTACGACGCCGTCTTCGCTGGTCACTTCGATGCCGAGGCCGCCATATTCGCCGCGCGTCTGCACCTGCATGTCGCGGTATTCAGCCGCGTCCATGTAAGACGAATGCGGGTCGAGCGAGGCAAGCATGCCTTGGATGGCCGCTTCCATCGCTTCTTGGTCGTCAATGTCGGTGACGTAATCCTGTTCGACCCGCGCGAGCACGTCGGCGAACAATTCGAGTTGGCGGTAGATCTCGCCCCGGCCGCGATCCTCTGGCGCCGACCAAGCCAATGCGCCCAAGCACGCCGCCAAGCCGACAATCGGCGCCGCAATCCATGTTACGCGCATACCCTGCACTCCCCGGGCGCTGCCGCCCGATTCGCCTTAACCAGCCGGAACGCCACCCCCATCCGCGGCAAGCCCGCGTGCGTTGAGCCAGCGTCCCGGATCGACCGGTTGGCCGTTCCGTCGGACTTCGACATACAATTCCGGCGCCGGCGTGTCAGAGACAGGCATTTCGCCAACCGGCTGACCCGCGCGCACCGCTTCACCGACCCTGGCCCTGACGGTTTCCAGCCCGGTGAGGACAACAGCGTAGCCCCCGTCCAGGCTCAGGATCAAGACCTGGCCGTAGCTGCGGAACGGCCCGGAATAGGCCACTTCGCCGGCCGCCGGTGAAACTACCTGCGCGCCCGCACGGGTGCGCAGAGCGACGCCCTGCGAGGCCGGCCCCTGGTCTTGGCGCTCGCCATAGAAACGGGCGAGCCGGCCTTGCGCCGGGGCTAGCCAGGCGGCGGGGATGGAGGAGGCGCCTTGGGGGCCGGCGCGCCGGGCGGTGGCGGCTTGCAGGCGTTGGGCGAGTTCCCGCAGGGTGCGGGCTTCGGCGGCGAGCGCGCGCGCGCGCCGCTCGGCGGCGGCTGCAGCGCTTGCGAACTGAGTTTGCGTGGCGCGGCGGCGCGCGAGCAGTGAGGCCAGCTCAGTACGCTCGGCGTCAATGGCCGCTTGCGCCTCCGCCAAGACGCTTTGTTCTTCGACCACGCTCGCCGCCAGGCTTCGCGCTTGGTCAAGCGCCAGTTCGCGGAGGTGTTTCTCGGCGCTGAACACAGGCGCGGCGGCGCGGGCGAAAATGCCGGCGCGGATTGCGCGCGGCTCGATCCGGCGTTCGGCGAAGGCCGCGGCGATCAGAGCGGATTCGAAGGCGTCCCGCGCATGGCGTTGGCGGATGGCGCCGGCTTGCATTTGCAAATGGAGCGCGCCAATTCGTTCTTCGGCGGCGATGGCGGCGGCTTCGGCCTCCGCGCGGCGGCGTCCAGATTCGATAAGCCGCGCATCGAGCAGGCCGACCTCGCGGCGGGCGGCTTCGGCCTCGCCGCGCAGCCGCTCCGCGCGCGCCATTTCAGCGCTACGGTCCCGCTCGACTTGGGCGGCGCTGCGCGTGGTTTGGGCTTCCGCCGCTCCGAAAACCAGTAAAACCCCAAGCGCCCCTGCCGCGCTTGCGGCGAGGGCGCGGGCGCGTGCCGCGCTTCGTGCCATGTGAGCCACCATCGTTTTTCGTTCGCCGCGTTTCCCGGGCGGCGAACCGGTTTCCACATCGCCTGGAAACGCGGGCCCCGGAATCTTCAGTCGCGATGGTAGGGACTAGCGCACAATATCGTCACGGCCCGGTAAATTTGCTCGGAAATCATCACCCTGACCAGGCGATGGGGCCATGTTTGGCGGCCGAAGGCGAGTTTCTCGTCAGCTTGATCCTTAACGCTTTGTGAAACGCCGTCAGCGCCGCCGATCCAAAACGTGGCGCCCGCCACGCCATCGTCGCGCCAGCGCGCGAGCTTTTCGGCGAGCTGGCGCGAACTCCATTCCGCGCCCCGCTCATCGAGCAGGATTTTGCGGGAATCACCTGGCGTGGCACGGTAGAGGGCGGTGGCTTCGCTGCGGGGCTCGCCCGGCGGTTTGCCCTCGACCTCCACCAACTCGACCGCCTTGAATCCGATTTGGCGGCCGGAATTGGCGGCGCGGGCGAGGTAATCGGCAGCGAGGGCTGCCTCCGGCCCGTCGCGCAGCCGCCCCACCGCCGCGATCAGCAGGCGCATGTCAGCTGGTGAACACGCTGGGGCCGGGGCCGCCAGCCCAGATCTTCTCGATATTGTAGAAGGCGCGCACTTCGGGGCGGAACAAGTGCACCACCACGTCGCCGGCATCGACCAGAACCCAGTCCGCGCTCGGCAGCCCCTCGACGCGCAAGTCCTTCGCGCCGGCATCCTTGAGCTTGCGCATCACATGGTCGGCTAAGGCGCCGACATGACGCGTGGAGCGGCCGGAGGCCACTACCAGCATATCGGCGAAGGAGGATTTGCCGCGAATATCGATGGCGAGAATGTCGTCGGCCTTGTCGTCTTCGAGCGATGCAAGAACAACGCGGATAATTGCATCGACGTCAATGCCGGGGCGGGGCCGCGCGGCCATAGCCAAGGATTTTGGGGGTTTGCCGGCTCGGGTCGCGGACGGCGCGCGTTTCAATTCAGGCGACAGATTTTTGCTTCCTTCTTTTGCCCAAGTGGGGCAGGTTATCACTTCCGAGACGCTCTCGCCACAACCCGGCGCTTGCCCGCTCTCACAGCCGTGGATGATTCGTGGGAGTGGCGGGCGTTAAGGAAAATCCAGCCCTTGGGCGCGCTGAGCCGCATGCTTGGACCGACGCCAGGGCGTGATACCACCACGATGGAAACCGCCGCGGCGACTTCGCGCCAATTTCGCCATTTGCGGAAATTGGCGAGATTGTCGGCCCCCATGATGAGAAAAAAACGCACGCCAGGGTAAAGTTGCTTGAGTTTGCGCAGCGTTTCAAAGGTATAGCCGCAGTCCAGCCGCTGCTCGATATCGGTCACCACCATTCGCCTGCCCCGCGCTTGCTCGCTCGCCGAGCCCAATCGCTGGGCAAACGGGCTCGATTTCGGCTTCAACGGATTTTGTGGCGAAACCAGCCACCAGACGCGGGCAAGCCCCAGGCGCTTGAGCGCCGTCTCGGCGACATGGGCATGGCCCTCGTGGGCAGGGTCAAAACTGCCCCCAAACAGGCCAATGCGCATGCCGGGAAAAGCGAGAGGGAGACCGCGCCTCACGGTCTGACCTGCCCCGCGCCGCGCACGATGTATTTGAACGTCGTCAGCTGTTCGGTCCCCACCGGTCCGCGCGCGTGCAATCTTCCAGTGGCGATGCCGATTTCGCCGCCGAAGCCGAACTCACCGCCGTCGGCGAACTGGGTCGAGGCGTTGTGCAGCACGATGGCGCTATCAACTTCGCGCAAGAAACGTTCGGCGGCGGCTTCGTCCTCGGTGACGATGCACTCGGTATGCTGCGAGCCATATTGAGCGATGTGCGCCATGGCTTCCTCGATGCCGGCGACCACGCGCACCGAAAGCATTGGCGCCAGATATTCGGTGCGCCAATCTTCCTCGGTGGCGGCGTCCATTTCAACCAGCGCGCGCGCTTGCGCATCGCCGCGCAGTGCGCAATCGCGCTCGGTCAACGCCGCGGCGATCTTGGGCAAGAGTTGCGGCGCGATGGCTTCGTCGATCAGCAAGGTTTCCGTGGCCCCGCACACCGAAACCCGGCGCATCTTGGCGTTGACCACCAGCGCGATGGCTTCGTGCGGCTTCGCGCCCGCGTGGACATAAGTGTGGCAAATGCCTTCCAAATGCGCGAACACCGGCACGCGCGCCTCCTCTTGCACCCGCGCCACCAGGGATTTGCCGCCGCGCGGCACGATCACATCGATGCAACCATCAAGTCCCGCCAGCATCATGCCGACGGCGGCACGGTCGCGGCTCGGCACGGCTTGAATCGCATCGGCGGGAAGCTCGGCATCGACCAGCCCCGCGCGAAGCGCTTCGACAATGGCGACAACGCTGGCTGTGCTATCACTGCCGCCGCGCAAAATCACCACATTGCTCGCGCGCAGAGCTAATGCACTAGCGTCTGCGGCGACGTTGGGCCGGCTCTCGAAAATCATGCCGATCACGCCAATCGGCGTGCGCACGCGGGCAATGCGCAGGCCATTAGGCCGAATCCATTCCGCCAATGTCTCGCCTACCGGGTCCGGCAATGCCGCGATAGTTTCGATGCTTGCGGCAACGGCTTCCAGGCGCGTCTCATCCACCGCGAGCCGATCGAGGAAGCTCTCAGCCAATCCGTTCGCACGGCCACGCGCCACATCCTCGGCGTTCGCCGCCAAGATCGCGGGTGCGTTCGCGCGCAGGCGCCGCGCCATCATGGCGAGCGCGAGCGTGCGCTGCTCGCCGCCGAGCTCACGCACGAGTTTCGCCGCCGCGCGAGCGCCTTGGCCGAGCCCGCGCATTCGCGCTTCGAGCGGCGAGGTGTTCATATATGCACGCCCGTCAGCACCAAATTATCGGCATGCACCAGCGCCGCGCCGGCGGCGTAGCCCAAGATTTCGGCGATGGCGCTTGATTGGAGTCCAAGGACACGGCTTGCATCCGCCGCGTCGTAGCGCGCCAAGCCGCGCGCGATTTCAGCGCCGTCAGCGTTGAGAATCCGCACCGCGTCGCCTTTTTCAAAAGCTCCGCGCACTTCGGTCACGCCAGCCGGCAACAAGCTCTTGCCCGCGCGCAAAGCGGCTACCGCCCCCGCATCCACCAGCAGCGCGCCTTGCGGCGCAAGGTGACCAGCGATCCAGGCCTTATAGGCCGCTTGCGGCGAGGCGTGGGCGAGGAACCAAGTCGCGCGCGCGCCGGAATTAAGGCGTGATAAGGGGTTGTGCTCCTGCCCACGCATGATCGCTACCGCGCAGCCGGCGGCGGTGGCGATTTTCGCCGCTTCGAGTTTGGTGCGCATGCCGCCAGAGCCGAGCGCGCCGGCGCCGCCAGCCATCGCTTGTATCGCTGGCGTGATGTCGTGTATTTCCGGCACGAAGCGCGCGCTCGCATCGGTGCGCGGATCGCGTTCGTAAAGGCCGTCAATATCCGACAGCAGCACCAGCGCGTCGGCGGAAATCATCTGCGCCACCCGCGCGGCCAGGCGATCATTGTCGCCGTAGCGGATTTCCGCCGTCGCCACTGTGTCGTTTTCGTTGATGATGGGAATTGCGCCGAGGTCGAGCAATGTCTCCAAGGTGGCGCGCGCATTGAGCCAGCGACGGCGGCGTTCGGTGTCGTCGGGCGTGAGCAGCGCTTGCGCAACCGGGATAGCGTGGCGCTCGAAGGCTTCTTCGTAAGCGCTCATCAGCCGGGTTTGCCCGGCGGCGGCGGCGGCCTGTTTTTCCTCGAGCTTCAGCGTGCGCGTCAGCCCCAGGACGCGCCGCCCCAAGGCGATCGCGCCGGAGGACACGATCACTACATTTTGTCCCGCGTTGCGCGCCGCGGCGACATCGTCAGCCAGCGCCGCCAGCCATGCGCGCGCCGGCTGGCCGCTCTCGGCATCGACCAATAAGGCCGACCCGATCTTGATCACGATGCGTTTGGCGCCGGCAAGGGGAGTGGTCATGGCGCTGCGCTGCTTGGACCGCTGGCGTCTTCGCCGGCTCTCGTTTGCGCGTGATGCAACCACGCCGGCGAGACGCCGGCGGTACAAGTCAGTGCATCACACATCATGGCGCCCAGTCCGCGTCTTCAACGGCTTTTGGCGCCTCGGCTACGCGGCGCGCACGGAGCAGCGCCGCCACTTCGTTCACCAGCTCGCGCACGCCCGCGCCGGACACGCCCGACACGAAGCGCACTTGCTTGCCAATCGCGCGCGAGAGGGCTGCGCGTTTGCGGTTTGCATCTGCGGAAGTGAGCGCGTCGATTTTGTTGAGCGCGACGATTTCCGGTTTCGTCGCCAAATCACCGCCATAGGATTCGATTTCATGGCGCACGGTGCGATAGGCCTCGGTGGCGCTGTCTTGGGTGGCGTCGATCAGATGCACAAGCGCCACGCAGCGCTCGACATGGCCAAGAAAGCGCGTGCCCAGCCCCGCGCCATCGGCGGCGCCTTCGATCAAGCCCGGCAAGTCCGCCATCACAAAACGCTCGCTTTCGCCAACGCTGACCACGCCCAAATGCGGATGCAAAGTCGTGAACGGATAATCGGCCACCCGCGGCGTGGCCGCGCTCACCGCGCGCAGGAAAGTGGATTTGCCCGCGTTCGGCAAACCGACCAGGCCCGCGTCGGCGATTAGTTTCAGGCGAAGCCAGAGCACGCGCTCTTCGCCTTCAAGCCCCGAATTGGCATGGCGCGGCGCTTGGTTCACCGAGGATTTGAAATAGGCATTGCCGAAGCCGCCATTGCCGCCCTTGGCCAGCAATAGGCGCATGCCTGCTTCGGACAAGTCAGCGATCAGGGTGTCCTTGTCGTCTTCGAGCACTTGCGTGCCGGTGGGCACGCGCAGCGTGACGCTCTCACCGTCCGCGCCATGGCGGTTCTGGCCCATGCCGTGACCGCCGGTCGCGGCTTTGAAATGCTGCTGATAGCGGAAGTCGATCAAGGTGTTGAGGCCGTCGGCGGATTCGATCCAGACATCGCCGCCCTTGCCCCCATCGCCACCGTCTGGGCCGCCAAAGGGAATGAATTTCTCGCGCCGAAACGAGACCGCGCCGGCCCCGCCATTGCCGGAGCGAATAATGACCTTGGTCTGGTCGAGGAATTTCATTGCGTCTCTATATGGAGGCCGGCCGGCGAGCACTCAATCGCTTTCCCGCCGCCAGCGCAGCGAAACACGCTGGTCGCCGTTGCCGAGGAAGCTGGTGATCAGCACCAGGCGCGGGCGCACGGTCCATTCGACGCGGGTTTGCGCTTGGCCGAGCCCGGTGCGCGCGAGTTCGAGATAAACCTCGCGCGTGAGATAAACCCCGCCCGCCACCAGAAAACCGCCGTCTTCGTCCTGGCGCACATTGAAGCGGTCGAGCCCCGCGGCTGCCCGCGCGGCATCGACCAGATCGAGCGAAGCGCGTCCCGAAAGTGCGGCTAAGCTCGCGGCGAGCTGAGCGGCCTCGAACGCGGAGAGATCCTCGACCGAGCGGCCGAACAGGATTTGCGGCAGGATCTCATCTTCCGGCAGCGGCGGATCGCTGGAGAAGGCGATTTCCGGATCGCGCGCCGTACCGGTCAGGCGCACGCGCGCGGTGAGGTCGGCGGTGTCGCGTGTCGCCAGCATATCGATTTGGGCGTCGAGCGGGTCGCCGTTGAAGACGATGCGCGCGTCCTCGATCTCGAACGGTTGGCCCGAGAGCGCCAGAGTGCCGCGAATGGCGCGGGCTACGCCGTAAATGCGCGGATTGCGGGCGGTGCCGTCGAGGCGAAGGTCGAGCGACCATTCCGCATCGACGCCGCGCCCACGCGTGAACACACGCCCCGGCGCAATGACGCGCACATCGATGACGGTTGAACCGTTGCGCTGCGGCGCTTCATCGTCAAGAGCGCCGTTCTCATCGCCGGGGCGATTGATTTCGACGACATCGAGGATCGCAAGCCCCGCTTGCGGGCTCGAAGCGATGTCGATGCCGGCTTCGTCGACGGTAAGCGCGCCGGTGAGCGTCGAGTGAAGGCCCTCCCAGGCAAGCGTGAGTTCGCCGCTGGCGCGCGCGTGCGCATCGGGCCCATCGATCAATCGCAAATCGTCAAGAGCGAGCGCGATGCGGCCTTCGCGTGGACTGGCGCTGCCGCCGGTGGCCGCCAGTGTGCCGCCGCGCGGTCCGGCAGCCGCGAAATGTTCGATGGTGACGCCGCGATTGTCGATGGCGACGCGGGCGTTGAGATCGACCAGGGTGATTCCGGTCAGCTTGTCCTCGAAGCGGCCGCCCGTGATTTCGGCGTGTCCGTCGCCGGAGAGATGGCCCGCGCCGAATTGCAAGACGCCTTCGCCGTCAAGTTGACCCTCGAGCGATTGATCGGGCATGCGCGCGGCGGTCCACAAACTCGCCGCCGGTCCACGCACCGACCATGTTGCGCGCCCGGTCCGCTCCGGCGCCAGCGCGATGCGAATGGGATTGGCGCTGGCCACCACTGGTGCGTCGGCCTCGAAGCGCGCGACCAATCCCTCGCTGGAACTGGCGTCGATTGTCGCCGCAAGGCGATTGGGATCGAGATCGCCGACGATGCGCAGGTCGAGCGTGCCCCGCTGGCGCCCGGCAAAGCGCGCGTCCGTCAAATTTAGGTCGGCTTCCCCATCGAGCCGGCCGCTTGAATTGGCAAGGCTGACGGTCCCATCGATGCGGCCCTCGGCGCGCTCGCCCCAAATCGCCGCGAGCGGCGCCAGCGGGGCGTCCTCGATGCGCGCCGACCCCGACAGCGCGCGGCGGCGCTCGCTCCATTGCGCGCTAACAACACCATCGGCGAGCGCCACGTTGAGCGAAGCTTCGGTTGCGCCGCCTTGCCAGCGCACGGCAAGCGGCGCACGCGTGAAGGCGTCCGCTCCCGCGAGCGTGCCCCGCCCTTCGACGGAGAGTGCGCGGGAATCATTGTCGGCGGTCGCCATGGCGGCGCCGGCAAAAGCGAGCGGGGCCTGACCCAAGCGCCCGCGCAGATTGAAGCGCGCGGCGAGGGCGTTTAACGGGCCTTCCGCGTGCAGGGTCGCCGCGCGCACGCGCAGTTCGCCGGCGCGCGCATCGGCGATGTCCGCATCCAAGGTCAGCGCATCCGGCGTTAGCGCAAGGTCGCCTTGGAGCCTGCCGCTGAGGCCGGGGACGAGACCATCAAGGCGGCCGCTGAGCGCAAGCCGCGCGCTTGCCCCGTGCGGCGACAGATTCGCCGCGCCTTGCGCCCGCATCGCCCCGAGCCGCCCGTCGAGATTGCTCAGCGTGAACACGTTGTCGGCGAGCGCCACATCGGTGGTGAGGTTCAGCGGCTGACCCGACGCCGCTCCGCTCAAGGCAGCGCGGCCACGATAGCCATGCGCCGCCGGCGTCAGCGTGAATTCCATAACAGGCTGCTCAATTTCGGCCCCGCCGGCAGTGAAGCTCGAAAATTCCGCGCGCGCGGAAAGTGTCGGCCGCGCCAGGCGCCCCGTGAGCCGTCCAGTAGCGTCAAGGGCGCCGGCCACCTCCACGCCGCCGAGCCTGAGCGGGCCGCGCGCGCTAGCTTCAAGCGCGAGGTCGGCCGTGCCGCCGACGATGCGGCCCGTGGCGCCGGCGCGCAATTGAGCGCCGTCAATTCGCGCATGCGCGATACTGAGTCCGCGATTTTCGTAAGCCAGACGCGCGTCGAGGCGCGGCGAAGCGCCAAGCAGAAGCGGCACAATGCTTGGCGCGCCGGCGATATGCGCGCCCGCGCCCTCGATGGCGATAGTCCAAGTCCGCGCGCTTTCGCCGGGTTCCGAAAAAGTTCGCCAGCGCCCGCCAGCCTCACCCGTGAGGCCGCTGCGCGACGCGCCGAGGCGCTGCACACGCCAAAGTCCCGAGAATTCGCCTTCGCCGCGAGTGACCCAGCCTTGCGCGTCCACCGCCACCGCTTCGCCATTGAGTTCGGCGCGGTCGAGTGAAAAACGTCTGCGCCCGCGATCGTACGCGAGCTCCGTGCGCAAGCGCGCTCCCGCGAACAGCGCCGGCGCGTTCTCGGGCGCTCGTAAATCGGCGGTGAGCGCGAAGCGTTCCCGCGTCAGCGCGGCGCTCACCGGCCCGGTGAAGCTGGTGCGGGCGCCAAGCGCGTCGATGTCGCGGGCCTCGATCGTGGCTTGGATGGCGGTTGTGCCGCGGGCGCGGCGCAATTCGCCTTCGAGCCGCGCCGGGCCCAGCCTAAGCGGAGATTCACGCGCGATGTCGGACAGGATTTCGGTTGTGGCGGCAAAGTGCGCGGGGCCGTCGAGCGCGTGCTGCTCGTCCAGTGCGCCGTTGAGGTCGAGCGCGATAAATGGCGTCTGCGCGCGCAGAACGAAGGCGCCGACAAGCGCGCCCGAGGCGGCGAGCGTCACCTCTGGCCCGATGCGGCGCGCCAGAGTGTCGAGGCCCGGCAGCAGGTCGAGCCGCGCATTGGCCTCGAGCGACCAAACCGCGCCGCTCCAGCGCGAGGCGCCATTGAGCACTTCGCGCTCCCCGATAGCGGCGCGGCAGCGGGCTTGGCCGGCTTCGGCGTCGCCTTCGCCGGAAGCTGTCGCGCGCACGCTGTGCTCAGGCGCGCCGAGCGCGCGTGAAAGCACACCGCCGGGCGCGCCCTCGACGTCGATATTGAGCGCGTAATCCTCGCCTGCGCGATAAAGCACGACCGCGCGGTCGGCGTCCGAATCGGTGCGGCGCAGCTCCAACGCCAAGTGTTCCAGCGTCTTGCCGCGCACATCGAGCGCGAAGCTCGCGGTGAAATCCGCCGCGACGCCGACGACTGGCCCAGCCAAGGTGAGCGCGTCGATGCGGATGTCTTCGAGGCGGACGTCAATACTTGCATCGCCAAGCGACCGGCGCGGTGAGAGCGTGGGGCGCCGCACAATTGTGATACGACGCGCGCTGGCGCGCTCCAGCGCCACCGCGCCGAGCGCTAGGTCAAACGGGCGCCAGCCGAGCTTGAGAGCGTCGGCCTCGAGCCAGATTCCGTCCTCGTCGGCGAGGGTGACGCGCTCCGCACGAAGGTCGCCGAGCCATGCCCCGGAGACGCCATCGATATCGATGCGCCCGAGCCGCCACACACGCTGACCGTCCGCGGCGGCGTCGACCATCCAGGCCGCGCCGGGTCCGAGCGCCAATGCCGCGCCGCCAGCGGCCAAGGCAGCGCCGATGACAGGAACAAGCCGGCGGGGTTTTGCCGCCTTCGCCATCAGAACGCCTGCCCGAGGCTGATGTAGAGCGCATAGTCGGGGGCGGCCTGGCTGTCGTCGAGCGGGAAGGCGATGTCGATGCGCAAGGGCGCGAAGCCGAGATCGTAGCGCGCGCCTATTCCCGCGCCCCAGCTGACATCGCCGGCGTCGCGCCAATGGTCGAAGGCGGCGCCGCCATCGACGAACGCGGCGGCGCCCAGCTGCGCGCCGAAGCGCCAGCGCACCTCCAACGAACCTTCGAGCAGGCCTTGTCCGCCCGGCGAAAGACCGGCCAGGCCGCGCTCGGGGGGATAGATCGAATTGTAGCCGTAGCCGCGCACCGAGCCGCCGCCGCCGGCATAGAAGCGCCGGTCCGGCGGCACGTCGTCGGCGGCGCCGGCGACGGCTTCGAGCCAACCGGCACGCAGCCGCGCGGCGAGCGTCAGAGTCTCGTCGTCGCTGAAGGATTCGTAGACCCGTGCTTCGGCGGTGGCGCGCACGAAGCCCAACGTTGCATCGCCAGTAGAGACGGAGGGCTCGACCCGAAACTCGACAAGCGAGCCATCGCGCGGGTCGAGGCTGAATTCGGTTGAGTCGTTGCGCAGATTAGCGAAGCTGGACAAGACCAACGCGTTGGAGACGCCGCCGGCGAAATTGTCGAAAGCGTCCGCCGACAAGCTCACGCCGTAGGAGCGGCTCACGCGCAAGCGCGATGAGGCGTCTACCGATGTGTGCAGCGCCACGCCTTGGCGGGTATAAGCCGCCGGCGCCTCGCGCTCGGCGGAGACCGCGAAACTCAAGGCGTGTCCGAGGCCGGCGGCGTGTGGGCGGGTGAGCGCCACACTGACGCTTTGCTGGATTTCGCCCAAGGTGGCGGCGATTGTCAGCGCATCGGCGCGGCCCGAGAAATTGCGCCGTGTCCATTGCGCCTCGATGCCGGGGCCTTCCGTGGTTGAATAGCCAAGCCCCATTTCGGTGGAATTGCGCCGCGCCGGTTCGATATCGAGTACGACATCGCGCACGCCCTCGGCATCCGGCGGGCCGAGCCGCGTCGCCGCGCGCGAAGCCGCGCCCGTTGACGTCATATCGCGCCGCAACCGCGCCAGCGCCCGCGGCGTATAGATAGAGCCCACTTCCCAATTACGCAGGGTGTCGATGAAACTCGGCCGGAACGGCGCGGCGCGGTCGGCGCGCACCTCGCCAAGGTGGATGAGGGCGCCGGCGCGAAAACGAAACTCGGCAATCACCAGCGCCAGGGCATGATCCACCACCACATGCCGCTCGCCAGCTTCCGCGTCGGCGTAACCTGCCTGCTGCAGCGCCGCGAGCGCGCCGGCTTGCGCATCGAACACATCGGCGGCGCGTGCTGGCGCGGCTTCGCGCACGCGGCCCAGCGCCTGGCGCGCGGCGTCGGCGGCGGCTTGGCCGGGCGCCTCGCCGTCAAACTGGATTTGGGGCGGCGCGAACCGAAAGCGCGCGCCGGGCGCGATCACCAGCCGCGCCTGCGCTTCGTTGGTTTCCGGCGTAACCTGCGCGGCATAATATCCCTCGGAGCGCAGCCATAGGCTCGCGCGCGCGGCCGCTTCCTCGGCGATGCGTTCTGCCTCGAACAAGGTTGTCGGCCGGTCGCGGTCCGGCAGCAGATCGAGCAGGGCTTGGCGCAGGGTCTGATCGGGGCCGTCGATGACAACAGGGGAATCCGCCCACGCGGCGGGCGTGGCCGCGCTAAGGCCGATGGCCGCGCAGAATGCGGCGGGAAGGGCGGAAATTGGGCGCATCGCGAGTCAAAAGCCTGACCCATCAAACTGGCGCGGCGCTGGTTAACGTTTCATCAACCATAAGTGCGGTTTGACGGCGTCGGCCAGCGCCTTGCCCAGACCTCAAGACATCCCAACGCAATCATTTGCCGCCCCAGGCGAAAAGGTCTAAACGCGCGGCCCGGGTCGGGCCTTAGCTTCGCCCGAAGGGGATACCAACATGGCGCAAGCCCCGGCTGAGGCGCCCAATTCAGATAGACCAAAAGGCGTCAACGGCGCGGTCTCAGGCATACGTCACGGCGGTTTTTGGGCGTTAGTGATAGGTTCGATCGGCGTCGTTTATGGCGACATCGGCACCAGCCCGCTCTACGCCTTCAAGGAATCCCTCGCCCACGTCCTTCAAGACGGCACGCCAATCGTTGGCGAAGAAGTGTTTGGCCTCGTCTCGCTGATTTTCTGGGCGCTGATGATCGTGGTGACGCTGAAATACGTCGTCTTCGTCATGCAGATGGACAACAAGGGAGAAGGCGGCACGCTCTCTTTAATGGCCCTCGCGCAGCGCGCGCTCGGCAAGCGCACTCCGCTTCTGTTTGTCATTGGCATCGCCGGCGCCTCGATGTTTTATGGCGACGCGCTGATCACTCCGGCGATTTCGGTGCTGTCGGCGGTGGAAGGCTTGAAGGCGGTGCCTTCGCTTGAAGGCAAGATCGATCCGCTGATCTTACCCATCGCCGCCATGGGCATCCTGGTTGGGCTGTTCGCGGTGCAATCGCGCGGCACCGGCGTGGTCGGGCGCTATTTTGGACCGATCACCGCGGTCTGGTTCGTGGTCATAGGCGGGCTTGGGCTCATGCACCTGCTGCGCGACCCCACGATTCTGCAGGCCTTGTGGCCGATGCACGCGATCGGTTTTGCGATCGAACATCGGTTGCTGACCTTCGTCGTGCTCGGCTCGGTGTTCCTAGCGGTGACGGGCGCTGAAGCGCTATACGCCGACATGGGCCATTTTGGCCGCAAGCCTATCCGCACCGCTTGGGTCGGGCTGGTGTTGCCGGCCTTGACCTTAAATTATTTGGGCCAAGGCGCATTCGTGCTGGGCCAGCTTGACGCCATCAACGCCGAATATGGGCAAGCCCACGAGGCCGCCTTGGCAGTGGGCGCCGACCACGTCAGCTTCACCTTCAGCCCGTTTTTCGAAATGGCGCCCGACATGGTGCGGCTGCCGCTGGTCATACTCGCAACCGCCGCCACCGTGATCGCCAGCCAAGCCGTAATTTCAGGCGCCTTCTCGCTGACGCAGCAGGCGATCCAGCTCGGCCTGTTGCCGCGCATGGAAATTCGCCGCACTTCGGAAACCCAAGCCGGCCAAATTTATATGCCGATGATCAATTGGCTGCTGCTCGCCGGCGTGTTGGCGCTGACGCTCGCGTTCGGCTCCTCAACCCGGCTGGCGGCGGCTTACGGCATTTCCATAACCGGCGAAATGCTGATGAGCACCTGCATGATGTTCATCGTCATTTGGAAATTGTGGCAGCGCCCGGTCTGGTTGGCGGCGCTGATCGTGACGCCGTTCGTAATCATCGAAACCGTGTTTCTGTCCTCCAACCTGCAGCGTGTATGGTCAGGCGGCTTCGTGCCGCTGGCGCTGGCGGCGGGGCTTGTGCTCATCATCTGGACCTGGGTGCGCGGCACCCGCATCCTCGCCGATACCGTCCGCCGCGACGAGCCGGTGGCGAAATTATTCGAAACGCTGTCGCATCATCCGCCGCACCGCGTGCGCGGCAGCGCGATTTTCCTCACTTCCGATCCCGAAATCGCACCGGCGGCCTTGATGCACAATCTGAAACACAACCAGGTGCTGCACGAGCAGATCATCCTGCTCACCGTAAAAACCCTGAACATGCCGCGCGCGCGGGAAAGCGAGCGGGTCAAGGTCGAGGATTTTCTGCCCGACGTGAAACGGGTGACGCTCACCTTCGGCTTCATGGAAACGCCCAACGTGGTGAAGGCGCTGACCGAGGCGCGTAAACACGGGCTCAAGTTCGACATCATGAAAACCAGCTTCTTCTTGAGCCGCCGCACCGTAGTGGCGAGCGAACAATCCGGGATGCCGATGTGGCAGGATCATTTGTTCATCTTCCTGGCGCGAAACGCCACCAACGCGACGGACTTCTTCCATATTCCGTCGGGGAGGGCGGTGGAGCTGGGGAATCAGGTGATGGTGTGATGGACGAAGCGTCAACCCGCGCCTTCTTCGCTTAGCTTGCTGCGGTGGCCGCGGGCGCTGCACTGCTGACCCATAGTGACGGTCAATTTTGGCGCACCCGCTCCCAGTGTCGAGCAGGATGTCGCTAGCTCGATTGTGAGTTTTGCGGTTTTTCAGCCGTTGTTCATGTTTGGCTCGATATTTGGCGCCTTGCCTTCGTATCTGTTTATCTCCCTGGTTCGGCGTTTAGCTTTGCCGCGCCCTTTCCTGTCCACGCCCTTTGTCCTTTGTCTTTCCTTGCGCTGGCTGCAGCGCAATCCGGCGATTGGAAAGGAGCTATCAGCTCGGCCGGGCCGCTGCTGGCTCTGACGCCATTGGTGGGCCTGATCGGTGGGCTTGCCGGCGCGCTCTACTGGCTCCTCGCTGGCCGACCGCGGCCCCCTTATGATTCGGGCCAAGCGCCCGCCGGCCAATCGCGCGATGTGTGAATGATGCGCAATACGCGCAGCGTCGCTTTGTCCGGCAGTTCGAACGCGACAATGTAGGGTAAGCCGCGCACGGGCTTTTCGAATGTGCCCGCCTTGCAGCCCGCCCGCGCCGCCGGCATGAAGGCGAGCTTGTCGATGGCGGCAACAAGCTTTTCGCCAACGCGCCGTGCGATTGTCCGCCCCGATGAAGGCGGTGATTTCGTCGAGGTCCTATTCGGCATCCGGAGACCAGTCAACGCGCCTCACGCGCGCTTTGCCTTGTGTCGCTCCATGGCTTCAAGGCGCGCGTTCAGCCGCTTGACCACTTCCTCATGCGGCTTGGTCCTTCCCTGCCCGCCCGTCCGCCATCGCCTGCGCAATGCCCTTCACGATCGGCATCTGATAATCGACGTAGGCGTTGAGCGCTTCCGCCGCGTGCCAGGATTTGCTGCGGCCGCTGAGCTTGGCGAGTTTCTCCAGCTTGGTTTTGGTCTTGCGCGGCAGGCGGATGGAGAGGACTTCGGATTCGGACATGTGAAAACTCCTGGCGGGGTATGTATACAATGTATACATATCGGATCAACGCGCAAGGGTTCGGCGATAGAGATAATCTTTCCGCAGTCCAAGCCGCGTGCACGCCTGCGCTGGCGGGGCGTCCAGCACGATGCGCTCGCCCGCCGCACCGAGCGCGCGCACTATGGCTTCTGCTCCGAAAGGCAGATCATAAAGACGGCCCAGCCCCAAAATCTCCCGCGCCCAACCCGGCGTGATCTCCACCGCCGCGCGCACCGACAAGCCTTGCAGCGGCCGCGCCCAGATCGGCAACCACGGCTCGCGATAGAGGATCGCCAGCGCGTCCAGCACGATCTGCGAGCGCTCCAGCGCGGGGCGCATGGCGGCGAACAACGCGTCCATCGCCTGCGCCGAGCGTGGCGAATCGACGACGCCATACAGCACGGCCGCGCGCGCGCCTTCGGCGTAGAAGCGGTCGCAGTCTCCGGGCAAGAGCGGGCGCACGAAGCGCCGGTAGGCTTCCAGGAAGCCGAAGGCGGCGGTGGCGTGCACCCAGGTCAGCAGTTCGGGATCGTCCGCGCGGTACGCAATCCCCGCGGGCGTGACGCCAGCGATGCGTTCATGGCGCCGGTTGACGCTCTCGATCAGCGCTCGCGCCGGCGCCTCGGGCGCATAAATGGTCGCCATCGCCGCGTAGCCGGTGCGGTGGATGCGGCCGGCTGGGTCGGTGCGAAACGAGGTGTGCTCCCACACCCCCGTGCGCACGCGCGGCTCGGCCAGCTCCAGGATCATTGCCGCGATGCCGCCGACCAACAGCGCCACCGGGCTTTTCATCACCGCCCAACTCACTGAGTCGGGCGCGAACAGAGCCGGTGCACCCGCGGGTGCGCTAAAATCCACCGCCGGCATGCCGGGCGGAGGCGCGAGCAGGTCGCGCGCAAGCTGTTGCAACGGCCACATGCGCGGAAGCTACACTGCTTGGACCGCCGCCTTCCAGGCGGCTTTTTGTTTCTTAGCCGGCAGGATGCCGGCGGTCCGAGAGTGTCTAGCGTCGCGCGGCGCGCCTCGCTATGCATCGGCCCATGACCAAACACGCCGTGAACAAAGTCGTGCTCGCTTATTCGGGTGGGCTCGATACCTCGATCATCCTCAAATGGCTGCAGGAAACCTACGGCTGCGAGATCGTCACCTTCACCGCCGACCTAGGCCAGGGCGAGGATCTGGCGCCGGCGCGGGCGAAGGCCTTGGCCATGGGGGTTAAGCTGGAGAACATTTACATCGACGATTTGCGCGAGGAATTCGTCCGCGATTTTGTGTTCCCGATGTTCCGCGCCAACACGCTCTACGAGGGCCAATACCTGCTCGGCACTTCGATCGCGCGGCCGTTGATCGCCAAGCGCCAGATCGAAATCGCCAATCTGGTGGGCGCCGACGCTGTGTGTCACGGCGCCACCGGCAAGGGCAACGACCAGGTGCGCTTCGAGGTTGCCTATTATGCGCTGAAGCCCGACGTGCGCGTGATGGCGCCGTGGCGCGAGTGGAGCTTCGAGGGCCGGCCCGATCTCATCGCCTACGCCAAGCAGCACAACATTCAGATCGCGCAAGGCAAGGAACAGGCCGCGCCGTTCTCGATCGATGCAAACTTGCTGCACACGTCAAGCGAGGGCCTTGCACTCGAAGATCCCGACCTGGAAGTGCCCGACATCGTCTCCAAACGCGCCGACCGCCGCACCATCACGCCCGAAGAAGCGCCCGATCAGGCGGAGGTGATCATCATCGCGTTCGAACGCGGCGACCCAATCTGGGTGCGCTCCTCCCCCCAACGGGGGGAGGTGTCGGCGAAGCCGACGGAGGGGGGGCGTGCAGGAGATGTCGCGACGGCGCCGTCCACGGTTCCTTCTGATCGCCCCCCACCCCCTACCCCCTCCCCGCAAGGGGGAGGGGAGCGTATGTCCGCCACCGCGATTCTTACCGAACTCAACCGCCTCGGGGCCAAGCATGGCGTGGGCGGGCTCGATCTGGTGGAGAACCGCTATGTCGGGATGAAATCGCGCGGCTATTACGAAACGCCCGGCGGCACGATCCTGTGGCACGCCCATCGCGCCATCGAGTCGATCACCCTCGACCGCGGCGCCATGCATCTGAAGGACGAATTGATGCCACGCTATGCGTCGCTGATCTATAACGGCTTCTGGTGGACCCCCGAGCGGCTGATGTTGCAAGCGGCGATTGATGCCAGCCAAGAAAGCGTCAGCGGCGAAGTGAAACTGAAACTCTACAAAGGCGGCGTCCGCGTGATCGGCCGCGCTTCGCCAAATTCACTCTATTCCAAAGCCCTGGTCGGCTTCGACGCCGCCGGCGGCTACAACCAGAAAGACGCCGAAGGCTTCATCAAACTCAACGCACTCCGCCTGCGGATACTGGCGGAGCGGGATAAGACGCGCGGGAAGAACGAGTAGGTGGCAGTGCGGTCCCCAAACGCTTGGGTATGTCTACTCAGCAAAGACCGGCTTGCCCTTGAACATTTCCGCTGCGCGCTCGGAGCGGACGCGTTCGAGCCTGAGGTCGGCAATGTCTTGCGCGAGTTTCGCCTTGGTGGCCTTCGTGGGCAATTTGCGGACTCTGCCTGACAGGGTTTCATAGATAAGATTGAGCGCTTCTCGCGATACGCGCCGATCGGATTGAATGCGCTTCAACTCAGCGCGGAAAGCGCTGTCATCACCAAAGACGTTGGTCAGCGCCTTCGCAAGCGAAACTGGGCTCATGCCATCGGCGGCTGCAGGCGCCGGCTTGGCGCCAGCACGCGAAATCATCTGCAGAAACGAAGCGACTGACATGTCGTCATGGCGCTCCAATTCGGTTAAAAAAGTACGCACATCGCCAGAAAGCGGCTCCGGCAATCCAGCCTGAGCTACCAACCCTTGGATCGCACGGCGTATTTCCGCAACCGTGGCCATTACAGTCTCTTCAAGACCTCCGCGCCGAGGCGGGTGAAGATTTGTTTCGCTCCGGCATTCCTAAGATAGGCGATCCCCTTGCCGGCCGCATCCCTAATTGGCTGTGTGCGAGGCACAAATGCAGTCTTCATCACAATTTCGCCAGCGGTGCGAGCACCTGAAGGCCAAATTTCACGCAGCTTCGACTCAAGTTCGGCTAGCTCCCGCTCCTCGATGTCCTTTAGCCCCGTGGTTACAAGCGTGATGCTCGGGACGACACCCAACAGCTTTAGCGCTGGAAATCCCTCTTCGCGCATGCGCATCAGTTGCCGCGAGAAATACTCGGCGCCGGGGATGGAAAGTCCGTCGGGTTGAGTTGGGATCAGCAAGTGACTGGCGGCGGAGAGCGCGTTGATCGTCGCTGTTGTGATCCGAGGCGGGCAATCGACGATGACGATGTCATACGCTGATTTGAAGTCGGCGGAGTCCAGATAGCGCAGCAGATTGTAGCGAACCTCCCGATCGGGGACAGTCAGCCACTCGACGAAGAGTTCGTTCTCAACCGTTGAGAACGGATAGGTCGCCCGGAACAACCGCGTTTGTCCCGCGTCCCGATCGCGAAACCGCATCGGCGGGGCGAAATTGAGCGCGTCTTCGGTTGCTTTTCGTCCGAGGAGAAGATGATGGGCGCTCATCGACACCTCGGTGATGCCGGCTTGGCCTAACACGGCTTGCGACAGCGAGCCTTGATAGTCGAAGTCGATCAGCAGAACCTTTTTGTTGTGCGGCGCCGACGCAAGGAACGCTCCCAAGTTCGCCGTGATGGTCGTCTTGCCAACGCCGCCCTTCATGTTGGCGACAACGAGGATGGGAGGCCGGCTTGACGCGTAACTCGCGGGCCGTTTTGGCGGCTTTCGTTCCCAGATCGTGCGCTCGATGAAATTGCGTGTTTCCTCGTCCTCCGGCGGTGTGATCGTGACCACATCACGGCGCTTCGAACCGGCAACCACCCACAACGTGATTATCGCGGCGATCAACCCCAGAACCGCCGTCGCCAAGCCAATGAGTTCGCCGCTCATTCGTCCCTCCCACTGGGGAAGGCTAACACATTGTCAATGAAGTCAAAAGCTCAGCCCTGAACCCATCATTTCCGCGCGCCGAGGTGTGTTGGCGCTAGCCCCCCTACAGCACCAGCCCCAGCAGCACCGCCGCGTAGTGCCCGGCCGCGCCCAGGATGACACAGGCATGCCAAAGCGCGCGGCGGTAGGGGAGGGCGTGGTTCAGGTACAAGACGACGCCGCCGGAATAGACGAGGCCCGCCGCGACCAAGAGCCAGAACGCCAGCGGCGGCAGCGTCGGCGCCACTGGGCCGAGCACCAATACCGCCAGCCAGCCGAAGGCGAGGTACACCGCGCACCACATCCGGTCCGACAACCCGGTCCAGAACACCTTTCCCGCCGCGCCCGCCAGCGCCGCGACCCAGATCGCTACCGTCACCCAAAGCGCGAAGTCCGGCGGCAGCAGCTTGATGGTGAACGGCGTGTAGGAACCGGCGATCATCAGGAAGATCGCGGCCTCGTCGATACGCCGGAGGATGCGGCGCGCGACCGTGGGCTTGGAGAAGTTGTAGGCCGCCGAGGCGGTCAGCATCGCCGTCATGCAGAGGGCGTAGAGCGCGCTGGCCGTGGCCATCGGCACGCCGCGATAGCTGAGCGCGAACGCCACCAGAAGCCCGCCGCCGACCAAAGCTGCCAGAATGCCGACCGCGTGGACAATCCCGTCCGCGGCATGTTCGGCGCGGTTGGGATAATGATCGACGAGTTCTCGATCGTCGGCGGCGAGCAAATTCCCCAGCGACATTTCTTGCGCCTTCGGCTTCTGCGGAGTGACGCGCCGCTCATAAATAGACGCTCCGCGTTAACGTTGCATGAGCAGAGCGTGTTTTTGGCGCGTCACAAGCGCTTGAGCATGTGGCGGAGGCTTGGCCTGGCCCGATTTTCGCAAGCGCCCAGCCTCATGTCCCGTCTACAAATTTCAGCTGCGGTCTTGCGCGCGGAAGCGGGCGTGCTGAGCATTTCCGGGCTGCTGTTGCTTGGGGCCGGTTTTCCGCTAACCGTGTTCCTGGTGGGCCATGCCTTGGCGGAGAATGGCTTGTCGCCCATGCTCCCCATAATCATTGGCGGCCCGCCGATCATGCTGGGCTATTTGGCCTGCCATTTCGCGTCGCAGCGCTTGGTGCGGGCCAGGGCGCTGGAGCGCGAGCCCAGCGCTGTGGCAGCCTGATCTTGAAATTGCTAACAGTATCAGCGTATTGACTTGTTAATAGATCCGCCCGCACCCTGCACCGCGGGAGTAGCAAGGACATGCGCACGGGCAATCAAGAAGAGCTGAAACTCAGACTGGGCGGTTGGCGCCTGGCCACCGCCGAAGTGCTTTATTACATGCCCGACCATCCCGTCTTGCTGCAGAGCTTTGTCTGGCAGACGCTCGACCTCGCCCCGGCCTATCCGCGCATCCACCGTTTTCTCGAATTCTGGCGCCGCGAGATCGAGGCCGTGATCCATTCCGTCCAGCTGGCGTCGGGGGAAACGCTCGCGCCGGCGGCGTTGCGCAAAGTCGATCTTCTCCTGCATCACTAAATTGGCATTGGCGTCCGAGCGCGCGCGGCTACATATTAGCTGAGCGAGGGCCAAGACGGAGGACATCGGATGCGAACGCTCATTTTGGCGGCGCTCGCGGGGCTGCTCAGCGCCTGCGCCACCGCCACGCCCTACCAGGCCGCCGCTCAGGACCGCTACGGCTTCCAGGAGCAGCGAATCGAAGCTAACCGCGTGCGGATCAGCTTTCGCGGCAACACCACGACCGATCGTGATATTGTCGAGACTTATCTACTCTTCCGCGCCGCCGAAGTGACGCTGCAGAATGGCAAAGATTATTTCATTGTCGCCAACCGCGACACCGAAGAGCATTCGCGGCTGCGGGGCACCGGCCCAATTCATGCGCGTTTTGCCTTCGATTATTGGTATTTTTCGCCGCGCCGCGGCTGGCGCCCCTGGTACGATCCGTTCTGGGACGAACCGATGAGCTATCGCGAAGTGACCCGCTACGAAGCGATCGCGGAAATCGCCATGTTCAATGGCCCCAAGCCCCAGGGCGATGCCAACGCCTTCGATGCGCGCGAAGTGCAGGCCAATTTGCAAGGCCGGATCGTGCGGCCGCCCGCGAGCTAGAGGCTCGACCCAAATCGGCGCTGGCGCCGCGGCGCTTTCTTGCCCGGGGCCGGGTCAAAATGGGTGGGTTCACAACCCGGCCCGAACCGCTATAGAGGCTGCCGCCGTGCACCGGATCAACCTGCGGCGCCCAGCACCCGTAGCTCAGCTGGATAGAGCGCTGCCCTCCGAAGGCAGAGGTCGGGGGTTCGAATCCCTCCGGGTGCGCCATAAGTGACTGAAAAACATAGGAATAAAAAATAGCCGAACGACGATATTACGGAAAAGTTAGCCGGGGTTCCACCGGGGTTCCACCGAATTTTGGACCTTGGGGGAAGTGCCCGCCGGCCTTGCCGCAACGTGGCGCGGCGTTTCGAGGCGTTTCTCGCCGGGTGTCGGCGCGGTGGGGGCCTCGCGCCCTTGAACCCCTCGACCTTTGGCGTTCCGCCATATGGACTTCTGACCCAAGGCGTTTTCGTACCCCGACCCACGACCAAGCGAGACTTCACTCTCCCCTTGATCCCCATCAAGGGCGGCCCAATTCCATGCCAGCAAATACCCTAAGGCCTCATGCGGAGAATACCGCCCCTAACATCCGCATTGTGTGCGGAGATAAGATTTGTTTTTGGGGCGAATCTAAGCGATAATATCCGCAGGAGATGCGGAGAATGCCGAGCTACATACATGAGCTAAACGGTTGGCCGAACTTCCAATGGGACGAAGGATTGCTGTCCCAGCGCCTCGCGCCGGTGCGCCATCGCCAAGGTCGTTTGATCGGGCGGATGGAGGCCTTGGGGTTTGATCTGCGCGCTGAGGCTATCCTCATGACGCTCACCGAAGACGTACTCAAGTCCAGCGAGATCGAGGACGAAATCCTCGACAAGGCTCAAGTCCGCTCCTCGATCGCGCGGCGACTAGGGATGGATATTGGCGCGCTGACACCCGCCGACCGCCACGTCGAAGGCGTGGTCGAGATGATGCTTAACGCTACCCAAAAATATTCCGAACCGCTGACCGATGAGCGCCTGTTCGCGTGGCACGCCGCGCTGTTCCCGACTGGGCGCAGCGGCATGACCAAGATCATCGTCGGTGCGTGGCGCGATGAAAGTTCAGGCCCGATGCAGGTGGTGTCTGGTCCAATCGGCCGGGAGCGTGTCCACTACCAAGCGCCACACGCCGAGCGCCTCAATGCGGAAATGGCGGCATTTCTGAAATGGTTTGGGGAAGACGCGCCGCTTGATCCAGTCCTGAAGGCGGCGCTTGCGCATTTGTGGTTCGTCACCATTCATCCCTTCAACGATGGAAACGGTCGAATTGCGCGCGCGATCGCCGACATGGGCTTGGCGCGCTCGGAACAAAGCCCGCAGCGCTTCTACAGTATGTCGGCGCAAATCCGTGTGGAGCGGAAAGCCTATTACGATGTTCTTGAAGCCACGCAGAAGGGTGATCTCGACATCAATGCTTGGCTTGAGTGGTTTCTCGGCTGCCTCGATCGCGCCATCGAGGGCGCGGAGAGCACGCTTTCGAGCATCCTGCACAAGGCTCGTTTCTGGGAAGCCATCAAAGAGCAGCCGCTCAACACGCGCCAGCGCACAATCATCAACCGCCTGCTGGATGGGTTCGAGGGTAAGCTAACGTCGTCGAAATGGGCCGCGCTCACCAAGTCCTCGCCGGACACCGCGCTGCGCGACATCACCGATCTCGTCGAACGAGGTGTTTTGGTGCGGGATGGCGCAGGCGGGCGCAGCACCAGCTATTCGCTGGCCGACACTGAAAGGTAGTGTCCGGAATCTTCTGCAAATTGGAATCAGGCGGTCATGGCAGGCTGGCGGTGTTCAAAAGCCTCCAATCCCCGAAGGGACCCCGCCATGACCAGCATGCAGATTACGCCCTCTCTCGCCGT